>Ga0180438_10003312_pt1 | contig 24493 bp, 20 predicted proteins | sample SS_ome_12_FD_132455 | JGI IMG/M metagenome (GOLD analysis project Ga0180438, IMG submission 132455) | Hypersaline lake sediment archaeal communities from the Salton Sea, California, USA - SS_3_D_2 metaG | ecosystem: Environmental > Aquatic > Non-marine Saline and Alkaline > Hypersaline >... | reverse complement strand
CACGAAGAGAGCCGGCTCCTCGGTGGAGGCCAGGTAGGGGCGGGAGGCGGACAGGTAGCGGCCCAGGTACTCCCGGACCACCTCCCCCAGGGGGACGATCCGTTCTTTGCTGCCCTTGCCGCGCACCCGCAGCTCCGCGTTGCGCAGGTCCAGGTTCTGAAGGTTCAAGGCGGCCATCTCGCTCACCCGGATGCCGGTGGAGTACAGGATCTCCAGCATGGCGCGGTCGCGCAATCCCAAAAGGCTTTCTGGATCGGCTGCCGACAGAAGCCTTCCCACCTCCCGCTTGGTCAGCACGTCCCGGGGTAACTGATCAAGGAGGCGAGGGAACTCCAGGTCCGAAGTAGGATCCTGGAGCACGGCGGACTGCCTGAGCAGGTAGCGGAAGAACTGCCTCAGGCAGGTGAGGCGTTTTCTCTGGGTGCTGCTGTGCAGTGGTTTTCCCCGAAAGCGCTCCAGAGACACCTCCAGCTGGTAGTCGGCCAGGACGGTGCGGTCCACCTCGGTGAGCCGCTCGATGCCTCGAACCTTGAGATACTCCAGGAAGCGGCGGATGTTTCGCACGTAGTCGGGGATCGACAGATCGGAAAACCCCTGGAGCTCAAGCTGTTGAGCGAAGCGGGAAAGCCAGGTCTCTGGGCTGAGCATAGCCTTGGCCTCACCTGCCGGGGTCCCGGGCGGGGCTTTTCGGTTTGTTTTTGCCGCTTTTCCCGCCGGAAGCGATACCCACTTTGGCTAACTCGTTTTCTTTCATACAGTTACCTCCAATAAAGCGGGGAATCCCCACTTTTCCCAGCTTTCCCCACTTTGGGGTATTTGCTTGCGCTGTAATCACCTGAACCCAATCGGGACGAATTCCCCACTTTCCCCGCCTTTGTCTCGCCACGAATCCGGATGCTCATGCCGGCGCTCCTTAGGCCTGTAGCCTTTGTTCAATCGCCTCGGGGGTGGGGATCATCGAGCAGTCAAGCCGTTCGATCGGCTCGTCGGCAGCCAGGCGGTAGCTGTTGCGCATGCCCCTCCGTCCCCCTTGAGCCACCTGCAGGTATTCGTAGTCGGTGAGCTTGCGAAGGTACTTTTTCACCGACTCTCCTCCCACCCAGTTCACCTGCCGGCGGATCTCCCGGGCGGTGAGAGTCACCTCCGTGGGTTTGAGCTCGCTTGCCTTCGCCTGTTCGCGGAACGTCGCCCGCAGCTGTTCGTAGAGCCGCACCAGGGTTCCGGGAAGCTCGGCGAAGGTGGAGGAAAGCACCCCGCCCACCATGATGTGATAAGCCACCCGGTAGTCGGTGAGATCGCACTCGATGTACTCTATTTCCTCGCCGCTGGAGGTCTCCCGGCTTCGTTTGAGCTGTTTTTGATGCTGTCGCAGGAAGCACACCGCGGCGATCAGATCCACGAAACGCTCGTGATCCCGGCGGGTACGCACCAAGGCGGTGGGGAAATCCAGGTAGGAGGCGAAGGGGTTGACGATCGGAAGGGGTTCGAGAAGGCGCTGGGCGGCGTGGTGTTTGCGTAAGATTTGGGGGACGGCGCTGCGCCGTTGCTGCAGCCGCTTCAAGCTGTACTTCTCCCGCTGGGCCCGGTGGATCCTGCGGGTCTGAGCCTCCGACTCGTCGGCGTTGATCAGGAAGAAGCGGGAAGCATTCTCCGGGTTGAGGTCGGCCCGGGTGGTGCTCATCACCAACGACACCACTGCCCGGCGGCTGATTTGAAGGCTTTTCATCTTTCCGGTCTTCTCGTCCTTCACCGTCACCATGCGGGACAGCTCGCGGCTTGAGAGCATCTCGCGAACCTGGTGCTCTACGGCCTCGGAGTGCACGGCCTCGCCCAGAACCAGAAACTTGTGTTCCAGGGCCCCCTCGGGCAGGTAGTTCAGCGCCTGGTCGGAGAGGGAGGTGACCGCGATCAGCTCCTCTTCGGGGATCAGGCGCCGGACCGTGTCCACCAGAAGAGATTTGCCGGAGGCGGACTGAGAGAGAAGGAGCAGGCAGATGGGCTCCTGGAGCTTGCGGGAGGAGGCGGCCAGGTACACCAGCTGCTTGTTCAGATCCTCCCCCACGTAGCCGAGGGCCTCCATGTCGCTGACGATTTGCTCGAACAGATAGGGGCTCTTGAGAAAGGCGAGTCCCAGCCGGCGATCCTCCTCGGACAGATCGGGCGGCCTGCTTTCTTCGGGTTCTGCGGCAAAGCGGCGGTCCCGCTCGGCTTCCAGATGCTCGAGGATGCACACCAGATCCTTCTCGATTCGCTTGGGTTCAAGGCCAAACAGCCGGCCCAGATGTTCGCTGTAGACGGCGCGGGAGCGGGCGGAGTACAGATCCAGATTGTCGTAGAAACGTTCTCTTAGGTACTCTGCGCGGATGTTCACCCGGAGGCTGGCCACAAACAGCTCCCGCAGCCCCGAGACCCGATAGTGAAGCTCACCGAAGGTGAACAGCAGGGAAGCCCGCTCCCGCCGAACCGACATCTCCTGAAAGCTTTCCGGCGGTCGCAAGACAGGGGCATCGGCGATCTTCTGTTTGAGGGCCTGCGGATCAACGCCTGTGGCCAGATCCTGGTTCCAGTCCTTGGTCTCAGGGGAGATCTTCTTGACCGCAAATCCTTCTTTAAGCAATCGGGAAGCGAGCTCTTCAGTTGCCCGCCGCCCCGCATCGTCGTTGTCCAGAGCCAGCACCATCGTCTTGACCCTATCCTCCTTGAGGGCCTGGAGGTGCTCATCGGTGAGTACCGCGGCGCCGTAGAGGGCCTGCACATTCTCTATGCCGAGCTCCATCAGGCTCAGGGCGTCGAGGATCCCTTCGGTGAGCAGGATCTCTTCGAAAGCGCGGCCGGCGCTGCGGTTGAACACGCCGTGGTGTTTTCCCGGAAGGTAGAGGTGTTTGAGCTTGGAGCCCTGCTGAACGCTTCGGCCGTACAGGCCCACCGCCTCTCCGGAGCCGTTGAAGATGGGAAAGATGATGCGCTTGAGGAAGCGTTCTTGTCCTCTCTCGCCTAAAACACCCAGCTCTTTCAGATGCCGCTTCTGGCCGTTTGAGATAACAGTCAGGAAGCTTCCATCGGCATAGCCGATCCGAAAGCGCCGGTACAGCTCCGGCTTGCGGATTCCGCGGGCCTCCAGATAGCCTTGGGCCTCCCTGCTTTCCAGAAAGCGGCGGTGGTAGTAGTCGACCACGGTGGTGAGGGTGAGCCGGCCCGCCTCATTGTGGCCTTCCGGCTCTTCAGCCAGCGGCTGTGTTTCAGGCTTTTTGGGGGCCGGAGCCGGCAGCCGGCCGGCTTCCTTGCCGAGATATTCCAGCGCCTCCCGGAACCCCACGCCTTTCATTTTTTCCACCAGCTCTACCACGTCGCCGCTTTCCCCGCAGCCGAAGCAGTGATACAGTCCTTTCTCGCGGTCCACGGAAAGCGAAGGGGTGCGGTCCTCGTGCCAGGGACAGCGCCCGACGTAGCTTTTGCCCTTCCGGGTGAGGTCCACCCCGAAGGAGGCGAACAGGGCCACGATGTCCACCCGTCTTTTGAGTTCCTCCTTCTCGAACTCCTCCAGAAACGAGGTCACTTTGAGAGTTTTGCGCCCTGCCAGACGGTCGCTGCTCATGGCCGTCCTCCCGGCTTTCCGCCACCATCCAGGCGCCGAAACAGTTCCTGTCCCAGCTGCTGGAGCTCCTGCTTCACCCGGCTTCGTTCAAGCCTCTTGTGGTGGATCACTCCGCGCTTCTGGGCGATCGCCTCTTCCAGTTTGATGCATTTGGAAAGCACCGTGGCGAGCACCAGATCGCCGAAGGAGCCTTCTATCTCAGATCGGATCTGGCGGGTGATCACCGGCACGCTGTCCCAGGCGTTGATGATGACCCCGGTGAGGGAAAGCCCGGGGTTGAGGTTTGTCTTCACCTTGGCCACGGTGGCCAAAAGATCGTTGGTGCCTTGCATGGAGTAGAGGCTGGGGTTCATGGGGATGATGAGATGTCCGGCGGCGCTCAAGGCGTTGACCGTGAGCACCCCGAGGCTGGGCGGGGTGTCGAGAAACAAAAAGTCAAAGTCCCGAAACCGTTCCTCCTGGAACAGCTCTTTGAGGCGGTTGTAGGCGTCGATCTCACCGACAAGCCGGCGCTCCAGTGCGGCCAACCGCAGATCTGCCGCCAGCAAGGAGAGCTGAGAGTCGAGGGGGGAGAGCTCCAGGCTCTCGCCGCTCAAGGCCTCGTAGAGCCCGGGCTGCGGCTCATCCAAGAGGCTTTTGCTCAAGTTTCCTTGCGGGTCGCAGTCCACCAGCAGGACTTTACGCCCCAGGCTGGCGGCGTAGATACCCAGCTCCCGGGTGAGGGTGGTTTTGCCCACCCCGCCTTTCTGATTGGAAAACAGAAGGATGCGAGGGCTCACGGCGTGCCCCCTTCCGGCCGAATCGGTCTTCGGGAAAGCTGGGCCTTGGCCTTCTTTTTGGCCGAGCGTACCAGGGCGTTGATCTGGCCGTAGGCGCGGCGGAACTGAAGCAGGTTCACCTCCGCCCCGCCCTGGAAGTAGTCCATCTGAAGCTGGGGGATTTTGGGGCTGCGAAAAGACAGCCGGCAGGTGATCTTGCCGTTGACCCGCACCCCCTCGATGGCCTCCAGCTCGCAGCCGGTCAGCAGGTAGTAGGTGCTCTCGTACAGATCGGTGGTGGTGACGGTTTCCACCATGGGTCTCCTCCTTGAAAGGAGAACCCTTCTTTGAAGGGGAGGGGAGTTCTGCTATACTGAAAAAAGACGGTACTCTTCAAAGAGGGGGTTCTCCTCTTTGGGGTATCGGCCCCGGTTCCCGGGTGGCAAACCTTCGAGGGAGCCGGGGCTTTTTTGTTCCCGCTGACAGCGGGAAGCGTCGGTTCTGACAAAACCCTGTCAAGGGGGTTTTGTTGAAATTTGGGTGAACCCAGAATACAATATGATAGTGTATTTGTCAAGCTCAAAAAACAAAAACCGAGTATAATGAAACCGTTATGCCACGAGTGTCACGGCTGAAACTTCCTCCGCTTGAGATTGACCAGAAAACCATCGGGCGGAGGCTCGCCAGGATCCGCAAGCAAAAGGGATATACACAGAAAACTCTGGCCGAGAAGATGGGACTCATTCAGGCGCTTGTCTCCGCCTACGAGCTGGGCAAGATCAGGCTCAACGCCGAGATGGTCATTCGTTTCGCTAAGGCCCTCGAGGTGAGCGCTGACGAGATCCTCGGGCTGAAGGACAATGGCGGAGGGAAAGAAAACCCGAGCCTTAGACTCATCCGCCGGATCAATAGAATCGAATCGCTGCCCCCCGTACGGCAGAAGACCGTCCTGAAAGCGATCGACTTTATGCTGGATTCAGCGGAACGACAGGACTGAAAGGGTCGACCGGAGCGAATTAGAAAACGACCACCCGGGGTCCGCCGAATTCCCACGGTCCCGGTGTTTCCATTTACCCCATCCCCCTTCCAGGAACTTTATTTTGTGACAACAATCCAAAGCCTTGCCTGGGAAATAACGAGAGGCAAATTCATGGATTCTCTGATGTATTGCCGATATAATTAGTTATATACTTACTATTCCACCATGGCGAAGCACCTGTTGACGAGTCTAAAAGCCCGGCTGACTCTTCTGCTTGCCGTAGGTGCATCTGTCGCCTTGATCCTGATCTCGGTTTTCGGCTTCATCCAACTTCGCAGAAACTTCGCCCAGACACAAACCGGGGCGATGCGACTGGTTCATCTCCTGGCTCGCGAGCACCAGTATATCATCCAAGAGACCCAGACCCTTCTCACCCTTCTTTCGGAGCTTCCCGAGGTCCTGGATCGGGATGTTGAGGCATCTTCGGCTTTGTTCGCCCGCTTGGTGGCACAGTATCCCCGCTACCGCAACATCGCTGCAATCGCTCCCAGTGGGATTGTCTTCGCCAGCGCCATCTCGCTGAGCGATAACGGCCCGTTCGACGCCTCCGACCGGCTTTACTTCATCCGGGCGGTCGAAAGCAAACGGTTTACCATCGGAGAGTATCAGGTCAGCCGCGTGAACGAGGATGCTATCATCGTCTTTGCCTCTCCGGTCTATGATAAAGCCGGAGCCCTGCAGGCGGTGGTTGTCGCCGTGATGGAGCTGGAGTGGTTCAACGAGTACCTGGCGGCCTTGGGATTGCCTCCGGGGTCGGTATTGAACCTCATCGACAAAAACGGAGTGATGCTGGCACGATTTCCCGAAGGCGGTTCCTGGGTCGGCCGGGATCTGTCCGCTTCCCCGGTGATTCGCAGACTGCTTGCCGGCGGGGATGTGGGTTCCTACAGGGAGAAGGGCATCGACGGGGTGCGCCGGCTGTACGGAGCGGTGCGGATCCAGCCCGATGGCAGTGGAATGCTCTACATTTCGGCGGGCATTCCAACTACCGCCATAGCGGGCGAGACCACCACCCAATTGATCGCCTTTTTGCTCGTAGGGATTCTCATAACGGTTCTCGTGATCGCAGTGGCTTGGATCGGTAGCCGGAGGCTGCTGCTGCTTCCCCTTTCCGAGCTGGTCCACGCTGTCGGCCAGGTGGCTGCCGGTAACTACACCGTACGCACCGCACAACCCGGGTATCCCGAGGAAATCGCTTCGATTACCTCGGCGTTCGATGCCCTGGCCGAAACGCTCGGCAAACGGGAGACCCAGCTAGAGGAGGGCCGGAAGCGGCTGCAGAAACTGAACGAGGAGCTGGAAGAGCAAAACAGCATCCTGGAAACAATCTTACGAACCACTCCTGACCATACGTATCTGCTCGATCCCCAGATGCACATCCTCTACGCCGGCCACTGCGGTGCGCAAGCCCTCGGGCAGGAAGCCCGGCGGTTGATCGGGAAACCCTGGGCACAGCTGGGGATGCCTGAGGAGCTCACGGAGCCCTTACAATCCCAATGCCGGCAAGTGTTTGCCAACGGAGACCGGAGCTCAGGCGAGATCGCCTGTCATCCAGAGGCAGGGAAACAGGTGTATGAATATTCCATAGATCCGGTTGTCGAACAGATGCAAACGGGAGACGGCGTCTCTTCGCTGCTGCTTACGCTGCGCGAGATTACGCACAGAAAACGGATGGAAGAGGAGCTTGTCCGGGTAGACCGGGCGCTGCGGGTGCTCAGCGGGGCGGGACAGGTCATCGTTCGGGCCACGGACGAGCAGACCCTGTTTCAGCAGATCTGCCGCCTCAGTGTGGCCGTCGGAGGCTACCGGCTGGCCTGGATCGGCCGGGCTGTTGGGGATGAGCATAATACGGTTGAGATTCTGGCCTGCTACGGACCGGCTGAAGCCTATCTTCAAGGTCTGGAGGTGAGCTGGGCCGACGGGCCGCTGGGACAAAGCCCGGTGGGACGGGCACTTCGGACGAAACGGACCATGGTCAGCCGGGATATTGCTGCCGATCCCTCGTTTGCACCCTGGCGACACAGGGCGCTGGAACATGGATTGTGCTGCTCCTGCGCTCTACCGCTGGTCATAGAGGAGGAGATGTTTGGCAGCCTCAACATCTACGCGGCGGAAGCCGAGGCGTTTCAGGCGGAGGAGCTGAAACTGCTCGAATCCGTGGCCGACCTGCTGTCCCACGGTGTAAGGCTTCTTCGTACGCGTATCCAGAATCGAAGAACGGCGAAAGCGGTACAGAGAAGCAAAGAGCGCTACCGGCTGCTGCTCTCGGAACTGGATGTCAAGGTCGAACAGGAACGTACCCACCTTGCCCGGGAGCTTCACGATCGGCTGGGACAGGAGTTGACCCTCATCCGTCTGGAGCTGCTGGAGCTCAAAGAACAGGTCGACAGCGCGAAAGCCCGTGAGGGCCTGGCCGCCGCCTTCCGAGCGGTGGATGAGGCGATCACCCAGACGCGCAGCCTCACAGCCGCCCTGAGGCCGCTTTCACTGGACGAGTTGAGCCTGAGCGCGGCAATCACCTCCCATGTGAAGCAATTCGCTCAACGCACCGACATTGCCTGCCGCTTAAGCGGCCTGCCCGAATCGCTGCAGCTTCCACCCGAAGCCGCTACCGCACTGTACCGCATTTTTCAGGAAGCGCTCACCAACATCATCCGTCATGCCCAGGCCACGGAGGTGGAGGTCCTCTTCGACGAGCAGCCGGGTTTGTTGCGTTTTATGATTCAGGACAACGGCCGTGGAATCACGGAACAAGAGGCTGCCGATCCCTCTTCTATCGGAATACTGGGCATGCGGGAGCGTGCGGAATTGGTAAGAGGAAATGTCCATGTTCAGGGACGGACCGGAGGGGGTACGACCGTGGAGGTGGAAATTCCGAAGGAGTAGCAGATGATCAAGATCCTGATTGCCGACGATCACCCCGTGGTGCGCCAGGGGTTCAAAACAGTCTTGAATCGGGAAAGAGGGTTTTCGGTGACCGGCGAGGCGGCCACCGGCCCCGAGGTAATCGAACAATGCAGAAACGGATCCTTCGATCTGCTGATTCTCGATCTGTCTCTGCCCCAGCTCAGCGGTCTGGACGTTCTGAAGCAGCTGCACAGCGAAGAACTGAGGATTCCCACCCTGATTGTCAGTGTTCACGCGGAGGAGCGCTACGCGCTTCGGGCCCTGCGGGCCGGGGCTTTCGGATACCTGACGAAGCACGCCGCCTGGGAACAGCTGGTCGAAGCGGCACGCACCATTGCCGCGGGCAGAAAATTCATCACCCCCACCCTGGCCGAGAGTCTGGCGGAGTTCCTTCACGAAGACTTCGATCGACCTCTCCACGAACGTTTATCCGACCGGGAGTTTGAGATCCTTCGCCTCATCGCTTCAGGTATGGGGACGACCGCGATTGCAGAAAAGCTTCACCTGGGCGTCAGTACCGTCAGCACCTACCGTTCCCGGATCCTGGCTAAGCTCAAAGTGAGAACTACTTCCGAGCTCACCCACTACGCGATGCAACATGGTCTGATCGATTCGCACCTGTAGCCCGGCTCCTGTAGTACAAACCACGACAAAACCATTCAACCTTCTCTACAAGCAAGATCGTTTATAGTTCGACAGCCAAACCTTTAGCGAAAGGATACGTTTATCCTGGAGGAGGAACGATCCCGTACACCGGATCGAAATTAGCACATGAACGATCAACAAAGGAAACATATCGAGGGGAAACAGAATGGCGCCGAGCTGTCCCTTCCCCTATGGGCTCGCCTTATGCTCGGCCTGTTGGCTATCGTGGGACTGTACCTCATCAGCCGCAGCAACTTCCTTTTGTTTCATAGTTTGGCCGAAGGTCTGCCCGTTGTCGTCGCCACGTTGGTTTTTGTGATTACCGTCAACAACGCCCGTTATTTGCGAGGAGGTTTCCTGATTCTGATTGGAACCGCCTACCTGTATGTGGGCAGCCTCGACTTGCTTCATCTGCTGGCCTACAAGGGAATGGGCGTTTTTCGCAACAACGCAGCCGATCTGCCCACCCAGCTATGGATTGCCGGCAGGGCCATGGAAAGCATCAGCTTCGTGCTCGGGCTGCTGTTGATTCGACGGCAGTTGCGATTCGCTCCGATTTTTTTGGCGTATCTTGTCGTTACCATCCTGCTTCTGGCCTCGATTTTTGTTTGGAAGATTTTTCCGCGATGCTATATCGAGGGCCAGGGTTTGACCGTCTTCAAGAAAGCGGCGGAGTACCTCATCGTGGGTGTGCTCTTGGCCGCCATCGTCCTTCTGCGGCGAAACCGTGCAACCTTCGATCCGAAAATATCTCGCCTGCTCCAGGCATCCCTGGTATTCACGGCGCTGGCGGAGATCATGTTTACCTTCTACATCAGCGTCTACGGCTTGTCCAACGTACTGGGCCATCTGTTCAAAATCGTTTCCTACATCCTGGTGTATCAAGCTGTGGTTGAATCAAGCATCCGCCACCCTCAGCAACTGATCTTTCGTGAGTTGGCCATCCAGCAGGAAAAGCTGAAGAGAAGCGAAAAACGTTATCGTGATCTGGTGCAAAATATTCACAGCGGTGTTGCCGTATTCGAAGCGGTGGAAGATGGTCGTGACTTCATCCTCACGGATCTGAACGCCTCGGGGGGCCGGATCAATCACGTCCAGCCTGATGCCGTGGTGGGTAGAGGTATTCGCGAGGCCTTTCCCTGGATGGACGAAAACGGGCGGCTGGAAATGCTCAGGCGGGTGCGGATCAGCGGCAAGCCGGAATATCACCCCGAGACCGTGCTTCATGCAGGAGATGCGCCCACCTGGCGGGAGTGCTTCGTATACCGGCTTGAAAGCGGTGAGGTGGTCGCGGTGTTCGATGATATTACCTCCCGAAAACGGGCCGAGGCCGAACGGTCCCTCCTGGCCCGTGCGTTGGAACAGGTGGATGAAGGCATCATGATCACCGATGCGGAGGCAAACATTCGCTATGTAAACCAGGCTTTTTCGCGCATCACCGGCTACAGCCCCGAAACAATGGACGCGCAGAATGCGCGAATCCTAAAGGACGGACAAACCGAGCATTCCGTATATGCTACGATGTGGCAGACCATCCGAAGCGGCCGGTCGTGGCGGGGCCGTGTGGCCAACCGTCGTCGGGACGGTTCTGAATACCAGGCGGAGCTATCGGTTTCTCCCATTCGAAACAGCGATCGTGAGATTACCCATTACATCGCCGTGCACAAGGACATCACCCAAGAGCTGCGGCAGGAAAGGGAGCTGCGGGAGCGGCAGAAACTGGAGGCGATCGGTACCCTGTCCGGCGGCATCGCTCACGATTTCAATAACCTGCTGATGGCCATTATCGGTTACACGGAAATCGCCAAGAGGCGATTGGGGGCTCATGTCGAAGAAACGCAGTTCCTCGACCAGGTGCTGAAAGCAGGCTTTCGGGCCCGAAACCTGGTCGAGCGTATCCTCGCCTTCAGCAGGAAAACCGAAGAGGGCCTGCGTCCCACCGACCTGATGGTGCTGATCGAAGAGACCCTTGCGCTGCTGAAGGCGAGTCTGCCCGCGACGATCGAGATCCGTAACCATCTCCAGGGGCAGGTCGGGGTGATCCCGGCCGATCCGTCCCAGATTCATCAGGTGCTGATGAACGTGTGCACCAACGCAGGCCACGCCATGCAGGAAAACGGCGGAGTGCTGAGCATCGAGCTCGAGGAGATCTCCTTGGAGGGTCAATCATACCCGCACGAACCGGTACTGAGCCCGGGTCGCTATGCCCGCATCAGCATCAGCGATACCGGTATCGGAATGAGCGCGGAGCTGCGCAGCCGGATCTTCGAGCCTTTCTTCACCACCAAGGAACCGGGGAAGGGAACCGGCCTGGGCCTTTCCATGGCCCACGGCATTGTCGAAAGCCATGGAGGAGCCATCACCGTGTACAGCGAACCAGGTGAAGGCTCCACCTTCCGAATCTATCTACCGGTGGCCGAAGACCACGATCTGCAACCAAAAGATCCGGATAACGATGAGCAGGGCCTGCAGCAGGGAACCGAGCGCATTCTGTTTATCGATGATGAGCCGAGCATCGCGGATCTGGGCAAAAATCTCCTGCAAGGACTGGGGTACACGGTCGTCACGCGCACCAGCAGTGTCGAGGCTCTGGAGCTGTTCCGTGCCAAACCACAGGATTTCGATCTGGTGATCACGGATATGACCATGCCCCAGCTCACCGGAGACCGGCTCTCCGTGGAGCTGCAGCGCCTCCGCCCGGGGCTCCCGATTATTATGGCCACCGGTTTCAGCGAGCGCATCACCGAACAGAAAGCGAAGGCTCTGGGGATCAACGCCTTTGTGATGAAACCTTTCTTGACCCATCAGATAGCTGCCACCATTCGCAGGGTCCTAGATGGCAAACGGCAAGACTCATTAGCCCAGTCACAGGACCCTCAACAAACTTTGTAACGGACGGAGTGGAGGAAGAACATGGCGATCACCGTGGGCATTGCCGACGATTCCAAGGCCTTTCGATCGCATCTGAAGCGCAGAATCAAATCCTTGAAGGCAGTCGAAATTCTCGGAGAAGCGGCGAGCATCGAAGAAACACGGCAACTGCTGCAAGCTACACCATTGGATGTCCTGATATTAGATTATCGATTCCCTGAAAGAAACGGGACAGAGCTACTCGCCGAATTGACGAAATGGAGAGAGAAACCCCTGGTTATTGTCTGCACCAATTTTGCGCAGCCGGAATACCGGAAGATCTGTCTGGCTGCCGGAGCAGATTATTTCTTCGATAAGACATTTCAATTTCAGGAAATGCTGGACCTGCTGAGCTGTCTGTCTTCCAAACGCGCGGACAGAGAGCTCCGGGCGGGTCCCAATACATGAAGGAGGAGACTCACACATGAAAAGGATTCTGATCATTGATGATGAGAAGATGTTGGTGGAAGTCATTCGCATCGTTCTGGAGGACCTGGGCTACCAGGTCACGGGATTTGACAATCCCCTGGAAGGGCAAAAGGCCGCGATCGAACAGGACTTCGATCTGATCCTGGTGGATCTGCGTATGCCGGATCGAGATGGAGCCGCCGTAACCGAAAGCATCATGGCCCAAAAACCCGAAGCCCTGGTTTTGATCATTACCGCCTATCCGGAGGACCCTCTGGTTGAAAGAGCGTTGACAGCGGGCGCCAGGGCCCTGCTCAGGAAACCCTTTGAAATCACCAAAATCTTTCATTTTCTAGGAGCGACAGATCATGGCAGCTCATAAACGCGTAGCGGTGGAAGAGTTTCTGGCTGACTCGGAACGATTTCTGTGGAGCATGGGCAACCTGGAAGACCTGCTCCGTGAAAGCGCAGAAGGAGTTGAACCCACCCAAACCCTGCACCGCTCCCCTCCCACGGAGCTTTTGGATGGCTTGAACCCGGGGATAGACGGGTACGCGGAGATACGGATTTCCGAAGATGGCATGGAGGCTACCGCAACCTTTCAGCCCGCCTCCGAAGACAAGATCCCCCTGTCCCTGGATGCATTCACCTCTGTTCTCACAGAAAAAGGAATCACCCACGGAGTACTCTGGACAAATATTCAGGAAGCGATTCTAACCTGCAACAGTGACCGCCTGCCTCTACAGGGGGTGCTTATCGCCCGGGGAAAGGCACCGATTGACGAGATACCGAAACACCTGAGGATACACTCCGAGTTATTGAGGCGGGAATCGGACAGCCTCCCATATCAAGGCCGAATCGATTACAGAAACGCCTCTCCTTTCGTACTGGTCAAAGAGGGCGATGTGCTGGCCGAATGGATCGAGGGTACCCCCGGCCGGATGGGTCATGATGTAACCGGAAAAGCGCTGTCGTTTCATACAAAAACGACTCCCCTCCTCAAACCAGGCAAGAATACCAACGATGAGGGTAAGCGGATCATCGCAGCCTGCGACGGCCGGTTTGAAAAAGGCAAGAACACCTTCTGGGTGAATCCGGTATTGGAAGTAGCGGGAAATGTCGATTATCGAACCGGACACATTGATTTCCCCGGAGATGTCATCATCTGGGGAGACATCAAAGACGGATTCAACGTCCGCGCCGGCGGCTCGATCCTGAGTACCGCCACTATCGATGCAACCAAAGTCTCCAGTGCAGCGGATATCAAAGCAAAAAAAGGCATCATCGGACGCAGCGGTGGAACCGTCCGGGCGGGGGGAACCATCGAGGCAAAGTTCATCCAGAATTGCACCGTATCCGCTCGCGGATCGGTCATCGTGGAAACAGGGATCATGAACTCCCATGTATGCACTCTGGACGCCGTCCAGCTGGGGGGCAAGGGCGTTATCCTGGGCGGCAAGGTGTGTGCACAGAACGGAATCACCGCTCAGAAGATCGGATCCCCCATGGGAGTGCGCACCGATATCGTGTGCGGAATCAATCACGAGGTTCAACAAAAACTGGAATGGATCCGAGAGAAGACCACCCAGTTGGCATTCCGCATCAAACAGGTGGAGGGTAAGCTGAAATCCAACAGCGCTTCTTTGGAAAGACAGCAACATCTCGTGGACCTGAAGACCCGGTTGAAAGAGGCGATGCACAAACTCAACGAAGCGGCGGGAATGTTGCTGTTCAAACTGGATGGAGATGAACAGGCGGAGGTCGTGGTTCGAGGCCGCGTCTATCCGGGTGTGTACATCGAAATCTGCCACCTGCCCTTCGTAGTGAGAGAACAAATGGGACCCATACGGTTTCGCCTGGACAAGGACAAAGGCAAGATCGTCACCGCCGCTGTTCAGGAACCATAACATGAACCAATTTCAGATAGTCAATGCACAACGAGAGAAAGGAATGAAAATCCGGAATCGAATCCTCATCGTGGATGATGAGCAGATGTCCCGTGAGTTTCTGAAAAACGCCCTGGAGTACCTGGGCTATGAGGCCCGCTGCGTGAACGGTGCGGAGCAGGCGTATCGGGAGCTCCGCAGAAACGACTACGATCTGGTCCTGACAGACGTTCAAATGCCGGGAAGTAACGGCCTGGAGTTGCTGAAAACCCTCAACAAAATAGCACCCGATACGGCCGTGGTCATGATCAGTGGGCGTCAGCAGATGAATGACGCCCTGGACAGCTTCCGCCTCGGCGCTTACGATTACATCCCCAAACCGGTTGAAATCGATCTGCTGAAGTCCCGTTTGGAGCTGGCCCTCGAGAAACGAAAGCATCGTCTCACGAAAAGGCGTTACCAGCAGAATCTGCAGAATCTGGTTTTGCAGCGCACGGCGAAGTTACGAAGTGCCTTGAAGCGGGTCGAAGATACCTATGATTCCACGATCAAGGTCTTGGGCTCCGCTCTGGATCTGCGGGACGCGGAAACCGAGGAACACTCCCATCGGGTGGCTCAGTACACGCTGAGCTTGGCGAAAGCTCTGGGGGTGTTGCACAGCAAACAACTTCGGGATATCCGCTGGGGGGCCTACCTGCACGACATCGGCAAGATCGGCGTCCCGGACGAGATTCTGCTGAAACCCGGAAAACTCACCGAAGCGGAAATGAACGTCATCCGTACGCACCCCGAGTTGGGCTACCGGCTTCTAAACGGCGTGCGATTTTTGCAAGGCGCCTCAGAACTGGTTCTCCATCATCATGAGAGCTTCGACGGAAGCGGCTATCCCCACGGTTTGAAGGCAGAACAGATCCCGCTGTCAGCCCGACTGTTCGCCGTGGCCGACACGATCGATGCCATGACCAGTGATCGTCCCTACCGTAAAGCTCTGCCCTTCTCGGATGTTAAGCAAGAGCTGTCCAGGGTATCCGGGAGTCAGTTCGATCCTCGGATCGTGGAGGTGTTCTTCTCCATCCCCGAAGGGCAATGGGCTCTGCCGGACGAGCCGGTGGGTAAGCCGGTTCAAGGAGTGGTCGCATGAACGATACAAAAAGACCAACGGTACTGGTGATCGACGATGATCCCCAGCTCTTGGAGTTGATTCGCATTATGTTGGAAGAAGAGGGCTATACGGTGCATCTGGCCCCAGACGGCTCAGAGGGTATCCGGCAGCTCGAGCAAAACAAACCCGATGTGATCCTGACCGATATCATCATGCCGCAGATGGAAGGCATCGAGTTCCTCGGCGCCCTGCGCAAAAGCGGTGAGTTGATTCCCGTGGTTGCGATGTCGGGGCACGCGGTAGGACGGCAATTTCTGAAGGCCGCCCATCTGCTGGGAGCGCGGGAATCCTTGCACAAACCGTTCAGCCGACAGGAGCTGGTGGACGGGATGAGAAGAGCCCTTGATCGCTGAATGCGCGAATGAAACCGAGCAAGTACCCAGGCAGCCGGCTGAAGGCCGCCTGGATTGTCGCAGGACATATGTCCGGGCGGCTTTCGTGGGCCACAGGAAAAGAGGCAAAACGGCATCCGGCTCATTCCAGCAAGCGGAGGGCTTTTGGTAGCGCCGAGTGACGAGACAGGGATGTCGACGAAGGGAGGCGCGTACCAAAACCTCACCCCCCCTTTTGAGCATCCCCCCTCCCAGAACTTCAATGGGATACCTTAGCGGGGGGTAAGCCTGGGGGGAGGGTCTGGGAGGGGGGGCGGCAAGGGGGGTGAGGGAAGGCCGGAGCGTCGGCGACTCTTAGGGTTTAAGGTCAATTGCCCCAATAAGGGCGAGCCTTGACAGAGCTGTGTGTCGCTTATTAGCCTATTATTTATATGGAGGATTCAATGGCCAAAAAGAGGGAAGTACCGCTCAGTGAAAGTTACAATTATCTGAAGAAATCTCTGGATCACCTTAATAATCAACAGTCGACGGGGCAAGCTCCGGAACTTTATCCGGATGTAAACAGCCCGTCACCCCAGTCACAGCAGCCCAACGAATCAACGCCGAACACACCTGCGCAGTCCGATGCACCCCCTGATTCAGGGAAGTAGTCCTCAATATTGAGCACATACGTAAATATCCTTTTTACGATTTTTTTACTCCTTCCAGGATTTGTAGCGCTCAGGATTCAGCAGTCTACCAGTGAATATCGCGAACTCTCTGCCTTCGAGTTTACGACCATCTCGTTGGGGTACAGTTTTGTTATACTGGCGATCTGGATTCTCGAGAACTATTCCTTAAGCACCATACATCGTTTGAATTATGACTTCTTTGAAAAACTTGAGGAACTTTTGGTTGAAAAAGATTTGGAGGTTCTTTTTTCGAGCTTTTCTGCCGTGCTCGTGCTCACCTACTTGAACGCTTTCATCTGTTTCGCTTTATTTGTGTTCAACTTGCACTGGATAGGACTTGGTCGAAAGATCCTACGTAAGATTGGCCTTACTCGCTTCACGGCACACCTCACGCCGTGGGAAGACTTTCAAATCCTCAGCAGACTAGATTGGGTCGCAATTGAGTTGAAGGACGGGAGAACCTTCCTAGGCAAGCTGGGACTCGGATCACACCTACCATTTGAAAAAGAAATTGTCATCAAAAGAGTAGATAAATCCCCAGTTACGATTTACGACACCAATAAAGCGAAAGTCAATGTTGGTCAAGAAATAGAACTCTCGTACGTAAAGGGCTCTGAAATCAGGGCGATGCACACCATCAAAGATCCTGATATTGTGCCCACCACGCAGAAAGCTGCAAACTACTTTCTTGTCGCTGCCTCACTGCTGTTGGCAATCGTAGCCCTTTGTATGTTATTCGTTTTGGTGGTTCTAAGTGTTGGCCGTAACCTCAGGCATTCTCCTCTGTTGAACCTCTTGCTGCTACCCATAGCTGCCGCAGCAGTACTATGGAATCTTTGGTGCCTGAGGAAGTTTAACTGAGCCATCTCTCAGGGCTGGGCCAATATCTTGTTGTTATCATGGCCGGAGGCGAGAACCTCAGGACAGAATCTGTGCTACCAACTGGTCGATTTCCTTCAGCTCGGCTTCAAGCAGTGCTCGCACCTGAGCCCTCTTCCTCGCCAGGCTTCCCTGCAGCCTTTGAGTCGTTACGTGATCCTGAACCTTCTTCGCTGCGGCGGCCCCAAGGGTGGCTAGTCGCTTGTGCACAGGGTCCTTTTTGTTGTACTGCGGGATGGGAACTTCGAGTACTTTCTTTTCGATGTCTCGTTCGCCCATGAGTCCCATGCTCTGGAATGGTTTCACGATTTCGTTGACCTTGTTGGAGTTGAGAAACGAGACAAGATATTGCCCTTCCGCAGCAGTCTGCACGGGTGCCCAATAGGTCTTATGCTCCGCGAAGAATGGCCTGTCCACTCGCTTCAAGTCAAGCAGAACCGAGGTCAGGTTGGTGCCGGCCGCGTTGTACAACACCAAAAACTCAGCATCCGGGTTCTGCTTGAGGAGTTCATTTTGGTAGTTCAACCTTCCGTACAGATCCTGCCGCTTGGCCTTTGCTCCTCGATGCCTGTTCCACTCATGTTCGGCTCTGTGAAACCAGTCTGCGATCCGGCGAAATCCCAAGGTCCGTAGCTCGCCGGCGCTCTTGAGCTTGTACTGACTATACTCCTTGATCAACGGGAGCAGGACGTAGGGCAGCTCCGAAACGTAGAAGGGCAGCAGGTGCTTGGACAAGGCGGTGCGGAAGAGGAAGTCGGTCTCGACGGTGCCCTCGAGGAAGATATCCTTGTATGGCGGCTTTCCTTCTTTGGCTTGCTCGGGATCGGTACGGGCGTAGAACTCCTGTGCTCTGAGCTCGGCGGTGGAGGGAGTCGCTATGAAATAGAAGTTTCTCGGGACAATTGTGGCTCCCTGCGAAAACCGGCCTTTGTAGGCAAGTGCCTTCTCTTCGTAGAGGATTTCCCGTCGGGAAAGGGCCGTCCTGTCCCCCATGCGGGACACATAGAGCTTGCCGCGCTCATCCTGAAGGAATCTTTCCGCCTGCGACAAGGGCAGGTCCCGCACCGGCAGTTTCCCGCTCATGAACACGGCGGGATAACTACTCTTACTTTCCGGTTTTCCCCGCCGGGCGAACACTACGCAGGATGGGACGTTGAATACCGGCGTCACCTGCTGCAGGTCCCAGTATTCCTGGATCGTGCATTCGGCCTCAAAAGACTCGGTTCTGAAGCGATCGTGCTGATCGGCGCTGAAGACACTTCGCGGCATAACATAGCCCAGGGTGCCGGCGGGCTTCAGGTAGTTGTGGACGGCGTGAATCAGAAACAGGGTCGCCAGCTCCATCTGGGTGAAGAGCTTCGTCTGCTTGGGGGCGATGTCGTAGGTGTCTTTGCTCAGCTTCTTTATTTCCCCCTGGTAATCGGGATCGCTGATGTAGCGATAGGACAGCCACGGGGGGTTGCCGACCACCAGGTCGTAGGAGCCGTGGAGGAAAACTGGTCTTAGATTGTTGCGCAGTATGAACGACCAGATGGTGTTCCTTCGCTCCCGGATCTTCTCGGCCAGCTGGGTGGCAAGCTTGAATAGCTGAGCGGAAAGCTCTACGAGGTCCTCTTCCTCCACTTTCTGACTGAAGATCCTCATGAGTGAGTTGGCAAACCCTTCTTTGGACTCGGAACTATCATCCTGGGCCAGATTGGACGCCGCCTCGACGCACAGGGCAACGGCGGAGTCAAAGGCCTGGGCATCGGAGAAGAAGACACGGGGTAAGACGTAGGTTTCACCGAGGAAACGTACGATGACATTTTTCTTCCCGAACATCGTGATGTCGTCGGTTTGCGGCATGAACAGGGAGTCCGCCAGATAGACCGGGAGGTGGATCGGTTTTTTTCGATAGGGCAAAAGCTCCTTCAAGGCCAGGATGTAGTTCGCCTTGGAGATCATGACCGCCAGCGGATGGATATCCATGCCATGGACGTTGGTCAGGATCGCGATGAGGACCGAATCCAAACGCACGTTCTTCCCCGCCCATTTGCGTTGGAGGATGTCCTGGATCCTTCGGATTGCCGCCCGGATGAAGCTACCAGAACCGCAGGTCAGGTCAATGACCGAAGGGATCTTCGCTCTTGAAGCGTCCATCAGCTGGCCAACGATCTTTTCGCACAGCCAGTCGGGGGTATAGTATTCTCCGAGATCGTGGCGGTCCGCTGGATCCACGAGCTCCTGATAGATGCCCTTAAGCAGGTCCTCATCGATCTGGTCGAAATCGTAGCTCCTTAGTTGGTTCAACACTCGTAACCATGAGCCCTCCATACGGCGCAGTACCTGCTCGTGGCCGACCCAGTGGAAGAAGTCTTTCTCGGCCAGGTTGAGAATGCCGATTCGCTCGAAGAACTCACCTTGGATGAGGGAGTCGATAAGGTCTATCGAGGTGGATCCGAAGGGATGTTCCTTGTCGGAGAGTGCGGCCCAGACGATGAAACGCGACAAAATCGACAGGTAGGCGTGTTTGCAGAACAGCGACTCGTTCGTGGCGAGGCTCCCATAGGTGTAGGTCAGATACCTGCTCCACTCTGAGAAGGAAAGGGCAACTTCCGGTTCGTTTTTGATCCCTTCGAAGGCGGCGGACAGCTCACGCGCGATGCGTTCGAAGAGGTAGCTTTGCAGGCCGAAATCCTTTTTGAAGTTCTCAACGGTGGGCTTCAGTCTGCCTTCCCGGAAAAACAGGCGATTGATAAACAGGTAGAAAGCTTCGAAATCGCGTGGGCTATCGTTCAGAACAAGGGATTCCTTCTCGGTTAGCTCCACGTCTTCGGGTCGGATGTCGCTCGTTTTGCTTGAGGCAGGGAAATAGGTGTGCCAGGCGATTCCATCGGTGGCAATACAGATGTACTGACGTTTCACTGTTTCCGAGCTCCACAGGCCAGCGCAATACTCTCGTAGCTGCTGCTCGGCTTCCGATTTTTTGGCCGGCAGAGTTCGTTCAAACTCGACGATGAGATCGCCAAAGAAGGCGTCGATGCTTCCGGTTTTGATGATTTCATGGCCGGTGGTCTGCATTCGCACCGGGCATTCCGCCCCATCGGTATATTTCCGGATCTCTTCCACGGCCGTAGGGAAGAGTTCCGTGAGAAGGACGAGGAACTTCTCTTTTCTGGGGGTCTCCTTGAGCGAGGAGCCCTTCAGATCCGTGCAGTATCGTTGGATAGCCTCAAGATATTTCTCCATGATCCCCCATCAATAAGACAAACTCATCTGCCGGTGTGTATTCCATGGAAGCCAACGTAGAGTCGATCCGCCTCACCGTCTTACTCTGCCTGTCAGTGTAGAACGTTCGACCTGTCCCACGCAAGAATAGCTTTGCGGGTTGGTCTTTGGTCCAAATGATTTGTTAGCTATCTGTGGGGGTGACGCCGATCAATCGACCGGCCGCCGAACAGTGTGCGTCCTGTCTCGGTGTCCCAGAACGATCCCGTCGGCTCTTAGGGTAACACTGCGTTTGCTCTCTGTAGTACCATCCTCTTTCGTGTAGGTAAGCTCAGAATCTCGTTCAGTGAGCTCAGCAAAAGTCTCACTTAAGGAGGAATATGTTCCATCGCCGTTTATTGTAAGCTGGCCCTCAGGTAGATCTCCGGAGATGGCGTTAGTGCACGAGTACTTGATCTGGAATTCAACGTACAGCGTTTCCACCTTCTCGGTTATGAACAGCTTCGTCTCTACATCGAGCAATCTATCGAGGTAATAGCCAGAGGCAGCGAGAAAGCCATCGATTTTCTGCCGATGGGCGCTGACGTATGAGTTCGCGAGTTTCTCCTTGTCCAGGTGGATTTCCGTTTGGATGTCAGCAAGGAGCTCACTGAGACTGGAAAAAAGCATGATGTTGTGCGGTTTGGCACTAGCCTCTTCTTCCAAGCTCCGCGACAATCCATCTTGATAGTTGCGATTCTCGAAAAAATTCTTATCCTTGGTCACTAGGGCGACGTCGTCCGTTTCAAGGAGAGACATACAGTCGGCCCACAATACACCATCCTTGAACTGCTGGTTTTTCGGCCCACTCGGTGGAGTCCCTTCGATCGTCTTGATAAAAGACCGTCTCGCGCTCGTAAGGGTGAAGGGGATATCGTTGATTTGGATTGAGAGTCCGTCAAATAGGCGTGCAACCCGATCCTGTATTTGTTGACTGGAGGGCAGTTTGATTTCCTTAAGACTGCCGAAGACTGTGAGTAGTTGGCTGTACTTGCTTTGGATATCTTTCACGAAATCCGTAAGCGTTCGTGTAAAATTTTGGGTCGCTTCCAAGCGGACCACCTCGGGAAGCGCTACCTGGTGCTCTCCCTTCCGTAGGTAGAACCGGACGGCGGCACCCACAGAGGAGTTTAGTCCTAATTCGGTAAGCCATATGTTGGTATCGAACACAACGATCATCTTGTGATCCTAGGGCTTGCTATCGAAGAGCTGACCCGCCGCTCAGGAGTGTGGTTGCGCGCCTTGTTCCGGCGATGTGGATAGGTCCTTATTAGGATGTACTCCACCGTCGGGTCCAATAAAATGTTACCTGGCTCGCTCTTCGACTAATCTGATCTTCTGTTTGTAGTAAACATTGTGACTGAGTTGAAGTTGAGAAACACTATTTCGCAACTCCGCCTTGCATATTCCACTGTCCATGTCGAATGTATGGACGCCGCTACGATTCAGCAGATATCCTCTCAACTCCTCCTTGTTATCACAGACCCAGTATTTCATATCTTTGTTTTGCGATCCATAGAGTACTTTGACCAGATTCACGATGTTCCCCAGCAAGTTCTTCATCAAGGCGATCCTGCACCTGAAGTACTCGGGATCCCAATTGACATTTGCCCGCCTAAACGTAAGGATTTTAACTGTTGATTTCTTTGAGAATTCCCCTACATCTTCTCTACTAAGAAAGCTAGACCCGTATGGGCTCTGCCCCAGAGTGTTCAGTTTATCCTTGTTCTTTCCGATCAGTAGTCGAAATCCGCCTGGTCGGGCGCGGAAACCGTGCTTGATACTATTGTACTCCTTAGTGTATATGTCATTCACATAGTCTTTGTACAAACTGTGTAAAAGAGTTTCCGCGTTATCGAGAAATTCTTGATAGTCTTTACCGGCCGTTGTTACTGGAGTAAGAAAGCGGGCCACGCTTTGCCATGATACATTGCCGATATCCACTTTGAAGTAGGGGAAAGAACTTCCAGCAGAGACGATCTGTATCAATTTCTTTAGGTCTGTCGGCCTGTAGATCTGAATCCATGCCACCAAACAGAATGGTGCCTGAAGAATCCCGAACAGGTACGCGAAGAAACTTTCTAGTGCTTGTGAGTACAGCAATTTCAGTTGGGTTGCGTGCAAATCCTTATTGTCCGAATTGTTCACTACTTCGTTGAAGTGATGATCCGCCAGAACCGTGTAGTAAGTGGGATCGAATGAATCAATGAATATTCTATTCTCCTCAAGGAGATTATGGTAGATGGCTATATATTTTTTTCTACACACACAGAACGGCTGATATTGTAGTTTCATCTGTCATTCATGCCACGTAGTGTGGAGCTGAGTTGCCGCACCGCATCAGGAGATACCAGAGCTTTTTGCCGTGGCGACAACACTATCCTTAACAACGCTCGCGGTCAACTCCAGCAAGTTTTCAAATGTTGATTGTCATTCCTGTCATTCCCTAAGTCCGCGCAGTGGCTGCATACCATTTTCCTCTAAGAGCGAGTTCATTATTTCGATGGCTTCTTGACGTTTTTTGTCCATCCATCCGCCCAGGTCTGGATCGTGTCTGAATCCTTCCATGAAATCCTCAAGGCCACGATGGTACATGCCGCGAGGTCCACGAAGGTGAAAAAGCATTTCATTTAGCCCGAAAAGCTCGTGGAAGCGTTTCCGGATGTTTTCAATTATCTCTGTGATTCTCTCGATCTTCGCGCGCCAATCACGATTAATAATACACGCCTTGCCTTTTGATCTTTCGATCAACGTTCCGTCTCTAGTTCTCCAGTATCCAGTGTTGAGTGCAATCAATGTGTCTTCCATAGCTTGATCAAAGGCTGAAAAACTAAGTTCTTGATGGAAGTATATACGGAATGCCGGCCGGTCCAAACACTGGGCAAAATAAGCGATCAATTTCTTATCTTCTTGCCACTCTGTGCTCCCAGGTTTCCATTGCGCTTCACGTTTTACCTGATCCATCGTGCGTTTCCGATGCAGCCTCAGTTCATCCGGAGTGTATGTTCGGGTAGTCCTCCCAGGAGAATACTCTGTATGCGCCTCATCATGGCAGTTCGGACAAAGCGGGATTCCGTTCTCAATAGAATCATTGCCGGGCACAATATGATGCACTTGAACACGATGCATTCGACCGCAAATACAGCACCGTCTTCCGCAGTCAACTAACAGCTGTTCTGCTTCTTTTTTGTCAAAGCTCATTTTCAACTTCCCCGGTAAGCATACATCGAACATGATTATAGAGCGTTCAGCAACTGCTGTCCAAGGAAGAGGCTAGTCGAGATTGGGTTTGACGCTCCGGCCTTCCCTCACCCCCCTTGCCGCCCCCCCTCCCAGACCCTCCCCCCAGGCTTACCCCCCGCTAAGGTATCCCATTGAAGTTCTGGGAGGGGGGATGCTCAAAAGGGGGGTTCGGTTTTGGTACGCGCCTCAGCTCCTCGACATCCATGTCTCGTCACTCGGCGCTACCAAAAGCCCTCCGCTTTCCGGCTGTCGTGTCGCTGCTGTTTGCTGCCTTACTCACTGTCGGCATCGTTTGCGAACCGGATCTCTCTGCGGCTCTATGCCTGTTGATTGACATCGTTCAGTCATTCGGCGATAGTGGTGAAGGCATGGGCACGCCGGAACTGCAGGAAAAAATCACCGAGTTGGCCGCCCTGGTCCGGGGAAGCCGCTACCTGGCTGCCTTCAGCGGCGCTGGCATCTCCACGGAGAGCGGGATCCCCGATTTCAGGGGGCCTCAGGGCATCTGGACCAGGATGCGCCCCATCGAGCTGCAGGAGTTCCTGTCCGACCCGGCGGCCCGGCGGGAGTACTGGCGGCGCAAGCTGGAAAGCTACCCCCGGATGCGCGATGCCGAGCCCAATGAAGGGCACAAGGCCCTGGCGCGGCTGTACGAAGCGGGATACTTGAAAACGATGATCACCCAGAATATCGACGGGCTTCATCAGAAAGCGGGTATCCCGGATGACCGGGTGATCGAGCTGCATGGAAGCAATGCCCATATCGCCTGCCTGCAGTGCCGCAAACGGTTCGAGTGGGAGGAAGTGTTGCCT
>Ga0180438_10003309_pt1 | contig 24498 bp, 18 predicted proteins | sample SS_ome_12_FD_132455 | JGI IMG/M metagenome (GOLD analysis project Ga0180438, IMG submission 132455) | Hypersaline lake sediment archaeal communities from the Salton Sea, California, USA - SS_3_D_2 metaG | ecosystem: Environmental > Aquatic > Non-marine Saline and Alkaline > Hypersaline >... | reverse complement strand
TGTACCACAAAGCCTGGGCCCTGCAAACTCGGCCCCCCAACCCACTAAGACCTCCTGCTGGACTGGTTTACGTCTACCTCGAGCAATGGCTGTTGACAATCGCGATCCCATGGTGTATAATGCACTGGTCCTGGTAAGGCAGGGTCAGGTGGTGGTGATGCCAGGTCCTGATTCATGGTTCGACAGCCATGTCCGACGGATCCGATGGGCCCGTTCTAGCGGACGGATCCGGTGAGCTTCAGGGGCCGACGGTGCAGTCCGGGTGGGAGAGAGCGGGAGGCGGTGCATGCGACGCTGACCCCTCACAGAGTCACAGACTGTTTGCCGATGGGTCAGTTTTGTGGCTCACCGCTTGGTTACGGTGGTCGAAGTGATGCCTCCACGCAAGCAGAGAACAGGCTAGACGGGAAACATGACGCTGCGACGGGGCGCGCTGCTGGTGGGAGCCGGATTGGTCACCGAAATGCTCTACTTGTCGGTGGCGCTGCGGTTGTCCTGGTGGCAGTACGGAATGCGGCTGAATACATGGTCTGAGATTCTGGGAGAGGGCCAGGCCTCCATGTGGGCAGTCCTGGCCGGCCTGCTGGTGCTGATGGTAGCCTACGCTTGCGGATGGTACGCAGTCTCTGGATGGCGTGCTGATCCAAGGAGAGCTCTTGTCTCTGGAGAGGGCAGCGTATTGGGCCAGCGAGCTCTCTCCGGATCACACCTGGTCTGGGGAGGCGTTCTCCTTTTTGCCCTTACACTGTTTTGGCTCATGCCCATTACATCGGACCTGTTCGCCTACTTGTGCCAGTCGTATCTGCTGACCGATGTGGGTGTAAGCCCACTGCTACGCGCTCCTCTGGATGTGATGCCGGATCGGCTAGTCCAGGCCTATCTCACGGCGTATGCGGGCCGTGCATCTGCCTATGGTCCGGCCTGGGTAGTGATGAGCGCGCCCGGTACGATGGGACCATTCGATGTAGCTGCAGGACTGTTTTACCTAAAGGGGATGCTCGTAGTTGCCTTCTTGGGCTGCGCCTGGCTGCTGGAGCGGATCCTCAAGATTGTTCGCGCTGAGGCTGCGCTGGAGGGTCTATATCTATTTGCCTGGAATCCCCTCGTATTGCTCATGGCTGTGGGTGATGGTCATAATGACATCGTGATGATGGCTGGCGTGCTGCTGGCCTTCTGGCTTGTGCTTCACGAGCGCTGGAGTTCAGCCTTGGTGGCGCTGGCGCTGTCGGCTTGGATCAAATATGTGAGTGCAATATTCCTCGCACCGCTCCTTCTCTACACCTGGAGGAACCTCAAACGTGAGGAACGCTGGCCCGTCCTGGGGGGTGGGGCGTTGGCAGTTGCAGGCATTTCAATTCTGGTGTTGTTGCCCACTCGGGTTCTGGAGTCGTCCACCGCGGGACCATGGCGGTGGATCACAGGGGTGGTCGAGCGACTGATCCATCCCAGCAACTGGCGGGGCGACGGAGGGGCATTACCAGCGCAAGCTTTAGCGGTCGGCGCCCTTTTGTTTGCTGCTGTCAGCGTGGTCCTGTTGTGGAGATCTGACCGACAACGTGGTTCACGGTCGAGTCTGGAGCAGTACGGCGCGTTCCGGCATATGACGGATGTCAGCTTTGTGATGTCGCTGCTGCTTTTCGCGTTTGGCGCCGCGCGGAGCCAGCCGTGGCATGTGCTATGGCCGGCCTCACTGGCTGGGTTGTCAGGGCGCCGATGGGCGTGGCCAGCTATCATCGGCTTATCAGCGTTGATGCTGGGGGTTCAGGTTTGGGTCGAGTGGGGAGCGCCTGGCTGGCGGCTTGGTTCGTGATACAATGGCTCTGACCATGGGCCTTATCCCAAGATTCTTTGATGCGCTTTTCCGCCAGATGCGGGATGTGGTTAGGATCTCAGAGAGCATACGATAGAAAAGGAGGAAGACGATGAACAAGGCCTTGCGGTTCATGGGTGGATTTCTTCTGGGGGCAGTGGTGGGAGCTGGCACGATCTTGCTCTTTGCGCCCAGTAGCGGCGAGGAAACCAGGCAGGCCATTCGAGATCGCGTGCAGGAGATTCTGGACGAGAGCCGCAGTGCAGCCGAGGCGCGGCGTCTGGAGTTGACGACCCAGTTCGAGGCGCTGAAGCAGCCCGTCGTAAAAGCAGAGGAGTCTACGTAAAGCCTTCAATCACGACTGCCTCGCACCCCGACAACGGTGCTCGTACGCGACGTATCTGTGCGTTCGTGCACCGTTTTTGGTTGTTCTGGACGATTCGTTTTAGGACTATTATCCTATGGAAAGCAGTGCTACTCTGTGCTATACTCTAAACTTGCAGAGGCATTTGTCCTGAGAAAGCGTTTGGAGGCAATACATGACTGCACTGTCGACGAATCCAACCGAGCAGCCTTTTCTCACCCCCCAGGAGGTCTCTGACCTGTTGCGAGTTTCCGTCTACACAGTACGCCGCTGGATCAAGGAGGGGCATCTGCCGGCTTACAAGGTCGGCCGGGGATGGCGCATCAGCGAGACAGACATCGGTGAGTGGCTGGAACAGCATCAGTCTGGGCCAGTCAACTGATCTAATCCCAGGGAACCATGCAAAATACGCGCCCGAGTCCGGCTGGCTTCATCATCACATGGATCGGCCAGGCGGTCTCCCTCCTGGGCAGCGCAATGACGTGGTTTGCGCTGACGATATGGGCGTACGAGAGCACTGGTCGGGCGACCGCCATGGTGCTGATCAGTATCTTTGCCTTTGGTCCAGCCATTGTCCTGAGTCCTTTCGCAGGTGCATTGGTCGATCGTTGGGATCGGAAACTGGTGATGATGGTCAGCGACCTGACGGCCGGTCTGGCCACCATCATCATCTTGCTGCTCTACATAAGCGGGGACATGGAGCTTTGGCATGTCTACCTGGTTGGACTGCTGGCCGGGGTTTTTCAGGCCTTCCAGTTCCCTGCATATTCGGCAGCCATCACGATGATGGTCTCAAAGGAGCAATATGCCCGGGCCAATGGAATGATTCAGCTGGCCGGATCCGCCTCAGGCATCTTGGCTCCTTTTGTGGCCGGGGTTTTGCTTGGCTTGATTGGCGTCGCGGGAATCATGGCCATTGACATCATCACCTTCGTGATCGCCATAGCTGCGCTACTGTTGGTCCGCATCCCTAGCCCTCCGGTGACGGAAGAGGGGCGCGCAGGACAGGGGAGCCTCTGGCAGGAGTCGATCTATGGCTTTCGCTACATCCTAAAACGTCCCGGTCTACTTCTTCTGGAGTTGCTCTTTGCCGGGGGCAATCTGGTCGACTATGCTGGCTTTATCTTGTTCGCACCTATGATCCTGGCGCGAACTGGGAACGACGAGTTTGTGCTAGGCAGCGTACAGTCGGCTGGCGCGGTGGGCGGCTTTTTGGGAGGGCTGCTGCTGAGCATGTGGGGGGGACCCCGGCGCAGGATACACGGTGTGCTGCTTGGGTGGGGCCTGGCCAGTGTGGCTATGATGCTGGTGGGGCTCGGGCAGGCTCTTCCTATCTGGATTTGCGCTGGGGCTGCCTATGCCTTTTTTGAGCCCATCGTAAACGGGTGCGATCAGGCAATCTGGCAGGCAAAAGTGGCACCGGGCGTACAGGGACGGGTGTTCGCCACACAAACCTTGATTTCGCACATCACGATGCCCATTGCAATGTTGCTTGCGGGTCTGCTGGCCGACCACATATTCGAGCCAGCGATGATGCAGGGGGGCCTCCTGGCAGAGACGTTTGGTTGGTTGGTTGGTGCAGGTCCAGGGGCCGGCATGGCACTCATGATCGTGGGCGCTGGCCTGCTGGGATGCGCGGTGCCTTTGCTTGGGTATGCCCTGCGTGCTGTGCGTGACGTGGAAAAGATCCTTCCTGACTATGATGTCGTGCCATCGGAGATGACTCTGTGAGTCTGAGTTTAGAAGTTCAGCTGGTGCATAGCGTAGAGGAAGTCGGTCAGCAGGCGTGGGACCATCTCGCCAGGGGGCGGCCCTTTACGAGTTATCGCTGGTATCGCTTCGGTGAGAGAGCGATGGCGTATGCTAAGCCCCTATACGTCGTCCTATCGCGCCATGGAGAGCCAGTGGCCAGAGCTACCTTCTGGGTGACGCCACGCGAGGCGATTCCGATCCAGTACAAGTGGATCCGCTTTGCGCTGGAGGCCATGCTTCGGCGCTGGCCGCTTCTCATCTGTCAGGCTCCCTTGACGAGCGCAGCCTCGACCACAGGCCTGATCCTGCCTGATCCGCCGCTGCGCGATGAGGCTTTGAGAACCATCGCCGTTGTCGCTGATGAGCTGTCACGGCAACATGGGGCTTCTTTCTGTGTGTTCGGTTACCTGGAGCAGGACGAGGCCAGGCGGATGGCCTGGCCTGACACATTTTCATCCACGGTGATGTGGGGTTCTGGGACGCGCATGGCCATCTCCTGGGGTACGTTTCAGGAGTATCTGGCGCATCTGAACAAGAAGCGCCGGTACAATGTCCGGCGAAACAAGCGCCTGGCTGCTGACCTAGGCCTGGAGGTTGCACGATACCCCACGGTGGGAGATGTGGATCAGGCCATGGCCCTGCATGAGAATGTAAACCGCCGTCACAAAGGCTGCACAGAGCCATGGATGCGCGGGGCAATGGAAAACGCCGGCATGGTGGATTCGGTATGGTTGGCGGTGGAGCAAGATGGGCGACTCGTGGGCAGTGAGCTGATGCTGGGGGATCAGGCCGCATGGCTGGTGACCGGATTGGGCCTGGATTACTCTGTCCAGTATGCATATTTTCTGCTCGGGTATGCCGACATAGAATGTGCCATCGACTACAGGGCAAAGGTCCTGCGCTGGGGCAGCCTGGCCTACGAGGTAAAGGAGCGGCTCGGCTTCGAGCTGGAGAGCAATGACTGGGTTGTCTTTGCCGGCAGGGGGGCGATGCTGCAGAAGGTAGGTCGCTGGGTCGCGGCGATGGAAGAGGACCGGGCGGGGGTGATGCATGAAACGTGAATTGCAGCACCGAAATCAGATGAATCTCCCGCGCGTCTGCTTCTGGGAGTTGGTCCAGAATCTCCCACTGGTTGCAGGGTTCTTGCTGGGCCTCCAGTTCTGGCAAAGTGGGCGGCCATGGCCTGCCCTTATGAGCATGGTTGTCGGCAGTGTGGCAGGGTCGCTGGCAATCTGGCTCACCGAGTCCCGGATTGTAGCGGAACACCGGGAGCCCCTACCGGTAGTCGTCGCAAACGTCGTGGTGATCGCCGGCCTCATGGTGGCGCTCGCAGCCTATTTGTCCGCACCATGGAGTCGGTGGTGGATCGATCTGTTGATCGGTGCGCTGGGAGGGGCGGCCCTCGCCGCCGTACAAGACCTGGTCGCCGGGTCTGCCATTGGCTTGGGACACTGGGCAGCCCTGGCCGTGGCCGGTGCCCTGGCCTTGCTGGGCATCCGGGTACTGTGGGCAACCCTGCCTGTTGTGCTCAACATCGTCGTCGTTTCGGTGTCTGTGACCGTGGCTATTGCCTGCTGTGATTATGCCTCTCTCAGGGCTCCAGACAGGGGGGAGAGCAATGTGCGCTAATTGGGTTCTGGTGCGAAATTGCTCACGGGTTCGTCCTCGGGGCTGGATCCACCCCCGGGGGACGGCGCCCGTTCGGAAACGGGGGCTTGAGCGAGTTTCGCATCGAGCATTAGTCAAGGCTCTGGTCAAGCGGATACTATTGAGCTGGAATGAACGCTCATTAGTGATAGGGAGAGTAGTCGGTGTTCACAGGGGTGTTCCAGTTGGTGGTAACCTTGCTATTGGCTGTCGCCTTCTACGGGCAGGACTTCTGGCTGATCCGCCGCTACGATCCGGATAGGGCCGAGGGAACCGCACGAAGCTGGAGCTGGACTGCATTTGCCATCATTATGGCCACGATTGTGGTTCTGCAGCCGATGGTATGGCCTGGCATAGGGTGGTATGTCGATGCCTGGTGGGGGCTGTTCTTGCAGCTTGTCGGCTTGACGCTGATGCTTGCTGGCCTGGTCCTTCATTGGTGGGCCCGCGTACATCTGCGCCAGTTCTTTGGCGAGCGGATCGAATACCAGCCGGGGCAGTACCTGGTGGAAAGCGGTCCCTATGCCTACGTGCGCCATCCGATCTATACTGCTTTCTACCTGTGTGTCATAGGACTCCTGCTGGTCAACCCAGCGCTGACCACGGTGATTGTCACGGTCTACTTTTTCTGGGATTTTGGCCGGGCTGCGCGAGAAGAAGAAGCACTCCTGGCGAACAGACTGCCTGGCTATGAAGAATATATGGCTTGCACGCCACGGTACCTGCCGGCATTTGGACAGCTCCTCAAGACGAGAGGATCGGGCACTCATGGACGCAGACACCTTCCAGAACCTGACAATCGGTGAGATTGCACGCCTGGTGCGCCAGGACGGCCAAAAAGTGTGCGTGTTTCCCATTAATGGCACCCGGCGATGGTTCTTTCTAGAGCATCTGCCCCGACCGGGAGAGAATTGGTTGCCAAGCTATATGGATGTCGCCGCACAGAATCACCTCGGGCTGTATCGCCTGTTCTTTGACTATGGTCTGGACACGCTCCTGACACCCATTTTTGGCCCTGATCTTTTGGAGCGAGGCGGCAGCTATATGCACGCATTCGGTGAAGGTCTGGCCCGGATTGCCGCGCACCCCGATTTTATCGGTTTCTACGATGCCTATAAGGTGCGGGTTCGTTTCTATGGCGACCATCGCCAGTATTTTGACGGTACGCCCTATGCCCATCTTTCCGATCTGTTCGAGGAGGCAACTGAGCGCACAAAAGATCACGACGGCCATCGTCTCTTTTTTGGCGTTTGCGCCCATGATGCCATGGAGACGGTGGCGCGGCTGTCTGTACGCTATCATGCCGAACACGGACGCGTTCCCGACAAGCGCACGTTGGTCACGCTGTACTATGGCGAGTATGTGGAGCCGGTGGACCTGTTCATCGGTTTTGACAAATTTAGCGCGTTCGACATGCCGTTGGTGGCAACAGGAAATGAGGATCTCTATTTCACGGTGTGCCCATCCCCTTATCTCACTCAGCAGCAGTTGAGGGACATACTCTACGATCATCTCTATTGCCGGCGTGGGGGGGAGCCCCAGTACGAAGCGATGGAGACGGAACAATGGGAGTACATGAGGGCTTTCTACACGGTCAACCGGGGCAAGACACTGGGAGTAGGGGTCAAGCGGGAACAAATCTGGTATCCATCGCAACAGATCGACCTGCCGACTGACTGCGAGGGACTTTAGCCAGCTCCTCGCAAGCCGATAGTGCCTGCGAAACCAAGCTGTGAGGATGACCATGGATCTTAGAGGCCAGGCCCGAAGCCTGGTGCGGAATCTGTCGTGCCGCATTGGTGCAAGCCCGTACGACATTGCCTGGGCGGCCAGGGTGCCGGCCAACTTGGCCGACGGCGTGCGCTGGCCCAACCTGATTGATTGGCTGCTTGAGCACCAGTGGCCCGATGGCAGTTGGGGAGGGGCCATTCCCTATTACCACGATCGGATTCTGTGCACGCTTACAGCGATGATCGCTCTGAGGGAACACGGCGCCAGCGCCGAGACTCCCCGGGCCATCCGCCGTGCCGAGCGCTACGTGTGGAATCACATGCACTTCCTGCATCACGATCCTATCGAGCTGGTCGGCTTTGAGCTGTTGCTGCCTACGCTGCTGGCAGAGGCCCGCATGCTCGAATTGGACGTCCCCATGCATTCTTTTGGATATGGTGCAATTCGAGCTGCCAAGCTGCGCCTACTGCCGGTGGAGTCGCTCTACGCGCCTGGTACGTCCGTGACGTTCTCGCTCGAGTTCCTTGGGGTCAGGGGTGACCCAGATCGCTTGGCGCGTGTCGTAGCAGAAAATGGGGCGATCGCTTGCTCCCCGGCGACTACGGCCTACCTCCTGCGCCAGGCAGGCGACCACCCAAGGGCGCTGGGATACCTTGAGGAGATGCTGTCCAGGTCCGAAGGGATACCCCACTTCCATCCCTACCGCACCTACGAGCTTGCTTGGGTGCTGGAGCATCTGGCGTTTGGGGGCTTGTCTCTGGCACAGGATGGGCTGGTCGACGCAGCGGTCTGGCGAGAGCTCAAGGGCGTGTTGGCCCGAGATGGTACCAGCATGGATCCGGACTTTGGCATCAAGGATGGCGACACCACTGCAGTCGTGCTACATGCCTTGGCCCTAGGAGGGCACGATGTCGATTCAGAGATCCTGCGCCATTTTGAGGATCCCAACGCGCGCATTTTCCGCACGTTCAATTTTGAGCGCAACGCCAGTGTTAGCACCAACGCCCATGCCCTTGAAGTTCTTGCCCTGTTGCCGGATTATCCGAATCGGTCTGAGGTCTGGAACCAGATCGTGACGATGCTTCTGGCAGCACAACAATACCAGTCGTACTGGATCGACAAATGGCACGCCTCGCCCTACTATGCCACTTCTCACGTTCTCATCAGTTTGCTGCGGGCCCAGGAGCCTTTGGTATCGGAATGTGCTGGATCGATCGAGTGGTTGGTACATATGCAGCGTGAGGATGGAGCTTGGGGCTACTTTGGTGTGCCCACCCTGGAGGAAACGGCGTATGCTCTCCTGTCATTGCTCCACTTCCACCGGAGGTTCGCTAGTGTAGATACAGCTGTGCTCACCAAGGGGGCCTCGTACCTCTATCGCAACGGGTTGGTCGAGACTGAGGGAGACTATCCCGACCTGTGGATCGCCAAGTCGCTGTTTGCGCCGAAAGATGTGATTCGGGCTGCAATCTTGGCTGCGATCCTCTTGTACGAGGAGACCTTTGGGGGTATTCCCCACTAATAGGAGCGACAGAGAATGGTCTTCTGGAACCATCTAATGGATATTCCTACCCTGGACCCGGAGGATGCCCGTCGGCGCCGGTTGCTCAACATCCTGCTCCTGGGCACGTTTGCGGGTACCCTCCTGCTTCTGTTGTGGATCATCCTGTATGGAGCACTGGGTTGGACTGATACGCAGGCCGACTTTGTGCAACCCCTGGTGGGCACCCTGGGCATGGTGGTTGGCATTGCCATCGTCTATCTGGTCAACCGCTACGGGTCTGGCACCTTGGCTGCCTGGCTCTTCCTGGTTATCGTGATGCTAGTCGGCACGTTCGCTGACCCGGAGCTCGGCGAGGTAGTGAACGGGCATTCGTCGGCCGTATACGTAATTCCAATCATCACTGCTAGCGTAATTCTGCCTCCCTACAGCAGTTTTGCCGTGGCTGGATTAGTGAGTCTATGGGTTACAGCCCTTAGCTTGTACCTTGGCATGGTGCCCAACGTCTTTCTGATGGTCATCTATTTCGTGATTGCCCTGGTGTCGTGGCTCTCATCCCTTAGCCTGCAACGCGCCCTGGTGGATCTGCGGGCCATCAACCTGGAACTGGACCAGCGGGTCGACGAACGGACACTCGACTTGGCCGAGGCCCTGGCCCGTGAACACGCCGAGGCAAACAGGAGCCAGGCTATCCTGAGTGGTATTGCAGACGGGGTCATCGTGCTCGGCGACAATGGACAGGCCATCGTTGCCAATCCGGCCATTGGCCGTATTCTGGAACGGAGTACGGATGCAATCCTGGGCACCGACATCCAGGCCCTCATGTCAGACTATGTGGATGAACTGGATCAGGAGAGAATCGTGCAGCTCCTGGGCGATCGGGAAATGCGCCGCACCAGCCTCAAGTTTGGCTGGGGAGACAAGACGTTGTCGGTGAGTTTCGCCCCCGTTGCCGACGATGTAGGTCGCCTGGCCGGGACTGTGGCTGTGTTTCGTGACTTTACCCGTGAAGCTCAAATTGACCAGATGAAGAGCGACTTCATATCTATCGTGTCCCACGAGATGCGGACTCCGTTGACCTCAATCAAGGGCTATCTCGACCTGGTGCTGATGGGTGCGGCTGGGGCGCTTGGCAAGCAGCAAACCAGTTTTCTGGCGATCGCCCGCGACAACTCGATACGCCTGAACCAACTGGTGGCCGACCTGCTGGATATCTCGCGCATCGAGTCGGGCAAAGCTGAGCTGGAAGTGCAGGTAGTTTCGGTCGGGGATGTGGTCGACCAGGTGGTTGACAGCCTGCAGAAAGAGTTCGTGGACCGCGATCTAACGTTGACCCTGGATGTGCCACCTGACTTGCCCGAGCTCTTTGGCGATCCTTCGCGAATTGCCCAGATCTTGACGAACCTCCTGAGCAATGCCTACAAGTACACCAAGGAGGGTGGCGCAACTGTGCGGGCGAGAGCGAGTCGGCATGCCATCCAGGTTGATGTGATCGACACTGGCATGGGCATCTCGTCCGAGGATCTGGACAGCTTATTCTCCCGTTTCTTCCGGGCGCAAGACATGGAGGTGCGCCAGCAGCCGGGCACTGGGCTTGGACTGAACATCACCAAGTCCTTGGTCGAAATGCACGGCGGTGAGATCTGGGTGGAGAGTGAACCGGGTCAGGGCAGTACCTTCAGTTTCACCCTGCCTCTCCCGGCGGGTATGGTCCAGGTCTCAGATTCTGCCCTGGTTGAAGCTGACGCGGACTTTAGAGAGGCAGAAGAACCAGATGTGGTTGCCATTCCCTCTGGGCCATGGATCATGGTGGCGGATGATGATGACCACGTGGCTCAGTTGTTCAAGTTCCAACTGCAAAAGGAAGGATACCGGGTCGCGGTTGTGAACCAAGGCAGCCAGGTAGTGAATGTCGCTCGCCAGCTCAGACCAGAGTTGATCACCTTGGACTTGCTGATGGAGGTAGATGGCTTTACCATCCTACAGCAGCTCCGCGTGGATCCCATTACATCCGACATCCCGGTGGTGATCATCTCTGTACTTCCCGAGTCCGAGAGCGGCTTGGCTCTGGGTGCAGTGGACTATTTGATCAAACCACTGGATGAGGACGAGCTGTTGCGCTGTGTTCGCCGAATTCTGGATGAACTAGACGGTGGTGCTCGCAACAGAATCCTGGTCGTGGACGACGAGATCGACATCGTGGGCTGGTTAAAGCATTCCCTGACTCATTTCGGCTATGACGTTTCCGTGGCCTACGATGGGATTCAGGCGCTGGAGGTGGTAGCTGCGGACAAGCCCGATCTGATCTTGCTCGACTTGAAGATGCCACGCATGGACGGCCGCACCACTATCCATCGCCTGCGCGAGCAGGAAGAGACTCGGGACATACCCATTATCGTGCTGTCCGCCAACTCGCTAGGTGACGAGACCGAACAGGCCCAGATGGTGCGCATGGGTGTGAGAGAGTTTTTACGCAAGCCAGTAAGTGTCGAGGATCTCGTACAGGAGGTGCAAAGACAACTCGGCCCTGTCTCAGCCCCCAACGCTACATAAACCGGGTAGCCGGCCGGGCACGATACACCTGGTCCTATCAGCGTGGGTGTGAGTGCCCTGCGGGGCCTGAGTTTATTGGCCGAGCAGTTCCTCGTAGACTCGTTCGACGTTGGCGCGCAACAGGTCCGGCCGGTCGTCGGTCCACCAGCGGGGCAACTGGTCCGAGTCCAGGATCTCAGCCCTTTCCGTTCCCTGCGCCATAAGGGCTGCTACTTTGTCCCGTAATGCTTCGACATAGTCCCTCAAGCGCGTCACATAGTCCATGTCACACAGGGTGCCATGACCCGGCACGATCGTCCTGGGACCCAACCGCTCCAACCTATCCAGGGCCACGATGGTGTTCTCGACGTGGGAGTGGCGGAGGAAGGGCACACGGCCTTCAAAGACCAAGTCACCTGCAAACAGAACTTCCTCCTCCGGCAGATCGACGATGCTGGAATCGGGAGTATGTCCCCCCAGGTGCTGGATCACCATGCGCACTGGCTTCAGGTCGAGCAATAGACTGTCTTCAAAGATAACGCTGGGGTAGACCAGTTCCAGTTCATCAGCCAACCATTGGTCTTCTGGGTGTTCTGAGATCCAGGCGGCGATGGCGAAGGGCATCAGGTCGCGGGCGGCTGCCTTTGAGAGCTCTCCAGCCAGGGCGCAATGGGCGACTACTGGCGCGTCGAATGCCTGGTTGCCAAAGACGTGGTCGTAGTGGTGGTGGGTATTGATTATGAGTAGGACTCGTTCACCGTGTCGGGCCTCGATTCTGGCTGCCAGTTCGCGGCCCTGGGCTGGGGTGTTTAGCGTGTCAATCACGACCACGCCCTGATCGGTGACCACGAAACCGGCATTTGCCGTCAAGTTGTCCATCAGGCAGGCAAAGACGTTGGGCTTGATCTCGACGATGTTCATCTCCCTCTCCCTCCATGCGATAGACGTGATGGCTCGGGTCGTACCTGCTAACCCAGCGCATCCAAGCGGGCGCCAATGAGGGGCACCAGCATTTCGTCGTGGGTCAGGCCGCCGTGTCGACCCAGGAGCGGAACCGACGGCATGGCCCGCTGCAAGGCGCGGTTTCCCCGGGGCAGAACCAGGAGCTCGCCGGCCCGGGCATGGGTTTCGTCAGCAATGGGCCTGCCCATCAGTCCCGCCTCCAGACCTTCGGCCGAATCGAGCACGATGAAACAGCCAGGGAACTCGCTCTCCAAATAGTCGCGGATGGCCTGTGCCCGCCCAGGTCGGGGGTAAACAAAGGCAGCGCGCGACTCGCCGACGATGGGCACCATCAGGTGCTGGCTCAGCTCGGGATCCTCGCTGGCGGTAAGGATCTGCTCTGGCGGGACGTGGATCTGTCCGTGGTCAGCCGTGACAAGCAGCAGGGTACCCTCGCGGTCCTCGCCGGGCAGGGCGGTGAGGAGCTGTCTCTCCAGCAGATGATCCACTGTCTGGAACTCGGCCTCCCACAAATCGGTATCAGGGCCATAGGCGTGGGCTAGGGTGTCCAGCCCGCTCCAATAGGCCGTGATGAACGCTGGCTGTCCTCGCGTCTCGGCCAGCACGTGGCGCAACTGCACCCAAAGGTCACTAGCGTGGCGGTGGAGGCGAATCTCGGCCACGCCTTGGTAGAGCATCTGGGTAAAGGCCGAGCGGCCAAAGGCGGAACGCAGGACCGCTCTGGTGGTCACGCCCACGGCAGCCAGGCGCGCGGCCAAGGAGGGAATGGACACGATTCGCTCGGGGTCCAACCCCCAGTCGACCATCATGTCGGTCCGGCGGGTCCATACCGGGCAGAGCATAATGGCGTTGCTGGCAATGCCCATTTCCCGTAGGTACATGGTATAGGCAAGCCAGCCATGTTGGGCAGGGGGGCAGCCGGTGCGCAGGCTGACCAGGGCAGCAGCAGTAGTCGATGGAAAGACCGAGGTGAGCGGCGCCAGGCGGCCGGCTTTTGCCAGGTCTGCAAATGCCCGACCCTCGCCGGCGGCCCACATCCGCTGCAGCGCGCGATAGCCCAGCGCGTCGAGCACGATCAGTACGACTCGGCGCAGGCCAGGAGTCCAGTCATCCCACAGTGCTCCCGGCAGCGAGGGCAGGGCACCCGGCAGGTCTGTACGCAGCAACGTAGCAATTGTGGCCGGCAGGTTGGCGATGGAGAGGCCATCGTAGTGGGGCAGGACCCAATCCTCCGAGGAGGTCTCCTCGGGCAGGGGCGGGTTGGGCAAGGGGCGGTCGAGCAGACTTTTTTCCATGGCTAAGGCGTTCATGGGTCTTCCTGTCGCATACCTTGATTGAACTGAACCCATTATACCACATTGAGGTCAAAGCCAGGAATAGTGCGCGTGACTGAGACCAACGGCGATTGCTCGACGGTGCTGGGCGTACAAAGCATCGCCAGGTCGGCACAAGCTATACCAGCCCGCAAGGTGGTGGAGTTACAAACAGAAAAGGGGCCTCCAGCTCCCCTGGTTGTCACAACGCTCCGCTTCGGTCCAGATAGCTAGAGCAAACAGGCAAGATCGTTACGCTTCTCCAATGGCCAGTGTGTCCATACGGTGGAGGGGTTTCAGGCCGGCTGCGGCCTGGGCCTGGTTTGGCAGCGAGGCCTCATCTGGCTTGTCAGACACGCCAAACACCAGGACTCCGCGGGTGCGGAGCGCCAGAGCGACGGCTCGCACCTCCTGGGTGATGGCAATCCGTAGGGCCAGTGCCTTCACGGTGTCCATTCCCGGGAGATCTCCAAACCGGGCCACGGTGGTAAGGTATTCGTTGTGGCGAAAGGCCTTGAAGGGGGTGGGGTCGCCCGCTCGGACGGAGCGCGCAACCTCCTCATGGACGGGTGCCAGCCCGGCCGCCTCTAGCTCTCCGCTGCGTTCGTGCACCTGTTCGAGAAACTGGATGAAGTGTTGCATCGTCCCGGAGGCGATCTCGTGGACGAGCGCGTCGAGTTCGTAAAGCCCAGCCCCTAGCATGAGGCAGACGTAGGCCAGATAGTCCTGGTTGTCAGTGGTGAAGGGGTGGTAGGCAGGCTGGTTCAGTTCGTCATAGGCGGCGCGAAATGCCACCTCATCGTAGCGCGGCCCCAGCAGGTGCGCGACAGTACGCTTTACGCCTTCCACCCGTGCCTCGTCGATGACCCGGTCGTTGCGCCCCCGCGCACCAATGGCAGTTTTGTCGACGTCGATGACCAGCGCGGTGCCTTCATCCAGACCAAATCCCTGATCCTCCAGAAACTGAAGGAAGTGGGGTAGCAGGGACCAGCGGTTGGCCAGGTAGAGGGGTCCCTCCACCTCAAACTGGGGCGGTGAGCTGGCTTCTTCCCGTCCGATGAAGGCCCAGCCGGGCCAGTCACCCGCGGCACATATGTTTTGGAACGCAGTCCCATCGTTCATTCTGGTGTCGCCGATGTAGATCAGCCGTTGTACTGCCACCCCCGGCCAGTCCAGGGCGCGGGCGCGTCGCAACATCTCGGCCACTATGCGGCCGTAGGCAGGCTCGGCCTTGCGTGGCAGCAGATTCCCCTCGAGCCGGAGTGGTTCCCGCAATTCGTCGAGAGTTGGCAGCCGGGGGTCCGCTGGCACGAGGCTGCGATATATGACGCAGTCTCCAAGGAATTCGTGGAGTGAGGTCAGACCGAAGGTGTCATAGGTCACAGCGCTATCTCCTCATTGTTGTGTGGTTCGATCCGTGGTCACGGGATGTGTGATATGGGATATGTAGGGTATGCCTCTTTCCCACGGTCCCGATCTTTGGACTCTCGAGTCATCCGATCCACCCTTGCGCCACGAGCAGCTCGGCGTTGTGGATCGCACCACCGGCGGCCCCGCGAACGGTGTTGTGTCCCAAGACGACGAATTTGTGGCCCAGGACCGGGCAGGGGCGCACACGGCCCACCACGATAGACATCCCCCTGCCTGTGTCGCAATCTCGTACAGGTTGGGGGCGGTCGGCTTCCTGCCGCACGACGATGGGCTGGCTGGGAGAGCTGGGCAGGTCTGTGACCTCCGGTGGGCCGTGAAAACCCTCAAGCGCGGCGATCACATCTTCTGGAGTGGGCCTCTTCTCGAATTCAACGGACACGCACTCTGTATGGCCGTCACGCACTGGAACCCGGTTGCATTGGGCACTGACGATGAAAGGCTCGTCGACGATGGCCGGCTGGCCGGGCTCGGCGTGCAGGCTACCTAATAGCTTGCGCGACTCGCGCTCCAGTTTCTCCTCCTCCCCGCCGATGTAGGGGACGAGGTTGCCCAGAATGTCCAGCGATGGCACGCCAGGATAGCCCGCGCCTGATATGGCCTGCATCGAGACCACCGACACCTTTCGAAGGCCAAAGGCATCCTGCAACGGTTTGAGGGCGAGGGCCATTTGGGTGGTCGAGCAGTTGGCACTGGTGGCGAGCAGGCCTTGCCAGCCGCGCTGCCGGCGCTGTGCGTCGAGCAGGGCCGTGTGCCCGGCGTTTACCTCGGGGATCAACAGTGGCACATCAGCGGCCATGCGGTGGGGAGCGGCGTTGGAACAGACTGCATACCCCGCCCGGGCGAAACGCTCCTCCACCGGTCCCGCGACGTGGGATGGTAGGGCTGAGAAGAGCAGTTTGCAGTCCATGCCGGTTTCGATGGGTTGGACGACGAGGTCGCTGACGCTGTCCGGCATCGGTGTAGATAGCAGCCAGTGGCATGCTTCAGAATATGGCCGTCCGGCGGAGTGGTCAGAAGCAGCCAGTGCGGTCAACTCGAACCAGGGATGGCGAGCCAGCAACTGAACAAACCGCTGCCCCACCGTACCAGTGGCACCCAGAACGCCTACGGGGATCTTGATCATCTCAGTTCTCCAATCCAAGTTCGCGGTGCAAGAAGCGGACTGTGTCGGCTACTTGCTCTACAGGGATGCAGAAGGAAACGGCGTGCTCCGTCGCAGCCTGAGCTACGGCGATGACACGAGTGCCGTGCTGGCCCAGGGCGGCAAAGGCATGGGAGACGATGCCGTTCCCGTTCCAATCGGATACGCCCACGACCGAGATGGTGGCTACCTGCTCTTTGCTCTCCAGTTCGTAGGAACTGCCGTTCTTGAAGGCCTGCCTGAGGGTTCTCAGACAATGGGCCTGATCCTGCTCTCGTACGATCAGATTCAGGCTGTGTTCCGAGAAGGACTGGGAGAACATTAGCACGTCCACCCCTGTCTCGCTGAGCTTGCGCAGCGCACGGGCCGCCGTCTTGAGGCCCCAGACTTCATGCTGGCTGCCGATGGCGATCAGGCTCAAGCCTGTGGTGGAGATAATGGCTGGCAAGAGGTTGCGATCGGCGCTGGGCACCTCCACGATGCGCGTGCCGGCGTGTGCTGGGTTAAAGCTATTCAGGATGCGCAGGGGGATGCCATACTCGATTACCGGCCGGATCGTCTTGGGATGAAGCACATCGGCGCCATAGTAGGCCAGGTCGGCTGCTTCGGCATAGGACAGCTCGGTCAGTGTCCGGGCCTGGGGCACGAGGTTGGGATCGGCAGTGAGGATGCCGTCCACATCGCTCCAGATCCATACCTCATCGGCATCCAAGCCGGCGCCGATGAGGGCTGCGGAGAAATCGCTTCCTCCCCGTCCCAGTGTAGTGGTCACTCCTTCCTCGGTGGCACCAATGTAGCCGGTGATGACCGGGACCACGTCCCGCTCAGCCATTGGTTTAATGCGCTGCAGCAACTGCTGGCGGGTCAGATCCATCGAGGGCGTGGCGGCACCAAACTGGTCGTCGGTGACCAGCAGCTCGGTCGCGCTGACAGCCTGAGCGCGCAGTCCGCGCTCCCGCAGCGCCGCGGCCAGAATGCTGGAGGAGAGGAGTTCTCCAAAGGAGGCAACGGTGTCGGCCCCGCGAGCGGTCAGCTCGCCCAGCACAGCAATGCTGCGGTAGAGCCGCTCTAGTTCGTGCAGGCGATCCTCGACCAGCCCACCCACGTCTAGTCGTTCGGCGCTCTGCCGGAGTAACCCTTCAACAACCTCGAGATGCCGCTTCAATAATCCGGCCTTGATCTCGCGATATACATCATCCCTGCCCGTAGCGGCCGCCCGCGCCCCGGAGATTAGCTGGTCGGTCACTCCGCTCATGGCCGATAGCACGACAACTGTGCCCGGCGGCTCTCCGCTGCGGTTCCTGGTGTGATGCTCCTGCACAATGTCAGCCACAGCAGCAAAGCGCTGCGCATCGCCGACCGAGGTACCACCGAACTTGTGTACGATCATCTATCCCTCCATCCATCGTGTCTCGCCGTCAGTCCCCCGGTGGGAGCCCTAGATCTGCGCCAGAGCCTGGTCCAGATCGGCGATCAGATCTTCCGCGTCTTCGATGCCCAGTGCATAGCGCACCAGGTTGTCGGCGATGCCCGACTTGTGGCGCTCCTCGGCATCGAGCGAGATGAAAATCGCTTGCTGCTGAGCGATGCTCTCTACCCCGCCGAGCGTGGGACCGATATAGGGTAGGCAAAGGTGGTCCATGAACCTGCTGGTTCTTTCCATATCGCCGTCGATCTCAAAGCTGACCACGCCGCCAAATGCCGGAAGCCCGTTGCTGGTTGTCATCTGCCTCTGGGCAATTTCGTGGTCCGGGTGACTGGGCAGACCGGGGTAGTAGACGCGCTGCACCTTTGGGTGCTCCTCGAGGAAGGAAGCTATGCGCAGGCCATTCTCATTTTGGCGCTGGACGCGCAGTTCGAGGGTTTTCAGGCCACGCAGCAACAGGTAGGCGTCGTGGGGCGTGCTCACACCTCCCAGAACGCCCCGAGCCTCTTCAATGCGTGTCAGGAGTTCCTGGGCGCCAATGACGGCCCCGGCCAGCAGATCGTTGTGGCCGCCCAGATACTTGGTCGCGCTGTGGATCACCAAGTCGAGACCGTGTTCCAGAGGGCGTAGATTAACCGGCGTAGCAAAGGTGCTGTCGATGGCAGTGACGATGCCATTCAGTTGGGCTACCTCTACCAGACTGGATAGATCCATGACGCGCAGGTAGGGATTGGTTGGGCTCTCGGCAAAGATGAGGCGCGTGTTGGGTTGGATGGCGGAGGCCAGCGCCGCCGGATCGTCGATGGGCACAAAAGTTGTATCGATCCCCCAACGCGGCAGGTAATGCTCGGCAAAGTCGCTCGTGCGGCGATAGACCCCATTGACCAGCACCAGGTGTTCACCAGCCTTCATCAGGGCCAGCATTGTCGTGGTGATGGCATTCATCCCGCTGGCAAAGAGTAGGGCCCGCTCGCCACCCTCAAGCGCCGCGAGTTTCTTCTCTGCCGCCGTCTGGGTCGGATTGCTGTATCGCCCATACTCGTCCCTTGTGTCTGCGTTGCCTGCCTCTTTGCTCTGCAGAAAATCAAGGATCTCGGCAGTATCGGCAAAAGTGTAGGTCGAAGTCTGCACAATGGGTGTGGTCAGTGCACCATAGGGCTTTCGTCTCTCTTCGCCAGCATGCACTGCCTGAGTGGAAAAATGGCCCGCCATTGCTTGTCTCCTCTCTGATGCTCTTGGTTGTTGGCTCTCGCATCAAGGAGGCAAGGGAGAGAATAACAAAGCCTCTCCAGCGGGCTTGTGCCGGTTGAAGAGGCTTTTCTTGCATGCATCGTGCTCTCATCTTCCAGATCCCGCTGTGGGTCTGCCGGACTTGGCACCTGGGGTGGTTGGTTGCTTGCTTGCTTGTTGGTTCGTCGGTTGCTCTCCTAGGCGCTTGACGAACCAACTACCCTGGTTGCCGAGGTTTCAAAGGGCCGGTCCCTCCACCTCTCTTGATGAATTGGCTTCATCCGTCGGTATTCAATTGGCCGGGATAATACCACACCTGGAGGACAATGTCAAGCGAGCGTTGCTGCCCTGAAGGGGCAAGGGGCGGTGCAGGGAGGAAGAAGAAAGGCAACACTGGGTCCTGGGCATGGTCTGGGAGCAAACAAGGCCGGGCTTTTGTGCCCGGCCTTGTCGCTGTCCAGATCTGGTCTGGCTTACTTGCGGTGCGTCAGCGCTGCGCGAGCCGCTGCCAGTCGTGCCACAGGCACGCGGAATGGGGAACAGCTCACATAGTTCAGGCCGGAGATGTGGCAGAACTCGATGGAGCTCGGTTCGCCACCGTGCTCGCCGCAGATGCCCACTTCCAGGTCGGGGCGGGTTTCGCGGCCCTTCTTGACTGCCCACTTGACCAGCTCGCCCACGCCATCCCGATCGAGTACCTGGAACGGGTTCTCGGGAAGGATGCCGTGCTCGACGTAGTACAGCAAAAAGTTGCGCTCTGCGTCATCGCGGCTGTAACCAAAGGTCATCTGGGTCAGGTCGTTGGTGCCAAAGCTAAAGAATTCGGCATAGCCGGCAATCTGGTCGGCAGTGATGGCTGCGCGCGGAATCTCGATCATTGTGCCGAACTTGTACTGGATCTCGATCCCTTTCTCCTTCATCACTTCCTTGGCCACGGGTACCAGCAAGTCATTGGCAACCTTGAGCTCGTTGTGGTGGCCGGTCAGCGGGATCATGATCTCGGGGTGCACGTCGATCCCGTCCTTGGCCTTGTTGCAGGCAGCCTCGATGATGGCACGCACCTGCATCTGGGTGATCTCGGGCATGGTGATGCCCAGACGGATGCCGCGCAATCCCATCATCGGGTTCGCCTCTTCCAAGAGCTCAACAGCCTGGAGGAGCTTCTCCTTCTGATTCAACACATCTCCGGTCTCGCCCTTGAGCCGCATCTCGGTCACTTCGACCAGGAGGTCATCCTTGCTGGGGAGGAACTCGTGAAGCGGCGGGTCGATGAGGCGGATAATGACCGGCAGACCATCCATTGCCTCAAATAGGCCCTCAAAGTCGGCCCGCTGGAAGGGCAGGAGCTTGTCCAGGTGCTCCGTGCGCTCTTCGGAGGTCTCGGACAGGATCATCGCCTGGACGATGGGCAGGCGTTCCTCCTCAAAGAACATGTGCTCGGTGCGGCATAGGCCAATGCCCATCGCGCCAAAGCTGCGAGCACGCTCGGCATCGCGTGGATAGTCGGCATTGGTCCACACCTGCAACCCCCGGGTTGGGAAGCCGTCGTAGCCTTCTGGCCAGGTCCGCATGTCCTTCTGCGCGCAGATCTGGTCCGCCCACTCCAGGAGGGTCTTGAGTTCGACCTGCTCGTCAAAGCTGGGGGCCTCGGTGGCGATTTGCCCGGCGAACACCTCGCCTACGGTGCCGTCAATGGACAGCCACTCCCCTTCCTTCACGGTCTTGCCATGGACTTCCAGTTTTCGGCCGACCAGGTCGATCTCGATGGCCTCACAGCCGACTACAGCGGGCGTACCGAACTGGCGGGCGACCACAGCGGCGTGGCTGGTGGCGCCACCGCGGCTGGTGACGATTCCCTTGGATGCGATCATGCCGTGCACGTCATCTGGCTTGGTTTCCGGGCGGACCATGATGACCGCCTTGCCCGCCAGTCCCCACTCCTCGGCCAGGTCGGCGTCGAAGGCAGCGACGCCCACCGCCGCACCGGGCGAGGCATTCACACCGCTGGCCAGGTAGGTTCCCTGCTCATGGGCTTGGGCTTTGGCGTCGGCATTGAACTGGGGGTGGAGCAGGGTATCTACGTCACCCGGTTTGACACGCAGGATCGCTTCTTCTTTGGAGATGAGTCCCTCGTCGGCAAAGTCAACCGCGATCTTGATGGCGGCCTTGGCTGTGCGCTTGCCGTCGCGGGTCTGGAGCATCCACAGCTTGCCCTGCTCTATGGTGAACTCGACGTCCTGCATCTCCCGGTAGTGTTTTTCCAGCCTGTTGCAAATGTCTACGAACTGCTTGTAGACCACTGGCATATCCTTTTCCATCTCGGTGATCTTTTTTGTGTTGCGAATTCCGGCCACCACGTCCTCACCCTGGGCGTTCATCAAATAGTCGCCATACAGCTCCTTGGCGCCAGTGGCGGGGTTGCGGGTAAAGGCCACACCAGTGCCCGAAGTCCAGCCCATGTTGCCAAACACCATCGTCACGATGTTGACGCCGGTGCCCATGTCATGGGGGATGTTTTCGCGGTTGCGGTAGGCAATGGCAGGTTTGCCGTTCCAACTCTTGAATACCGCTTCGGTGGCCAGCTTGAGCTGCTCAGTCGGATCCTGCGGAAAGTCGAAGCCTTTGTGCTTGCGGACGATGGCTTTGAACTCTGAAGTCAGTGCTTTCCAATCGTCGGCCTGCAGATCGGTGTCTTCCGAGATGCCTTTTGCTCGCTTGCGGGCCTCAATGGCGTGTTCGAATTCTTCGGCAGGGATGTCCAGTACCACCGAGCCAAACATCTGCACCAGCCGCCGGTAGGAATTGTATACGAAAGCCTCGTCGCCTGTAAGCTCGACCATGCCTTCGGCTGTTTCATCGTTCAGGCCGATGTTCAGCACTGTGTCCATCATGCCGGGCATGGAGAACTTGCCTCCAGAGCGGCAGGAGACCAGCAGCGGGTTTGCGGGATCGCCGAACGTTTTTCCGGTGGCCTTTTCGGTGGCCTTGAGCGCTTCCAGCTCTTGCTCCCACATGCCTTCTGGGAACTGCTCACCAACCTCCAAATAGGCATTGCACGCTTCGGTGGTGACGGTGAATCCTGGCGGTACAGGCACGCCAATGCGGGTCATTTCGGCCAGGTTTGCGCCCTTGCCGCCCAGCAACGAGCGGACGCTGTCCCAACTGCCGGTACGCTCTTCGGCTTCTTCCACCTCGCTAAAGAGATAAACCCATTTCTGTGACATAATAACTGCAACCTCCTTGAAATTGTACGTCTGTCGCTGCCGGTGAGTCGCAGAGAACTCGATGGGCGGACGACGGTGGTTCTGCGGTTGTGACACCGCGCGCAATTATAGCTACAATGATCGGTTTTGGCAAAAACCAAGAAGAGGTTCGCAGAAGGGTGGGATGGGGAAGCGACGGAATCAACGGATCAGGCGATGCATTCTTGCATTAGGAACGCTGGCGCGCTAGCTGCAACAGTTGGTCCAGCAAATGATTCAGCTCGGGGTTATCTGCTAACTCGGTTGTCCGTCTGTCGCGAGCTGTGACCAGCAGTCCCAAGCTCTGCGCCACGTTCTCACCGGGCATCTGCATCTCGCTGGCAACCATCAATCCGCCCAGTACCAGAGGGAGGTACAGGAATTCAGCCGGTAGTGTGCCTCCTCGCTCGACCCGGTTGGCCACCAGATCGGCGAGGGCCAACTGCTCCTCCATGGTCCAGGGTTCAGGTCCAATCTGCCGGCGCAGCATGCCAAAACTGAGTGATATGGCGAGGCGCGTGATCCTCGGATAGTCAGCGCGGACGATGAGGAACCCTGGATCGTCGGTGGGCAGGTCATGGCGATAGGCTAGAATGTAGGCGGGGACGAGAATCCCATCTTGGCCGTTGGGCTGTTTGAGAAAGTACTCAACCGTGTAGGTCAGGATCTTGGCCAGAAAAATCGCCTCGCCGATCTGCAGGGGCAGGGTGGCGTCCTGATACCGGGCTTGACTTTCATCCAGAAAAGCCCGGTAGAGCGACTGACGGGACAGACGGGGAAGCAACTGAAGGCGCTGATCGTTTATGTGGGTGCGGGCTTTGCCCTGTATGGCCAGATCTGTCACTGTCCAGTGGGAGACAAAGGTGGGCGTTAGATCAGGAGATGTCGTGGTTTTGGGCTGGCCCTCTACTTGCAGACGAAATGTACACTCGGGTCGAGTACGGGCTGTGAAGCCCAAGCCCACACTCGAGGCCAGGCTCATGCCGGTGTCAAAAGTCAGGAGTGTATCACCCAGAAGCCCTTTGCTCTCCTGGCTGCGCACATAGAGTCCCCGTGCCTGGTATTTGGCTCCGATTAGCATGGACACCTTGTGCACGCCAGGTTCGGTTTGTGCAGCGCAGGCAATGGGGATCATGACCTGGCCAACCTCTCCTGCCTCCAGCGGGACGTCAGTTCGCTTCTGGATGGTCAAGAACGAGGAGGCTGGAGTGGTGGGAAGATGTACGCTGATTGCCACGTCCACTGGCACATCCCAGCAGCTTTGCAGCCAGGTATGAAGGCTGGTTGTTTCACCTGGAGCGATTGTGTTCGGGTGAAGTGCTGCCACATAGTGTACACCGTTCACTTCGAATCGTTTCCGGGCGTCGACTAGGTCGCCCAGCACATCGGGGTATTCGCTGCCCATGATCTGCGTGGCTCCTTTCGTTGGATCTGGTTGTATTATAGCATACTTTGCCGCGACTTGGTATCTGGAATCTGCATGAATCGCCAAGTCTAATGAAACGCTAACGTTGATCTAATCCGATTCTAATACAAATCGGGTACGGTATATTTGGTCTTGCCAGCGTACATTCCTCTGCGTGGGTGAGTGGCCTGGCACAACGGAAAAACGAACTGACAAGCAATCTTGTGGAGGTTAGAGAGATGGGAAAGGTTATAGGTATTGACTTGGGCACGACCAATAGCGTCGTGGCTGTGATGGAAGGCGGCGAGCCGACTGTCATCCCCACGGCCGAGGGCGGACGGCTCTGCCCGTCGGTAGTGGGTTTTTCCAAGAACAATGAGCGACTGGTGGGTCAGACAGCCCGGCGGCAGGCAGTGGTCAATCCGGACAACACTGTCTTTTCGGTCAAGCGGCTGATGGGACGCCGCTACGATGATGCAGATGTGACCAAGGCGCGCGAGGTTTTGCCCTACCAGATCATCAAGGGCCCGTCGGGAGATGCACGGGTGCGTATTCCCCAGACCGGCAAAGAGTATACGCCGCAGGAGATATCGGCCATGGTCCTGCGGAAGCTAGCCGACGATGCTGAGGCCTACCTGGGGGAGAAGGTGACCCAGGCGGTCATCACCGTACCGGCTTACTTTAACGACTCGCAGCGCCAGGCAACCAAAGATGCCGGTCGAATTGCGGGTCTCGAAGTGCTGCGCATCATCAATGAGTCAACTGCGGCTTCGCTGGCTTACGGCTTGGACAAAAAGGACGCTGAGACGATTCTGGTCTTTGACCTGGGTGGTGGCACGTTTGACGTATCTATTCTGGAGGTCGGCGAGGGGGTGGTCGAGGTGAAGGCCACCAGTGGTGACACGTTCCTGGGTGGTGATGACTGGGATCAGCGCATCGTAGACTGGGTGGCGGATGAATTCAGGAAAGAGCAGGGCATCGACCTGCGCCAGGACCGGCAGGCACTCCAG
>Ga0180438_10003307_pt1 | contig 24500 bp, 16 predicted proteins | sample SS_ome_12_FD_132455 | JGI IMG/M metagenome (GOLD analysis project Ga0180438, IMG submission 132455) | Hypersaline lake sediment archaeal communities from the Salton Sea, California, USA - SS_3_D_2 metaG | ecosystem: Environmental > Aquatic > Non-marine Saline and Alkaline > Hypersaline >... | reverse complement strand
CTTGGCCGGTAGTGCTTGCATTTATCCAGTAGATGCGGTACAATCATGCCTGGGTACCCCGTATGCTCACGGGGTATTGTCTTTGATTCTCAAGGAGCGTATTGGCATATAGTGGGGAGTCCCAAAGAGAACGAGAAAAAACCGTACTGCATCCTGATGATCGCTCCAACTTCCTTCTTTTCTGACTATGGATGCTCGGTGCGCATTTTGGAAGAGGCGCGGGCGCTACAGAGGCTGGGGAACAGGGTCACGGTCTGTACTTACCGCAATGGCAATGATTTGGAAGGGCTCACGATCCGGCGCACACCAAGTATTCCGTTCCGTGAGCACTATGAGGTGGGCTCTTCTCCTCACAAGATCGCCTTTGACCTGCTGCTCTTCTGGACAGTGCTGTTTTCTGCGTTGCGGCAGCGCCCTGACGTCATTCACGCGCACATGCACGAAGGCGCCCTCATCGGCCTTGTGGTGGGTTGGTTGCTGCGCATCCCCATGATCTTTGACTTCCAGGGCAGCCTCACCGGTGAGATGATGGATCACAAGTTCCTGCACCAGGGTAGTGTGTTCTACGGGCCTCTCCGCTGGCTGGAGACGATGATCGATCGCCGGTCGTCGGTTATCCTCACCAGTTCGCACAATGCCAGGAGACTCCTGGTAGAGGAATTTGGCTGCTCGCCGGAGCGGATCCACACTGTCGCTGACTGTGTTGATTCCGAGGCGTTCTATCCCCCTACTGAGGCAGAGTATCCTCTCCTGGCGATCCGCAGGACCAACCTGGGCATCCCACCCCACCGCAAGGTCATTGCCTATCTTGGCCTCCTGGCGCATTATCAGGGGACCGATGTTCTGCTAGAGGCAGCGGCTCACCTGCTCCGGGAACGGGACGATGTGCACTTTTTGATCATGGGCTTCCCGTCTGTCCAACATTATCGGCAGATGGCTCAGCAATTGGGGGTGGATGGAAACACAACCTTCACTGGCAAGGTTCCCTATCACCAGGCTCGGGATTACCTGGTCGTGGGCGATATCGCGGTTGCTCCCAAAATGTCTGCCACCGAAGGGAGCGGCAAAATCCTGAACTACATGGCCGTGGGTCTGCCCACCGTGGCCTTTGACACCCCCGTCAGTCGAGAGTATCTTGGGGATGACGGAATCTATGCCGTGGCTGGCGACGCGGCTGCCCTGGGGCGTGCTTTGCTGAAAGGACTGGACGAAGCTGCAGGCAGCCATCGAGGGCAGATACTGCGGCGCAAAGCGCAAGAATCATATTCCTGGGATGGAGCTGCTCAGACGATTCTTCAAGCCTACGAGTCGTCTTGCCGCTGGTAACCAACCGTGCTATAATTCCCCGCTCGGATATGTCACGGGCCTTGGGAGTGGGAGCGTATGATCCGTCGAGTCACAGAACTTTACCAGTACCGGGAATTGACCAGGAACTTGGTCCTTCGAAACTTGAAGGTTCGCTACAAGAATTCGGCTTTGGGGGTTCTGTGGTCGTTGCTGAATCCCCTGCTCATGACCCTGGTTTTCACGCTGGTCTTTACCTTGATGGTGCCTGGTGGCTCGCAACAGGAGAACTATCCTGTGTTTTTCCTGTGCGGATACCTGCCGTGGGGATTTCTTTCGGCCTCATTGATGTTGTCCACAGGTTCGATTGTCAACAGCGCCAATCTCATCAAAAAGGTGTACTTTTCCAGAGAGATTTTGCCGATTTCCGATGTGTTATCGGAACTTGTCAACTTTTTGGTGGCATTGCTCGTTCTCTTTGCGATGTTGTGGGCCTTCCAGGTCAAGCTGACGTCGGCGGTGCTCTTGTTGCCGCTGGTTATCCTGGCCCAACTGCTGTTTGTGGCGGGGTTGGCGTTCGCGCTTTCGACGGCCAACGTTTTCTACCGTGACACCGAGCATCTACTGCAGCCCCTGCTGCAGGCTTGGTTCTTTTTGACGCCGATTTTCTATCCGATCAGCGTGCTTCCCGAGGCTGCAGAGATCTTGGGGATAACGGTGAACATCCAACTGTGGGTCCGCCGCCTGAATCCCATGGCATCACTGGTCGCTGCTTATAGAGAAGTGCTCTACTATGGTGTTTGGACCGGCTTGGATTTCTTTCTGAGAACGTTCATAAGCTGCCTGGCGATATTCGTGGTTGGCTATCTGGTGTTCTGCCGTTTCAGCTCAGTTTTTGGGGAGGAGGTATGATCACCAAACAGAATAGAGAACCTGACGTCTACGACTCCGAGATCGATCTGCGCAGCTATGCCCAGATGTTCTTGAGGCACTGGCCCTGGATCTTGGTGACAGTGATAGTCGCGACGGCGGTGGCCGCTGTGCTCAGCTATTATGTCCTATCTCCTACGTACGAGGCGACCTCCCTGGTGGCTGTCACCTCACCCAAGTACCTGATGCAGTTCAGCCCCGAGTTTCGCGCGCTGGCTCAAGAAAGGCTCGAGACAGAGATTTACCAGACCTATCCAGAACTCGCCAAGAGCGACGAATTGTACGCGCAGGTCAGGGAAGAACTGGTGACCAGCGCCGGCATAGATCCCACGCAGTTGGACGACCTGCGGAAAAAGATGTCGGTTCAGGCGAGCAAGAATGTGGGACTGATCTACCTTCGTGTGCGCGATAGCGACCCTGAATTGACGGCAACCGCCGTCAATACCTGGGCAGCTCTCTATGTACGTATGCTCAACAAGCTGTATGCCAGTGAAGAGGGGGAGTACGGCTTTTTTGTCGAGCAACTGTCTCAGGCGCAAAGCGATCTTGACAGAGCCCAGGAAGCCCTGGCCGAATTCAGAGCCCGCGATCCGACGGTATTGCTGTCGGAAGAGTTGGGGGCTCTGACTGGCGCCCTGGCCCGGTACCTGGCCATGAAGAATTCGTTGGCGATTTTGGATCAGGGTATCGAAAATTGGCGTGAACAGTTGGCCCGCCAAGCGGGTAGCCAGCTTGTGTCGCCTGCCGACGAGCTAACCCACCTCCTGATGCAACTGGAGGCGTTTGGCATCATTCAGGAGGGAGTTCAGCCACAGTTCCAGATCTCCTTGGAGCAGGCGGCCCAGGCACGGACAGTAGAGGAACAGATTGCACTCCTGGACAGCCTACAGCGTCTACTGCAGGCGAGACTAGCCGAGATCGACACTCAGGTCTCCAACATACAACCCGAGATGCTTCGTGTGCAACAGGAATTGCAGCAGGCAGAGAACGAACAGGTGCAGTTGTCCCAGCAGGTCGGGATTGCGAGTACGCTCCGTGAAAGCCTGTCTCTCAAGGCGGAAGAGGCCCGCATTACCTCCGAGTCTCAAGGGGGGATCAGCCGTTTGGCCAGCAGGGCGTCGGTTCCCGAGAATCCGACAGGTCCGCGCAAGATGATGAACATCGCAGTAGGAGCTGTGTTAGGGTTGGTAGTGGGCATGGCGTTGGTCGTGGTGCTCGAAGTCTTTCGCGCTTCACGGACCGGATCCAAGGGGGATGGTCAAGGCGATGGGCGTGGAGCATGAGCACTCGCGGTCCCGGCAAGGGTGGGGATGGCGGCACGTGCTCCTGGTGGCGGTGTTTCTGGCAATATCCGCGGCGCTCTTGTTTCCCTGGGGTGTCAGCGCCTTCTATCTGGAACGGGCGGGTCACAGAATGGACGCCGGACGGATACCTGACGCTGTTGAGGATCGGGTGGCCGAAGAGGAACTGCGGAGGGCTCTGACATGGCGGCCGCATAATGCCCAGGCCTACCGCCTGCTGGCAAGACTCTATGGCCAGAGAGGGGATTTGGGCGCCCAAGCCGATGCATCGGCTACGTTCGTGAAACTGCGGCCCAGAGATCCGCTTGGCCACTGGGAGCTTGCAGTGGTATGCGAGAAGCTGCCCGAATCTGAGCTGGTTGGGATCCCCGGTCAACCGTGTGGCAGTGATGAGGAGGGCCGTCGGACCAGGCTGGTTGGCTTATGGTGGGCCGCTGGTCAGTCACTCGAATCATTTCTCCAGGCTGGCGCCCGATTCGTTCAGGAGGGTGACTGGATCCATGCTCTGGAGTTCTACCAGCGAGCGCTGGTGATCGAGCCTTCTGCAGCTGCTGCCTGGTTTGGTCAAGCAGAGGCATACCAAGCCGGTGGTGACGTGGAGAAGGCCCTGTCAGCCTACGCTCGTGTGACGAACCTGGATGCTGACCGCGACCTGTTGGCAGCAGCCTACGATCGGCGCGGTCAACTTCTCGCCGATGGTCAGTACTGGGATGATGCCAGTCTTGAGCTGTCTCGGGCAGTGGCGCTCGAGCCACAGCAAGGGCAGTATCACCTTCACTACGGGTTGTATCTATACAAGGCAGGGGCGCCCAGCCCACAGGCCCGTGAGGAGCTGAAGACTGCGGCTCATTTGCTGCCCAGAAGTCCCTGGCCCTATGTGTATCTGGCGCACCTCGATTTTTCCGAGCAAGATTACGCAGCGATGCTGGACAATGCCCAGCGAGCGGTCGAGATCAGGCCAGAGCTGTTTTCGGGATGGTTTCTTCGTGGCCGGGCCCTGCACCACCTGGGGCGGCTAGGAGACGCGGAGCAGACCCTACGCCATGCCATCGAACTGGAGGCCGGCCATGATGGGGTGCACGCGGAATTGGGGCAGGTATTGGCAGAGCAGGGACGGCTGGAGGAGGCCATAGAGGAGTATGAGCAAGCTATTGCGCTATCACCCGAAAGCAGAGGGTACCACCTAAACCTAGGCTACCTCCTGCAAGCCGTCGACCAGACCGATCGGGCAATGGAGGCCTTCCACCGTGTCCTGCAACTGGATCCAGACAACACCAAGGCCAAGCAAGCATTGCAGGAGCTGCAACCCTAGTGGCTCTTGAAGCTCGAAACCTGATTGTATTCGGTGCGAAACTCGCTCGAGTCCGCGTCCCCATGGGCGGATCGGATCCGGGGGACGGGGCGGGAAGCAGTTTCGCCCAGAAACTAGACTGGACTGCAGTATGATAAAAAGAGCAAAAAAGATCATGATCATCGGTCTAGACGGTGTACCGCTGGACATCATCCAACGCTGGGCTGACCGGGGCTGCCTTCCCACGCTCCAACGTCTGATGGAAACAGGAATCGTAGGACGCCTGCGCTCCACAGTACCGCCGACCTCTGGACCCTCCTGGTCCTCTTTTATGACGGGCATGAATCCTGGCAAGACGGGCATTTATGACTTTTTGTATCGCCGCGAGGGGACGTACAGCTTTCCACCGGTGAACGCCTCGTTGCGCAGTGGAACCACAATCTGGCGCTATCTGAGCGACGCAGGGTACAAAGTTGGTGTGCTGAACATCCCGATGTCGTATCCTGTGGAGCAAGTGAACGGGTTTATGGTCAGTGGCTGGTTGACACCCTATGGCGCCACCGACTATATTTCTCCCCCCGAGTTGGCGAAGGAGTTGGAGCAAGAGGTTGGGGATTATCGAATCTATCCCACCGAGACCTTTACCGAAGGACGGCGAGAGAGCTTTTTGAAAGCGACCTATGACTTGTTGGAAATGCGCACCCGTACGGCCGAGTACCTGGCAGGCAGCAAGCCGTGGGACGTATTCATGGCTGTCTACTTTGATACCGACCGTTTCTTGCACCAGATGTGGCATTATATAGACCCCACCCATCCCTGGCGCACCGATGGCGAGGATAAGGAGTGGATGGTCCGTGACTATTTCACCCGAGTGGATGAGAGCATTGCCCGCCTGCTGGAACACGCCGACGAGGAGACCCAGGTGATTGTCTTGTCGGACCATGGTATGGGAAGGGCTGAGAATTTTATTGTCCTGAACAACTGGCTCCTCGACATCGGCATGTTACACTTGAAGGGTGACCCCTGGACGCGATTCAAGAGGCTGATGTTTCGCAGTGGTTTTACGTTGCGCAATGTGCACCAGGTTGCTGACCGCCTGGGGCTGGCACGGCAGGCAGAATATGTGGCGGGATACTTTGTGGATCACTTGCTCAAGCTTGCCTTTCTCTCGTTCCTAGACGTGGACTGGAGCCAGTCAAGGGCCTATTCATTTGGCAGACACCTGGGCTCCATTTACATCAACGTGAAAGGGCGGGAGCCGCAGGGCATTGTCGAACCGGGCCAGGAATATGAAACGGTGCGTGACGAGATCGAACGCCTGGCCTACGATTTTCCCGATCCCCGGACGGGTCGAAAGCTGATTGGCCAGGTGCTGAGACGGGAAGAGATCTACAACGGCCCGCACGTGGAAAGGGCCCCCGACCTGATCCTTCGTCCCAAGGAGCCCTCGGACATTTTCTTTGGCCTGGCAGATTTCGGGCATAGGGCCACCGTATCTACAGTGTACCGCTATTCGGGCATGCACCGTGATGATGGGATGCTGATCATGAATGGGCCTGGGATACAGCAGGGCGGTCAAGTCGAAGGAGCCGTGATCTATGACATTGCTCCCACTATCTTGCACAGCATGGGACTGCCGGTCCCCTCAGACATGGATGGCCAATTGTTGGAGGATGCGTTTGACGATGGCTACATGGAGGCCTTTCCCCTCGAGTTGGTAGAACCCTCCATGGTGGGTGAAGCAACCACCGGGATCGATTATACGGAGGAAGGGGAGAAGGAGATCCTGGAGCGGCTGCAGGGGTTGGGATACCTGGGATGAGAGTACTGGTTATCGGGCTGGACGGTGTTACGTTCGATCTGCTGGGCCCCTGGATTGAGGCTGGCGAGCTGCCCAATCTGCAGCGCTTGATGCAGCAAGGGGCTTGGGGCAAGCTGCGTACGACTCTGCCTCCCATAAGCTCCTCTTCGTGGAGCTCGTTTGTTACGGGTGTGAATCCTGGCAAACATGGCCTGGTGGATTTTGTGTATCCCGGGGCGGATAGCTACAAGGTCACAATGATCAACTCCACCAGTCGCCGGACCTTGGCCTTGTGGAACTGGTTAAACGAGGCTGGTTACAAAGTCGGTTTGCTGGGAATCCCCACCACCTACCCGACCGAGCCGGTGGACGGCTTTATGGTGAGCGGCTTTCTGGCTCCAAGCCCAGACAGTGACTGGGCGCACCCTCCAGAATTAAAGGCGGAGCTACTGGCCGAGCTGGGTGAGTTCCTGCTATCGCCGGATGAGCGCTACCGATCTACGAACCAGTTGGATCGCTTCCTCGACGACCTGACGGCTAGTGTCGAGAATCGCACCCGGGCGGCATTGTACCTGATGCGCAACCGGCCGTGGGATCTATTCGCTGTGGTCTATTGGGATACCGACATGGTCCAGCACGAGACATGGCGACTCCTGGATCCCAACCACCCCCGGTATGACTCGGCTGAGGCGGAAGCCCATCGAGAGCGGATTCTGGACTTTCATCGCAAGGTGGATGCCGACGTAGGCCGCCTGCTGGCCGAGGTCGATTCCGATACCATGGTTGTGATCATGTCGGATCATGGCTTCGGACCAGTGCACAGTTTCTTTCTGACCAACAACTGGCTGACCAGTCTGGGTTTACTCAGGTTCAAGCGCAACCCGGCTACAGCTTTCAAGCGTCTTCTGTTCCGGTTTGGCTACACTCCGCTCAAGATGTTCCGCATCGCCAAAGCGTTGGGCCTGGCCAGATTGCGCAAGCAGGTCCGCTTCCAGCAAAAGGCAGGGCTGGTGAACCGGGTGTTCTTGTCCTTTGACGATGTGGATTGGGCGCGGACCAAGGCATTCAGCATCGGCAGCTTTGGCCAGGTGTACATAAATCTTGCCGGCATCCGGCCTGAGGGGATTGTGCAGCCTGGACGGGAATACGAGGAGTTGAAAGGGTGGATCGCCCGCGAGGCATTGGCTCTCCGCGATCCACGGACGGGCGAACCCTTGGTGGAGCGTGTCTACCGTCGCGAGGAGATCTACAGGGGGCCCTTTATAACCCGCACACCGGACCTGATTGTCCAACCCCGGGGCTGGGAATATATGGCTTTCGGCCACGCAGACTTTGGTTCTAACAAGTTGGTGGAACCTATCACTGGACTATCAGGCCACCACCGCCCGGAGGGAGTAATAATCCTCGCAGGAGCGGGGATCAAAGAGAATGTCCAGCTGCAGGACACCAGCATTCTGGACCTTACGCCTACCATTCTGCATGCCATGGGCGTGGCGGTGCCCCAGGAGCTGGATGGCCGTGTGTTGAGCGAAGTTTTCGAGGCTAGTGGCCGGCCGGTGACCTACAGTCAAGCAAGTGTATACAAGGATGGAGTCTCAGTGCCGGACCTGTCGGACGAAGAGATGGAAGAAGTACAGGAGAAGTTGCGGGGATGGGGGTATGCAGGATAGACGGGGGATCAGCAGTTGGCTGGCTGGAGGCGCTAGGGGATGAGGTCCCCTTTGGTTGGTCGCTCCCTAACGCCTAGGCGGTGGTTTACAACCTATATGCTGCTGGTCTGCGTGATTTTGCTATCGGTGGCTGTCTGCCTCTATGCGCTGGACAGCAAGAGCTTGTGGCATGATGAACTAGGTACGCTGGCGTATGCCGATCCTCAAAGCGCCTGGCGGGATACCTTGCTCTTGCCCATGACCACGCCGACCATTCCAATCCCACCTTTGTATTTTGTCCTTGCCCGTGCCTTTCGAGTAGTTGGGGATGGTGAGTTCTTCCTACGCCTGCCATCCGTTGTATTCTCCGTGCTGACCGTTCCGCTCACCTATGCGCTGGGCAGATCGCTTCTTGGTTGGCCGTCTGGCTTGTTGGGCGCCTTTCTCCTGTCCGTGGCCCCCCTGCACATCCGTTATGCGCAGGAGGCGCGAAGCTATGCCTTGTTGACCTTCTTGTCCATCTTGAGTCTCTACCTGTTTTGGCATGCTGTCAGAGAGGGGGGCTGGCGATGGTGGATTGGATTCGTCGTCGCAACTGTTCTCAATCTGTATACCCACCTGTTCGCTTTTCTGCCATTGGCGTCGACCGTTCTGTATGCTGCATGGCTCTGGGTGCGCGCCAGGGTGAGAGACAGACCGGCCTTTGAGATCGGCCCTTTCCTGGCTTCACTGGCGGCCATCTTGGTGCTGGTGGCCCCGATCTTTTCCCTTCTACTCCAGGGCATGATGAGTGACCGGGGTCTGAGCACCGATATGGCGCCAGAATATGGTGGATTGGACTGGAGCCTGCGTTCTCTGTTGGGTGCCCTCCGCCAATTTGGTGCCGGAAACAGCGTGGGCATGGCTGTCTACGCGCTCCTGTTCCTCCTTGGAATGGCAGTCTTGGTAGCAGAGCGCTCTGACCTTCTGGTATTGGCCGTCCTCTGGATCGCGTTTCCGGTGGTCGTAGTTCTGGGCATGCCTTTTGGACACCGAGTGTTGATACGGTATTTCCTTTTTGCGCTACCGCTATATCTACTAGTCGCTGCTCATGGCCTCTGGACGGTGATCCAGTGGTTCTTTTCCAGGCTTCTTCAGCCCTGGTGCCAGGGTCGTTGGCAAGCGGTGGCCAGACTGTTGGCCGTGGCCGTCAGCGTAGTGTTGCTCGGTGTCTTGAGTGTGCCTTCGGTCGTTGCTTATCACTCGGAGACCAAGCAGAATTGGCGCGATGCGACCCAGGTGCTGCAGGCCATTGCAGATGCTGGTGACAGCATCCTCATCGCCAATTGGCGGCACGAGACGGCGCTGGAGTACTATGCCCAGCAAGACGCAGGGGAGGCAGATTGGGTTGCCCGGCATGGTGTCCAGAGGCTTCCCGAGAATTATTGGGCTACCTTTGTGCCGACTGAGGGTGACCGTGGCTGGCTGGTCATACCTTTCCAAGAGGCGTTCCTGCCGGATGGTGTGGTGGCCAGTCAAGCCAGCCACCATCGATTCCTTCCACCACTTGTCCTCGGCACCTCGGGGGTTTCCGCTGACAGTTCGCTAATCGGGCCATACATCTATCGGCAGTTGGTTTTGATCCGTTTTGAACCCTCCACAGACCCCAAAGCTTACTGTTCACAAGAGGTCGAGGGGCGAGTTCGGGAATGGGTGGCTGTTGCTCAGCGGCCAGATCACACGCCTATCGATGCCGATTTGTCCTTGGGGTTGCTTGCCTACTACTGCGGTGATCTGGGTGAGGCAGGCAGACGATTGTCTTTGAGTCTTGATCGGGCACCTGAGGACGCGCTGCTTCATAGGTTGTTGGGAAACGTAAACCAGGCAGAACAATCGTGGGATGATGCGTTGTATCACTACAAACGATCTCTGGAGCTTGATCCCCGCTATCCTGGACTTGAGATCAAGATCGGTAATGTCTTTCGGGCCATGGGCGACCTAGAACAGGCAGAGGCGACCTATCGTCGTGCCTTGGAGGTGCCGGGCTCTGGTGCCTGGCCGCACTTTGAACTGGCCAGGCTGTACGATGAAATGGGGCAGCCAGACCTCGCGCTAGCAGAGTACGAGCAGGCAATTGCGCTGGATCCGCAGCAGGGCTGGTATCACGCTCATCTGGGCAAGCACTATGCTCAGCTCGGTGACTGGGAGCGGGCGAAGGACAGTTTCCAGCAGGCGGTGGTCTTGGCACCCAACAGCGCCTGGCATCGGTCCCTGCTGGCCGACGCCTACCGGACGTTGGGAGACTTGAGACGGGCGCGGGATGAGCTCGAAACTGCAGTGCAACTTGACCAAGAAAGCGCCTGGTACCCGTTTCAGTTGGCGGGTGTCTGCCTCGATCTGCGGGAGCCGCAGTGCGCCCTTGCAGCCTGTGCCCGGGCAGCGGAGCGTGACCCTGACTATGTGAATCGTGCGGCCTACCATCTGCGGTTGGGGCAGGCCTACGAGTTGGCCGGCAGGCAGGACGACGCAGTCGCGGCCTATCGGCAGGTGCTAGCCCTGGCTCCCGAGAATCGTATGGCTGCCAGACATCTGGAGAGGTTGACCTCTGAGCCATGATCACCAAAGAGAGGAAGGCCAAGCCCTCATGGGAGCTTGTGCTTTACGCTGCGCTCTTCATCGGCGCAGCCCTGGCTGCAGGTCTGGCAGCAGGGCTGGAGAACCGGTGGCTCGCGGCCGCTGTGGTCCTGGGGCCGATTCTCCTGATCGGCGTTCTCATTCTCCTACGCTATCCAGAGGTGGGCCTGCTCGTGATGGTCTTTCTCGCCACCGATCTCTTCTTCATCAACCAGATGGTGGACATACGAGTCCTCGGGGGCGGCTTTGAGCTAAGAGACCTCTTTCTCTTTTTCATGTGGATAGTGGTCTTGGTCCGCGCCTTACCCACGTTGAAACTCCGCATTGCCCATTCCCCCGTCAATGGTCCTCTGTTGGTTTTTATGGGGCTGGCTTTGCTTGCCGGGCTTGCCGCCTTGGTCTTTTTCGAGGTGCCCCTGTTTCATATCATGCGTGAACTGCGGGCTATCATGTTCTACAGCATGTTCTTCGTCATCCTGGTCATCGTCTTCCGCGAGGCACAACTCCGTTTTCTGCTATGGGGATTGCTGGCGATTGCCCTTATGGTAGCCGTCGTTTCCGTTGCTCAGTATGTGCTTGGCAGCGAGTTCGTGGTGACGGCAGGGCGGGTCGAGGCCAAAAGTTTTGAGACGGGTGGTCTGACACGTGTGCTACTGCCTGCCTCGTTCTTGGTCAATGCCCTGTTCATTGTGGCTACTGTCATGCTGATCATGCAAGAGCGGTACAGGTTTTTCCTGACGGCCTCAACCCTTGTTTTGGGGTTGGCAGTGGTTCTGACCTGGAGTCGGAATTTGTGGCTGGCAGATCTGGTCGTGCTGTCCGTGCTCTTTTTCCTGCTCAGCAGGCGTCAGCGGGCCAGGGTTCTATTGGGTTTGCTGATAGTACTGGCGCTGGTAGTGGCTGGCGTTTGGGGGCTGGCGTTGTTGACCGAAGCCAGCGCTGAACAGTCGCTGGTCGACAATCTGGTCCTCCGTGCCACAGAGTTCTTTCAACAGGACGACGTTACGCAACTCGGCACGGTTGGCGGCCGTTTGCTGGAGGCAAAGCTCGCTCTGCCAAAGATCCTCACCTACCCTTTCCTGGGTATCGGTCCGGGGAATAGCTACTATGACGATCCGTACCTGGTGTGGCAGAACCCCGATCCGGAGCGGGCCGCCTATTTTCCACGCTTCATCCACATCGGCTATCTGTGGATCCCCTTGAAAATGGGCTGGTTTGCTTTCGCTGCTTATCTCCTTGTCATCGTGCAGATGTATCGGCTGGCCTACAGCACGTACCGTCACGGCAACACACCATTCCAACGTAGTCTGGCTGCTGGTTTGGGATTGGCCTATCTGGGCATGACCGTCAGCGGGATGGTCGTGCCGATCTTTACGACCGACCAATATATCATTACCTTGGCGACGTTGATGGGCTTGTTAGTCTCTTTGCGCCTCATCACCAACAGGCCCGGTGTGGAAGCATGAGCGCAACCGTCGAGCGGGTTCTCGTTGTCGGCTGGGATGGTGCCAGTTTCACTGTGTTGCAGCCACTATTGGATGCGGGTCATTTGCCGAACCTGGCTGCCATCCAACGCAAGGGGGCCTGGCAAGAACTTCTGTCCACAATCCCACCAGTCACCGCTCCGGCGTGGGCAACCTTTATGACGGGCAAAAATCCAGGCCAGCACGGTGTTTTCAACTTCTTCCGGCGCGATCCCACGGGCTATGCCTACGAGGATACCGCAGGTTTTGTAGATGGACGTGCTATCCATGGTGCAACCCTCTGGGATGTGGCAGGGCACGCAGGACGTCAGGTGGGCATCGTCAACGTTCCCCTATCCTATCCACCGCGCTCTGTCAATGGATTCCTGATCACAGGCATGTTGACTCCTGCGAGTGCTCAGCAGTTTACCTATCCGCCCGAGCTGGCCGAGACATTGACCGACTATCTCATCGACCTTGACTATGTGCGAGGCGATCAGGGGTGGAGTCTGGGTGGAACTTCAGACGGCGTACAGTTGATCGCCGATGTGGAGCGCCTGCTGGAGACCCGCGCCCGCAATGTTCTCCGCCTGATGCATGAGGAAAGGTGGGATCTGTTCGTGGCTGTCTTTGTCGGGACAGATCGCCTGTTTCACGCCCTGTGGCCGCACCTAGCGGCTGATGGGCAGAGCGGCCCGCTCCGAGACGCAGCAGTGGGCTACATGCGGCGTCTGGATGCAGTGCTGGGCGAAATGCGTACACTGGCTGGTCCCGACGCGGTTACGCTGGTGCTTTCCGACCATGGGTTTGGTCCAGCGCCGAGCCAACGGGTCAATCTGAACGAGTGGCTCCGAGATTTGGGTCTCCTGGTGGTGGACACGTCGCGGGGACGTCTGCGTGATCCCGGTTATTGGGCGGTCCGCCTGGGCCTGCGTCGACCGGGGGTCCGGCGCTGGTTGGAGCGGCTGTTTCCCCGCCATCGCCTACGGCAGTTGGCTTACGGGCGTGAGACGAGCAAGGTGATTCCCGCCGACTGGTCCAGGACGCAGGCCCACGCCGTGCAGTTGTACAATCAATACTGTGGCATCGAAATCAACAGGCTTGGACACAAGCGCCAGGGGATCGTGCCTGATGGCGAGCGATACGAGTCCCTACGGGATCTCTTGTTGGCGGGTCTGGCCGATCTGCGCGATCCGCGTACCGGTCACCCTCTGGTGCGAATTGCCTGGCGTCGAGAGGCGCTGTACAGCGGTGCCTATGTGGACACTGCTCCTGACGTGATTCTCGAGCTGGAGCCCGAGTATGCCGGCCTTTCGCCCCTGGGTACCGGCGAACTTGTGACCGGGTACCATCCTGCGCGGTCCGGCGATCACCGGCGTGAGGGTATCTTTCTGGCTGATGGTCCGGGTATTGGCATGGGACGCCTACCGGTTGCACCGGGACTGGCTGACGTGGCACCTACAATTTTGCATCTCCTGGGAGTGCCAATCCCGGAGGACATGGATGGCCAGGTCATCGAATCCGTTTTAGACCCACCATATCTGGCTCAGAATCCACCCCAGCGAGGCTCGGTTTTCGCCAGGGATGCAGAGGCTGGGCTGGTGGGCGAGGCTACCGAGCAGGAAGTAGAAGAGATCCGGGACAGACTGCGAGGATTAGGTTACCTGGAGTGATGAAGAGCGATACACGAACCTCTGGGCAGGTGAGTCGGGTATGGGTAGTGGGCCTGGATGGTGCGACCTTCGATTTGCTGATCCCCTTGATGGACGCTGGCCTACTGCCCAACCTGGCGCGTATCCGTGCAGAGGGGGCTTGGGGTCCGCTGCAATCTACGACCCCGCCGGTGACGGCCCCCGCTTGGGCCTCTTTCATGACCGGTGTCAACCCCGGCAAGCATGGTGTTTTCGACTTTACTGTGCACACGGAGCACGGCCTGAGCTGGGCCAACAGCCGGGCTATACGATCCCCTACACTCTGGCGCATTCTCAGCCGCCATGGCAGGCGGGTGGGCGTGGTCAACGTTCCGGTGACTTATCCGGCTGAACCGGTGAACGGTTACTTGATCCCCGGATTTCTCACCCCCAAGAACGCAGCGCAGTTTACCTATCCGCCCCAACTCTACGACGAGCTGGCGAGTGCCGTGGGCAAATATACGATCAACGTCAAGATCGCAGGACGGGAAAAAGGGGACGAGGCAGCAGTCCGGGCGCTGGTGACCGAAATTCAGGACGCTGTCGCCGCCCGCGAGGTGGCCCTTCACTACCTGATGGACAACTATCCCACCGATTTCCTGATGATCGTCTGGATGAGTCTGGACAAGATTCAGCACGTATTCTGGAAGTACCTTGATCCTGGCTCAGATCTCTATCACACGCCAGAGGGGGCCAGGCGTAGGGAGCTTGTGCTCCCTTGTTACGAACAAATTGACGACGCCATAGGTCGACTATTGGCCCGGGCCGATGATCGTACAACGCTTCTGCTCATGTCCGACCATGGCTTTGGCACGCTGGAGAAACAGGTCGATCTGAACCGCTGGCTAGCGGCCCGAGGCCTCTTCCGGCTGCGCAAGGGGCAGGTTCTCCTGCGTGAAGTTCGGCAGCGGCTGGGGATCCAGAATCAGGCGCTGCCTCCATTGCATGGCGGAGTAGCTGCCGATGTCAGCAAGATGGCCTGCATTGACTGGGATCACACGCATGCCTACTGTGGTGAGATATCGGGGCAGGGCATCTTTGTCAACCTGCGTGGTCGAGAGCCCTATGGCATCGTGGAGCCTGGCCACCATTACGAGAGCGTCCGTGATCGGATTGTCGAAGAACTCTCGAACTGGCGGGAGCCGGGCACCGATCACCCCATTGTCGATCGCGTCTACAAACGGGAAGAGCTGTATACTGGTCCCCATGTGGGTAATGCTCCAGACATGTTGGTTACCATGCGCGACTACAGCTACCTGCTGATCAACAGTGTGCGTTTTGCCGGACGGGGTTATCTCCGGGCGGTAGATGACGCCAGCGGCTTCCACCGGCCCCAAGGCATTCTGATGGCTTGGGGGCAACAGGTAATCCCGGGACATGAGATTAAGCGGGCCCGGATCATTGACCTGGCGCCGACGATCCTTCACCTGATGGATCTACCTGTTTCTCAAAGCATGGATGGACAGGTGTTGAATGCAATCTGGGTGGAGGATTCGGCAGCTGCCCGTCCTGTAGTCTATAGACAGGAGAGTGATGTAGCGGTGGAGCACATGGAGCCGGTCTATACGACTGAGGAGGCTGAAGAAGTGCGAGGACGGCTGAGCGACTTGGGATATCTGTAAGGGGAGCCGGATGGTGGATTCCTGCAAGGTAGTAGTCATTGGCCTGGATGGTGCGACTTTTGATCTAATCGATCCGTGGATAGCCGAAGGCAAACTGCCCACACTGGCCGAGTTGCTTCGATCGGGGGCGGGGGGAGCACTGCGTTCGACGATCCCGCATCACAGTGGCCCTGCCTGGACTTCTTTTGCGACGGGCCTGGGACCCGGCAAGCACAGCATCTATTCCTTCTTTCACCGCGATTATGGCAGCTATACCTATCCACCGGTCAACTCGCGCTTTGTCCGTGGTGAGACACTGTGGCACTTGCTGGGTCGCACTGGCAAGACTGTGGGTGTGATGAATGTGCCTGGCACGTTTCCACCCATGCCTGTGAATGGGTTCATGATCACCGGCATGCTGTCCCCCAATATCGAATCGGCTTTTTATCCGCCAGATCTCAGGGAAAAAGTGCTGCGGCAAGCTCCCGAATACTCTGTGGAGGCCATTCCTCTAGCAGACAAGATGGCGTATCTCGACAAAGCCAAGCGCTCTATCGAGGCCAGGACCCAAGCAGCACTCTATCTTCTGAGAGAGCATTCACCTGACCTGTTTGTGGCTGTCTTCACGGAACTGGACCGCTTGCAGCATTTCTTTTGGGCGGACATGGATCCTGAACATCCTTCCCATTCTCCCGAAACGGATCCAGAGCTCAGCCGGGCGATCGAGACGGGTTATGTTGCCCTGGATCGAGCTATAGCTGCACTACTTGAAGCTGTCGGTGAGGACAGCATCGTGATTCTGATGTCTGACCATGGCTTTGAGGGCGTATACAAGACCTTCTATGCGAATCGCTGGTTGATGGAGCAAGGATATTTGATGCTCAGGGATAGGCGCTCGGGCTCTGCGGCGCATCGTGTTAAGGGCGCATTGCAGAAGGTGGGCCTCTGGCAACTAGTCCGGAAAGCGCGTGGTCGGATTCCACAAGCCGACAGGTTTCGCTCGGAAAACCTGACCTACGCTGTGGACATTGATTGGGATCGCACGCGGGCGGCTTTTGGTCCGAACTTGGGGATTAACATCAATCTTCAGGGCCGGGAGCCAAGGGGAATCGTCTCCCCCGGCCAGGAATATCAAGATCTATGCAGCGAGCTGCGGCATGCGCTGGAGTCCTGGCGGGATCCAGAGACAGGTGGGCGCGTCGTGGAAAAGGTGCTTCGGCGGGAAGAAGTCTATCACGGGGATGCTGTCGAGCTGGCTCCAGATCTGCGGCTGATAATGGCCAGGGGTACGCTATATCGAGGTCGGTATGCGTACAGCCCCAAGGTGGTCGCCGCCGGGCCCTTGGCTTATCCCGACAGGGTTTTTGGCAATCACGCCGAGTTTGGCATACTGGTAGCTTGCGGCCCAGGCATTCGACCGGGAGCCCGTATCGAGGGGGCACAGATCGTGGATGTGGCACCGACTATCCTGTATGCAATGGGCCTGCCGATTCCTGAAAGCATGGATGGCCGTCCCCTGGAGGCCTTGTTTGCCGACGGCTTTGTGCCGACGCAGGAAGACGGGGCGCAAATGATGCACACATCGTCCTCTTTTGCCGGGGAGTCGACCTATAGTGTCCCTGAGGAAGCGCAAGTAATGGAGCGGTTGCGTAGCCTGGGCTATCTCGACTAGTCACAGGTTGAACTAGGTTATCAAAATGGAATCTGGGCGCAAAGTCCTGAAAAACATCGTGGCAATGTTTCTGTCGACTGGTGTCGAGCGCATCACCAACTTTGTGCTCACGCTTTACATTGCCCGCGCTTTGGGGGCCGACTCGCTGGGCCAGTACTCGATCGTGATCTCGCTGAGCCTAATCTTTCAGACAATCTCGTACCTGGGCCAGCAGCAGATCATTGTGCGCGAAGTGGCACGCCGGCCCGACAAAGCGGGTGCCTTCTTGGTGAATGGCAGCCTGATTGCCGCAGGAGGAGGTTTGCTGGGCCTTCTTCTGATGTTCACCGCCACCAATCTTCTGGCCTATGAGCCCGAGATTCTGATCCTCGCCTACGTAGCAAGCATATCGCTTGTGCCGGGAGGGTTGGCCATCGTCGGGGAAGCGGTGATCCAGGGCTTGGAGCAGATGCACTTTGTGACCGTGGCCAGGTCGATCAGTGGGGTGATCAAGTTATCTTTGTCAATCCCTCTGCTTTATATGGGTGCCAATCTGGCCATTGTGTTCCTGATCCTCGCCGTGGCCAACTTGGCGCTCTATGTCGTTTATCTGCTGGTCATCAGGCGGCTGGTAGGCCAGTTTGGCCGATATCTAGATAGAACGCTGGTTCGGTACCTCTTGGGTTTGGCTGGTCCATTTGTCATCATCAGCATCTTTGGCGTCGTCTTTAAGCAGGTGGACATATTGATGCTGGGCAAGATGAAGGACCCGGAGGCGGTGGGCATTTACGCTGCCCCTTTCCGCTTGATCCAGATCGGCATGCAGTTCTTAGTACCTCTTATGCTGGCCTTGTTTCCAATGATGTCTGAAGTCTTTGTCAACTCCCCCGCGCAGCTCAAGTCCATCACGCAGCGGCTGCTAAAACTACTGATGGCGTTTGCCATCCCGTTAGCTGTCGTCGGCACTGCTTTTTCGGAAGAGATCATACTGCTTTTCTACGGACCCGGCTATGCGGCCTCGGTATACGTCCTGCAGATCCTGGTTTGGGTGCTGGTGCTCTATTTTGTCAATGGTGTGCTCTTTCGCACCATGTTGGCCAGCGACAACGAACTGGTGACGATGCGCGTGGCCGGAATCAACATGGTGGCCAGTGTCTTGCTAAATCTATTGCTCATTCCCCGCTGGGGTGCGCTAGGCGTGGCCGCTGCTTCCTTCTGCACTACATTCATTGCTTTGGCGCAGAATTACGCCTATATCGCCCGTCACCTGTTCAAACTCGACTGGCTCCGAGCGATAGGCAAGCCGGCATTGGCGGCGCTTCTTCTGGGAGTGTGCCTGCTCGCGATGAGAGACGCCCCGGTGTGGTTGAGTCTAACGGTGGGATTGGTCGTGTATCTGGTCTTGATCGTCGTGCTCAGGGTGTTTTCTCCTGAGGAATGGAGCTTCGTGCGGCGTACCTGGAACGATGTGATAGGCAGGTTCACCTGATGCCGATGCGCATTCTCCTACTAGCTCCTTTCCCACCAAATCCAGAGGCAGGTCATGCCGGGGGCGTAGTACTTTGGCGCATGATCCAGGACCTGGCGCAATGGCACCAGTTGGATCTGATCTGTTTCGTGCAAAACAAGGAGGAACAGCGTGCGATCGAGACGCTGGCTGGCCATTGCAGTGTAGTCCAGACGGTCTTACACAGCGACTCTTCCGTGTCTAGTGACTTTAGCCTGAGGCCGTTGCAGCGAGCCCGCAGCTTGTTTCTCTCGCAGCTTCCCTACAATGTGTGGCGTTTGCGGTCCCGGCCCATGTTCAAGGCCGTAAAGAACGCTGTGGAAGCGACCCACTATGATATTGTCCAGGTCGAGTTCACTCCAATGGGACAATATGTGGACGCCCTGGCCGGACATCCGCGGACGGTATTCCGCGAGCACGATCTTGCCTTTGTGCACTTTCAGCGGCGCGTCTCCACCGAGAGCAAGCCGTGGCGCAGATTGTATCACTATGAGCAATGGCGCCGTATGGTCCGCTATGAATTGGATGTCTGCCGACAGTTTCATAAGATCATCGTTCCCTCTCCCCAGGCGAAAAGCCAGTTGCTGGCTCAAGCTCCCAACCTGGATGTCGAGGCAGTGTCCTTTGGTGTCACCCTGCCCGAAACACTCGCTCCTGCCAAGACTCTGGAAACCCACCGGGTTCTGTTCGTCGGTGCGATGGGACGGCCGCTGAATGTCGAGTCTGTTCTCTACTTCTACCGTCAAATCTGGCCTCTCATTCGAGCAGACGAGCCCAGCGTCGAATTCTGGATCGTCGGTTCGCAGCCACCGGAGCACATTCGCCAGCTTGCACAGACCGACTCGAGCGTCCGTGTGACTGGCTTTGTGGACGATTTGATGTCCATCTATAGTCAAGCCAGCGTGGTCGTCGTCCCCTTGCTGGTGGGTGGGGGGGTTGTCACCAAGATACTCGATGCCCTGGCTTTGGCCAAGCCCGTGGTAACCACCTCCGCTGCCAACGAGGGGATTGGTGCCCTGTCTGGACAGGATCTGATCGTGGCGGACGAGCCCGACGAATTCGCCAAATGGGTGGTCGGTCTTTTGCGCGATCCAGCGCTGCGGGCGCGGCTTGGTCAGAGTGGGAGGCGCCTGGTCAAAGAGCGATTCAGTTGGCCCCGCATCATAGATCAACTGGAACAGATCTACGTGCAGTTGCTGAACGGCACTTGAGAGTAGCATCCAGAGACTGGAAATTCTTTGTGGCATGGAAGAAAAACAGGTCACGGTTGCTATCTTGAACTGGAACAGCCGGGAGATGCTGGCGCGATGTATCGAAAGCGTCCGGCAGCAGAGCTATCCGGCGCTCGATCTATGGGTTTTGGATAATGCGTCTACGGATGGTTCGGTGACTCTTGTTCGAGAGCTTTTCCCCGATCTGCCCCTGCAGGTATTCTCTGAGAACCTGGGCTTTGCCAGGGCGCATAACTGGGCGATCCGGTATAGCGACTCGGCCTATTATATGCCACTTAACCCGGATGTGATTCTGATGCCAGATTTTGTATCGGAGATGGTCAAGGCCATCGAGCAGCAAGATCGCGTCGGCTCGGCCATGGGCAAGTTGCTATTCATGACCGAGGATGGACAGCCGACCCATCTACTCTATTCCACCGGACAGTTGATCACCAGGAGCCGGGCACCTGCTAATCGGGGATATAAGAAACAGGACTGTGGGCAGTATGAGGAATTGGAACCGGTATTTGCCGCCAATGGTGCTGCTCCGCTATACGACCGGGCCATGCTCGAGGATGTTAGGCTCGAAGGTGAATACTTTTGCGAGGATTATTTCATCTACGGAGAAGACCGCGATCTCGGGTGGAGAGGGCAACTTTGCGGCTGGCATTGTCTCTACACGCCACATGCTGTTGCTTACCACGTTGGTTTTGGTTCCGGGGGCATTCATTCCTTAGACGTCCAATACCAGTTTACACGTAACCGGTACCTGACCCTGATCAGAAACGATCGGGCACTTGACTTTGTGATCGATCTTCCATTTGTTCTTGCCTTTGAGCTCGTTTGGCAGTTGTCGCGCCTAGTGATCTCACCGCGGCGCTTGCTAGCTCATTGGCTGGCCTTCCTAGGCATCCTGCGGGCAGCGCCTCGAGCCCTCCGTATGAGAAAGCAGATCCAGGGGCGGCGCAGGGTACCGCACAACCATATCCGCTCGATGTTCGTTTCGCGGCTATGGTAGGAGAAGAGGCCCGTTCTTTCTAGCTCGCTTGTTGGGGTTATCCGGGTGGGTCCCCGGTATTCTGGAGTGACAGGCAAACGTCATGGCGTCCGCTAGCAGGGTCCTCATCATCGTCGAAAATCTGCCTGTGCCCAACGACCGCCGTGTTTGGCTCGAAGCGACGGCGTTACGCGATGCGGGCTATCGGGTCTCGATCATCTCGATCAAGGGGAAGAACGCGACGAGATCCCGCGAAGTATTGGAGGATGTGCACATCTATCGCTATCCAGCGCCTCCCGTTACCAGCGGGTTCCTGAGCTTCGTCTGGGAGTTTCTATATTGCTGGGTCTGTACCTTTGTCCTATCGCTCCTCATTGCCTTTCGTGAGGGCTTTGACATCATCCATGCGTGTAACCCACCGGAAACCTTCTGGCTTGTCGGCCTGTTCTACAAGCTGTTCGGGAAGCGGTTTCTATTTGATCATCACGACCTGTCGCCAGAGATGTACTTCTCCCGGTTCGGGAAAAAGGGGATGTCCTATAGAGTGCTCCTCTTGTTGGAGCGGTTGACGTTCCTGACAGCCGATGTAGTCGTAACTACCAACGAGACTCACCGGCGTGTGGCCATCGAGCGGGGTAACTTTCCTTGCGACAAGATCTTCATCGTACGCAGTGGCCCCGACCACTGCATTCTGCGTCCAATGCCAGGAGATGAGGCACTGAAGCGAGGCAAGCGGTATATGGTGGGCTATCTGGGGGTGATCAATCCCCAGGATGGTGTCGATCTATTGGTGCAGATCGCCGATCATGTGGTACACCATCTCAAACGAAGCGATGTTCAGTTTGTGATCATGGGTACAGGTGATGCAGAAATGGACTTGCGTGAGATGGTCCATGCCCTGGATCTGGACGAGTACGTGCAGTTCACAGGCTGGGCAGATATCCCCACTTTCGCGCGCTACCTGGCATCATCTGACGTGTGTGTGGACACGATGCCCAAGACAGCCTATAGTGACGCAGCAACGCTAAACAAGATCCTGGAATACATGTCAATGGCACGTCCGATAGTGACGTTTGACCTGGTCGAATCCCGTCTCTCTGCCGGGGAGGCAGCCCTCTATGCCCGCCCTGGGGATATCCAAGATTTCTCTAGGAAGGTGGTGCATCTCCTCGAGGATGAGGCTCTGCGTGCTCATATGGGAGCCATCGGTAGGGAGCGGATCGAGACAGAGCTGGCCTGGCAGCACCAGATACCTCACCTTCTTGCTGCCTACGAGTCGCTGCGCGAGCTGTAGGCGATTCGGGTATTGATCAAGGGCACGTGAGAGACTTGTGCCATTGGCCATTGGCCTGTCCCAGGTCTTCCTCACATGATTTTCGCTTGCAAACTGGTCCCTGGGAGAGAGTGTCTGCGTACACTTGTGGCTGGATGACGTGACCATCCAATAGATCGCAGAGCCGCGAAGCTGCGAAGGCTCCAGTAAAACAGTTTGACATCCCTATCAAACCGTGATACCATCACTTTCAGTGTTGCCTCTGCAGGCCGCAGCGCTGCGTAGGCACAATCTCTGCGACACGTAGTGGAGAGCGATCGTACCTTCAATACTGTAGGACAAAGAGGTAGAAGGATGACCCCTATCCAGCCTCCGGACCAATGGCCATTCTCTGTCTCGGTCGTGGTTCCGGTCTACAACGGTGAGGCGACTGTGGTCGAGTTGACCCAACGCCTCCGCGCTGTGTTGACTCCACTTGTTTCCCATTTCGAGATCGTTCTCGTCAACGATGGAAGCCCGGATTCAAGTTGGCAGGTCATTGTCCAGTTGGCAAAAGAGGAGCCCGAGGTACGTGGCGTGAATCTAATGCGCAACTATGGTCAGCATCATGCTCTGCTCGCCGGTATCCAAGAGGCTCGTCACAACATGATCGTCACCGTCGATGACGATCTCCAGCATCCACCGGAAGAGATTCCTAAATTGCTGGCCAAACTGAACGAAGGCTACGACGTCGTGTATGGCAGGCCGGAACAGAGAAGTCACAGTTTTGGGCGCAATGTTTCCTCCAAGGTGCTCAAGACCATGCTGAAGGTAGTATTGGGCGCGGAAATGGCCAGCCACAGCAGTGCATTCAAGTCCTTCCGAGCAGACCTGCGCCGTGGCTTCGGGGATTTTTCCGGTCCGTATGTATCGGTCGATGTATTGCTGTCCTGGAGTGCAGCAAGGGTCACTCATGTCCTGGTCGAGCACCATCCACGGCGGGAGGGAAAGTCGGGCTACACCCTGAGCAAGTTGATGGTGCTGGCTTTCAACATGCTCACTGGCTACTCCACGCTGCCGCTGCGGATTGCCAGTGGGCTGGGGCTTGCGACCGCTGTACTCGGTCTGGGAATGTTCTTCTATGTGGTGCTGCGCCGGTTTCTGAATCCCTCGTATGTTCCGGGTTTTGCCTTTCTGGCATCCGAGGTGGCACTCTTTGCCGGGATGCAGCTTTTCGCCATTGGGGTCATCGGAGAGTACCTGGCACGATTGCACTTCAGAATGATGGGAAAGCCACCGTACGTGATCCGGGAACGAGTGGGTCAAGATCCTCAGGACTAGTTCATGGAAAAGCGCTTGCTCGTCCTTGGTGGAGGGCGGCATCAGAAGAATCTGATCTGCCAAGCTGAGGAACGGGGTGTTCGAGTTGTGGTTTCAGACTATTACCCGGACGCGCCCGGGAAGCGGTATGCCAGCTATCCGACCAACACCGATGCCCTCGACATCGAGGCGAATATCAAGCTGGCAAGGGAATACGAAGTTTCTGGCGTGATCACGATAGGGACTGATATGGCCGTCGTGACCATGGCCGAGGTCACAGATGCACTTGGCCTGCCGTGCTATCTGACACCCCAATCGGCACGTCTCGCGACCGATAAGCTACTGATGAAACGGGCATTTGTCGAGGCTGGGATACCGATATGTCACTATGAGGAGATTGCTCGTGGGGCAAGCGACCTGGAAAAGGTCAACAGCTTTCGATTCCCCGTAGTCGTCAAGCCTAGTGATTCGCAGGGACAACGCGGGGTTTGCAGGGTTGATCAGCCACGAGAAGTTGTCGCTGCCATTGTTTCGGCGAGGCGGCATTCAAGGACTGGCAATGTTATTGTCGAGGAATTTCTCAGGGGCTACGAATTCACAGTGAGCGCCTGGGTATGTGGAGGTGAGTTGGTTATTCTTGCCATCGCCGACCGAGTTACCTACAACCCCTTTCCGGCCATAGGCATATGCTTCCAGCACATATTCCCCAGTTTGCGAGCCAAGGGCTTGACAGAGGAAATCGCAGGTATTATCCGCGAGGTTGTGCACTGTTACGGCGTACGCGAGGGCCCGCTCTATATCCAGATGATCGTCCAGGATGGGAATATTCGTGTTGTCGAAGCTGCATGCCGTGTGGGCGGTGGTCACGAAGAGAGCAGTATCCCGATCTCTACAGGGGTGGATGTACGAAATCGACTGATAGATCTCGCTCTGACTGG
>Ga0180438_10003305_pt1 | contig 24529 bp, 23 predicted proteins | sample SS_ome_12_FD_132455 | JGI IMG/M metagenome (GOLD analysis project Ga0180438, IMG submission 132455) | Hypersaline lake sediment archaeal communities from the Salton Sea, California, USA - SS_3_D_2 metaG | ecosystem: Environmental > Aquatic > Non-marine Saline and Alkaline > Hypersaline >... | reverse complement strand
GTGATAACGCCGGAGGCAACCGTGAGGCCGCCTTCCCGGATTGCGAACCGGGAACCCTGCTCCAGCGCCACCGGGACAATCAACTCCACCTGCAGGTTGACATTGTCGCCGGGCATGACCATCTCCACGCCTTCCGGCAGGGTGATGTTGCCGGTCACATCCATTGTGCGGATATAAAACTGAGGCCGGTACCCGGTGAAGAAAGCTTTGTGGCGCCCGCCTTCTTCCCGGCGCAGCACATACACCTCGCTCATAAAGCGGGTGTGGGGGGTGATGCTGTTGGGTGCCGCCACCACCTGGCCGCGTTCGACCTCATCCCGTTCGATGCCCCGCAGCAGCAGGCCGCAGTTGTCGCCAGCCATGCCTTCATCAAGCGTCTTGTGGAACATCTCCACTCCGGTGACAACGGTGCTCATGCTCTTGTCCCGCAGGCCAACGATTTCCACCGTTTCGCCGGTCTTGACCCTGCCGCGCTCCACGCGCCCGGTCACTACCGTCCCGCGGCCCTTGATGGAGAACACGTCTTCAACCGGCATCATGAAGGGCTTGTCCACCTCCCGCTCCGGCTGGGGGATGTACTCATCCACAACCCGCAGCAGCTCTTTGATGCTCTCGTACTCCGGCGCATCCGGGTCGGTGCTGGTGGATTCCAGCGCTTCCAGGGCGCTGCCGCGCACGATCGGGGTCTCGTCTCCCGGGAAACCGTACTCGCTCAACAGTTCGCGCAGTTCAAGCTCGACCAGTTCCAGCAGCTCGGGATCGTCCATCATGTCAACCTTGTTCAGGTAGACCACAATGGCAGGCACTTCCACCTGGCGGGCCAGCAGTACGTGCTCGCGGGTCTGCGGCATCGGGCCGTCGGGAGCCGCCACCACCAGGATAGCCCCGTCTACCTGGGCCGCACCGGTGATCATGTTCTTGATGTAGTCACGGTGCCCGGGCATGTCGACATGGGCGTAGTGGCGGTTTTCAGTCTCGTACTCCACATGGGCGATGTTGATGGTGATCCCGCGCTCCTTCTCCTCAGGTGCATTGTCGATCGAATCGAACTCCCGGTATTCACCCAGGCCCAGAAACTGGCAGTACTTGGTGATCGCCGCAGTTAATGTCGTCTTGCCGTGATCGATGTGTCCCATCGTCCCTACGTTCATGTGCGGCTTTGTACGCTCAAATTTTTGCTTCGCCATGCAATCCTTACTCCTCTTAATTAAAAATCTTATTTCCGGTAACGAGAGCCCTCAATGGGATTTGAACCCATGACCCCGTTCTTACCAAGAACGTGCTCTACCGACTGAGCTATGAGGGCTTGTCGCCACATAATTATAAGCCGGCAAGTTATATTGCACAACCTGCCAGCAGTCAATATGGGCGGTGAAGGATTCGAACCTCCGAAGGCTTCTGCCAACTGATTTACAGTCAGTCCCCGTTGGCCACTTGGGTAACCGCCCGAAAAAATTTGGATGCTATTGTTCAGCCGTTAATGGCTCGAGATCAAAGCCAATATTTCAGCTTTGATCGCCAACCACCAACCTGAGCCGACGACGGGAATCGAACCCGTAACCTACCACTTACAAGGCGGTTGCTCTGCCGTTTGAGCTACGTCGGCGACATGTTAAGGTATCCCTGAAAAAGGCGAAACGCATTATACCAGAGGGCCCATGACGCGACAAGGTTATCGATGCCGGGGCAGCACCTTCCGGGTAAATTAAATCGGCAGCGGGGGGGAAGTCTATCAGTATTTTTGCATGCCGTCAATGGACGGAGGGGGAAATTTTGAAGCCAGATCAGGCACCCGGGATGAGGCGTTTGAACATCGCCATGTAAAGAGCAATCGAACCGGCCACCGCAGCATTGAGCGAGTCGATTTTTCCCACAAGGGGCAGCTGCATAAGCTGGTCGCAGGATTTTCGTACTAGATGGCGCATACCGCTGGCTTCGTTACCCACCACCAGCGCCACAGGTCCGGAGAGCTGTACCTGCTCGGGGAGCAACGCTCCCGATTTCCCTTCCAGCCCTATCACCCAGACCCCCTCCTTTTTCAACCAGGTGATTGATTGGGCCAGATTTGCCTGGGCGATCAACAGGTGCTCGCTTGCGCCGGATGAGGCGTTTACTACCGCCGGCGTAACTGAGGCGGAACGCTTTGAAGGCAAAATAACGCCGTGTATCCCTACCGCCTCTGCGGTGCGGAGCAGGGTGCCCAGGTTCTGGGGATCCTGGAGTGTGTCCAACAGGAGCACAAAAGGCGGCTGGTTCAGAGCAGCGGCGTTTTCCAAGATTTCATCCACAGTACTGTAATTGTATCTGCCTGTTTGCAGAATAACGCCCTGATGGCCATCCGCCATTTTATCCAAACTTGCCCGGGGGACATGTTTTGCAGGAATATTTCGTGATCTGGAAATTTGCAATATTTCGTCAATCCGGCTGCTGGCCTGTAGGCTTTGGGCTATAACCAGGCCATGGATTTCCCGGCGGTTAGCTCGCAGGGTTTCGTAAACAGGATTGCGCCCATAGATTATTTCCATCGCCAGGTGGTGCCTTCTTTCCCATCCTCGAGGCTGACCCCTAATTCATCCAAACGGTCTCTGATCTCGTCTGAAAGGTCCCAGAACTTCCGGTTACGGAGTTCTTCCCGAACAGCTACAAGCGTATTTACAAAGGGATCGGCGCCGGTTTGGGCAGAAGGAACAGCCGCCAGCCTCAAGCCGAGCACAGCGGCCAGCTCGGAAAGCAGGGTTTGAGCAGCCAGTAAATTTTCAGAATCCATGCCAGCATCCCGGGAGGAATTGATCGCTCTGACCAGGTCGAAAAAACTTCCCAGCGCCCCGGCGGTGTTAAAGTCGTCATCCATCGATTCGACAAATCCGGAGCGGGTGCGTTCCACCTGTTCCTTTAGAAGTTCTTTCTGGGAGGGGTTCGAAGAATCCCGGGAGGCCAGTGCAGGCCGGATGCCAGAGCGGAGCCGCTCTAGAGCACGCTCCGCCTGGGAGACGGTCTCTTCGTTGAAGGTCAGAGGGCTGCGGTAATGGGAATTCAAGACCATCATCCGCAGGACGTCTCCTTCATGCTCAGATAAAAACTCATCAATGGAAACCAGATTCCCGGTCGATTTCGACATCTTCTCGCCGGATAACTGGAGCATGCCGTTATGGATCCAGTAGCGGGCAAACTGGACGCCGGTGAAAGATTCGGATTGGGCGATTTCATTCTCATGATGGGGGAAGATCAGGTCATTGCCGCCGCCATGGATATCGATCTGTTCTCCGAGATGGGAATAGCTCATCGCGGAGCACTCTATATGCCAGCCAGGCCGTCCGTCCCCCCAGGGGCTCTTCCAGGCTGGCTCGCCTGGTTTGGCGGCTTTCCAAAGGGTAAAGTCCAGCGGGTTTTCTTTACGACGGTCAACTTCAATCCTGGCTCCAGCCTGCATATCTTCCAGTTTTCTCCCGGACAGCTTTCCATAGCCGTTAAACTTTTCCACCCTGAAATACACATCCCCGCCGGACTCGTAAGCGTAACTCTTGTCGACCAAACCCCGGATCATTGAAATAATCTGGTCCATATCCTGGGTTGCGCGCGGGTTCACAGTTGCTGGCTGTATGTTGAGCGATTCGAGGTGTTCATTGAACTTCTGGATGTAATGATCCGCCAGCTCAAAAGGATCTTTTTTCTCCTGGTTGGCGCGCATGATAATCTTGTCGTCCACATCGGTGTAATTCATCACATGGCGCACTTCAAACCCTCGATACTCGAGGAAACGCCGGATGATATCGAATACCAGCGCCGACATTCCATGACCGACGTGGGCTTTATCGTACACAGTTGGGCCGCACACATACATACGCACAAGGCCAGGCGCGATTGTCTCCAGCGTTTCCTTCCGGCGGGTCGCGGTGTTGTAAATGCGTATGGTCATAGCATTGCCCTCACTTTTTCAATCAATTCATTCTCTCTTCAGCGGTGCCGGGCTACTGGTTTTCCCCAAGGCGGGCGAAAATCATCCGACCCGCTGCAGTCTGGAGGACTTTGGTTACGGTGACAGTCGATTGGGTATGTATGTAATTCTTTCCGTCTTCAACGACCACCATTGTGCCGTCGTCCAGGTAAGCGATACCCTGATCGGCTTCTTTGCCCTCCTGGATAATGCTGACTTCGATTGTTTCTCCCGGAAGCAGCACTGATTTGACCGCATTTGCCAGTTCATTCACGTTCAGAACCTTAACTCCCTGCAGTTCGGCAACCTGGTTTAAGTTGAAATCATTTGTGAGAATAGGGGCGTGCAGCTGGCGGGCAAGCACTACCAGTTTTTCATCGACTTCCTTAATTCCTTCCACATCGATGTCGGATATCCGGACCGGCACTGTCATGTCCTTCTGGAGCTGGGAGAGTACTTCCATCCCGCGCCGCCCGCGCTGCCTGCGCATTGTATCCGGTGAATCGGCGATGTACTGCAGTTCGTTTAGAATAAAGCGGGGCAGCAGAAATGTGCCAGAGATGAAACCCGTCCGGGCGATATCGGCGATCCTTCCATCAATTATCACGCTTGTGTCCAGCAGTATCCTGCGTCCGGTGTCTGCGTCAGATACGGCTTCCATATCATCGCGTCCCTCGCCACCAACCGGGCTTGGCTTTAATGGCCAGCGAGGGCGGAAACCCCCGAAAATTTCATTCTGGCGCATCACAAATATTGCAATACCCAGGTAGCTAAATAACAGCAGTCCGATGAAGGGGAATATCTGGCCGAATGGATCCGGAAGCAGGGAGAGCGGGTAGGCCAGCAGAGCTGCAACCAGCAGCCCAACAACCAGGCCTACCAGCCCTGCCATCAAAGACTGAAGCGAGGTTTTCCCCAGCACAGAAACCAGATACCTGGCAGGATAGGTGGTGAGATATGGTGTGATCAGGAACCCAAGGACAACCCCAATAATACCCAGGGTTGCCGGTACTACAATTGTGTGCAGTGGAAATGTCTGGCTCAGCGATATCCCCCAGTAGAAACCCAGGATCCCCAGCAGGATTGAACCGATAATCCGGAATATAAGTTCGATACGATTCTTCATAGCCAACTCCTGATATCAATCAAGAGCGTCGATCATATACGCCCACGCCAGAGCCGCTTATACCCTACGGATTGTAATTTTTTTTGCCGCGATTACTCAGTTTGGAGTTAGATAAAATATATAAAAAAGAATAAGTGCGGCTCAACCCTGTATTGGCACCGGACTGGTGTGAGCAAAAAATAAAAAAAATAATATGATGTCCGACGCTGAAAAAAATAATAGCTGGTTGTATTATATAACAAAAAATGTTTCTATACGTATGATTCATATAAAAATAGTCACCAATTCTGGTTAAACCTGAAAAAACTAAATAATATTGTGAAATTTCCCGGTTCAATTGGAGAAGATGACTGCCCCAGTGCCCGATATCTGGACTGTTAAACTATAATTAAGAATCATCCCGAATCCGGATACAGGTAAAGGTCCTGCGGGCGCAGGGAAAGTAATTATCCGTCACTAATTCCAACAAAGGAGCGATCAATGACAGCCGCGCAGCTTCAAACCTTTCAAGATGTCAACCAGAAAGAATACCGGAAGCGAATTTGGGCCTGGACAATGTATGATTGGGCGAATTCAGCGTTTGTGACCACGGTTCTGGCAGCGGTGCTCCCAGTTTATTTCAGCCAGGTTGCAGGGGCGACGCTGCCCAGCCCGACCGTGGCGACTGCATACTGGAGCACAAGTTTAAGTATATCGCTGTTGATTGTGGCAGTTCTTTCTCCGATCCTGGGGACAATTTCGGATATTAAGCGCGGTAAGAAAAAATTCCTGGTATTTTTTGTAACCGTGGGTATTATAAGCGTGGCACTGCTTGTGTTCGTACAAACCGGGGACTGGATGCTTGCTGCAGTGCTGGTAGTACTGGGCCGGATTGGCTTCAGCGGCGCGAACGTTTTCTATGACGCACTGCTGCCGCATGTCGCCAGGGAGGAGGACCGGGATAAGGTATCAACCCGCGGGTATGCAATGGGCTACCTTGGGGGAGGAATCCTGCTGGCAGTAAATGTTGCAATGATTATGTTTTTACCTGGAACCTGGGGCCCAAGGCTCTCCTTTTTAAGTGTAGCAATCTGGTGGGCGGTATTTTCTATCCCGATATTTACCAGAGTACCTGAACCGCCATCTGCTGCTTTAATCCTGAAGAAAGGCCAGAATGTCCTTTCCACGAGTTTCAGCAGGCTGCTTGACACATTGAGGGATATCAGCAGGTACAGCCAGTTGTTCAAATTTTTGATTGCTTTCCTGATTTACAATGACGGTATAGGCACAATTATCGGCGTGGCTGCGATTTACGGCATTGAACTTGGTTTTGGGGCCGTGGAACTCATCCTGGCGCTGCTGCTGGTTCAGTTTGTAGGGATACCATTCAGCCTGATTTTTGGGCGTTTGCCGACCAGGGGAGATAAACGCCGCCCGGTTTACCTGGCATTTATCCTGTATAACCTGGTTGCGCTGCCGCTGGTCGGGTATGCTGGAGGGCGCTATCTTCCCGAAAATATTGTGGGAGCCTCACCGGAACCATACAGCAGCAGCGCAAACACTGTCGGCGAAGGTATATATGCGGTTGACTCACAGGCAATAAAATTTACGGGAGTCTGGGAACAAATTAGTGTAGCGGGTGATGAGATCGGCAGCGAAACCGACCTGATACTGGCAGCTTCCACTCAACCAGGGTCTGCATACGAACTGGCATTTAACGGCCAGCGCGCCGAGGTTGTTTATACTGCGGGTCCGGACCACGGAATCTGGCAAGTTTACCTGGATGGAGAACCTTTACTGGACGAGGAAGGAGAGGCCATAATTATTGACGCATTCAACCCAACAGTCCGTTATGGAGAAAGCAGGTCTTTTCGGGCGGAGGAACCCGGGGAGCATTCATTGATGCTGGTAAACAGCGACCAGAGGAATCCGCAATCTGGGGGAAATAGAATCGTGTTAAGTGAAATTAAGATCCTGTCCGCTGAACGGAGAAGCGATCTTCTGCAGATCATCGGGTTGATTGTCGTGCTGGAACTGGCGGGGTTTCTTCTGGCATTGATACTCGGGAAGCCGGTATTCTCGCGCCTGGCGGAGACAATGGATACAAAGAGGAGCATCCTGCTGGCGCTGATGGTCTATGTGGTTATCGCGGTATGGGGTTTTTTCCTCGATTCCGTGATTGAGTTCTGGTTCCTGGCGTGGATGGTCGCGGTGGTGCAGGGTGGAAGCCAGGCGCTGAGCAGAAGTTTGTATGCTGCAATGTTACCGGCATCGAAAAGCGGCGAATTTTTCGGATTGTTTGGGGTGATGGAAAAGTTCTCAGCGGTTGTGGGACCGCTATTATTTGCATCGGCGGGAGTCCTGCTGGGAAGCAGCCGCCCTGCAGTTCTGAGCCTGATCCTGTTTTTTATTGCGGGCGGGTTCCTGCTTTACCGGGTGAATGTGGAGGAAGGTAAACAGGTCGCCCAGGCCGAAGATATGGCGCTGTTTCAACCAGGAGAGAATGGATGATCCCGGTCAGTCCTGGTCAGGCGGGATTTCTCCCAAGCGTCTCTGGCGGTAATTTGCCATAAGGCGGTAAAACCATACGCTGATTGTAAACAGAATCACCAGCATCCACCACAGCGCGGCGAGCGGAAAAAAAGTGGATATCCACTGGCGGCTGTCGACCGCAAAGTACAATCCTTCGGGTACCCTGATATAGCGTCCGTTTAATTGTTTAAGATGCTGGGGATAGCGCCGGTAATTGGTAGTATCCATAAATAAATAATCCAGGTATTTGCCGCTTGATTCTAGCATGATCATAAAACGCAGGTTGGGGTTGGCCCCGGTTTTAATATCAGCGTTACGGGTGCCCTGTATTTCAGCCATCAGATCCTCATCACCTTCCCGGAGGGCAGTTTCGAGATCGGTGATCAGGCTGTTTGGAACCGCATAACGCTGCTGGTATTCTTGGTTGAAATATCCGTAGTTGTAACGGGTTAAACCCTGGATTAAACCCGCCAGTAGAATAGCGCCCATAATCAGTACGGGCAGCAACAGTAATCCAATTACATAAGTCCAATCTATCCGGCTGGAAATTCTGGTCATATTAATCCCCGGTATGATGATAGCATGCTATTAAATGCGGGTCAACGATTAATGAATCCGCAATTAGCGAAATGAGAGACAGCTGGCTTGTTAAAGTAAAACGTACAACATATTGTTTTTTTGCCCTTAATGGTAGGATTATCCAGCTTTCTTTATTCGATCTTCGAGGTTTAATTTTGCAGGTTGTAAAAAACCGGGAACATAACCGGCGCGTCCAGGATATTTTCAGCAGCATCGCCAACCGCTATGATCTTATGAACAGGGTGATGACCGGCGGGCAGGATGTTGTCTGGCGCCGGGAGGTAATCCGGAGGGCTGAACTGGCGCCTGGAAGAAAACTGCTCGATATAGGTACGGGCACCGGCGATCTGGCTATTGAGGCATTGAAACAGTGCCCGGACTGCTGGGTTGCAGCGGTTGACTTAACGGAACAGATGATGCAAATCGGCCGTAAACGGGCGCAGAAGCAGTGGTTTGGCCATACCGGGTTAGTCTGGGGTGGAGCCGACGGCTTGCTTTTGCCCTTCGCGGATAACGAGTTTGATGCGGTTGTTTCCGGCTTTCTGCTGCGAAATGTAAACGACTTACAAATCTGTCTGGCTGAGCAACTGCGGGTATTAAAGCCGGGAGGATTAATGGTTGCCCTGGATACAGCCCCGCCGCCAGTATCGGTCTTGAAACCGCTCATTATGTTCCATCTCAGGGTGGTCATCCCCACGCTGGGCAGGATGGCCAGCGGAACTCAAGAACCATACAGGTATTTGCCGGCAACGACCGAGGCTTTTCTGGCCCCCCAGCAGGTTGCGCTCAGAATGAAAACGGCTGGTTTTTGCGAAACCGCTTACCGGTCATTAATGGGCGGGACTGTGGCAATTTACCGGGGAAGAAAAAGCTGATTAAACAGAGCCAGGGATGAAGGAGAATTGATGGTTAAAAAAGCACGCCTGGTTGTTGGTATCAGCGGCGCATCCGGGGTTGTACTCGGCATCCGGATGCTGGAATATCTGAAGACCAGACCCGTGGAAACCCACCTGGTGATTTCGCCATCGGCGCGGATTACAATCTCTCAGGAGACAGAATGGGCTTTTGAGGATGTGGTCAGGCTGGCCGACAAACATTACAGTTACACAGATATTGGGGCGGAAATCGCATCCGGGTCATTTGGGACTTCCGGGATGGCGGTTATCCCTTGTTCTATAAAGACCTTATCCGCGGTGGCGAATTCGTATACGCAGGACCTGCTGTCCAGGGCCGCGGATGTGACCCTGAAAGAGGGTCGCCCACTTGTCCTGGTTGTGCGCGAGTCGCCGCTGCACCCTGGACACCTGCGAAATATGTCGCTGGCAGCCGAAGCAGGTGCGGTAATATTCCCACCGGTACCTGCTTTTTACACAAAACCCGGGTCGCTTGAGGAGGTCATTGACAATATTGTCGGGCGGGTGCTGACGAGGATGGGGTTTGAGAATGAACTCTATGCAAGATGGGGTGAATAAGCCTGACAAAGCCGCGCTGCGCGGCGAACCCTCGTACGTATGGCGGGCAGGCCAGGAGCGCCGGCTTGAGATGATACTTAAAGCTGGCGGCGAGTTGTTTCAGAATGGAGTTATGCTGGAAAATGGATGCGGGGTTGGGATTTACGTGGAACATCTTGCCCTGTATACATCCCAAATTACAGGATTGGAATTTGAGCTGGAGCGGGCTGTCCAGGCTTACAGGAGGACTGAATCGCTTGGGAACGCCTCGATTATCAACGGAAAAGGGGAAGAGCTCCCTTTTTCTGGAGAGATGTTCGATCTGATTCTCAGCCACGAAGTTATTGAACATGTCCAGGATGACCGCATAGCTACCCAAGAAATGGCGCGCTGCCTGCGCCCGGGAGGGCGAATTATTCTGTTTGCCCCAAACCGCGGCTATCCTTTTGAGACTCACGGGATCTACTGGCGGGGGAGTTACCGGTTTGGAAATATACCTCTGGTGAATTACCTGCCCAGAAAAATTCGCGATAGGCTGGTGCCGCATGTGCGGGTTTACAGCAGTGGAGACCTGCAGAAACTATGGGAAGGATTGGACGTCAGGGTTGTGGAGCAGCGGGTGATTTTTGGGGCTTATGACAATATCATCGCCCGCCACCCCAGATTTGGCAGTCTGCTACGTTCTTTCCTGCACTGGCTGGAGGGCACCCCACTGCAGTTTTTTGGGCTTTCGTTTTTCTGGGTGCTGGAAAAACCTGGCGGGTAAACCGGGCAGTCTGGAGGGCTTATCCGCCGGACTTTTTCAAACGGAAGTCGTAGATGCCGTCCTTGATTTGCCACCTTTGCGAGCAGCGGGGACAGCGGCAATAATCCGGGATTTCTTCGATTTGTTCGTATCCGCAGGCGGGACACAGGAAGAAAGAGCCCGGATTGGGAGGCTCTGTTCGTCCGGTTGCGATCGATTTGACGAAAACGCTCGGGCTGAACTGCCACAGGTCACCGGTTAACTGAGCCCAGGAATCCATCATCACCAGTAACTGCAACGGGATCAGACGCTTGAGCGTTTTTGCCCGGAAGTGGGAAACTGTGAGCTGGCGTTCGATTCGAAAACGGTTATCATGCAGCCAGGTGCGGATTGATTTCGGGTGAAAATTAAAATTGAGTTCGACAAATTCAATCGGCTCTACCGTAAAAGGGCTCCAGGCCTGCCTGCCCGCCAGATAACGGATTATTGCCTTCAGGTTTTGTTTGTTGGCGTATTCGAGGATAAAACCGCCCTTTTCGGCCAGAACCCTGCGGACCTGCGTGAGGGCGAGGTCCGGGTCGACCAGATGGTGGATTGTGCGGATCATGGTTGCGAAGTCAAACAGGGCAGGTACAAACGGCAACCGGTACACGTCTGCTGCCACATAGACATAACGGTCCCCCGTTCCTAAACGGTTTTGGGCAGCCTTAAGCTGGGTAAAAGAATAGTCCAGCAGGACAATGCGTTCAAAGTTATTATAGCGGGGGGTGTTACGGCCGGCTCCCGCCCCGAGTTCCAGAAGCAGATTGCCTTTTTCCGGCAGCAGCCTGCGCAGGGCGACCTCTTCAGCCTGATCTTCATATCCCCGCTCACCCTGCTCCCAAAAACTGGTCTGGTAATCTGAATCCTCGTAATCAATTACCCGGGGTGAGGATGAATCGATTTTATGCTCGGGCGAGTTCAACTCTCTGCTGGCGTTTTGCTTTCCGTCCATCGTACCCACGCCCCAGGCCGCGGTAATGAAAACCTAATTTGCTCATGGTAAAAGGGTCGTAGATATTACGGCCGTCGAAAATTACAGGTTGCTTCAGCAAACCATGGATCTGGTGAAGGTCGAGGTGTTTAAATTCATTCCAATCAGTAATGACCATCAATGCATCACATCCATCCGCCATTGAGTACACATCCGGGTACATTTCCACCCCAACCAGTATTGGACGGGCGACTTCCATGGCAACCGGGTCATAAGCCCGGACAGTTGCGCCGGCGGCCAACAGGGAATTGGCGATATCTATTGATGGGGCTTCGCGCATGTCGTCCGTGTTAGGTTTAAAAGAAAGGCCCAGCAGCCCAATCCGCCTGCCTTTAACGCCGCCGAGCATTTCCGTGATCCGGTTGACAGCCATCGGGCGGCGGTCGTCGTTAATTTCCATCACCGCGTTTAGCAGTTGGGGATGCCTTCCTTTTTCTGCGGCCATATATGAAAGCGCCTTTACGTCCTTTGGAAAGCAGGAACCGCCGTAACCGAGCCCGGCGTCCAGGAACAGCGGACCTATTCGTTTGTCGTATCCCATCCCGATTGCAACTTCCTTCACATCTGCTCCAAGTTCTTCACAGATATTGGCTATCTCGTTTATGAATGATATTTTCGTCGCCAGGAATGCATTGGAGGCATATTTGATCATCTCGGCTGTTCGCAGGTCTGTTATCACTATCGGTGCCCGCAGGGGTAGATGCAACTGGGCAACTTTTTCCGCCGCTTCCCGTTCCAGGGAGCCCAGCACAGTGCGGTGCGGATTCATAAAATCGCTGATCGCAGCGCCCTCCCGCAGGAATTCCGGGCAGGAGACGACTGAGAAGTCGACAGGTTCCGGCTGGTGTTCGCGGACGATATCCGCCACCCAGTCCCCGGTGCCCACCGGGACTGTTGATTTATTGATAATGATCAGGGGAGCCCGCATTTCCCGGGCGATTGTTTCGGCTGCGGAAGCAACATGCCGCAAGTCCGCTTCCCCGTCAACTCCGGAAGGGGTTCCAACTGCGATGAAGACAAACTCGATTCCATTGATACTCTCTGAATATGAGGTTGTGAAGGATAGCCGCCCTGCTTCTACATTTCGATCTACCAGTTCTTTCAGACCGGGTTCGTATATCGGCATTTCCCCCTTTTTGAGACCTTTGATTTTTTCTTCCGAGATATCAAGGGCAATTACCCGATTTCCAAGGTCAGCAAAGCAGGCTGCCGTAACCAGCCCAACATAACCGACGCCGACCACACAAATCTGCTTCATAGTTAAATTCTCCTATAAAATTCGTAAATCGCCAGACAATTCGTGGGTAGTTGTGTTTGATGCTAAAAACCCGCGACCTATCATCAGGTTTGTCCTTCACCTTTCCTAGCCAGCCAATATTACCATATCTTAAATGATTAAATTTTACATATTTGTACAAAAAAGATGATAATCATAAGTTATAGATAACAGTCATCCCTATGGAATGACCTCTGTCACTTGTGAATATGCTAAAAACAGTCTAAAATATTCGAAATAAATCCTATCCAAATAACCTGATTTGAAAATGGAGTATTTGTATGCAGATTACTCGTCAAGCTGATTACGCTGTACGCGCCGTCCTTTATCTGGCCAAGTTAGGACCTGAACATCGAGCCGCAACCAGCCAGATCGCCGAAGAACAGAGAATCCCGCCTTCTTTTTTGGCGAAAATTGTGTCACAGCTCTCCGTAGCAGGACTGCTGCAAACATCCCGGGGAGCACGCGGCGGGGTATCACTGGCGAAGATACCGGATAAAATTTCTCTGCTGGAGGTTGTTGAAGCGATCGACGGACCGATTCTGCTCAATGACTGCGTCGCACATCATGGGGTGTGTGTGTTCGGTGAAACCTGCCCGCTGCAGCCGATATGGTGCGAAGCCCAGGATGAACTGGTTTCCCGGTTGAGAGCGACCACTTTTGACCAGTTTGTGGAAAACGGTAGAGAGCCGGTTGCAGCTTAACGCTTGAATAGAAGAACCAAACCTGGGATTTGCACTATTTATAACTGGCAGTTCAACTGCATAACCAGCCTGGCAGGAGACCGGTTGGAAAGTATTGGAAATAGCAGTTGAACACTGGCTGAGTGATTGTTTATTTTTTAAGCGCCTGTACGCCCCTCATGTCGTATAATCAGACAAGAGGGGCCGTTTATTTAAAATGGAGGCGTACATGTCAGAAGATAGAATAGTCAGCTCCCCCAGAGGGTCTGTGCTGAACTGTAAATCCTGGCAAACTGAAGCGGCTTACCGGATGATCCAGAACAACCTGGATCCGGAAGTGGCTGAAGATCCTGCAAATCTGGTTGTATATGGGGGAAGAGGCCAAGCTGCCCGAAACTGGGAATCCTTTGAAATGATCCTGGCAACACTGCATGAGCTGGAGGAGTATGAAACGCTGCTTGTGCAGTCAGGTAAACCGGTGGCTGTATTTAGAAGCCATCCGGATGCGCCGCGGGTTCTGATTGCGAATTCGAATCTGGTGCCGCACTGGGCAACTCAGGAGAATTTCGACGAACTCATGCAGCGCGGCTTGATCATGTACGGCCAGATGACGGCAGGTTCCTGGATATATATCGGTACACAGGGAATTCTGCAGGGCACCTATGAAACATTCGGTTCGCTGGCCCGCCAGCGCAACTGGGATTCACTGCGGGGCAGGTTTGTACTATCGGCGGGTCTGGGTGGAATGGGCGGTGCCCAGCCTCTGGCTATAAAAATGAATGAGGGAGTGGGATTGATCGTAGAGGTGGATCCAGAGCGCGCCAGACGCAGGTTAGTGATTGGCTATGTGGATGTTGTGGTCGATACGTTGGAAGAAGCCATGACTATTGTCGAAGAAGCCCTCGACCAGGAAGAGCCAAAGACGGTTGGTTTAATCGGAAATGCAGCTGATATATACCCTGAATTGTATCTGCGAAATGTGATTCCAGATGTGGTAACTGACCAGACTCCGGCGCACGATGTCATGATGTACGTTCCCGGCGGAATGGATATACAACAGGCGGGTGAACTGCGCATAAATGAACCGGAGCGCTACAGGAATCTGGCACTCGAATCGATTGTACGCCATGTCCAGGCGATGTTGGCATTTCAAAATTCGGGCGCGGAGGTATTTGACTACGGCAACAATATCCGCCAGAGGGCCCTCGACGCCGGGCTGCAAAACTCATTTGATTTCCCCGGCTTTGTCCCGGCATATATCCGGCCTCTGTTCTGCCTGGGAAAAGGACCGTTCAGGTGGGTAGCCCTTTCAGGAGACCCGGAGGATATTTACCGCACAGATGAGGCAGTGATGGAGTTGTTTCCGGATGATGAGCACCTCAAGCGCTGGCTGCGTTTAGCCCACGAGCAGGTGCCTTTCCAGGGATTGCCTGCCCGCATATGCTGGCTTGGGTACGGTGAACGGACCAAAGCCGGGCTGCGATTTAATCAGATGGTAGCCGAAGGCGCGCTTAAAGCGCCTATCGTTATTGGTCGTGATCATCTTGACGCAGGTTCGGTTGCCTCCCCCAATCGAGAAACGGAGGGGATGAAAGATGGTTCAGATGCAGTCAGCGATTGGGCGATATTAAATGCAATGATAAACGCGGTTGGAGGTGCCACATGGGTTTCATTTCACCACGGCGGAGGAGTTGGGATTGGTTTCAGCCAGCATGCCGGCCAGGTGATTGTAGCCGATGGAACATTCCAGGCTGCGCAGAGATTGGAGAGAGTGCTGACCAGCGACCCCGGTTTGGGGATTGTACGCCACGCGGATGCAGGATATGAAGAGGCAATCTCGGCTGCAAAACGACACGGGATAAAAATGCCTATGCTGAAAACCTGAAACTTTTTCAGGTTATACGGTAGAATTCCAGCCATTATTTCTCAGAATAGTGACAAATGCTAATCGAGAAAGCATTTGTCACTATGTTTTGATCTGCACAGGGACAACATGCGAAATGCGAGGGCACTGACAGGGGCGTTTATTCTGCTGCTGTTTGTAATCACTGGATTAACCATCACGGGACCGCAGGAGAAGACCCTGGGGGTGAATGTACGGGTTGTTTACCTGCACGGCGCCTGGGTTTGGACAGCAATCCTGGCTTTTACTGCCGCAGGTCTGGTAGGTTTAGTCGGGCTGGCGAGCGGGAGGGAAGAGTTACATAGATGGTCGCGCGCTTTTGGAAGGACTGGTTTATTCTTCTGGATCACCTATCTGCCTCTTTCCATCTGGGCGATGCAAACGAACTGGAATGGGTTGTTCCTGGCTGAACCCAGGTGGCGGATGGCGTTAATTTTTGCTTTTGGCGGCTTATTAATCCAGGTCGGGATTACTTTGCTTGAAAATCCAGTCTGGGCATCGGTCGGCAATCTGGTTTTTATTATCCTATTAGGACTTGCTGTTGCGAACACTCCGAATGTGATGCACCCGAATTCACCAATCCTGGAATCGGATGCCACCCGTATCCAGGTCTTTTACTTTTCACTGCTGGCTGCGATTTTGTTGTTGGCTGGTGTAATGGCTATTTTTTGGCGAAAAATTGAGGGCGGTGCAGGTGAGGAACTCGCTTAAGCTGCAGGTATTAGTATTTATCCTTATCCGGACACTCATGAACACCTCAGTGAGGATGGTCTATCCATTCCTGCCTGCAATCGGTCGCGGGCTGGGTGTGGAAATCGGTCTGCTGTCCAGGGCTATAATGCTGCGTTCCGCTTCCGGAATTTTTGGCCCGTTTCTGGCGACAATTGCCGATACGCGCGGCAGAAAGACCGGAATGGTCCTGGGTGTACTCGTGTTCACCTCTGGAATGGCTTTGATGCTGTTCAGGCCATCTTTTATCACTTTTACGGTGATGTTGTTTATCTCCATCCTGGGAATATTTGCATTTCTGCCAGCGATGCAGGCCTACCTGGGGGATAAAGTCCCGTATGAAAGGCGTGGACTTGTGCTGGCGTTGACGGAATTCAGCTGGTCACTGTCTTTTATCTTCGGGATACCAGTGGTCGGATTCTTGATCATAAGAGGCGGTTGGCTGGCTCCGTTCCCGTTTTTTACAATTGCAGGAGGGATTGCGGTTGCTGGGCTCGCCTGGATGCTTCCCGGGAACAAGCCTGCCGGGGATGGGGGCATGCAAATGTGGAAGAATCTGGAGAAAGTGTTTACCTTCGCCCCCGCCCTGGCAGGAATAACTATCGGGTTTGCGATAAGTGTGGCTAACGAAATGGTAAATCTGATGTTTGGGGTCTGGTTGGAGGGAACTTTTGGCGTTCAGATCGGCGCGCTGGCTGCAGCCTCAGTTGTTATTGGCATATCAGAACTGACTGGCGAGGGTCTGGTGGGAGGCACTACTGATCGAATCGGCAAACGCCGCGCAGTAGGGATTGGTATAATTTTAAACTGCCTGGTGGCTGGTCTGATCCCAATTCTAGGCAGCAGCCTGGCGGGCGCGCTGGTAGGATTATTCTGCTTCTACCTGACTTTTGAATTTACAATTGTGAGCGCGATCCCTTTGATGACCGAGATTATGCCTGCAGTGCGGGCGACGATGATGGCGGCGTTCATCTCCAGCACCTCACTCGGAAGAGCGCTTGGAGATTGGATTGCACCAGCGCTTTACCAGTTTGGAAAGGATTTCGGCGGAATGTCCGGAATAATGGCAATTATTGCAGGTGTGCTGTTTTTTAATGCCCTGGCTGGGATCGGTTTGATTGTTTTGAATAAATCACTTGGTGGGGGTTGGCATGAATCGGCCGAGAATCCAGTATAATTTAAATGTTATGGGTTTTCGAATTCAGCGTGTAAAAAGTTGCCCGGGTTTATCGGCGCTTGTTCTGGTGATGGTGACGGGAGCGCTTTTTGGTAGCGCGCTTGCAGTTGGGTGGAATAAGCCTGTGCTGGCTGCCCCAGATAATCAAATTCCAATCTACACACCCACACCAGGACCGGATGGCCGGATTGTGTGGGTTGTAAAAGCCAACGACACCCTGCTGAGCATCTCCGTCATAAGCGGGCTTTCTGTTGAAGAGATCAAAGCGTTAAACAATCTCACCAGCGACACGATTTTTGAAGGACAGCAGATTGTGCTGGGTCTTGGCGGACCTGAGGAGGCGACATCCACACCCGGGCCGACGCCAACCTCCACCCCGCCGCTGCCGACACCGACGCCAAAACCCGGATTTGGCAATATCTGCATAATCCTGTTCAATGACCTGAATGGTGATTCGATCCGCCAGGAGCAGGAAGCCTCGATCCCGGAAGGGGCGATAAGTATAAGCGAAAAATCCGGGTCGGTATCTGAGACAACCCCGACCGGTGTCGGGCTTGACTCGCAGTGCTTCGACAATTTGCCTGAAGGATTTTATACAATAAGTATCGCTGTGCCGGAAGGCTACAACGCAACTACTGAAACCAGTTACGAGTTGGAGCTCAATCCCGGTGATGAGACATATATTAATTTCGGTGCGCAGGCAACCGCCGAAACGCTGGCAGAATCGCAGGTCGTTCCAGCCCCGGAAGGCGGCAGGTCACCAATACTGGGGATTTTGGGCGGCTTATTTCTTGTGGCTGGAATTGTGGTTGCGGTTTTCGCAGCCCGGCTAATTAAAGGGGGGTAGCATCTACCGGCAAGAATGGTTCAGAACGCGGGCGCGATTAATTACCTCCTGATAACGCCTTCGTTTTAGCCTCAACCCGTTTCATAAAACGGGCGAGTTCGATAACAACCCGCTGGTGTAAACCTTCTCCAACCTGCTCAAGATCATCCCAGGCCCTGACAGAAAAGAGCACCCTCGATTGATTCAACTCGAGTATCTCAGCCCGGACCCTGACAGGGTTGTTGATGGGGGTCGGCGCCTGGTGGCGCACGTCTATATGGGCGCCGACGCTTGAAAACCCCTCAGGCAGGTATCCTTCCAAAAGCCGGTGGGAGGTTATCTCCATGAAGCGGATCATCATAGGAGTTGCCAGAACGCGCAGTGACCCGCTGCCAAGCTGGATGGCGGAGTGTTCTTCCATTACTTCAAAAACGGTTTCCCTGTACATCCCTGGTTGGAAGTGCTCGGTTAGATCCAAAACGACCTCCTGCGATTTTTATCGAATTTATACGGGTAAAAAGGTCAGCCCTGCTTCAGTATAATCGCTAGGCAACCGCCAGCCAATCATAACCCTCTTTCAGAGCGAGACCGGTCAGGAAATCCCGGATTTTATGGCGAGCGCCGCGCGAACCTACCGCAGAAAGTGTGATCGGAAGGCGGAATCCTGCCAGCCAATCTGAAAGCGCCATCGCCGAGATGATCGGAAGACCTCGCAGCTTCCGGCCAATTTTTTCCCGGTCGATATCGATAAATGCAATCAGGGGGATATTGCTGCGAAGGAGGTGTTTGCTCAGGCGCTTGCCGGTCATACCTGCTCCCCAGATAAATACAGCGTCCCGGCCAGTGAGCGGGCCTGCGGAAAGGTAGAACGCTTTTGCGCGTAAAAAGTTTTCAAGCGAGTAACGGCTGTCAGTTCGGGTTAACCGGTCGGGCCGCTCGCGCCAATCGAGCAGGCACTGTGGAAGTTTGGCAAAGCGCATCCCCAGTAGATACATCCGCAGCCAAAGGTCGTAATCCTCAGCCCAACCTCTATCAGAATAAGAGCCAGCCCGGAGCACATCAACCCGCCTGAGCATAACGCTCGGATGGGGGAAAGGGCTTTCGATGAATATCTCCCGGCAAATATCTTCGTTCGTAATTAAACCGTTCAGCCATTCGATATAGATCTGGAATCCCTCCCGGAGATGGTTTTCCGGGAATCCGGCAACTTGGCAGCTCACCAGACTCACATCAGGATGGGAAGCAAGGTAATTGAATTGCTGCGCAAGGCGTTCAGGATGGCAGCGGTCGTCGGCATCCATCCTGGCGACAACTGGAGCGCGGCAGAACTGCAGCCCATAATTTAATGCTTGGACAATTCCGCGGTGGGGAGTGGAAAGCACTTTTATTCTCCGGTCGCGCGAGCTCCATTCGCGCAGTACTTTAGGGGTTTGGTCGCTTGATCCGTCATCCACCGCAATAATCTCATAATCTTGAAATGTCTGGCCTGAAAGGCTGGTTAAAGCCTCATCCAGAGTAGCGCTGGCGTTGTAACATGGCAGGAGCACTGAAATGGCGGGCATGAAATAATTTTACCTGGATTAGTGCCGGAATTTTGTCATCTGGCATATAATTTATTCACCTACAATGATAACGAAAGCAGAGCTGACTGACCAGACGATAAGTCTGCGGCCCCCGGTTCCTGAAGATAAAGAAAAGATCGCCCGGGCGGTTCAGAGATCAATCCCCGAGATTTCTCCATGGATGGGATGGTGCCAAGCCGGCTACAATGCGGCAGACGCCCAGCGCTGGGTTGAGAGCGCAGTTTCAGGGTGGAAACAGGGCAGCGAATATAATTTTGTGATAATGGATATAAAAAACGGGGAGATCATTGGCGGGTGCGGTTTGAATCAGATTAACAATCTGTTCCGGTTTGCGAACCTGGGATACTGGGTACGCAGTGACCGCGCCGGAGAAGGAATTGCCGTGCGATCGGTGCATTTACTCAGCCGCTTTGGGTTTGAGGACCTGGGGTTTTGGCGGGTGGAGATTGTTGTCGCAGAGGGGAACCGGAGGAGCATCCGTGTGGCGGAAAAATCCGGGGCGACCCGGGAGGGTTTGTTACGCAATCGCCTGGTTGTGGGTGAAGCGACTCACAATGCATGGATGTTTTCGCTGATCCCTGCGGATCTGGGATTGGACAAGAAGATTCAAAAGTAGAGGAAAATAAGATGGCGATGACAGGACTTGAAAAACGCCTGGTGAACCGACCGGAAAAAGCGCAGCGAAATATAGCCAAAATATCAACCCATCTTGAGGGGATAAATATGGACCAAATTACAACAGCCCTTGAGATTGGTTGCGGTATCGGGACAGTCTCAAACTGGCTGGCAGATTCATATGACCTCGCCGTAACTGGAACGGATTTTGACCCAGATCAGATCAGGAGAGCAAAAAAGATGTACCCCGAGCATGAGATGCTAACATTTCAAGTGGAGGACGGCGCCGATCTATCATTTGAAACAGACTGTTTTGATCTTGTCATTTCTCAAAATGTATTCCACCATATTAAGAATTGGCAGTCTGCAGTGGGGGAAATCGCCCGGGTTCTCAGACCAGGAGGTTTTTTTATCTGGTATGATCTTGTTTTCCCTTCCTGGCTAAGTGGTGTTTTCAGCAAATTCATGAGGAATTATGGATTCTATACAATAACGGATGTCCGGGCAGAATTCCTTAACAATGGATTTGAGATCAAAAGCGAAAAGAGGTTGCCGCACGGCCTGTTTGTCCATTACGATATTTTGCTGCATCGCGGATAAGGCTGAGGATTTTTCTCTGCCAGGGTGAGGATATCCGCTACGCTGGCCTCATTTTTTCAGGAGGATATAGTGGCATACAATTTGATACTGGCGGAAAGAGTAAGCCAAATCCTTGCCGGCGTACCAGGCATTGTTGAAAAGAAGATGTTCGGCGGCATTGGTTACATGGTCAGCGGCAATATAGCCTGCGGCGTGAACAAGGACGACCTGATTGTGCGGGTCGGCCCGGAGAAATACCAGGAAGCATTGGACCAGCCCCACACCAGAGTTTTTGATATGACCGGCAGGCCAATGAGCGGGTGGATCACGGTCGCGCCCCCCGGTTATGCGGATGACCGCGATCTGAAAGGTTGGGTTAAAATGGGCCTGGATTTCGCTTCGACGCTTCCGGAAAAACCATAAAAAGGAGGAAATAAATGAGCATAAAATTGACGTATTACGGGCATGCGACAATGAGCCTGGAAACGGGAGGATACACAATCCTGGTTGACCCATTCTTCACGGGGAATCCGTCAGCTCCGGTGACCGCGGATCAGGTGCCGGCCGATTTTATCCTGGTCTCGCACGGCCACAATGACCATACGCAGGACGTTGAGACAATAGCCAGGCGGACCGGGGCGCCGGTGATTACGATCCATGAGATTTGCGGGTGGCTGGGGAAAAAAGGGATCCAAACCCACGGCCAGCATATCGGCGGAGGCTACAACCACCCCTTCGGTTATCTTAAACTGACGCTTGCTCTACACGGTTCCGGACTTCCAGATGGCAGCTACGGCGGTAATCCGGCCGGATTCCTGCTGACTGCTCTGGATGGAATAAAGGCTTACCTGGCCTGCGACACAGGCCTGTTTGGCGACATGAGCCTGATTGGTGAAGAAGGAATAGATCTGGCTGTCCTGCCGATTGGCGACAATTATACGATGGGACCGGATGATGCCCTGCGGGCGGTCAAGTTGATCCAGCCAAAACATGTCGTTCCGGTACACTACAACACTTTTGACCTGATAAAGCAGGATCCATATGCCTGGGCAGAACGGGTAGAAGCCGAAACCAATGCGAAGGCGCACGTACTGAACCCCGGCGAAAGTATAACGGTATAACCGGTATGGACAACCCTTTACAGCGTAAAAAAGATGAGCGCAGGTTGGCTCAGGAAGGCAGGCTTCCGCCGGGACAGGCGCTAACTTATAAATTTCCGATCCTGCATTATGGTAGGGTTCCGGAGTTCGACCCGGACGCCTGGGATTTCAGGGTTTGGGGTGAGCTGGAGCAGGAACTGACCTGGACCTGGGAAGCGTTTAATTCGCTGCCGCGCTCAAAGGTGGTCATGGATATCCACTGCGTCACCCGCTGGAGCAAATTTGACACGGTGTGGGAAGGCGTTTCGGTGCGAACGCTGGCGGAGAACGGGATCATCGCGGTCAGACCGGAAGCAAAATTTGTGGTGCAGCATGCCGAAAACGACTACACCACAAACCTGCCTGTGGAAAAAGTACTCTCGGATAATTTCCTGCTGGCGACCCACTTTGATGGAAAACCGATCTCTCCTGAGCACGGCTACCCTCTACGAGGTGTTGTAGGGCATATCCCGGAGCGGGGAGACCTGAAGGTTCCTTACTTCTGGAAAGGCGCTAAATGGCTGAGGGGGCTGGAATTTTTAAAAAATGACCGGCCCGGTTTTTGGGAACAGGCGGGTTACCACAATGAGGGAGATGTGTGGAAAGAGGAGAGGTTCAGAGAGCGCTGACCAGCCGTCGATTTACTTTCCATCTTCCAGCAGGTTGCTCTTCTGAAGCCCCCCCCGCTTTATGACATAGTGGTCAAAATCGCGGGCCACATGAGTGGAAGGAAAGACCGCCTGGGCTTCCGAGATGATGTCCTTTTCACGGTAGCGCCTTGAGACGTGGGTGAGTATCAGGTTTTTTACACCCGTACCGAGGGCAAGTTCCGCTGCCTGGCGGGCAGTGAAATGGGCGAATTCGTGGGCCAAATCGAGCTGGTCCTGCAAATATGTGGCTTCGATAACCAGCGTATCGGCGTCCCTGCAAATTGTCTCTAGATCGCCGGTCTGGCCAACATCTCCGACATGGACAAACTGGGTGCCCTTGCGCTGCGGGCCGAGCACCTGGTCGGGTTGAATCAGGCGGCCATCAGGCAGGGTCACAGACTTTCCGCCAACCAATTTGCGCCGCCACGGCCCCGGGGGGATGGATAATTGCTCTGCCTGTTCCGGCAGGAATGGTCTTCTGGGTTTTTCTTCGAATTTAAAACCAAAGCAATCTGAACCGCGGTGCAGCACCGGGAAGGCGGATACCCTGAAATCCTCAAAATTAAAAATCTCGCCGGGAGTGATCTCCCTCAACAAGATGTCCATGGGCGGGTGGACGCCGCGCAAAACCACCCCGAACAACAGGTCTTTTATCCGTTCTAGCGCCCATGCGCCTGCGATAATTTCGAGATCCTGAATCGCTTCCCAGCGCATAAAAGTTGACAGCAAACCGCCCAGGCCCAGGATGTGGTCAAGGTGACCGTGGGTGATAAGGATTTTATTAAGGCGTTTAAAACCGATGCCGGATCGCATGATCTGGCGCTGGGTACCTTCTCCGCAGTCTATTAAAAAACGATATTCGTCGTGGATCACGATCTGGGAGGTAAGCCCGCGGTGAATGGAAGGTGCTGAAGCAGAGGTGCCAAGAAAAACGATCTCGAACAAATTTATCCTATTCTTCCAGCGCGGGATTGTATTTGAAAGGATCCGCGCCATCAGCCGGGAATTATTTTACCTCAACTTGACCCAGCCCAGATTCAGCGCCCACTTTATATTAATTATTCGACCATTTGTGCTATAATTTAAAAATAAATTCGACCGGATTTCTATATCCAGAAAAGAGCAACCCGTACGCCCCCGGCATTAATTTTGCAACAATAAACCTGTTAATCATGTCTCCTAAAAGTACATCTAAAAGAAAAACCAGATTTAAAGGCATAAGGAGCCCGTCCAGAAAAGGCGGAAAGCAGCCCTCCTCAACCCGGTCGCGGAGTTCAAAATCGACCACTAAAACAGGCGGGCCGGGTAAAAACGCCAACCAAGGCTTTGGCTTTATGCGGGAATTTAAGCTTCAGGAGGTCCCACTTGACCGCTGGATTGATATCCTGGGGGTGATAATCGGGCTGGTTGGCTTGCTCATCATCCTTGGACTGGTGTACCCGCGCCAGGACGGGCTGGTAAGCGGTTGGATGGGGGCGATCGAGGACTCGTTCGGATGGGGGATGTACATCTTTCCAATTGGCATGGTGGTGTGCGGCGCCTGGCTGGTACTGCGAAGATTTGAGCGGGTACCTCCTTTTGCGGTTGAGCGCGTTTTAGGGGCAACCCTTTTGTTTTTTGTGTTTCTGGCGGCGCTGAATTTCCTGGCGGGGATTTTTTCTGAAATCAACGGAGGCACAAGCCTCGCAACCAATCAGGAGGGGGGTTCTGTGGGGGCTAAAATTTCAGGGTCGCTGGATACAGCCTTCGGTGGTGTGGGAACGACAATTATTCTAGCCGCATTTCTTTTAATCGGGCTGGTATTATTCCTGGACAAACCGGTGGCAGAGATGTTTGGCTGGTTAGGGCCAGCCGCAGGCCGGTTCCAGAACTGGTTGAAGGGCGCCTTGCTTGCTGTAACCAGAACCCAAAGGCGGGGCAAGGCTGAAAAACCAGGAATCCAGACCATTTCGCCTTTTGCGGCTGCAGGTAACAGCGCAAAAGACGGCGG
>Ga0180438_10003302_pt1 | contig 24566 bp, 43 predicted proteins | sample SS_ome_12_FD_132455 | JGI IMG/M metagenome (GOLD analysis project Ga0180438, IMG submission 132455) | Hypersaline lake sediment archaeal communities from the Salton Sea, California, USA - SS_3_D_2 metaG | ecosystem: Environmental > Aquatic > Non-marine Saline and Alkaline > Hypersaline >... | reverse complement strand
GGCCGCTGGACAGGAGATGTCGTCAGCGCTGGTCAGGGATGCGCCGGTACCCGCGCCAACTGGCAGACCGACGGCAACCCATCCGATGCGGGCCTTCGGCCCTCTGGTCATCACGATCGCTCGGTCGTCGTTGTTCGGGTCGACTCCTGCGCCCATGACATACCCTCCGACGGCTTGAGCCAGGGCGTTGGCTGTCGCGATGGCAACCTCCTGGGCAGTGGTCGCCAGGGAAATGTCGATTGCGATGTTGCCTGGGGTGACACCTCCTCCGGTGTCGTACTCGCAGACAGCAAAGCTGCCGGTTTTGGTGGCTGCGCCGTTGCCGTTGGCGCCGTTGCCTTCCCAGAGGTCAACGCGACACTGGACGGTTTCCCCGCCAGAGTAGTCGGCAGCCGCGACGCAGGTGACGAATCCCTGCGCCTGCCACTTCTCAGGCCGCGCGCTGACGTGGTCGGCCGGGCGCCGATAACCGCGGTAGCCGTAGCGGTGATATTCGGTCGGGGGCGCCAGGTACAGACAGCCACCGGCCACCTGGGCGCCGTCTGCAAAATAGGTCCACTCGTGCGGGGTGTGTCCCATGATCTCGAGCTCCTCAGATGTAGACGCAGTAGAACGCCAGCGAGCAGTAGGCGTCCTCGTACGTGGGGTCGGTCGGGTCGTTGGTCTTCCAGCGGAAAGCCACATCGATCTGCGGCGAGGCATTCTCGAGGCGAATCTCGGTGAGGCGGGGCACTTGCACGCTCAAGGCCTCGAGCGTGACGAACGAGGAAACCAGGCCGGTGGCGCTGGTGTCCTCCAGCCGGTTGGTGAAGCGGTCCTCCTGGTTGGCGCTGAGCTCGCAGGTGATGCTGTCGGTGGTGGGAATCAGCAAATTACCCACGCTCGAATTTCGCTCAACGCTGGCATACATGCCGACGACCAGCACCGGCCGATTCCAGCGGAGGGGAATGCGCCCGGTGTCCTGGGTGTCACGGGCGAGGTTGGCTTGAACTTCCCAGGTGTATGGGGTGACCGGCGCGTGCAGCGCGGCGACCAGTTGACCGGGCTTGTAGGTTCTCATGGGCGGGCGCTCCTATGGGGGAGGTCCACCAGGGGTGGCCGGGTGTCGACGGGGGGAGGACGAAGCCCGGCCGCCCCTGGGGATTGGGTGGGGGCTCAGTTGGCCGAGGGCAGCTGCACCTCGAGGCCGTACACGCGCATCACGATCTCGAGCTGGATGTCCGACGGGACCGTGAACGTGGTTGCCGAAGCAACCTCGGTGCGGAGGTTGATCGGGCACGCGATGCAGCGCTGAAGCCGCACGCGGGCCGCGAACTCGCCATCGGGCTCACCGTCGCGGCGCCATACGTACCCCTCGGGGATGCCGTACCGGTTGTCACTGCGGGGCTGTCCGTTGGTGCGCAGATACGAGGCTGCGCCGGCTTGCGGCAGGATGTCGCAGACGCCGAGCTTCTCCACGCGTTTGCGGTCCCACTCGAACTCGAGCGAGAGGAACGGCGTGATCGCCTGGAAGAGCGGCTCTTCGAGGTTGGCCGGGCTCTGCCCCTGGGGGGGCATGATGATCGCGGCCGGGTCGATGATCGGGGTCAGGCCGGTGACGGCCTGCTCCACGCACGCGTTCGTCGGGGTGCCGACGAGCGGGCTCGAGCCGGTGGTGTACTCGACCAGCATCGCGCGGGAGTGCATCCCGACGCCTTCGATGATGAAATCGGATGCGCCGTTGGTGCTCTTGCCTTTCGCGAGGTTGGTCTCGGCTTCCGTCGCCTGGTAGTTCTGCTGGTTGCCCAGGACGATGCGATCACCGACGCCGTAGGTGAAGAAGTCCAACGTCTGGCCCGCGGCCGCGATGGCCCAGGCGACGCCGTTGGTGGTGTCAGCATCCACCACCTCGAACCGGATGGCCCGAGTGGAGTGGTACGGCTGAGTGGATGCGACGAAGGGCTGCCCGGCTTCTTTGTAGAGGTCGAGCACGCGCTGGCGCTGGGTGCGGAACAGTTCGGTCATTGTTCAGTTCTCCTCGACTGCTACAGGAGCATCGCGGTGTCGACGGTCCCCTGCTCGGCGCCCTCAGGCACGTAGAAGGAGCTCGTCGGGTTGTCTGCGTCGTTCAGCGGCGGGAACTCGCCACCGACCAACATCCCGGTTTCGGATGCCGTGTACAGGTCGCCCGTCTGCGGGATGCGCGAGGCGGTGTAGCCGAATGCGCCCGCGTAGCCAGCGGCGCCGAGCATGGCGTCGCCCAGGCCGCGCAGTCGCTGCCGGCGCTTCATGAGGAGACCCAGCACTGCCATGGCGGCCGGACCGGTCCACCAGTTCTGAGCCACGAAGGGCACGCGCTGTGCCAGCGCGTTGTGCCCCAACTGTGCCACCGCTCCGGTGGCGGCCTGCAACGCTGCACCCTTGACGCCGGCCATTGCGTACCGGCCGGCGGTGCGAGCGTACCTACGAGCGCGTCGTCTGCGTCGTGCCATTACGTCACTCCTGTTTTGCTGACCAGCCAGAGGCCGGCGCCGATTGCCAGACCGACAAGCGCGCCGGTCTTGAAATCCCACGGCGAGGCGGGGCCTGCCGTGGGGAGAAGGTCGCCCCCGTATGCCGGCTCAATCTTGCCGGCTATCTTGTCCTGCTCACTGGCGAGCGCGTCGAGCGCGGCTCGGGTGGCAGCGTCGAGGGGAAGTTGCCTGCCTTCGCGGTCCTCGCGCTCCGTGTGCATGTCGACCAGGTCGAGGGTGGTCGCGTGAGCCTGCACCAGTCGGGCCGACTCCTCTTTGCGAGAGAGCTCGCGATCGATGACCTTGGCGGCCTCGTGTCCGCAGTAGGCAATGGCCGCGCCGGCCGTGACGACGATCGCCACCATGACCACCGCGGGCAACCCTTCCGTTTCGACCGGCGCCTGGTCGGCCCAGGTCTCCCAGTCGCCACTCGTCTCCGCGCCCGCGGCCAGGAGCTCGAGTGTGCGGTAGAGCCGGCGGGCGGCAAGCTGGCGGGGCGCCGGCACATCGGGACCGGTTAGCCGCGGGTCGATGTATAGCGACTCCTCGCCCTGGGGGGTGACGATGCGCGTCGCTTTGCCTTGGAGCTTGGCGATCTGGTAGGCGGTCTCCGCGACGATGGCCTGCCACTCACGAGCTCGAGCCCCGAACGGCCCGCTCTTCCAGTCTCCGCGCAGAGCTCGAGCTTCGGCCTGCTCGATATGCCGGGCTAGCTGCGCGTCATGGTGTACCCAGCGCGCGGGCGGGGAGCTCTGTAGTGCGGTCACATCAAGAACGCGAGTGCAGCGAGACTGGCGGCGACCAGGCCGGCGCCCCCGCCCGGCTTCTTGGGAGCGGTCGGGGCAACGGGCGCGATCGGCACCGGGGGCTTGGTGATGATCGGGTCCTTGGTTGGCGGCGGCTTGGTCTGCACCGGGGGCGTCTTGGTCCAGGGCGGAGCCTCGACGGGCGGCGGAGTCCAGCCGCCGGCCGGGGGCAGGGCGGGAGTCGGTGGCTTGCCGGTGATGACGTCCGGCGGGAACGTGATGACCACCGGCTCGGCCGGCTTGGGGCCGGGCTTGTCGGTCGGTGTCTCGGGACGGACGACGGGCGAGGGCACCGGAAGCGCGACCTTGACGCCGCTTCGCTCTTCGGCCCAGCGCGCGAGCTCGTCTACGTGTGCCTGGGAGAGCTCGCCATCGGTGGGTAGGCCCTTGCCGCGCCAGCCAGAGAAGCTCGTCAGCATGAGCGAGTCGCGCGGGCCCCAGGACGTCGAGAGGTCTTCGGGCTTGGTGCCGTAGTTGGTAACGCCGGGCTGCTGGGCGCCGTCGGTGACACTCCAGGCCTTGAGCGTGGCCTTGCTCTTGAGCACCTCGGCGGCGGTCACCTCGGACGGTTCCGGCGCGGTCTTCGGGCGCCAGTCGGCCGGGATGACGATGACGTCGCCCGCATACACGCGGAGGCCCCAGTCCTTGTGCTTGGGCACGTTGGGGTTGGCGGCTACGATCTCGCGCCAGCGGCCGCCGTCCTTCACGAGCTTTTGAGCGATGCGATAGAGCGTATCCCCTGGCTCGATCGTCCAGGTGGCGCCGTCGGGGCTCAGGCCCTGGGTGTCGCCGCGGGATAGGAACCGCTTCGGATACATCGACGCGTAACGGCCGACCATGCGCGCGGCGCCGGACCGCAGCGGCCGCCACCGCAGAGCTCGAGCCTTGCGTAGAGCGGCCAGGGCCGAGGTCGCGGGCACACCCAGCGAGCGCGCGAGCTCGTAACTCGACTTCGTGCCGAGCACAGGCCGGCGCTGGATGGCTCGAGCAGCCAACCTGGTCGCCACTCCACCGAACGCCCCAGGACGGCCAACAGGGCCGAGTTTGGCGCCGCGGAGGGGGTCAGGCGATCGAAGAGCGGCGGTGAGACGGGTTGAGCGGGGGAAATACGGCACGGCTGCACCTCGCAACTGGCGGCCGGCGTAACTCTGCGCGGCCTGGGTGGCGCCGCGCGCAATGGCGCGGCCTACTGGCTTGCCCCGGCTGATGGCCAGGGCCGTCTGAAGTCCGGTCCTCCCCAGGGAGCCCCCAGGGACGACTCGAGTCGCTTGCTGGACGATCGCTCGATCGAGTCGCTGGCCGCCGGCCACCGCTCGAGCAGCCTGATAGGCGGCTTCACCGGCTGGGCCACCGTAGCCGCGGGCCAGGCCGCGACCGGCCCGGATGATGGCGCGCTCAATGTTATCGCCTCGAGCCACGGCCAGGCCGGTGGTGATGGCGGACTGCCCGAGCTGGCCACCGGGGATGGCGGACAGGGCGCCAGCAGCCAGGGCTTTGTCGAGGCGCTGCCCTTCGGCCAGGGCGGCGGCGGTGCCCAGGCCGGCGGCGAGTCCCGAGCCGACACCCGGCACGAACGAGGCGCCGGTCGCTGCTACCCGCAGAGCCGTCGAGCCGTACTTTTTGACGCCCCGCTTGAGGCCTCGAGAAACCGACTTGAGGAATCCCACACGGCGCCGTGCCTTGGCGGCCTCGGCAATCGCACGCTTGCGGCCGGTGCGCCCCTGCTTGAGCAACTTCTGCCGCTCGGCGCCGGTCGCCTTCAGAGCTCGCTTGTCGGCTTCTCGAGCGGCGAGGCGGGCGGCCACGGCGCGGGGGCCGCCCTTGGTCGATACCGGAGCGGTGGCCCGCTTGTGGATGCGGGCCTGGGTGGCGAGATTCATCCGGTGGCGGCGTACCTGCACGGCCGGGGTGTCGCCCGGAAGCACCTTGGTATAGGGGCCGGCCTTGATGACGATCTTCTTCTTCTTCTGCGCGTCGGCCTGCTTTTTGTACCGGGCGACGCTGGCGCGCATGTTGGCCAGGCGCTCGGCGCGGGTGAGTGGCTTTTTGCCAACGTCTCCCGAGCTCGAGCGCTTGCCGGCACGCGGACCCAGGGCGGCAACGCTCGGGCCGTACATGCTCGACCCGTAGACACCTTGGCGCACCCTGAGGCTCACCCCTTGGTGTTATCATGGCGTTCGGAGGTAAGTGGCCTTGGTTGACAGTTCCCGGCAAGTGTGCATTTGGCGGTGCCTCGCCTGTGAGGCCGAGGCTCGAGGCTCCCAGGAACCGCCCCAGTGTGAGTGTGGCCTCGAGCGGTCCTGGGTGGTCGAAGGGAGCTCGGCAGCCAAGGGCGCCAGCGTCCTGGCGAGCGAGCTCGAGCGCGTCGAACTGCCCCGACTGCGCACGGGCGCCCGGGAGCTCGACCAGCTACTCGGCGGCGGTCCGGCCCGGGGCAGCACGGTCCTCATCTATGGCAAGCGGGGCACCGGCAAGAGTCGGCTCACCTACCGGTTTGCTTCGGCTTACCGCTGTCTGGTGGTTCACCCCGAGATGGCGCTCGAGGTAGCGCGACATGTGGCCGAGAGCACGGGCGCGACCCTGGAACGCGTGCACCTACAGGCCGAGCTCGAGGGATGGCAGGCGGAGGCCTCGAGGGTCCGAGCTCGAGCGGTCGTGATCGACTCGCTGGCGGCGGCCGACGACCAGGTCAGCGAGCTCCGGGCCTCGCAGCGCTGGGCGCGTCGCTCGAGCTCGGTCGTCTACTGCATCGCACACGCAACCAAGGCCGGCGACCACCGCGGCTCGACCGAGCTCGCGCACTGGGCCGATTACGAGTGGCGGCTCAAGCCACACGAGGCGGGTGTGGAGCTCGAGGTCAGGAAGACTCGCCTCGAGCCATGCGGAGCAGTCGTTCTGTCGCTGGCTTGAGGGCTCGAGAGTAGAGCCAGCGCCGCAAGTCCTCGGGGCTGTCGAAGTCCTCGGTCAGGTCGTCAATCTCCACCAGGCTCGGCGCCGGCTGGGCCCACCGGGTGACGTCCTGCCCCTCGAGCAACTGGAACACGGTGCGAGCTCGGGCCTGGTCGACGCCACCGGCCCGGAACACCTCGGCCGCGCGCCGACAGGTGGCCTCGAGCAGGGCCTGGTCGGCGGTGTCGAAGGACAGTCCCCAGAGCTCACCCCACCGCTTGCCGGTGTGCGAGCTCGCGCCGCATCGGCCGTACCAGACCAGACCCGTCTGTCCGTCGGCAAACATCGTCGCCGCGGCCTCCTCGGTGAGCCAGAGGTCGCCCCAGACAATCCAGGTCCGAGCGCCATCGGCCCAGTAAGGCCTTGAGCACATGATTTTGTCGACTCCACACTCGAGCCGATCGTGGTTGGGCCAGGAGACCAGGGCACCCGGGCGCTTGTAGGCGAGGAAGTCGCGAGCGATTACCTGCACCACGGCAGCGGGACAGGCCTGGTGGACGCGTTCGAGCAGATGCTCGAGCAGGGGGCGCCCGTCGATCGGCACCAGGTGCTTGGGGGTGCCGCCGTGGTTTCCCCACCGCTTGCCCTCACCGCCGCAGGGAATCAGGACCCGCACCGCTTCCGTCCTGGGGGGCGCGTTGGCTTGTTGCGCCAGAGCTCGTCCACGCGCTCGCAGGCCGCGACCTTCTCCGCTGCGCGCATCCTGACGAGCGCATTGCGCGCGGCGGCTCGCTGCCCGGTGTTGCGCACCGGGCAGGACTGGGCGCGGAGTCCGCGCTCCACAAGCAGCTTGTTCACGGCCGTCAATTGCGGTCCGGTCAGGTAGCCGTGAATTTTGATCTCCTTGTGCATTTTGCCAAGGAACCGATCGGGTTTGCGACTGATGGCAAAGCCGATCGCGTCCAGGAGCTCGACGCGCCACCGCTTGACGACGCCCAACGTCTTGGCGTTGTTGCGCTCCCAAATATCCCAGGCCAGGCCTCGATCGTATGCCACGTTAGGCCCCCACTGCTCGGCGCCGAGCTCGCAGGTTATGCTCGAGCGGCTGGGGTGAAAAAAGCTCGAGCTGCCTCTGCTGCTCGAGCTTCTTACGGTGCCGGCGCTCCTGGGGTGACAGGTACAGGCCCCGGTGGAATAGGTCGCGCGAGGCCGCGGCCAGGCTCACCCGCTCGAGCTTGTACCGGGCCGCCATCCACCGCCCGTGGTCCTCGATCGCATCACGCATGGCGCGCGGCATTCGCACGATAAAGCAGACGTCGAGATCATCCCGATACGCCGCGCGAGCTTCCTTCTCTTTCGGTTCCGTCGGCCTGGTCATCGTCCTGCACCTCCACTGTCACGCGCACGCGCTGCCCCTCGAACAGCGCGAACAGGTCCCCGTCGACTGAGCAAAACTCGCGCCCCCCGTCGGCGGTGTCGGTGGCTAGCTCACCGTCCACCACCTCGCCCACGCGTTCAATCCGCCGCAGCGCTGGCACTGGGCGCCTCCGCTGCCGAGCTCGCGGGCGCGCTCGAGGTCTCGGGTGGCGGGGCGTTGCGCTCGGCGGCGAGGCGTTGCAGCGCGGCCGCGAGCCGGGCAGACGCATCGCAGACTTCACGCTCGGCCGAGCCGGGCGGGAGCAGATGGCACGCGGTCGGCGCCACCGCGGCGATCGGGGCGGCGATCTGCTGGGCCTCGGGTGAGCAGGACTGCACGGTGATGCTGGTTGCCGCGGCAATGAGCGCCACGGCCAGGGCGAGCAGCCACGGGCGGGTGTTGTTGGGGGTGGTGTCCGTCATTTGATTCTCCCTGCAAGGTCGGCCGCCCAGGTCTTGTAGCCTGCGGCGGTCGGGTGGATTTGGTCGCGCTGGAGCTCGGGCCAGGCCGACGGCTCCCAGGAGTCGGCACCGTAGGTCAACCGGTCGCGGATGCGCTGGGCCCAGGACAGCCAGGCCGGGATCAGAAACACCGGCCGAGCCCCCCGAGTGTGGCACTGCTCGGCCAGGTCGCGGGTCCGCTCTTGGAAGTCAGCGCAGGCGCGCGACTCCTCAAACCTGCAATCGTTGGTGCCCAGCGAGAAGAGCACGAGCTCGGGCTGGTGGTCGCGAAGCATGGCGTCGAGCTTCGGCTGCCAGAAGCCGGCGATCGTGGCGCCCTTGACGCCTGCGGCCACGTCGACACCGCCGGCCCTGAGGTGCGAGCCCAGCGGCCCGGCCAGGCCGACGGCGAGCGAATCACCGACGAGGAGCACGCGTTTCGGTTTGGCGCGTCGCTTCGGTCCGGCGGCAGTGAGCGCGAACAGCGCCACCGCAGCACCAACGACCAGAACCCAGGCTAGCCGCGGGTCCACAGGAAACCTAGAACCGTCGCCCCCACAGGCCAGGTCAGTGCGAGCCCCAGAAACAGAGCTCGCCAGATCATGAGCCGGCGCCGCAGGGGCGCGAGCTCGAGCTCGGCGGCCTTGGCTCGGCCGGCCCAGTAGTGCGCCGCGCCCACCAGGGTCACGGGCGCAATGTCGGCCCGCTCGGCGGGGATTCCGGTTGCTTCGCTGACAAGATCCATAAGTTCAGCCTCTCAGCCATTGCCCGGTGTGGGCTTCCTTGGGTACGCGTTCGGGCTCTTCGCCCAGGCGAGCTCGAGCCAGGGTGGTCTCGACCGGCTGCCAGCGTCCGCCGAGCAACACCTCGGCGGAGACGTGCTGGAGCTTGTCGCCGTCGGCCGACCGGCGCCACAGGGGGCGCATGCGCGCCGTCAGGCCTCGAGCCAGGCAGAGGGCGACGAAGAGCCGGGCCTTGGCGTCGCAGTCGTCGCGGCCGCGGTCCAGGGCCTCGACGGCGTCGAGCTCGCCCGGCTCGCGGGTGTAGCCGGCTATGTCCTCGCCCCCGGTGCGCTGGGTGTCGGAGACGTAGCGGATACAGTCGCGCGCCAGCGCGTGCGCCAGGTGGGCGTAGCAGCGCGCGTCACCGTTGGCAGCCAGGTCCAGGCCGGCGGCGATCTTCTCGATGCGCGGGTGCTTGGCGTCGCGGTAGGGCGCCTGGGCGAGGAAAGCCCACTTGGCCAGGTCGTCGGGGTCCTTGTTGCTCATTGCTCGAGCTCGTCCTCGTCAGGTTCGTTGATGGGCTGGCCCTGGGGGCGCAGTCCGCCAAAAGGAGAGCGCCCAGGCCTCGCCCCATTGCCGGGGTTTGGGGGTGGAGGAGCCGGGGCGGGCCCGGACGCGTGCGGGTGCGGCGGCGGCCCCTGCGGGTGTCCCTGTTGGAACGTCTGAGCGCCTGCCATCATGGGGCCGAAGATTTGCCCCACCTGCTCGAGAAGGTCGTCTTTATCCTCGCCGTCGGGCATTCGGTCGGCCACCAGCTTACCGAGCTCGCGCGCCTGCTTGGCGCCGAGCTCCTGGCCGCGCATGAGCCACTCGGCGCTTTGGTCGGCGCCGCGCTGCTCGCGCGCTTCGTTCAGTTGCTTGAACATCGCGGCCTGACTGCGCTCGTGACGGTCGTGCAAAGCCTGCATGTTCTCAATGTGTCGATTCGCGGCCTCGCGGTCGCGTTGGGCCATGTCCGCGAACATCGCGGCCGTAGTCTTGTTGGAGTCAGCGATCATTCCGAGCAGGGCCGGCAGCAACACCTCGAGGCCACTGCCGCCGGGCGCGGCCGCGGGCGCGGGTGCGGCCGGCTGCGCCTGGGGCGCCTGGTTCGGGTGGCCGACGGTGGCCCCCTCGTTGAGCGGCTTGCTCGGACCGTTGAGCGGGTACGTCATGCGGGCCGTGACGTGGCGCTCGTTGCGAGCGATCAGCGTGTACTGGCCGCCACCGAAGAGCTCGTAGAGCGTCTCGAGGCTCATCAACTCGCCCGGCTCGAATGCGCGCGAGGCATAGCCTTCGCCTGCACGCATAACGTGGATGGTGAGCACCTCGGGCGGGTCGCTCAGATCGTCCTTGGCGGGAAACAGCGGGTGGTGATTCATGTGGTTGGCTCCTTCACCTCGAGGCGTCCTCTCACCTCAAAATCTAGATCGGTGTCGTCGTCGCTCGAGCTCGCCGCGCCCAGGGTGGCGGCGATGGCCGAGGCCGCGCTCGAGCTCACCGCCAGCGAGGCCCCGCGCCCGGCCTGGCGGAAGTTGATCAACACCTCCCGGCCTTCGCGGTCGATACCCACCCCGATTCGATGGCGGTCTCTCAAAGGGCCTCGCTGGCGACGATGACCAGGCCGGCGGCGGCCAGGGCGAGCTCGGCGCTCGATGGTCCACTCTCACTGAGGCCGGCGCGGTGTTGCAGGTATGGCGTCACCAGCGAGGAGAGCACACCCGGCGCGACCTTGGTTGCGTGCATCGAGTGGCCCGTCTTGCCGAACCCGTACTTGCCGCCGTAGCGCAGCCAGAGCAGACCGCCGCGGCCGACGGCGGACTGCGGCGGGGGGATGTTGGTCGGGGCCTCGGTCGGCTCGAGCTCGAACCCCTCGAGCAGTTTGCCGACGGCTTCCTGCGCGCTGGGGTAGGTGGGCCCACCAATGCTCGAGGTACTCAGGACGGCCAGCGCCCGGCGCTCGGCCGCGCGCTTGCAGTAGGCGAGATATCCCGGTTTGGGCACCATGGCGGGCGAGGTGTAGTAGCCATCGGCCGCGACCAGGGCATCAACCCGAGCCCTCGAGGCGTCGTTGCGGAGCAGGAGCTCGACCAGGCCGAAGCCGGCAGAGAAGCAAGCCAGGGTGACGGTGGCGCACTCGTCCAGATCGACCCCCCGGCTGGACAGGAGCTCGCGCAGGTTGCCGTCGAAGCGCCGGCCCATGTTGGCAAACGCCGTCGAGCCGATTCCGCCGTCCCCTCGGGGGATGGTGATGACCCTGGAGGGGACCGGGAGCGCTGCACCTGCGAGGTTTGCAGCGCTCACCGGTCCGCACCAGAGCACGAGGTTACAGGGATCAGGCATGGCCGAGGCTCGCGAGGTAGGCTCGGACAAAGCTTGGGAAAACCTTGCGAGCTCGGGTCATGATGTTACCTCATCGGCCGGGGGGTCTGTCCACAGCAAATGCACAAACGCCCCCAGGGCCCCGAGCCGGGGTCCTGAGGGCGCTCCGGGCGGCCCTACCCCTCTTGGGGTGGGCGCTTGGCTGCCAGCCTGAGGGCCCGTGTCCAGGCCCCCAGCTTGGCCCGGCGGGTGGCCGCTACGTGCTTCTGGATGTCCTCGGCGCTGAGCTTCTGCTTGCGGTAGCGGGCCCAGGTCCGCCGCTGGGCCCGGCGGATGTCCTCGGTCACCTCCGCCGGCCTGACCAGGGGCCGACCACACTTTCCGACCGGTACCTCCCCCTGGCCGCAGGCCTCGAGCCAGGCGGCGGCCGCGGCGGCGTAGTCACATGGTGGGGCCTTCGGTCTGCCGCGCTCCTGGGGCGGCTCAGGCTCGGCGGGGGGCAGTTGCGGGGGGCTCGGCGCCCGGGGCTTGGGCGGGGCCGGCTCGAGCTCGCGCTCGACGGCGGGCGCATCAGGCCCGAGGCGCAAATCGATCGTCACCTCCCGGCCGGCAGTCTCAATCGCCGGCTGTACCAGGCCTGCACCGATCTCCGGGATTTGGCTCGAGGGCATCCCTCGGCCAGTGGCCGCGTGGTAGTAGGTCTGGAGCTGGGCGATGCTCGAGTGTCCGGTCCGCTCCTGGGTGGCCTTGAAGTCGCCCAGGCTGGCGGCCACCTCGAGCGTGGCGAACGTGTGCCGGGTGCTGTGCGTCGTCCACAGGTGGGGATTGGGGAGCCCCGCCTCCCGGGCGAGCTCGCGCACGAGCTCGGGCTTGAGGGCCTCACCGTTGGTCCGCCACTGTCCGGCCCGGCCGGGGAAGACGGGCCCCTCGGCGTGGTGCCAGCCGCGGGCCTGGAGTTGTTCGCGCTGGGCCCGCAGGGCGGCGATCACGTCGGGGTGCATCACCTGGCGGCGACGGCGCCGGCCCTTGGGTATCTGGGGCGGCCGGTCGTAGCCGGGCCAGTCCTGCCGCCAGCCGCGGGGAGCCTGCGCCCAGACGTGCAGGAGGTAGGGCGGGCCGTCCACGTCGACCATATCCCAGGCCAGGCCGCAGAGCTCGGCCTGGCGGAGACCGGTCAGCAGCAGGACGACCACGCGGGAAGTCAGATCGCTGAACTTCCCACCGTCCCAGCGTCGTTGGTCGCGGCCGCGGGCGGCCAGCACCAGGGCGCGGAGCTCCTCGAGGCTGGTCGCGTACTCCCGGCGGCTCACCCGGGCATCGTCGCCCCTGGGGAGCTCCGGGCGCCACGAGCCCCAGGGCAACCCGGGGAGCTCGCGCGGCACGAGCCGGTTGTAGGCGGCCTGGAGGTAGTCGTAGCAGAGCCAGACGGTGGCCGGCGCCAGACCGTGACCGGTGCGGCCGCGGGTGCGGCCCAGGTCGAGCACCCAGTGCGCCATCACGTCGGGGCTGAGCTCCCAGGCTCGACGGCCCCCGAGGTAGGGCTCGATGTAGCAGCGCCACGTCTTGTTGGCCTTGCGCTGGGCTCGCGGCTTCTTGCTGCTCGAGTAGCGTTGCCACACCTCGCTCACGGTGAGCACCGTCCCGAGGGCGGGCCGCATCGCGCGGCTCGCCTCGTTGGGGTCGAGACCATAACGGACGTCGCGCCGAATCTCCCCCAGGCGGTGCAGGCGGGCGCCGAGCTCCACCTCACTCTCGGCGTAGATGCTCCGGCGCTGCCCGGTGACCGGGTCGCGCGGTTGGGAACGGATGACCTTGGGTTTCGGCCGCGCGGGCCGCTTGCGTTGCGGCATCACCACAGCATACCCCCTGCCGGCGGGTGGGGGAGGAAAGCGGCCAGGAGCTCGGGGCAGTCCTCGAACGGGTCAGCCGGAGCGCAGCGCGGCGGCAACTTGGCATCGCGCGCCATGATGCCGTGAGGCCGACAGCGCTTGGCCTTGGGGCTGATGGGGGCGCCGCAGTCGACGCAGGTATTGTGCCGCGTGCGCGGCGGTCGCTTCGGTAGCCTTGATTTCATTGGTCCTCGCAGGTGAAGTGGGGACAGAGGTAGCCGGAGCCGGTGAGCGTCCCCAGACGCACGCAGCTTCCGAACTCGATCGATCGGGTCTCCCGGTACGCGTCGCAGAACACGCAGCAGCGGCGCGCGTCGAGCTCGCGCGCGCACGCCTCCCGGGGCTCGCCGTAGAACTCCCGCTGATCGCAACTGTCGCAATAGTCGCTAACGTCGCGGGCTACTACCAGCGGTAGCTCGAGCTGCTCAGGTGGAGTTGACTTCACTCGAGCCACGGCGGACGAATCGATCGCAGACTTGAGACGGGCGCAAGCTGGCGCGCACCTCCTCGCACAGGCCGGTACCGCCCTTGGGGGCGGCGAGGTAGTGCGAGCAGGTGGCGCAGCTTCGGTGGTGGTGCAAATCGTCGTAGTCGGCGCGTCGGACGCGCGCGCGCTCGAACTCGAGATCAGGTCTGCGGACCACGATATCCCCTCGCGAGGGTGTTTGCCTCGGACGTGGCAATCATATCGATCGCTTCGGGGTTTTCGGCCCACCACTGTACGGCCCGTTTGACGTTTTCCGGGTCAGCCAGGCCGCAGAGACAACCTATCAGGCCGCCCAGCAGTCGCGTGCAGGCCCGATCGGTGAGAGGCTCGACGCGTTGCGGTGTGAGTTTGATCATTTGCTTTCCCCCTTGGTCTTGGAGCGGAGCCGCTCGAACGTGTCGCACTGACACCCACTGTCGTGGGTGACGGGAATCGCGTGCAGGGTGACGACGCAGACGCCGTCGGCCGGGGCCTGCTCCTTGAGGTAGGGCGGCCACGGGTGGAACTGGGAGCACAGGGCGCACGCCCGGCGGGGCTTGCTCGAGTCAGCCACCGGCCACCTCCTCGAGCACCGCGTCAACCTTGGCGGCGAGCAGTTGCAGACCGTGCCGGAGCTTGTCGCGCTGAGCGCGCAGGCGCTCACAGCCGGCGCACTCGGGATGGGTGCGCATGACAAAGTCGAACGCGTTGCCCCAGGTGGCCCCGGGCTGCGGCCCCAGGAACCGCTCGAGCTCAACCAAGGCGTCGTTGAGGTCGTCGCCCTGGCCGGCGACGTGGGCGATCATGATGGACTGCACCAGGCCGACGAGCATCGCGCGGTCGGTAACGGTGTAGGGGATGGGCTGATCGGTCTCCTCGGGGACTCGAGGCCGGTGCTGCTCACAGTAGGCGCTAGCAGCCGTCACCTTGCCGATGTGGGGGCTGAGCGCGTGTGCGCAGACGTGGTGCCCGGCTGGCGTCTGGCTCCAGTAGAGGCAGCCTTCGCAGAAGTGGTCGGCGGGCTTGGCTGCCCAGCCGTCGAATTGGCGGGGGTCGCCGTGGAGGGGATGGTGCCGGCAGAGCATGCACCGGTCGGAGCTCTGGTGTCGGCAGGTCTCGCAGGTCCGCTCCGACCCTGACCCTGACTGGCCCGGCTTGTCGGGTGGCATGGGCCGCTCGGTCTCCTCGGCCTCGAGCGCCCGGAAGTGTTTGCACCAATCTCCGGGGTCCGTTTCATACGAGTAGGAGGGCCCGCACCGGCAGAGACAGGTGGGCCGACCGTCGCGGCCTCCCCAGTGCCAACACCCGCCGCACGGACCGGGCTTGTCGTGCCCATCTCTGGGGCCTGATTCTGACCGGTCGGCCTGTGCCGCTCCGGCACCGTTTTGGCACAGCGCGTTTGTTGAACGCTCCAAAGGAGCATCGTTTGTGCTGGATGCTTCCACTGGACGATCAAGACATACCTTTGTGGCCGGGTTTTCCGAACCACGACTTTGTGTATCGTTTTCCACAGTTACCTCGTTTCGGTGTTCAGCGGCGGCGGGGGTGCCGTCGCAACAACCCACCCCCCTGTCCGGGAGGGGTAGGGGGAGCCTGTCATTCCCGGCGGCTGGCCTGCGCGTCCAGTGGCCGGAGGGGAGCGAAGAGCGACAAGTCACCTGCGCGTCCAGACTCCGGCACAGGGTGAACGGGCGGGACATGGCCGGGTAAGTCATCCTGCCGCGGGCGGCGTCTCGGGGTCGAGCTCGGCGCGTCGCTTGGCGGCCTCGTTCTGACACTGCGGCGAGCAGTAGGGCAGCAGGTGTTTGGCGGAACCGAGCACCAGGGCCGGGACCGGCTTGAAGCAGAGCGCGCAGAGCTGCTCGGCCTTCATCGGCTCGTCGGGCCCGTCGAAGCAGTTGCGGCAGGTCATCCCGCCTGGGGTTGGGTGCATGCGGTAGCCGCAGACTTCGCACTTGGGATGCACCCAGACGGCAAAGCAGCCCAGCGACAGGCCACCGCCGGCCAGGCCGGAGGGCACCGGCAGCAGCTTCCAGTCGGCCAGGACCCAAAGCGGGGAGGCGTTCGGCGGCCGGAGCCGGCCGATCACTGCCTCGGTGATCTCGATGTCGAACTGCTTGGCTTGGATGGGTTCCATTTCATTTTCCCTTCGGCTTTTGATCCATCGCGGATTCAACGGCGCGGCCGATGGTGCGCAGCGCAGCCGCAGACAGGGCGAAGTGTAGGGCCCTGAAGTCCCATTCTCCGCGCTGGGCCAGTTCGGTCTGCCCCCCGATCTCGAACAGGGCGCAGAGGTTGCGAATCTCGCCGCGCCGCGCTCGCTCGAGCAGCTCCTCGAGCTCGCTCACGACGTCCCGATCGACGGGTTGCTTGATGGGTGTTGGTCGCTTCATGGCTCAGGAGGTCCTCTTGTACTGACAGTTGTCAGTGGCGGCGCTCGGCCGCCTGCTGTCTGAGTATCGCCAGCGCTTGCTCCAGTGCTACGCGAGACTCACCGTAAGTTAGACCGGCCTCTCGGATGCTGATTGAGTCACCCGGTGCGGGGTGTCGTGGGTCGCGGTCGTTGCCCAGACTGCGCACCACGACCAGGACATAGCCAAGAGCGCCCTCGGCTAGCTTCGTACCTTCAAAGGCTTCCAGTTCTTGCTGTAGTCGCTCGCGTTCGTTCATGGTGTCCCCTGAGTGACAGTTACGTGTCCTGCTCAGCTTGACGCTTCAGGTGACACCAGCACTCGTCGCAAGCACCGTTCTCGCGACGAGTGTCCTCGTCAGAGTGGCCGCCATGGCACCAGCCGAAACGGCGACCGCAGACCGAGCACTTGTACGTGCCACCGCAGATCACTCCGTCGGGCACGAAGTAGCCCTTGCGCCTCCGGCGTCGCGCGGCTGCACACTCTGAATCGTGATGAGTTGCTGGCATGGTCTCCCTGTCTGACAGTTACCGCCTGAGCTTGGCAGAAGCGTCCTCGAACAGTTCGCAAGCCAGAATGTCCACAGCACACAAGGCCGTGAAGGCGTGGGCGCTACTTTCCGGGTGGTCACAGTGGCTACCGTTGAAATGCCAGCAATGGCCGCAGGTCAGTTCCGGCTTAGGCCTCCACGTTTTCTGCTTCTCTTGGCTCTGCATGACAGTTCTCAGGGCTCCAGCTTGATTCCGGGGCGGCGGCCCAGGTCGATGCGGTCGACGCGCTCGAGCTCGGCGCCGGCGTCCTCCCAGTAGTAGGTGTAGGCGCCGCGGTGCCCGACGCGTAGGCGGGTGTCGCAGAAGAGCCGGCCGCCAGCGGCCAGGGCGCGGTAGCAGAACGCGAAGTCCTCGCCCGCGTGAATCTTCGCCCCGTCGGGGTCGGCGGGTGAGTCCACGATCATGCTGGCGAAGAACGGCCAGCCGAGAACCCCGACTTGCCGGTAGCGCACGCGCTCGAGGCCGAGGGCGACGCGCTCAAACAGGCTGCGGCGGATGGCGACCAGGCCGAAGCCGGTGCCGGTGATCGGGACGTAGCCGCCACCCATGCCTAGCACCGTGTGGTCCTCTTGGAAGAGCGTGCAGACGGTACCGGAGTTGGGCCGCTTGGGCACGTAGCAGGCGGCTACCAGGTCAGGCTCGAGGTCGGAGGCCAGCGCGTTCTGGCAGAACGCGTCCACCGCCTCGATCGGAACAACCATGTCATCATCGAGCCACAGGCTCCACGGCGTATCGAACTGGGCTAGCCAGACCGAGGCCGCGGCGGAGCGGGCCTGGGTTACGTCGCTGATGCCCTCGAGCTCGAAGTAGCTCCGGCGCCGGTCGTACTTCCAAGCGCCGGCTGTGTGTCTCCACGAGCTCGAGCTTCGCCCGTTCGTGAGAGTGACGAGTGTGAATTGGTCCCCTAGTGTGTCTCCCGTCGACTTGTCCATGCTGGAAACTGTGAGCACCCCTGGCGCGGGGTGTCAAGTTACCGGCGAGCGAGGTAGGCGGCGACGATCAGTGAGGCAATCAAACCCCACGGAATCACGAAGGGTGGGGTTGGTAGCTGACCGCGGGGGGTCACCCGGGGTGCTTCCAGTTGTACCAGAACCACACCGCGAAGGCGCCGGCCATGGCGCCCCACACGGCGGCCTGGAACCAGGTTTCATCCCGAAGGGCGGCGGTTTCGGCGCTGGGTCCGTAGAGGGGTGAATTCATCGGGTCCTCGAGGCGAAGTAGAAGCCGGCGACCAGGACGACGGCGGCCAGCAGGGCCGTGGTCGGGTCGTCGGGGTCGAAGAGCTCGCCCACGTCGCCGCAGGCTCCAGCGTCGCCCGGTCGGTGTCGGCGCCACGGTGCCCAGGTCTTGCGGTTGACGTCATAAGTCGTCCACCAGACGTGGCTGAACAGCGGATGCGGCACCGGGTTCCAGTAGGTCGACATGGGCCGCGTGAGCGCGTCGAGCTCGGCCTCACGCTGGCGCGCGTCGAGCGGCCGCTCGTGGTCGAGCCAGCGCGACTCGGTTTTGTTGAGCCCCTTCAGCGTCTCCTGGGTGGGGCGGATGCCGTAGAACCAAGTCCACTCAGCCATGGCGGCGGGTCTCCTTCGGAATCAGCTTGGCCGCGGCTAGCGCGTCCTCGAGCTCGTGCCGGAAGGCCCACACGGTGAGCACAGCCAGCAGCACGACGGGCCAGCAGGCGGCGGGGTTCATTCGGTCGGGCATGGTCACCTCAGAAGGCAGCGAGCGCGTCGAGCTCGGCCTCGGTCAATCTCCGCTCTGCCTTGCGCACGGTGTGGGCGGCGGTCTCGGCCTCCTTGAGCTCGCGCTCGAGCCGGGCCTGGTCGTCGCTGCCCCACTGCAAGCGCACGAGCTCGTCGGGGTTCTCCTCACACCAGTGGAGGAAGGCCTCGGTGCGGCTCATTTTCGCGCGGGCCGTGGTGATCTTCGTCTTCATCTTTCGCCACACGCCGTGGAGCTCGCGCGGCAGGTTGTTCAGCACCATATCGTCGGATTCGGCGCGCGCCACGTAAGCCGCGCGCACGGCGGCCGGCTTGCGAGCTCGGGCGGCTCGGCCACGCTGGGTGGCGAGCTCGGCGCGATAGTCCGCGAGGGCCTTGCGCTTCGCCTCCACCTTGCGACCGGGTTGGAGCATGATGCGCGCAACGCGTTGCTGCCAAGCAGCTCGAGCTCGAGCTCGGCGCTTGTCCACCAGGGCGTTGACATAGTCGCGCCACTCCTTGCGGAAGCGCTTGACGTCGTCGCGCAGCCGCACCCGGGCGCGCTTGATGTGCTGGCGACCCTTGGCGAGCCTCGAGGCCTTGACGCTCCGCGCGCGCTTGAGCTCGGCGCGGAGCTTGCGCAACGTGCGCCGCTCCTCCTCGCGAATCTGTGCGCGCTTTTGCCGCTCCTTCCAGGCCTTCTCGCTGGGAGGCTTGCGCGCACGCTTGCGGCGCGAGCGCTTCGGCTTGGGTCCTACGTCTTGGGCCATGAGTGGTGTCCGGTGTCGATGATGCCCTGGGCGCGAAACTCTGCCATGTCCACGACTTGCCGCCAGCGGTCCACCTCCTTGAGCATTGTTTCGATGCTCCATTTGCTGTGTTGATCTCCCCACTTCCAGGCGGCCAATTTGGTGCGGGCCCACTTCTTGAGCTCGTCGAGGTTTTTCTTTTCCTCGGTGTGAAACTCGCTCGCGCGGTTGACGGGTATGTTGGTGGCGCCGATCTCCGTGCCGGCGCGTTTGGCCAAGTCACGGATGCGGTTGAACAGTTCGATCGGGATGCCGTGTTTCCGTCGGCGGGGCGCGTGGTGAATCAGCATCCGGTGGAGCTCGACCAGGTGGCCGTCGATCTGCTTGCAGGAATCCTTGAGCTTGCGCGCGGCCTTGATGGCGCGGGCCTTGGCCTTCGCTTCCTTCGCCTCGCGCTGCTTCTGGGCGGTGGTCTTCTTGGGCTTGGGTTGCGCCATGCGCGCGGCGACTTTTGAGGCCGGCTTCGGCGTGGTCGCGGCCTTGCGCTGAGCGTAGCCGGTGAGCGTGGCCTGGGCGCCGTTGCGGTACTCCTCGAGGCCGGGGAGCCAGGCTTGCAGACTGGGCTTCGGTATTGTCATGCCGTGCGCTCAAGCTCCTCGACGGTGACGCGGTCAGGTTCAGCGAACCGCCCGCTAGGCCCGGTGCGTGTGCCGATGGCGCGGAACTGCTGGGGGCTGAGCCGCTGGACCGACTCGATGTTGAATCCAACCCCCTCGAGCTCGTTCTCGACCATGGCCTCGTTGATGAGCCAGGCCGGGGCGTCGATCAACAGGTCGGCCCGGTAGCGGGCCCACTGCACCAAGGGGAACGTGCCATCAGGGGAGCGGGGTACGGGTCCGATCATGGGCTGGGGGGGTGGGGGCTGGGGTGGGGGCTGACCGGGAACGGGTCGCCCTCCGCCGAGGAGCGGGTCAGGAGCGTATCCGGGGCGGTCCGGGGGCGGAGCTATCTCCTCTTCGGGCGGCTCCTGAGGCGGCTCTTGGGGCGGTCGTGGTCCTGCACCTGGTTGAGCTCGGGCCAGGGCCCCACCGGCCGCGATGGCCAGGCCAGCGGCGACGGCGAGCCAGAACTCGGGGCCGTAGGCGCTCGAGCTCACCCGCGGAACCCTCCCCACTTGCCGGCGATGAAACCCTCGGCCCAGTGCCGGGCGCGCTCGATGCTCGGCTGCTGGCCGAGGAACTGGGTGGAGGCGGGGCTCCAGGTCATCGGGTCGCGCACGTTGACCGTGGGGGTAACGCGAACGAGCATCACGGCCGGCGCTCCCTTGGAGCTCGAGCCGGCCCTCACCAGGACGAGCGCGAAGTGGTGGCGGCGTCCCTTGGGCTTGTGAGTGGCGGCCACGGCGACGTAATGCACGTCGCGCCGCTGGGCTTTCCACGCCTGTTGGTCCTTCTTGTTCATCGCATTACCTCACGAAGTCACGGAGTAGGCGGACGGCTTCAGACACGTCCTGGGCGGGAGCTCGAGGCGGAGCTCGGCGGCGAGCTCGAGGAACCGCTCGAGCTGCCCGGGGCGGCTCGAGCTCGGGGGTGGCAACGGTGCCGTCGAACTCCTCCCAGGAGCCGGCCGGGGTCAATCGGAACAACTTGCACACGTCCTGAGCATACACCGTCAGGCCGGGCGCGAGCTCGACCAGGGCCCCGGCGAAGTTAGCCCCGCCCCAGGCCTCGAGCATGGCCAGCCGTTGCAGCACCAGGTGACCGGAGACGCGAGCTCGAGCAGTTGGGGTGCCGGGGGTTCCGGTCAGATGCACGGCGGCGTTGGTCCGGTCGCGGCGTCTCATTTTTTGAGGAGCTCCGCGAAGTCAGACACGCGGGCCCCCACTCGCTCGCGCGCGTCGTCCAGGGCCTTTATGGTCGCGTCCGTGGTCTCGTCCCACTCACCCGAGTCAGAGCCTCGAGCCCATCCAGAGTCCGGTGTATCCGGTCGTTGAGCTCGAGCAGGGTTTGCGTCGTCGCCTTGGCATCGTCCAGGCGTGCGGCATGTTCGGCTTGCAGTTGCGCCCGGAGCTCGGCCAGTTCCTGGTGGCGGTACTTGAGGCTGGCCCGCAGGGTTTCCACCTGCTCCGCGTGCTTCATGCGGAGCTCTTTGGCCGCAGCGGCACCGAAGATCACGGCCAGGACCAGCGCGCCCGCCGGGCCTACGACCAACTGGAGCCATTCGGGGGTCACTCGCCACCGCCCTTATCCTCCCTGACAGCCAGCAGCGCCCCGGTCAGCATCGCAACCACGCGGGGGAGGCGGGCCTTCTCGGCGTTCTGGAGCTCGAACAACTTGGCGTCGATGTCCTCGAGGCGCTGGGTCACCTCGAGGCGAATGCGGTCGAGCTCGAGCAGGAGCTCGTCGCGCGTGAGCAGATCGGGAGGGGGAGGGGGGTCGGAGTCGCTCATATCTTCAGCGCCAGTCGAATCAGTTGGAGACCCAGGAGAAAAGGGATGGTGTGGTCGGCCCCCTTGTCGACCAACGGCCCGCGCGCCAGAGCCGTCTTGTAGATGCCATTTACGATGCTGGCGGCCTCACCCTTGGTGATCGCCCCGTCGCGGTTGCGGTCGAGCCCCTTGTTCCACTCGTAGGCTTTCGACGGCGCGCGGTACATCACAGTGGAGTCCGGGGAGCCAATGAACTTCGGTCCGAACACGGCGGCGTAGAAGTCGGAGACGGTTGCGAGCTTGCGCCCGCGCGAAACCGTCTTGAGGTACTTCAGCACCAAGGGAAGTTGCTCCTCCCGGGTGAGCTTGCCGATCTCGTCCGTGGACATGCCCAAAATGTGGCGAGCCGTCGAGGGAATCCACTGAATGAGGCCGACCGCTCCCGAGTGCTTGTTGCGGATGCTGGGCGAGAACGTGCCGCCGGTCTCAAATGAGATGATGGCGGCGAGCATGGTCGGGTCGGCGTCGAGCTCGACGGCGACGGATGCCAGGCCGCGCCGGAACTGCTCGCTGGTTTGGTCGAGGCCTCGCACTGCATAGAGCGTCATAGTTGCCCCCAGGGCCGCGGCGAAGAGTGCAGACACAGTTTAAGCTCACCGATCACGGCATCACTCCAGAACCGTAGTAGTCGCGAATGGCGCCCCGCATGGTTGTAATTTGCCCAGCCGAAAGACTGGAGGCCCAACCGATCACCGTCGCGAGTTTGCCCTTGAGCCAGTTTCCACTGTGGAGATAGTTCGCTCCGATCACGACGGTTCCCCCGATCGTTCGGGTGTTGGGCCATGAGGTCGCGCCGAGACTCGAGCCGTTGCGAAAGCATTGGAGCTGAGCCCCAACCACCGCGTGCCATTCGACTGTTTGGGCCCCGGTCGCATTGGCTCCGGTCGTCCGCCAGGTCCCCTCGGACGCTCCAACCAGGTAACTCGGCGCTTGGTTTGACCACGCGAGACGCCCTGATTGAATGTCCATCAGAAATTCGATATTGGCCGACACACCCTGATTGAGCACGCACACGAGCGTGTGATTGGCTCCGGCGGGCCAACCTGAGCCACCGCTTGCCAGGAGTGATTGAACACCGAGGAAGTCGAGCGCCGCGCGGTTGTTGAGGGTCGGCTCGTTGGCAATGAGCGGCGGGCGCTTTGCGTCGATCGTTTGAGTTCCGTCGTGGTTGGCTCCGCTTTGGTCATCCCAGTTGGAGGCGCCCGAGCCTGTGACGGTGACACCAACGTCCGCGCAATAAAAGTAATCCGGAGATAGACCACCGATTGCCGACAGGTACGCATCCAGGGGGTCGGCCGAACCCACGTACATACGATCGAATCCAGCGGCGCCGATGGGAGTCCTACTCAAAACGGGTTCCCTTCGTTCGGCAGGTTCGCCACGATTTGAAAGTAAGTGGTCGCGACGCGAGTCCCGATTGATGTCACGATACCGAGCAAAGCTCCGTCCTGGCCCCACACGCCGGAGCCGCTCGCACCACGGGGAGCGGTCCAGTCCAGCGCGGCCTCTCCGAAACCCGAACTCACGTAGACCACGCGCCCTTCGTTTGCACACCAGCCGCCCTCACAGCGATGGTGTACGACCAGGGCGCGCTCATTCAGCGCAGGCCAGCGTTTGACCAGGGGAGCCTGCCAGGTGGAATCCGCCTCGAGCCGGGCCAGGTCTCGGTCGGGGTAGACGGCAGCCACCTCGGCCGCGGACGGGACCACCGCGCCGCGAGCTCGCCAGGAAACCCAGTCACGTTCAACCACACAATGAGCTGCGGTCCAAATAGCGGAGGCTCCATCGCGGACGCCTGCACAACTGTCTGCAACCACAACAGTGGCGGTTGCAGCGTCGGCGCTAGGCGGCTCGGAGGGGCAGCGGGGCAGCGGGGCACACCCGGAAAGAATGGCCGCCAGCGTGGCACATGAGGCCAGCACGGGGGTTCTTCTCTCCGGTGTCATGGATCAACCTGTGACGCCTCTTCGCCGCACCAGTAACGCGCCTGGGCTTTGCGCTGCTTGATGCCATCCTGGGCGAGCTCGATTACCACGCGGTGCTGCGCGTCGAGCGTAGCTCGCCAACCAATTCCTGTAACCAGGGTTCCGGTGATCGCTGGGGTTGCTCCGCTCGAGCTCGTTCCGTCACCCAGGTTTTGAATGGTCTGCGTGCCGTCGTTGAGCCAGGCGACGAGCACAGCAAAGTCACCGGCACCGGTGATTTTGTTGGCGACCGCCTCGTTGTGGTCGATCTGCACACCCAGCCGGGCGGACGTGTTGGCAGCTTTCAGCAAAGCCGTGGTGGTTTGGAGGGTCACATAGCCGGCACCTGTGCCGACAGTGACGGGCGAGCCAACGCAGGCCCGCGGGGCGCCGCAGTTGAACCCACTTCCACCACGCGTTCCTGTGCCCCTCATGTTCCGAGCTCCACGATGTAGTCGAGGCCCTGAACCGGCACGCCTGCAAATGCGACGGTCAGCGGTCCCCGTAGGTTGCCGTTCGGAGCGACTTGGACAGCTACGTCCCTTTCCAGGTTGATCGCTGGGTTGGTGCCAACGGCCATCGTCGCACCCACACCCAGCGACAGAGCGGACACGGTCAAAATACGCTGATTGGAGGGCACCTGGACGTTGGTATCCGCGACGATATTGGCAGCCAGGTAGCTGTAGCGATCACCGTGGCGCACGGCGTGCGGCTCGTTGGCGACGAGCCCAGGGTCGCCCTCGAGCAGGTACTCACACAGACCGATTTCGACCAGACACTCGTTGGGCGCTCCTGAGCCCGGGTCGGCGCCGGACACTGTCACCCGGAAGCCGCGGCAGCCAGGGCAGCAACCCATGGCGACGATTCGGCTGGGCACGCGGGAGACGGACGGCGGAACCACCGTCACCCGGCCGAGCTCGCGTGTGGCCGCGCGCTCGTAGAGCAGCGCCTCGACACGCACTTCCCATGCGATCGTGCTTGCTTGATTCTCGGTGATCGCCACCGCGAAGGAGTTGAGCTTCTTTTGCCCAGCTTCCGCGGCGTGGAGCTCGACCGTCTGGGGGGCGCCTGCTCGAACCTTTTGGGCCACGGCTGCCCCTTACGGATTGAACGTGGTGAACAGCGAGGGTTGGCCGAGGCCGGTGCGGGCGTAGGGGCCGGGGCCGCCGGCCGCGCGTGTGTACTGCTGCATACAGGGGCGAGGGCTGGCCGCTGGACAGG
>Ga0180438_10003301_pt1 | contig 24568 bp, 24 predicted proteins | sample SS_ome_12_FD_132455 | JGI IMG/M metagenome (GOLD analysis project Ga0180438, IMG submission 132455) | Hypersaline lake sediment archaeal communities from the Salton Sea, California, USA - SS_3_D_2 metaG | ecosystem: Environmental > Aquatic > Non-marine Saline and Alkaline > Hypersaline >... | reverse complement strand
AGGAGCCCTTATGACTCGAATGATTACGCAGATAAGATCGAGGCAGTGGCGGACTGGGGTGCTAGCTACTATAACACCGCCTTCCCCAGGGATTCGCTGGTTGAATCGATGAGGCGATTCGCCAAGGAGATTATGCCGTCCTATAAGTGATCGGCACTACACTCTATCAATGTATTGAGACGCAAACAGCTCAAGCTGCTACTATACAATTCAAATAATTGCGCCAGTCCGTTTTCTAAGAGAAAAGTGCGGGGGGAGGGAGAATAACACTGATTTACTAGTAAATTGAATACAAACAGTAATAATGGTTTATTTTTCAAATGTCGGAAACTATTTTTTAGTCTTCATTTACCCACAATCGCGTGAAACACTACTTATACGAGAATGAAATGAATCTTCCATTTGTAATCTTATCAATTTCAGCAACAAAATTATAGTTATCCTTGAGAACTGATGTTTTTAAGTCTTCAATTTTTGCTCTGTCCAGCCTTGTTAAACCAGTACCTTGTCTTTTCGGGTACGAGTACTTATTTTTTTCATCTAACACTCCTACAACCCCTTTTGTTTGTGCAATAATTACCAGAATACATATCTTATCATTTATCATAACATCGATTATTTGATTGAATTGTCCTCTGTATATACAGCGTTTAGTTATTACATCGTTTAGATGTTTAATTCTACTCTCCGAATCCTTAACGCCAATAAATTTTCTTGGTATCTTATTACTTACTCCAATAACCATTACGCCACCGTTTGCGTTAGCAAACGCAGCCATATTTTCGCAAAAATCCACCTCATGTTGCAGTTTGATATCACCTTTTGAATGCCACATAGAAAGCGTTTGCTTAAAATCCCATAACTGATCCTCGAGTGGATGTTCTACGGCTTTTATTATTGCCTTATTCCAGAACTCTCTGTTAGTGATCAGATTGTCAACGCTGTAATATTCGGATATTTCGATCAGAATGTTGCGGAGCGATTGTAAAAGGCGATCAAAGTATGTAAAGACTTGATCAAGCACCTTCCTAGATGTAGCTCTTAGCCACTTCTCAGCTCCTTCTTCAGATTTAATGTACTCTATGAAATCTTTCTCATTAAGTTCAGAGTTATCCTTGATATTTTGCAGAATCCAATATGCTGTTGATTTGGAGGTTATCGTGAGACCTAAAACAGTTTCTAAAGATTCAAGTGGATCTTCTACATAGACAGTGCCCAAGCAGTTCTTTACGCTAATTCTATCGTGTTGGTTTGTTGTTCCCCAGACTCTATAAGTAAAGAGAATGCATGGAGCTAGCTCATCCTTTTTGGCTAAGTTAGAGATATATCTGTGGATATCATCGATTTCTTGCTCATGAATTAGAACAAATCTATCAAGCGTAGTAACTAAATCTCCATAACTACGTATCATGAAGGAGTCTTTGAGGGAAGCAGTGTGATCCTTTAATCTTTTTACAGAATGTAGAAGCGCCTCCGTTTCAGCTCGAAACATTTCAAGGTTTTTTTCCTTCTTAAATACCCACCAATGAATTTCATCCTTTCCCATCTCTCCAAAAAAGCTTCCTCCTTTACTTCTCCGTTCATGGGCCAACAGTCCTGAAATTAGGTAAGCATTAACAACTGTCTTATGTATTAGAGCAAGCTGCTTAGCAGGAACGCTTTCTATATTAGCATGAATGTCTTTAACTTCAGCATCTGAGAGAGCGAATTTCATCCTACTATTATTGGTAAACAAGTAGAAGAATTTTAAATTCGTGGTGCGCGCGCAATATTTCGGAACTTTCGCGCGCGCGAAAATACAAAATAATCCAGAGGAACTAACCATTGAAGATCTCGCACGCGAAAAAGTGAGCTTCATACCGCCGTATGCGCGCGCGTAGGTATTCTATCTGGGATATCTCATGATAATAGTGATATCAATTCATAAATTGTGTGCGCGAATTTATATTTAAAACATCATAATTATCATAACTAAGTCTATGATAAATGCTATACAACGATTGATTCACCCGAAGAAGCTCTATTCATCTCACAATATTCTTATCAGAAATGGCCCAGTCCCCGAATCACCCGGAATCTATGCTTGGTATTTCAAAGAAATTCCACCTAATGTACCTATTGATGATTGTATAGAATCCCAAGGTAAGTATCTATTGTATGTAGGTATCTCACCATCGAGACCACCTAAAGAAGGAAAGCTAAGCAAACAAAATCTTAGAAAACGCATAATAAGACATTATCGAGGAAACGCTTATGGATCCACCCTTCGTTTATCTCTTGGTTGTTTGTTATCAGAGCAACTTGGTATCAAACTTCAAAGAGTAGGAAAAAGTAAAAAACGACTAACCTTCGCTAAAGGAGAAGCGAAACTTTCGGAGTGGATGAAAGAAAACGCTTTCGTGACTTGGGTTATTCATGAGAAACCTTGGATGATTGAGGGAAAGGTGATTCAAGAAATATCATTGCCATTTAATCTCCGTGGAAATGAGAACCATCCATTCTACGAAAATCTAACAGGATTAAGAAGTAAAATGCGCTCGCGTTCACTAATAGAACGTAACTAAACCTGTATTTAGTTACCCTTTATATAGTAATGATGGAGTTTTGTATGGTTCTACCGGATTGTAGGTTCTTTGTGGGTGTTTGGTGGGGGCATATGTATACAATACATATATACAGATAATTAAAAAGACCGGGTTTTTTCTGGGGCTCAGGGAAATATTTGAATTATGCATTCTCGAGGTAGCAGACATTGTTTACAACCAGGCACTCACTTTTTTTAGGTTCTTCGAATTTATCCTCTTGTTTAACTGAGTCGGGTGAGACTCGCTTATCCTTGAGTCAAAAAAAGACCGGTTTGTTTTTCGCGCGCGCGTCGATTAAACTACCTTTAATCTTGGAGGATAGGTTGAATCCATCGTCCACGATTCACCCCAAGTATCAAGATCTACTTGTATGAAGTAGCCTCTAAAGGTGATTCCAGATTTTTCAACAGGCGTGAAATCTACTTTAATGTCTATTGTTTCACCCTCATTCAGACTAATTGAATATGATTCTACAACATAATCTTCGTCAGGGAAGAACGCCAAGTCTTTACGTATATGAATAATTACAGTGCCTGCTACGCTACCTTCAACGGCTTTCAACCTAATGTTTGCAGAAACCTCCTGACCTTGTGTTGCTTGAGTGATGATTTGACTATTCTTGGCCCACCAAACATTTTGTATTATTGGATAGCCTATTTTGGGCTCCTCAGGTTGCTCAGGTTCCTCAGGTTGTTCAGGAGTGTTTACTACCAGTCTAGGAGGATATGTATCGTCCATCGTCCATGCAAAGCCCCAGGAGTCAAAATCTACTTGAATGAAATATCCTCTAAAGGAGGAGCTAGTGGCGTCTGATGCTATGAATAATTGCGAAATATCATTGAATTGGCCTTCTGAGAGGCTTATAGAATATTGTTTTATTATATGGTCTTGGTCGGGTACAAATGAAAGGTCCTTTCTAATTCGTAGGGTTACGGTTCCAGCTATATCTCCATTGAGGGCCTCTATTCTAACATGAGCTTGAACATTATCTCCTTGTTCAACCTCGGTAATTACATGATCGTTGATCGTAAACCATGAGGAAATAAGTGAAGGTGTCCCAATTTCCTCTGCTTGTACATGTAGTCTTGGGGGATAGCCATCTGGCATCGTCCACGATAAATCGCCTTCAATCTCTACAAAATAACCTCTTAAACTACCTTCACTGGCTTCGTCTGGTATGAATCCTAGAACTATGTTATCTGTTTCCCCTTTGGCTAGCTGAACGTTATATTCGTTCACCTTATAGTCTTCGTCTGTCCAAGTAGCGATATCCTTTCTGATTTTCACTCGTATTGCGCAGTCTACCGATGCGTCATATGCCTTTAGAGTAATGTGAGTTTGTACTGTTTCCCCTAATTCACAGGACGAGGTTATTTTACCATTGACAGTCCAATAGATGTCTTCGAGTTCAAGTTTTCCCTCTATCACACTTAGTCGAGGAGGATAGTTAGAGGGTTGTTCTCCTATTACGTTGGACCCCCACTGTGTTTTTAAGAAGAATCCTCTTGTCGAAGTTTCCTTGTAAGGCGTGAATTCGTCGCTGACTGTCTCAGACTCTCCAGGTCGTAGATTTATCGGAAACCGATAGCTTTGGGCTGTGATATCCGTTCCAAGGCTGACATCTTCCCTTACCTGTACTTCGACTACCCCATTTACGTCTGAGCCCCGGAACACATTTTGTACCGTAATTTCAAAACATGCATTTTCTGCGACTTCACATGATGATGAGCCCCAAGTGAGTGAAGTCACTTTAGGGGCGTCGGTAATTGTCTGGGTATAGGTATCTATGTTGATTGGTAGGGTTACGGGGAAAATTAGTACAATGGGTTCGATGTAACCTTCGAGGGACATCTTTATCTCACCGTTATGGGCATGGAGGGAATTTACGACGTTCATTACATCACTTGTTGAACAGGAGGACAGATCCAATTGGAAATCCATGTGTGCTGTCTCGATTCCAGAGGCAGGGATGGTGAAAAACTCGTTCGAGGTTATTGTGCCTAGTTGAATGTCTTCAAAATATATGTTTGATTGGAAAGATTTCACGGCTGTGGAGATGTATCCGTGGCCTTGAATCACCAGATCAAATTCTCCGCTTATCTCTCTCGACAGTAGCAATTCGACTAGGCTCGTAGGCTCTAGAATTTCAGCTATTCCTATGTCAACACTAGGGTTAGCAATCGATATGCTTGCGGAATTAATCGACATGTATATGAGGCCAACGTAGCTTATGGGAACGATAATTAGTAAAATTATCAAAATATATCCTGCTTTGCCTATTGCTTTTGATTTTATAGGCACACACTCCTTGTCAAACAAAGTATGCCTTCTAACTTTTATTTTTTTTCAAAAATTTCATTAAATGGCACAAGGGATCTATGTTATTTCTAGCAATACTATAGATGGATTATTCAGTAGCCATCCCTTGAGCCCCGTATATTCGGCATATTATTCTGAAAGTGAAGCATCTTCACGGACAGCACAGATTTTACAGATCCCTATTGAATCTCGACATTTCGCACAGACAAGGAACCCACACACTTTGCACTCCTCCACGGGGACATCCTCGGCACCGCAAACGCTGCATATATCCCTCAGAGTCTCCTTCGCAGGAGGATCAGGCTTCACCTGCTTGACTTTGGGCCTCTGCTTCTTCCTCCTCCGTTTGGCCTCCCTGCTGCACTCCTCCGAGCAGTACTTCTTGTTGACAACCTTGGAGACAAAGGACTTCCCGCATATCGGACAGGTCCTGTGATAAACTTGACGGGAGCGATCCCTAAGCTCCTTCTCCCTGATCGCCCTCGCCTTCAGCCTGCATTCGTCCGAACAGTACTTTGCATTATTGGCGTTCGGGCTGAAAGCCCGACCACAGACCACACAATTCCTGTTCATGGATGATCCGCAAATTCCTTCAGCACGTCTCTGGTTTCCTCAGGATAATCCCTCATCATGCTGCTGATCAGCGTACTCAGCATGTGTCTGCGGTATTCTCGCTCATCCATAGCGGGCCTGTAGACCCCGTGCCAGCCACCCTTCCCCGTGGCCTTTGAGAAGCTCAGGACGCCTTCATCCACCATGTCATTCATAAAGAAGATAATAGAAGCCCTTGAGATCGACTTGCCCCTCTCAGCCAGCACCTCATTCACATGAGTCCACACTGACCCCGAACCGGCGCCCTCCTCACCCACCGACCACAGATACCTGAGGGCTATCTCCTGATACTCCTTCAAGGTCTTGTGGAGACCCTGCTCCGAGGCGTCGAAGCTGTACTTCCCCATAACGCCCTCTATTACAGTAAGTCGCATGTTAAAAAATTATCAACATTTTGAACAGCGAACATGGACTTCAGGGTCGCCCGCTGATTACTATTTAATTCAGAGTTCAAAATTAAACCAGTTTGGTTTGGAAAAAGACCATCTACAGGAACGAATAATTATGAATAATGTTAGAATTACTTGTTTTTCAGATGTAGCACGCTATAGAACATAACTCAGTTTATCGATAACTTTTAATTCAAAGTTTATGATATACCTTTTATGAAAAAATTATCATCGCTCGATGAATATTATTTTAATATTGTAAAAGAATATGTTAATATTGATGATTTTATTAATATTTTGAGAGAATTTGATAAATATGAAGACACATATATGAAATTTATACCTTATGATGTTTTTGATATAATTAACGTTATTAAAGAAATAGAATTTAGAAATCCGCTATTTGAGGGACTTCATTTAGTCCTGATTACTTCTATAATTGAATTACTGACAACTTGGGTTGAACATATTTCTTTTCATGATTGGTATGCTCAAAATGAAGAAAAATATAAGAATAGAAAATGTATGCGAGCTTGGAATGACTATATAAGTATTCATGGTAAGAGAAAAAATTTTAGGAGTTTTTTTGTAGACCTTGAAAGAGACGAAAAATTTGTGTTGTTGCAACTGATAAAAAGGAAGTATGAAGAATATGGGGAAATGAGATATTTTTGTTATCAAGGAGAACAATGTAATTATGATAATTTTTATTGTAACTATGAAATCATGAAACGGTATTGTCCAGCTTATGATGATGATAAAATATTGAATGGTGGCATTAAACAACTAGCCAATCATCTTTACGATTTTAGAAGCAAGTTTATCCATGAAGCTAGATTCCCTCGGTTCGCATCTGATCCACCTTCGGATATGAAAATAACATCTAACCGAAATATTGCCAATTTAAAAACTTCGATATGGTATTTGTTTAAAATAAACAATAAATATGAAGTATTTATATCTGAATTATATGTAAAGGATTTTTTCAAGTTAGTGATGAAATATTTAATGAAGATGATGAGAAAATACTTAGATAAAGTATCATAATAAATATTGTTTTTCATTACACATACATAATTCACACATGGTCGAAAATGTCGTGGTGTTACATGGACTATGGTACCATTGGGGCGGTGCTGTTCTTCATCGTCTTCTTCTCCTTCCTCCTGCTGAAGCAGTTCGAGGAACCTGAGAGCCACCCGACTCTTCTATGGATCATAGCCCTAATGCTAGTCGTCGCCGCTGTTCTATTGGTTGCGGGAATAGTTGGTTGAAGCAAGTTATTATATAAACATTTGATTGATAATAAAAATCATGGCTATCGAAGAATGAGCTAAATTATGGGTGCAAAGCTCAAGGAGTTTCATCATCTTCTGGGCCACCATGTTCATGACCAGCACACTCGGAATAGTGAGACTCTTCTCAGATTTTGATCACGCACGTACTAAATTAGGATATTTTTATGGTTTCACTGCCCTGTACTTTTTCTTCTTGTTGTTGAGTTCATTGAGTGTTTATAGCGTTTTAAACAATTATAGGGCAAATAGGAGGTTTTCAATAGATGGAGATTTTAGTGAAAGAATTAGGGATATAGCAATTAACAATTCTACCATAATGGATTACATTCTTTCTGAAAAAGGAGGTTACATGAGAGGGTGGATGATACACTTATGGATACTGCCAGCAATATTCTATGGTGCATTGTATCTTCTAAAGTTGCGAAATATTTAGAATCGAGTCTTAATGAAGATCTCGTTCGATTTTCTCTCTAAGTTTTATGATCTCTTTTCGCGCGCGCCTCTTTGGTGTTTCGTTGTCATACGGCGAGTGAGGGTTCCAGATTATGAGATAATGATATACATTCGTATCATTATCTGTAACATTCAATTTATTTTAATATTAGAGTTCGTGATAGATTAAGTGTGGTATAACCATGGGAAGAGGAGGAAGAGGCGGAGGCAGAGGGCGCTCATCAAACGATGACAGGTCGGATTCAATGAATCCCAATAATCCTGCGTATAGGGCATCAGTGGATAACAGAGCCGACCAGTTAAACCCGAATAACCCCGAATACAAAGGCGATGAAGAGGACGACCCCGAGAAGTAACAAATCAACCATATTTTCTTCTTAAGGTGCGCGCGCGAGCATCATTGCTGAAGGAGATAAAGTGTAGCTCTGTGCCAAAGTTTCGCGCGAACGAAGATGACGTGAGGGTTTTACCCCTTTTTGAGGAATGGGCGTTGAATCAGAAGCACGCGTGAAGCAGGTTCACGAGGGATAACCTGCTTGATAACTGGTTCACCATGTGAATTATTGTGTGGAACAAGAAAAAATGGTGGTTTCTTCACTGGAACAAGGTTCGCGCGCGCGAAAAGGCTCCTGAAGGCCAGGGTCGTGTATCTTGACGATCGTTATCTCGCGCGCAGGCGAATTAAATAATTCTGTATTTATTTGGGATGGCCAGTCTCTGTCATCTTGAGAAGGGATGAAGGAGACCGGTTCTCCCAAGCTATTGTTCGAGAACCTCGATTTAATTCCCATCCATCTCACTCTCTGGACAGACCTCCACACCGAAGGCCCAGGCAGGCCAGTGGAGTACAACCCAGAGTGTGACCTCAAGGCGCTGATGCTACGCCAGCTCCTCCAGATACCCTACATCAAAGACCTAGTGAAACGCCTCAGAAGGAACCCCTACCTCAGACAAGCATGCGGATACGATGAGAAAACCCCCACGGAAGCCCACTTCAGCCAGATGAAGAAGAGAATCGGATTCGAGGACTTCCGCATCATAGAGGCATGGCTACGCAGGGAGGCCCTGAGCCTCAGGGAGTCCCAGCCCCTGTCCGCCGTTGGCCTCGTGCAGGCCGCATGCGTCGACGGTACCGACCTCAGGGCCTGGAGCAGCAGAAGCCTCGACGACAACAAGCGGGGGCGGGGAGACCCTGACGCCCGGCTCGGCCGAAGCGGAAAGGGCTTCTATCTGGGATACAGGACAGCCTTCCTCACAGACATCGAAGGCTTCCCCCTGGGCCACGTGGAGGCTCCTGCCAACGTCAACGAGCCTCTCCTCGTGGGGCCTCTACTCGACCGGGTTCTGGGGGAGGACTTGGAGGTGGAGATGTTGGCGGGGGACAGCGGCTTCGAGTCACGCAGGGTCTTCGATGCCATTGAGGCGAGGAAGGTAGCTTCCCTCGTAGCCTGGAGGAGCATGAAGCGTCGGGTGAATCCTCCTGACGTTCTCACGGTGAAAGACCGGATAGACGTGGAGGGGCCGGAGTACAAGCGTGTGGTCTACAGGAGGCTTCGGGCTGTGGTTGAGGACTTCATCGGGCGGGTGAAGTGCAGGCTGGGGTATGGGTGGTTGACGTGGCAGGGGTTGGAGAATGCTTCGATTCACGTGAGCTTGGTGTTGATGGTGGTTTACGCCGTGGCTATCGCTGCTTCTCGCATCGGTAGGCCTGAGCTCAGGCAGAGCGTGGCCTTCTTCGCGTGAGGTGGGTCCTGGGGATGGAGGGATGGGGTAGCTGGTGCCATGTGTCTTGAGGGATCTGGAGGGTGTCCTGAGACCATGATTGGTTCCCTCAATCGCGATGAATTGGGGTGTCCTGTGTATTCTCTTTTGAGTGAGGTTTTTGACAGTAAGACAGCCACCGTTCTCCTGCCAATTCATCTCAATTATTTAATCTGCCCGTGCGCGAACCGATACGGTACCGGTACAAGAAGGACTTAATGACCTTCCACCTGCCGATGATGGGCGGGCTCTTAATGGGGAACCGGTTCGGCCGACAGTGAGATAATTCGCAGAATGTTTTGTGGTGCGCCGCCGGGAATTACGTATAAATTCACTGGTAAAATTTCTTATACTTTATATCTTTGGATACATCAGCCGAGGAGGTATAACCATGGAACGGTGTGTTACCTCACCATCACATTTTTTCGGTATATATACGGAAAATGTGTTATGAGCCTTGGAGCAACGGTGAGAATCCAATGCAATAGAGATTTTCTTGGCCATACTAATTTTGCGCGCGCGGGCGCAATTTAAAGTATTTTTAAATTAAAAAAGAATACTTTAATAAAATGGAATTTAAGCATCTAAAATTTAAGGGTATTAATATGTATGGTTGGAGAACTAGGATCGGTTTGCTTATACCGTCGTCTAACACAACGATGGAAATGGAATTCCATCAAGCCGTACCAAAGGGAGTTTCTGTTCACACAGCACGTATGACCCTTCCAGAAGTTACATCAATGAAGGAAAAAACTAATGCAATTATACAGATGAACGATGAAATCGAAAGTGCCGCTAGTAAACTTGCTAACATTGAACCTACCATTATTGTCTATGGATGTACGTTAGGAAGTTTTTTCGAAGGCTTAAGACATGAGATAGAAATCATTAGAAAAATAAAAAAAAGTACCAATATCTCAGCAATTACTGTCTCCACTGCGGTTGTCAACGCAATTAAATTTTTAGGTTTAAAACGCATCTCGATTGCCACACCTTATGTTGAGGAGATAAATAAACAAGAAAAATCATTTATTGAAAAAAGTATTCTTGGTACAGAAGTAATCGATATAAAGGGACTGGGCATAATTGGGAACATCCCCAAGGGTAGACTTGATCCCTTTTCCTCTTACAAATTTGTGAAGAACTTGGATGATCCTAAAAGCCAAGGCGTGTTTATCAGTTGTACAAACTGGCGGACATTTGAAATAATAGAAAGCCTTGAGAAAGACCTACAAAAACCCATTGTAACAAGTAATCAAGCATCTCTTTGGGCCGCTTTAAAATTTGCGGGTATTAGAGAGCCGAACATTAACCTTGGGACACTATTCGCTAAATCATATTAATGCATAAATTTCAACTTTTTATTTTTGAGTGTGACGATTATGGTTCGATTTATTCAAGATCTAATAGTTTAGCAGGATTTTCCCGTATCATGGTGTTAATGTCACTCTCTGATATTCCTAGATGTAACATTGTTTTTATGAACATGCGGAATCCTTCGGCAGGTAGCGGGTTAATTGGTTGTCCCATATCGCTCGACAGGATACAGTGCTTCGCTCCTACAAACTTAATGGCATCCACGATCACACGTGGATCCAATCTTTGACGCAGGTGTGTACATGGTGTGAAGCTGTGCTCTATATAAGCTCCCATTTGGGCCATCTGCTTCTGATCCTCCTTTGAAACAGAGACGACATCTAGATCTGCGTGGGTTACCAATATCTTCTCGACACCTGCCTCCCTTGCTTCTCGGATGAGGACGAACATTTCAGGATGGGAAAGGTGCCCGGTACAGAGGATAGCATTATAAGTGGCTACAAGGTCCGCTACATGTCTGACTTCAGGGATTAACTCTCCATCGGAGTCAAGGATAGTAATTCCAGTAATTTCAGGAAGCTGTATATTGCTCCAAGGGTAGGTCCTCCCAAGAGTCTTGATGTGCTGTCTCGAGTCAACTGTTGGCATCTCGATCCTCTTTGCCCCCAGATTTAGAGCTGTGAAAACTGCCTCTGGGTTTATCCCACCCACACTCTTGTTCATGACAAGGTTTCCGAAGATATCTATTCCCTCGAAGTGCTTCCGCAGCATATACACTCTGTCCGCGTTGGTAGTAAAATGGCTCTTGAAGAGAACCCCCCTCATCCCGACTTCTTTTGCTCGATGGGCTACATCAGCTTCATCCAACTCTCTTGGAAATAGATCTGGGCCTGCATGAATGTGGAGATCAATTGCATCTTCAAGGATTTTAAACGGATTTACTTTTTTTCCCTCCGTTTTTTATATAATTCATACTATTAAAGTTATTCGTGAGGTACGCGCAAGCGCGCGCGGCAACAGGACCGTCTTCCTCACGAACATCAAGGGGTTCCCGCTGGGCTACGAGGGCCCCCCAGTTAACATAAACGAGCCAATGCTGGTGGAGCCACTGTTCGCCGGGGTTCTCGGCAAAGATCTGGAGGTGGAGCTGCTAGCGGGGGACAGAGGGTTCGAGTTCCGCAGGGTGTTCGAAGCCCTCTACGCCCGCAAGGTTGAGAGCCTCGTCTCCTAGAGGAGGATAAGGGGAAGGGAGAATCCGCCGGACGTGCTCACCGTGAGGGATCGTGTAGACATGGAGGGCCCTGAACACAAGCGGGTCGTCTATAGAAGGCTGCAAGCGGTGGTGAAGGTATTCATTTGCCAGGTGAAGAGCAGGCTGGCGTACGGCAGGCTTATCTGGCAGGGATTAGAGAACGCCTCCATTCACGTTAGCCTGGCCTTGATTGTGGTATATATGGTGACTATCGCCGCTTTCCGCATTGAGAGGCCGGAGCTCCCTCAGAGCGTGGCCTTCCTCGCCTGAGGGAGGGTCGGGGATCGAGGGGGCGGGTCAGCGGATGTCATCAACTCGGATGGGTTAAGATGTGTTTTCGGAGGTCGTTCTATGTTCCTCTGTCCGCTGTTTTTTGGGGTTCTGGGTTGGAGGAGGGCTTGCGTGTTAAAAGGGATCGCCGAAATGGTTAATCGCCTCTTTCACATTAATATTTATTCGCTTGCGCGCATTAACCAAACACCAATAAACATAAGCTAGGAAGAAGAACTTTTCATCTTTTCACGGAATTTCAAGCTCGAAAGTTTTTTAAGGAAAATATATATAATTTTAAATGGAAAATTATGGAGATACTTGAATCAGGTAGAAACTTCGACTTCGTATTGTTGATAGCTATCTTAGTAATAATGTATATAGCAATATTTAGAGCTTCGAAGGGAAAGGTACCGACGCTTAGAAAACTACCTTTCGTAGACGCAATTGATAATATCATAGGTCGCTGTGTAGAGATGGGTCGACCACTTACTTTTAGTGCGGGAGAAATACGCGACATTCAAAGTTCTTCTTCGACGTTGATCACTGCAGCTCTCTCCGTGTTTGGTTATGTTGCCAGAGAATCTGTAAAGAGAGGTGCTATTTTATATGTCTATACAGATGTACCCGGAGTTTACTTGCTTGAACAAGAAATCCTACGACAGGCCTACGTAGCCGAGGGTAAACCAGAAGAATACAGGTCCGAAAGGGTTGTTCCGTTCCTCGCCGGTCAGGGGAAGTCAATGAAATTAGGGATAATGGGTTTTGCAGCGCGTATAAAACCAGCAGGGAGTATCATAACGGGTGTTTGGCTCAGCTCACCGCCTTATATTGTTGAATGTATGGCTGAACAAGGCGCAATGCAAATTTGTGGTGGCACAGGTGGTGTGGGAATGTCGGTTTTTGCGGCTCTATCCGACTTCGCTATCATCGGTGAGGAAAACTACGCTCTTGGGGCTTACCTATCGAGAGACCCCTTACAACTTGCGAACATTGCAGGGAAAGATTATGTAAAGTTGGTACTTCTTGCGATACTAGTGATCGGCTTTGTCTTAGCATCGATAGGCAGCTCAGCACTATTTGACCTCTTGAGTTGGTGACATCTTATGTCGAGTTTAATTAGAAGGCAAATTCCAATTGCTATCGTAGCCATGTTAAGTACAATATTGATCCTTGAATATTTTACTACCATTGAATCTATAGACTCAATGGGCAAGTTATCTGCTGAATGGGCTGTGGTAATAGGGAGTTTTGTAATGGGGCTGGGGAGCGTCGGGTTGGTGAGACGCCACGGTAAAATAGTGATGAGCATGAATAAAACGGATTCACCATACAGTCTTTTATTGCTAGTTTTCTTTTTTGCCACTACCATCATGGGATTCTCTTTGTTTGGAATAGGAGGTCCTGTATTAAATAATGCCTACAAGTCTATGTACAACGATATATTTATGGTTATGAGTACCGTAACTTGGGGTCTCGCCGGGTTCTTCATGGTTTCAGGAGCTTATAGGGCGTTTGTAGCTCGCAACAAACAGGGACTTGTATTAGTTGTCGCTGGGCTGTTCACCTTGATAGGTCTTGTACCAATAGGCGCAGCTATATGGCCGCCATTCGTAGCTATACAAGAATGGATTAAGAACGTTCCAGGGAGTGCAGCAAGCGCCGGCATAAGTTTAGGCGCTGCTTTAGGTGGCCTTTCCTTTGCATTACGTCTGATACTGGGAATCGAGAGGACCTGGCTTAGAGGATCTGAATAACCATGTCAAAGTTTAAAGGCTCTGCGCGACGCTGGATTTGGATGATATACATTTTAGTGTTAGGAATACCCTTCATCAGACCTATAGGAATTCCACTACAAATAAGTGAAGGCACAAGGGACATGTACAATGCGCTAGAAGCACTAAAACCTGGCGATGTGGTCCTATATGCTTGGACGATAGACCTCTCAGCTTGGTCGGAGTTAGGGCCAGGAATGGTCGCCATAGCTGCACATATTTTAAGTAAACCTGACGTCAAACTAATTATGGTCGGAGAGCTCGCAACTCCGCTATGCTATGAGCGAATCATTGATACAATTCGTAATACTATTTCAAAGGATCTTTTTGGTAAGGAGTACGGTAAGGACTATTGTATACTTATGACAGCAGGAGGTGAAAGCGGAATGAAAGCATTTATGACCGACATTCGTGGAGCTATCTCTTATGACTTCTACCTAAATAGTTTGGACGATTTACCTGTCATGGAGGGCGTGAGGGATGGTAAAGACTTTACTATCGCCTTTACAGCTATAACAAGCGCTTATCAACCCCATATACGACAAATCGTCGATCTATGTAATGTCCCGTTAGGTGCTTTAATGATGGGTGCTGTGGCATTTGGCGCAATGCCATATTATAAGGCGGGAGTCCTTTTCTCTGTAATGGCTGGCTTAGGTAGTTGTGCTGAGTATGAATTACTAACATACAAAGGACCCGCGATAACTCGTATGGATTCTCTATCACTTAGTGCTGTTATGGTAGTTATACTAATGATAGCAGCGAACATAAAGTTCTATTCAACGAAAGTAAGTGTAAAAGTGGAGAGTGATAAAGATGGTTGACTTGTGGCAAATAATTATTCCAATAGAGGTCCTTTGTATCTTTTCCTACTTCTACAGGGATAATCCGTTTTACAAAATCGCTGAACATGTATTCATTGGCACGGCTACCGGGATTGCTCTATCGGTCGCTATACAATCAACAATACTTACTGGTGTAAAACCTCTGCTCGCAGGTAAAATTAGTCTATTACCACCCATCGTATTGGGAATTTTAGTTTTTACAAGAATAACGAAGAAATGGATCTGGATCAGCCAATATTCGTTCGCCCTCTTGATTGGTGTTGGCACGGGTGTTAGCTCGCGTGGAGTTGTATCTGCCACCATAATAAGACTGATAGGAACGGTTATACCTGCATGGGGGACTGATATGTGGTCAAATGTCGAGGCTCTAATCTACTTCATCATGGCTGCTACCATCCTCATCTACTTCCTATTCTCCTTCGAACATTCAGGCGCAGTCGGCTATATGGCAACAATAGGGCAATACAGCATGATGGTTTTTTTCGGGCAAAGATATTCAGGCTACATTTACTCCTTCACTTCTAACGCTTTATATGGAATAGGCCTCATCTTCACGCCTCCAGGTATATACATCACTATAATCGGCATTATAATTGTGACAGCTGATGCTCTTCTTCAATACTCGAGAAACAAGTCAACAATACCTGAAGCGGGGGATTCAGCAGGTTAAAATACTCTCTCTTTTTTCGTATGGCTTATACAATTAACTGTAAAAATATATATTTATCTCACGATAAATATCGATATAAATCTATAAGCCTATAAAAATGGATTGATGTTTATGAAAACATTGATTTTAGAGCGGGGAGAAATTTCTGAAGCCATAGATATGAAGAAGTGTATAGATCTATGCGAGATGGCTTTTGCACTCACTTCAGAAGGTAAGATTAATTATCCACCAAGGATCTGGCTCAATCACACACACGCGTCATCGATAACCCCACCAATTGGGGGATTTCTTGGTACTGCCTTCGTAAATGAACCAGGTTATCTTGCCTTGAAGTTACTAACGAAAGGTATACAGGTTATCTTCCTCTTTGATTACACAAAGAATATCTTCGTCTTAATGGATGGCAGTATAATAACTGATCTTAGAACGGCAGCTGGTGCTGCCGTTTCAGTAAGGCACATAGCTCAAAAGAACTCTAGTCATATAGGTATATTAGGGTCAGGGAATGTAGCTAGACACACACTCTGGGCACTATGTGAGGAATTACCTATAGAAGTAGTAAAAGTATATAGTCACACAAGAGAGAATCGGGAGAAGTACGCTAAAGAGATGAGTCAAAAACTTCAGTTAGAAGTCTTGGCAAAATCATCTGCTATTAAAGCGGTAAAAGATGCCCAAGTAATTATCACCGCTACAACGGCTAATGAGAAAATACTTTTAGATGAATATGTTCCTGATGGTGCACATATATGTGCCCTCGGGAATCCTGAAGAAATCGACCCTAGGATTTTCCTTAGAGCAAAAGTGTTCACTGAGCTTCTTGAGCAGAGCAAACGTGAGGGAAAGTTAAGTAACGCGATTAAGACAGGGATAATAGATGAGTTCACCAATTTTCCCGAACTTGGAGATGTTATTTTAGGCTTGGAAAAGGGGAGAACCACTAAAGAAGAAGTCACCTTATTTGATTCCCAAGGGCTTATAGCTCAAGATGCTGTTGTGGCTTGGGAGGTGTACTCTAAGTTATATAAAGAGGGTAAAGGAAAAATAATGAATCTTGATATAGTTGGTGGGCTACCTTTTGGAATACCTAGAATTTCTGCGCGCGCGAAACGGAAAATTGGTTTGTAAACCTATATAACTTATTAGATGAAGTAAAGGTAAAAAAAACCAATTGGGAAGGTAGAATTTAATGATGTTACACAAAGAGAGGGCGAGCAACAAGCTGGCATTATTTTTAAGAAAGATGAGAAAATCTGAATAGCCAGAAAGTTATGATGAAGTTGGAGTTACTTGGATACAGACTGGCATGCCCATAGTATCAAAAGAAGAAAAGGCAACCGTAAGGTTATCGCTAATGAAGGTTTTAGTGCTAAGATCTTTGCCTTATCTATGTACGAAAAAAGATGTCGACCTAGCAATGGAATGCGATGTTGCGCGCGCGTAGCAGTCTTTTCGTGGCTGCGTTGCCCCGCATCAGGTGTAGTCGTTCGCGCGATTGAGGGCTCCTAGGGGCGAAGCCATAGTGCCCGTGTGGTGAGCATACATACGCAGGTTATGTTCCACGATATAGAAGAGAGATTGAGGTGGTAAATTCTAAATAAAAGTTTCACATAGGCGCGAATAGGATGTTATTGACATGTTGTTAAAAAAATTATTTAAAACGGTGGAGGAACGCAGAGAAGAGATAATCACATTCGTCCAAGAACTCATCAGAACTCCCAGCGTCAGTGGAGAAGAAGGGGAGATCGCAAGGGTCATATCGGACAAGATGCGCTTGGTGGGTTTCGACATAGTGAAAATAGACAATCTCAATAACGTAATCGGTACTTTAAAAGGGGAAGGGGGACGGAGCCTTATCCTTAACGGGCATATCGATCATGTGCCCGTCGGAGAGATGCTCGATCCCTATTCAGGTAAGCTTATGAACGGTACCATATTCGGGGTCGATGGCGAAATCATCTACGGTCGAGGGGCATCGGATATGAAGGGGGCTGTTGGAGCCATGGTGATGGCGGCCGGTGTCTTGCGAGAACTGGGCGTGTCACTTGAAGGAGATCTTAAAGTCGTCTGCGTCGTCGATGAGGAGAGAGGTGGCGCGGGTACAAAGGCTACCATAACAGAGGAGCATTTATTGGCTGATACCGTCTTGATCGGGGAAGCGACGAATATGGAACTGAACCTAGGACATAGGGGAACTGCGGGAACTACCATCGTCGTGAAGGGTACAAGTTGCCACGCGAGTGCACCAGATAGAGGCGTGAATGCCCTCTACAAGGCAATAAAAATAATTGAAAGAATAAGAGAGGATCTCATCCCTAGACTCCCAGAAGACCCCATATATGGGATGACTACTGTGACCATAACTAGAATTAGTGTGAAACCAGATGTTGAAAATGTTGTACCAGATACGTGCGAAATATATCTGGATTGCAGGAATGGAGAAATATACCCAGTCTCAACCTTAATGCGTGAGCTTAACAAGATAGTGGAAGACATCAAACAAGTTGACAAGGACTTCGATGCCATCGTGCTACCTAGATCGCTAATTATGGAGAGGGCCGATTTCAACGGGTTCTATACTAACCCAGAAAATCATCCAGTAGTTAATGAAGCTAGAAATGCTATAAGTAGAGTATTGAATAGAGAACCTATACTTAAAACTTGGCAATTTGGAACGGATGGTCGAATTTACTCTAGACTTGGTATACCCGTAATCGGCTTCGGTCCTGGGGAAGAAAAATATGCTCACACTTACCAGGATCATGTCAGAGTCGAAGACGTTCTAGATGCAGTCAAGGTTTATTCATACTTGGCTTGGAGGCTCTGTGGGAGTAATTAACTTTCCCTCCTTTAATCCTAAATTTTATGCCATTATTAAGTGGGGCTATATCAAAAAAATTTTATTAAGTTATAGATGAATTAGGATCTACTCTGTAATGATGAGATGTCTCATTTGAATGTTGATCTTGTTATAGTTAATGCGAAAATATATTATAATGGATTCATCTTAGAGGGAGGTATCGCCGTCGATGATGGTAAGATAGTGGCCATTGGGAAGGAGCCCAACCTTCCTCGGGGAGATTTAATTGTGAAAGCATATGGGAGACTTGTCATCCCGGGACTAATAGATGCCCATGTCCACTTTAGAGATCCAGGTTTTACCCATAAAGAAGATTTTATTACTGGATCTCTTGCAGCTGCAATGGGAGGCGTCACGACCATCATAGATGAGCCAAATACTAAACCCTCAACCATCAACTTGGATTTTCTGGATCAAAAAATAGAAATGGCAAATGAAAAATCTTACGTCGACTATTCCTTCAGCTTCGGTCTAACCCCTAATAATCTTGACGAGATTTCCGCTGTTGTTGATAGGGGTATCGCCTCCTTTGATATATTTAGCGAGGGACTCGAAAAAAAAGATACGTCTTTAAACCCCGGTTTTATAGTCGAAGCCCTAACAAAAATTAGAAATGCTGGTGCTGTAGCCTGTTTGACGAATGGAGAACCTAATTTAAATAAATGGTTTCTACGAAAAATTCAAGAGGAAGGAGGTAAAGACATAGCCGCCTACGGAGAAGCTTCCCCGGATATCGTTGAGGTCATTGGTATCGCAAGAAACATAATTTACGCAGATTACTTAGGAGTTGATGTCCATCTTCGGCAGATATCATCCGCTCATGCGGTGAGGGTTCTTCGACGTCTCAATAGGAAAGATATTAAAGTGACATCAGAGGTTTCTCCTCATCACCTCCTGCTAGATACCGAATACTCGAAAAGCCTTGGTCCCTTTGGAAAGGTTGTTCCTCCAATTAGAACTAAAGATGACGTTGAATCTGTATGGTCTGCCTTCGCTGACGGAACTATTGATATCGTCGCTACCGACCATGCCCCTCATACAAAAGAGGAGAAAGAAATTGGGTGGAATATTATATGGGATGCTCCATCAGGTCTACCAGGTGTCGAGACTCTTCTTCCACTTATGTTGACTCAGGTCCAAAAAGAACGGCTTAGCTTACAGAGAATGGTAGAAGCGACCTCCGAGATTCCAGCTAAGATATTTAGGCTTTATCCCCGGAAAGGCGCTATCTTAATAGGATCAGACGCCGATCTTGTTCTCGTTAATCTTAAACGAAAGGAGTTAATTCGGGGAGAAATACTCCACTCTAAGATAGATTGGACGCCTTTTGAGAAATGGAAGGTGAAAGGCATTCCAATCATGACTATTGTAAGGGGTAAGAAAGTCATGGAGGATGGAGAAATAATGTGTAAACAGGGTCATGGGAACTTTGTCGAATCGAACGCTCTAAATAACAAATAAATTTTATATTTAACAAACTAGATAATTAGATCTACTATGTTTGAAAATTTGATCAAGAACGGTATAATTATTCTCTTGGATAGAAATTACAGGACTAAGGAGAAAAGTTATGTCTCCATGCGTGTGCAATTAGCCGATCATTTAAATTATTTCATATGTTTTTAATAAAAAAGGATGATAAAATTATGTTTGGATGGAGAGCAAGACTTGGACTCATTATACCTTCAAACAACACCGTCATCGAGCCTGAGCTTATACAGGCTCTGCCTGACGGAGTTACAATACATGGACACAGAGTAGGAATCCCTCTAGATAAACGAGAGGTGGAGTATATGGACGTCATGAGGGCTGATGCTATTGAGAATATATTCAAGCTTGGTCCTGTAGACTGCGTAGCTTACTGCTGCCTCACCACCAGCTTCTATAAAGGTCTTGGCTGGGATAAAGAACTCCTAAGAGAGATGGAGAAGAAATTTAGGAAACCGGTGACGACTGCAGCGACTGCCATGGTGAACGCGTTAAACGCCTCGAACATCGAGAGTGTGGCAATTGCTACACCCTTCAGAGCCGAGGTGAACGATAAGCTTGTCGAGTTTTTAAAGGGAAACGGTTTCGAGGTTGTTGGAATGAAGGCTTTAGATCCAGCTCCGAATTCAAAGGAGGTTGTGCAGCTACCCACCACTGTTGCTTACAGACTGGCGAAGAGGGCTGTAGAAACTAACTCTGACGGTGTCTTTATATGTGCCACAGACCTACCTGCAATGGGCGTTATCGATGTTTTAGAGAAGGATCTGGGTAAACCTGTCATCTCCACCAACCAAGCTATACTCTGGGAAATGTTAAGACTCATAGAATTGAAAGGGCTCATCAAAGGTTTCGGTTCGCTGCTAGAAGGTATTTAGTAACTATCAATATTACTCCAAATTTTTTAATATTGTGCAGTGTAATGTTAGAATTCGTCTACGGACATTAGATGAATGCCTAATTCGCGCGCATGTTGCATATATCGTCTCCATGGAGGTTTACCAATTCAGCCTAGTCTTTAAGGGAGATCTGTATACTTCTATCAGACTTATTCTCGGCTCCATTGTGCTTGTTATCCATGCGCTCAGGCCGATTAAATAATCCAATTTGTTCTTATAGAGGACAGGATTTCACTACTCTTTTCATCACCCATTTCAACGACGCCAACGTCCAGATCTATCAACCAAAGCCATGAAGAAAGAGAGATAACTCGAGAATTCCATCATAACACTGCTGGACACATGACACCCACTACCCTACCTCCCACGATCCACACCCTATCCTCATGTGCGCGTGTTCGATTATAAGCTGACCTCTAAGGAGAAACGAATAATTGTGTGTTAATATACACTGGGAGTGATTTGGGAGGAGGAAGAGGAAAGGGATTTAAACGTCTTCACGTAGTTGCGCGCGCTTTCCCCTGATAAACCTCAGTTCCGCGCTATGCTGGGCGAGGTCTCTTGAATATAATTAAGAGAACTCCACTTTAGTTCAATAGGAGGCTTTATACCAGGTGGAATGAGAGGCTCCTCCTTATACTCCTGGATTCTCGCTTCATACTCTTCCTTAGCCCTCAGAAGTTCCGATGGTGTTGTGAGGAGCTCTAAAGCACTCAATGCCAAGGTCTTGGCAGCCACAACTCCCATCTTGTGGGTGACGCCCATACCGCACAGGGCGGAAGGCACCCACCGAGCAAGTGTGCGAGGATAATTAATGCCCGAGACAGGCTTTAGATCTTTAGCCACATACAGCCTAGCCATTGGGGCATGCCAAGTGAGCTCTGCGGAATCGTCAGGAATCACACCTGTATATATAGTGTCCGCCTCCTGTACTGGCGTTATAGTTTCGATGTAGGGTTCCTCCATAGGCTCTACGCCTAGGTTCCTTTGGATCTCCCTCCCAAACTCTTTCTCCTCCTCTGAATACCTAGGGGGACCGACAAGTAAGAGGTTACGATAAACAAGCTCGGCCATTACATGGTTCGGTTGCCCCGTTCGTTGGTGTGTGATGAGGCGCGTCGCTAGCCTGCAATTTATAGCTGAGGCGGCGGCCTTAGCACACCTCTCCAACATCTCAGATACCACATTTATCTCATATAGGGTTGGACGTGACCACATGAAGATGATCTGAGAATAATCCCGCAGCCCACCATACATAATAACCTTTCCTACGCGCATGCCTATGGAGCTAACCATAGTAGCCATTAAAATTGCGGCATCCAACGCGTTTGGATTGGGATATCCTAAGCGGGATTCCAAGGCATGGAAATTATATGCTACCATTTTATATGCATTCGGCCAATTATCCCACAGCACGGTAGTCGTCCTACATGCCGCATAGTTTCCTGGATGGAAGCCTAGAACCGCATCTAGACCCTCGAAGTACCCGTCCCTTGCCATGTAAGGCTTGCCGAGCAATAGTTTCTCGGCGGGGGTTCCGAAGTACTTTAATGTTCCCTTGAGATCATGCTCTTCCATTGCCACCTTTGTGGCCACAAATGCTCCAGCAGGTGCAACGCCTAGCATATTATGTGCGTCAGTGAAACCTGGACCGTAGGGTATAACTGGTTCCTTATAGGGGACAGCCTTCTGTGATAACCCCCTACGTGCGTCGTACTCGCCATAGGTGGCTATCACTGGTTTTCCTGAGCCGTAGGTAGCCAAAAAGGCCGTGGGAAGGCCAGCTATATTTGTGTCAACCTGAAAGTCGTTCTCTTCAAGAAAGTCAGAGATAAGTTTAGAGGACTTGTATTCCCTGAGGGCTGGTTCGGCGTATCTGAAAATTGTGTCGCTCATATCCGCTATCCGCTTAACATTGGCTTCAACCCAGTTTAAGGCGGTCTTTTTCTCCCTAGAAATAACACTTTTCATATCTATACCTTCTTTTTTTTAATGAATTATTATATTTTAAATGTTCTAAATAAGTATTATGATAGGCACACGCAACACACTCACACGACTCACATAAGTAACCGTTTGCACTTATGAAAGATATTATGTGAAGCGGCAAAGAAGAATTTACCGTATCAACCGTAGGCAGAAAATATTTATAAAAGCAAAAATTCTTACTTAAGATATAAAATGATCTTCAACTATAAAAATTTCCACTTTTCAGAAGTACCGAAAATAATTGTTAAGCCTCCAGGACCGAAGGCAAGAAAGATCCTTGAAGAGCTGACTAAGTTTGATCCTCCTTTCCCTCCGAAGCCAGAAACACCAATGCCTCCTCTGACCAACGTGTTTGAAGAAGCAAAAGGTGCCACAATAAGAGACGTGGATGGAAATATATTTATCGACCTAGGGGCAGGGATTTCTGTCGCAAACGTAGGTCATTGCAATCCTGTAATTGTAAAAGCTTTAAAAGTTCAGGCTGAAAAATTGTGGCATCTGAGACCTTGGAACTCTTCAGTACGCCTCAACTTTCTTCAAAAAATTGAGGAAATAATGCCGGGTGAGATGAAAAATAACATCCGCCTTGGATTCGCAACGGGAGGAAGTGACGCTGTAGAGGGCGCGTTAAAAATCGTTAAACTCTTGAAAGACAAGGGAGGCATCATCGCATTTGACGGTGCTTTCCATGGTTCAACTCATGGCGCAATTGCACTGTCCGCCAATGTTCAGATGAGAAAAGGGCTTAGAAATATAATGCCAGGTGCATATCATGTACCATATCCTTACTGTTACAGATGTCCATTTAACGACGAGTACCCTGAGTGTGATATGATGTGTATCAGATTCATAGAAAATCAACTTCAAGATCCATATGCTGGAATGTGGGAACCGGCAGCAATGTTTATAGAACCGATTCAAGGAGAAGGCGGTTATATCATACCACCTGATGAATTCATGCCAGAGATACGCAGAATAACTCAGGATAATGACATACTGTTGGTCGCAGATGAGATTCAAACTGGATTCTGCCGCAGTGGAAAAACGTTCGCAGTGGAACATTGGGATGTAACACCTGACATTATGTTACTATCTAAAGCAATGGCGGCAGGTCTGCCAGGATTTGCTGCTATTATAATGAAGAGGGAACTATTAGATGTTGAAGGTGCTCGTATACCTCATGGGGGAACATTCAGATCCAATCACTTAGCCATGAGTGTAGCTTTAGCCAATATTGAATTCATGGTAAAAAATGACATCGCTAAAAGAAGTAAAGATCTGGGAATTTACACAATGAAGGCTTTAAGAGATACACTTGAGGATACAAAATTCGTTGGAGATATCAGGGGAAAGGGGTTAATGATAGGCATAGAGTTTGTTAAAGACAAAGAGACAAAAGAACCATTCGCAAAATTCGTGAACAAAGTAACCGATAAAATGCTGGAAAAAGGTTACATCATACTCAAATGTGGGCATTACAAGAATGTCATTAGACTCATGCCTCCGATAATAATAACCAAGGATATGCTGGATGTAGGGGTGGCTGCTCTTGGAGACTCGGTGAGTGAAGTTGAAAAGAGTTATTAAGCGCAACTTTATTATCAATATATTTTTTATTTCAAGTATATTGTAGCCCGCCTCCATAACTTGCGACGTCTATTTCAGTTGCGATCTGCATTAGCCTGTCGTAGACTGTTGGTTCTATTCGAATGGGTACCAGACGCCACTTCAACTCCTTACCCAAGAGTCCTCTGACCTTATCCCGGGTCTCCAGCATAGTCAGCCCCTT
>Ga0180438_10003299_pt1 | contig 24575 bp, 28 predicted proteins | sample SS_ome_12_FD_132455 | JGI IMG/M metagenome (GOLD analysis project Ga0180438, IMG submission 132455) | Hypersaline lake sediment archaeal communities from the Salton Sea, California, USA - SS_3_D_2 metaG | ecosystem: Environmental > Aquatic > Non-marine Saline and Alkaline > Hypersaline >... | reverse complement strand
CTAATGAAATTGCTGATACTTCTAGGTATGTTGATATACTTCAAAAAGATATGCAGAGAGGATTAATTCCACAACTTAAATTATTAAAAAGCGCAGTAGAATCTGCTGCTGCATCTCTTTATGAAAAATATGGCCCAGCATTAACTAGAATAGTTGAAAAAATAAAAAATGGCGCAGAACAAGTTGCTAAGACTCTTGAAGAGGATACGCGGGTAGCTAATATATTAGATAAAATTGTGGAAGGATTGGAAGAGACTGGTAATCAAGCATTAAAAATTGGCAAAAATTTAGGAATTGGATTTGTTGCCTCATTAAATGCGTCTGCTGATAAATATATAGCTTTGTTTGAGAGATTTGGTGTTGGTGTTGAAGGATTAAGTGAATCTATAACTCCTGAAAGCGCTGCTGGTTTCTTTGATAAGATACATAGAGTTGTTATACGAATTGGTACAGAAGTGGCAAATATAATGGAAGATATAAAAGTAGAGAATATATTACAGGTACTTAAAGACCTTTTAGAAGGGATGAGATCTTTTGGTGGGTATCTATTATCAGATGTCATACCAACAGCTATGGCGTTTATGGATGCATTTGCTAAAAAATTTATTGGCGCGTTGGGATGGGCGGACAGAAAAAAAGCGTGGTTAGCAGCGGGTATAACTAATGTTGGCAGACCAATTGCTACTGCTGGAGCGTGGGGGGCATCTTTGTTGGGGTCATTTTTTGGAATTCGTAGTACAGGATTGCTTGGTGCTGGTAAGATGAGCGCAGAAGAATCTAAGTCTGCGCTTATAAGTGCTATGAGAGCCGCAAACAAAGACGCAGGAAAAGTGTGGAGAGATGCTGGTAAGGAAAATGCTGCAAGATACAGAAATCCTACATTAGATGCATATAATGCACTTTCTGAAAAATTAGGCGGAGATGTTGTGTCCGCTGCTTTAACTAGAGCACAAAATTTCTTTTTAGAACCTAGAGGTGGAGGTGTTTTAAAAAGAACAGGCAACTTAGTTAGTGATATCACTGATATAGTACAATCTCCAGCAAGAAATATACCAATCCCACCATCTACTGAGGAAATATTGGAAGAGCAAAGAAACGCATATAGAAAGTTAAAGCGCTTCATGTATAACATTTTACCTCATGAAGAATTCACAATACCAGAATTATTACGAATAAATGCTGAAATGATAGAAAGTTACAAAAATATTATTCACATTCATAGAGATATGATTGGTATTTACAGAAATGATACTGAACAACTTAAAGAAATTTATGATGAATTTAAGTTTGCGAATGAAAGAATAGAAATTCTTGAAGCCGAAAGAAAATTCTTACGTTGGAAAGAAGAGGAAGCTAAATTAAAATCTATATCTATTAAACAAAATTCAGATGCTCAAACTCCTTTAGGGATTAGAGGGAAATAATAATGGCTATAACACCGCAAGATCAATTAGCTGGATGGTTTGGTTCTGTTCAAATAGGTTCTCATGCTTATTTGGTTAGGACTAGGCAGAAGAATATTCTTGTCGAACAGATTCCTAGATTAGATTATGTTGTTATTAAAGATCTAGGCGCTGGTACTCCTGCCACATTCACAGTAAAAGCCTGGTGTCGTGGTGGTAATATGACTAATAGACAAACTGTAGAACAGTATATGAATGAGTTAGAGGATGATTTAAGTGATGCTTCTCCAGACACATTAACTGTTTCTGGAAGATCATATACAAACTGTCATTTTTATGATATTTCATTTGATGGGAAGGATGAAAAGTGGTTGTATTTAACTATTACCTTCTACAGATCTAGTTAGGAGTGTTTGCATGAGAATATTGGTTGTTCATAGTGGTTTTGTGTTTAGTTCTGGCGAAATTGGACTTTCTCTTGTTGCAGCATTGAAGAGACAGGGGCATTGGGTAGTAGAATACGAAACTTATAAAAGTCTAGAAATGGCTAAACAATGGTTGCAAACTAGATATTTATTTACTTATAAACCTATGGTTGAAAGTGAAATACTCGAACTTACATCTGGTCATATAACTAATGAATGTATTTATGATGAGATAGATACTGTATTGTTTATACATGGTGTGCATATCCATCCAATGCATATCAACGCTTTAAATAAATTAAATATTACTACAGCATTATGGCTTTTAGATGATCCACATGAATTTGATTTAAATAAAGAGAGATCTAGGTATTACAAACTTATATTTACAAATGATAAAAATACTGTAGACAAATATGAACGTCCTTCTTTCTATGTCCCAACTGCTGTAGATCCAGAAGTTTTTAAAGTATTAGATAAACCAATATCTGATGTTTCATATTATGATATTTTGGTTTATGGAAGTTTCTATCCTGAAAGACTAAGTTTTTTATCAAAATTAATTCAGTTAAATAAAGATAAGTATTCTATTTTAGGATTTGGCAGGACAAAAAATGAGATAAATGGTTTAGATTGGGTTAATAAACCTTATTTGTGGAAATCTGTTGTGCCAAGAATAAATAATTGTCATATTGTATTAGACATAGCTAGAGATCCATTCCGATCTGCTTATGGTGCTACAAATAATGGAGAAATTTTACCTAGTAATATTAATCCAAGAATTTATGAAGCCGCTGCATGTGGAAAATTACCAATTACTAATTGTAATATAGACACATTATCAGAAGCTTTTGGAGAAGATATAGCTAAAGCAATTCATTATGATTCTGTAGAGGAGGCACACGAAAAAATAGATTGGTTTATTAATCACTTACCAGATTATTATGCTGTTGTGACTGACTTGAATTCAAAAGTTTTATCTGAGCATACATATGATAAACGAGCAGAAATTATAACTCAAAAACTCAAAGAATTTTCTCCAAAGCCAATAACTAGAAGAATTAAAGTAGTTGAATCTACTAGACGACAACTTACTCCGATATGGGATAATAATTATGAAGAAAACAAAAAAAGAATAAATAAAGAAAATACAATTAAAGTATTTGAGAATCAATTTAATAATAAAACAGGAATAATTGTCAGTAATGGACCTAGTTTTAAGAATTTTGCTTACAAACAACAGGAAAGACTTTCTTATAAATATTTAGTAGAAGATGGAGCAATAGGAATTTCAGTTAATTCTGCGTATAAAGAGATGTGTAAACTGAATATTGATAATTTATTTGAAATGATTATAGATCCAAAAGAAGATCAGGCAAAGCATTTTAAGGATTGTAATACTGAAAAATCTATTCTTTTAGCAAGTTATTTAACTAGTCCAAAGATGTTAAATGAGTGGAAAGGAAACATAAAATTTTTTGCTACTTCTGCTGCGAATGAAAAATATAAACCGTATGAGGGATTACCAAGACTATCTCCAGGTCTCACAGTAATTTACTCAGCCATGCAATTTCTAATATATACCGGATGCAAACGGATAATATTTGTAGGTTGCGATTTAGCCTATACAAATGGATTTGAATATTATAATGTTGAATTGGAAAAAGATAAAATTAGTGAAAAATCCGAGGATTATATAGTAACCCTAGATTTACACGATAAAATGACTATTACTACACCTGTAATGATAGAAACTAGAAATTTAATTCGTGAAGAAGTAGAAAATAGAAAAGATGTAGTATTTATTAATGCGTCTAATGATGGTATAATACACGGAGAGAACATTGTTTTAAAATCTTTAGAGAAGGTGTTGGAGGAATAATATGCCTATTACTGCAAGTGAAATACAATTTTATAAGCCTATGACTATAGCTGCTTCTGTTGGTGCGACTTCTTATGGTGGTAGCATTGGAGCTAGTGTTTTGTCTGGTACACTAAACGAAATATTATTTGCTCAATCTGCTGAAGAAGCTGGAGGAGCAACAATTAAGCAATATCAAAAGCTCTTTATAAAGAATGCAGATCCTTCTATTAATTATACAAGTTGTTCTATTTGGTTAGGTTCCCAGGAACATTCATGGCAAGATACTGAAGCTGGATCTGTGTTGCTCCCACAAATCACTATTGCACTAGAAAAAGCATCTGCTTCTGGTAGCGCTATTTTAGATGGTACAAACGCTGGTTCTGCGCCAACAACCCTACCACCATACATAAGTTCTGGAGATTTTACTGCTCCTGCTTCTGCTGGCATTGGTTTAGCTCCACCAAATGTTAGAATTGATGCTAATTCAGCACAAGGGATATGGATTAGACGGCAGTTGGTTGCTGGGGTAGTGGCAGATGCAAGTTCAACAGCTAGAATCAATGTGAAAGGCTATTCTACATAATGGCAATTTATGGCTCTATAATAATTGGTGTCACAACAAATGATACTTATCAATTTGCTATTGTTGCTGTTGATGAAGTTGGAAATGAAAGTACGCCTAAAGTTGGATCTATTATAGTTTCTGGTGTCCCAAACTCTCCAACTAATTTATCATTATCTTATGATTCTGTGAATAAACAAATAACTCTTACTTGGGTAGATCCAACCAATTCAGATTTAGATGAATTGTTAGTTTATGGTAGTGGTGGAACTTCTGATTATCCAGATTTAAGTAGTCCAATTGATACAATAGCTTCTGGAGTGCAGCAATATCAAACAGCTACCAATTTAGCTGATGGTACATATGCATATATAGTAAGGGCTAAAAGCACTAACGGAAAAATAGAGAGAAATGGAAGTGTGGTTGGGCAAATTATTCCACAAACCCCTGCTGCTCCATACGGGGTTATTTCTGTTCCTATTGCTGGTGGAGGAGCAGAGATAGTGTGGAATAAACCAGTTCTAACTGATAATGCATTTTTTAAATATATTACTCCAACAAGATTTAGGATTTATAGTGATGGTGGATCATTAGCTTCATGTACAATATTAGAAAGTAGTGTGGAAGCAGAAACCGCGATTAGTCAGTCTTGTACTTTAGCTTCATTAACTGCTTCAGGAAGCGAATTATGGAAATTTGCAGTTAGTGGAACATATGGAAGTGCAGAAGGAATTAAATCTAATATGGCTAGTGCTATTTTAGATGCTGTAGTTCCTTCCGCTGTGGCTACTGCCACATTAGAAGTGGTGGCGTAATATGGTTACTACATATACTTTAGATTATAATTCATCACTTAAAAATGCAAAAATATATCTAGACATCCTTGAACAGCCTACATACAAAGGAACCATAACAACTTTGTCTAGTGTGTTTTCTACCGCAATAGTTAGTTCGTTAACTTATAGTGCTGCATACACAGCAAGTTTAGCACATGCAATGCTCCCAGCATTAAGATGTGGTCAATTTGTTAATGTGTTAAAAAATGCTGTGGTAAGACTTAGATTATGGTGTCCCCAAAGTAATATTCATATGACATTATTTAAAGGAGTAATCACTAGAGTTAATTCTACATTAAGTAGTAGTGCTGATGATGTAGAAATAGATATTACTGATTATAATTATTTTTTAAGTAAGCATAATGTAATTGGGAAAATTATAAGAAAAAGTGTGTATGATGAAAGTTTAGATGGTACTTCATTGTTACGTTTTATAAGTGGTGATGAATGTATATTTAATAAAGATGGAGAGAAAGATAGATCTTCAGCATTTTTTAGGATAAATCCATCAGCATCTAATATTTCTTTGGATGCAACAATAACTGAAGCACCAAAAGATTACCCAGAAGAAATTAATCATCAACTTGCTTTTCCTGTGTTTGGGGCAGAAGATTCTACAAATAATGAGTATTGGACATATGAAGATATTTTAAGGTATGTTCTAGCTTTATATGTGTTTCCTTATGTTTCAGAATATTTAGAGCCAATTACAGATGAGGAGTTATACGAATTTGATTCTAAAAAATTAGGATCAACCTGGCCTTCTGACGATCCTGATCGACCATTTAATATTCAAGCACAGGATAATTTCGATTTAACTGGTTCTAATCTTACAGAGGCTTTAAATTCAATATTTCAATCTATAGAACCAAATGCTTTTTATTGGTGGTTAAATAGTAAAGAAGTGGCTGGTAAAACTTCTGAGTTTAAGTGGTTTAGAAGAGAAGGAACCTCTTCACCAGCAATAAATATAGCTATACCAACTACTTTAGGTACTCAAACTAGGTCGATTGGTTTTACACCTACAGATTTATCAATATCTGAAAACACTATGGATTCTTTTGATAAAATTATTGTTTTAGGAGATTTTATTGGTATTCAAACTACTGTAATTTTAGAAGAATTAAGTGATTATACAGATGAGGAAGTAACTGATGATGTTTTAGATACTGATGAAGAGTCTGATTACTATGGTCTTGAGGATGAGGATGAAATTAAATCTAAATATCCCTACAAGTATAGAAGATTTGGATTATCTGAAGAATATGATTTTACTGAATTGGATGCATATTTAACAGCAAATTTGGGCGCTCCAACAGACATATATGGAAATGAAGTGGATACATGGTTTCCAAGACGCCCAAAAATAAGGTTTAAGCGTTATACTGAAATAGAAAATGAAGGAAAGAAAAAGAAATTAGATATCGTAGTTTTAAAGAACGAATCTGAAAACTCTTGGAAGGCCGCTAAAGAAGAAGATTCTATTGTCGTAGACGAAGAAAATTGTATTATATCTTTTTCAGAGCCGTTATTTGAGCATGATTATGAGCCTGGGGAAGAAACTGATTATTCGGCGCACACTTTAACTCATATTCCTGTGGCTGTTGTGGCTTTAATTGAAACTGGAATAAGATACAAAGAGATTGTAACAAAAGATAATGCTGAAACCACTGGAACTAAGATTATCATGGAAGAGGATGCCAGACTAATAATTAGAAAAGATGAATATGTAAGCAAAGAAGAAGTGCGAGATTCTGATGGCATCAGTAAATTAGTTGGAACCGCTGAAGATACTGGAATTAATTATTCTTTAATTGGTGCTCCAGATGCAGTTACCGCAGACGAAGATGAGTCTGGAATATTTAGAGTATTAAGAGAAGATAATGATTTTTTATATGTTGTAAATGATGCAAATAAACTTGACGATGCAGCCAATCAGTTTATTGCTGGTAGAACAAAAGCTTCAAAATCTGTAAGTATATCTTTACCATGTATTAATACTTTAATTACCCCTGGAAAAACGATTAAAACAATAGAAAATGCTGGCGATTACGGTAGGAGAAGGATAATTACAACAGGAGGATCTAATTCTTCAGAAAGTCCAGTTAATTGTTTAATTACTTCTGTATCTCATGATTTTGTAAATTGGAAAACTTCCTTAGAAGCGAGTGGATAATATGGATATATTAACTTCTGTTATTGCTAGATTATCAAATGTAGAAAGACAAATTATTAATATTAATAAAAAGATTATTAAGTTAGAAAGAAAACAGAGAGAATTAGAAAAGAAATTAAATATTGCGCATTCTATAGGTGGGTATCCAAGGCTTAGTTCAATTGAGAGGTTGTAGATGTCATATGCAAGTGAGTATATACAAGCAATTGAGAATTGGTATGCAGCAGATGGAGTAGGTGTTTCTAATATCATTCCTTCTAGTTATGCTCCTGGATGGAAAATTTTAGGTGATACAGATACAGTTTTTTATGACTTACCAGATCTCAAAAAATGGTTAACTTGGTTTTCAGATCTTAATGGTTCATTTGATACACTAACTTCTCTATACAATTACATGATGGTTTCTGCTGGGCTTTCAAACGGACTAGACATGAGCACGAAAAGGAAAGCAAATTTTAAATCTTTTTTAAGAAGTATAAAAGATTTAAAATCTTATAGACTAGGGCATGATTTTTATGAATTCTTATTTAGATTAATTCAATTTACTATTTATGGTGATGGAACTATCTGCACAAAACCACCTTCTGCTAGACGTAAGTTTGTGGAAGATTTATTTGATTCAAATACATTTGTTAATTTTATTAATCCATTTTTATCATATCCATATAATCCCAACGATAATTTTTTTACATATTATTTAGCAGATTCAAAATTATCTCATAGAAGGATTATGGGTAGACGGTTTCAGACGGTTTCACAGGTTGCACATGATTTAATTGGCGGCAAAGGATCTATTTTATTTATTTTATGTGATAATCCTCCAAGAGTACTAGAAATAGATATGACCAAGCTTGATTCTGCAAGCATATTAGACGATATGGTTGTGGGGGTACATACACTGGATAGTCTAGATTCTGCTAGATCTATGTCTTACATTTATGTGGATACTGATTGTTCTGATTATTGGTGGATGTACAAGAGAAAAATACTTATTCAAGAGAATAATTCTAGATATATAAAAATATTCAATAATGACTTTACAGAAGGAATAATTAATGGCAGTTCTACAATCACTCTTCCAGATAGTAATTATAAATTAATAAAAGGAGAAACAGACCAAGAAAATACTTTCTTTTTATACAGAGATCCACCAGCAGGAGGTACAGTGGATTATGGTAAATTTTATACCGCTACATTGGATTCTAATAATGTAGCGATAACATCGTGGCTACAAACAGTAGATAAACCTAATAATGGATATATTGCTGATAATTTAAGAACTTTTCGACACTGTAGTAATGGATACTATACTTCATATGAAAAAACCTTAATAAGTGATGATGGATATGTTGCTACAAATCTTCCTAATTATGGTAGTGATGACGCAATATCTATTTATTATGATTATAGTGGAAATAATATTAAATCTGTGCTATCTCCAAAAATTTATTCAGAAGCGCATTTACTTAGAACTGGTAAAATGTTGGGGCCGTTCCCAAGACATTCTTTTGAGTGGGGCAATACTGACGCTTTATGTGCTTGTCGTGAATATATAGAGAACATAAGTGATCCTATATCAAGTTATGATCCATTAGATATTCCCTGGAACAACTATCCTGATAAATGGTGGGGGGTTAAAAAAGTATTTTCGGTTATTGGTAATATGTTGGATGATATTGCACCAATAGGACTTGCTGATAGTCACTCTGTTTTTGCTACTTGTGATTTATTTGATTTCTTTAGGCAAGAAGGCAATTATAATAATACTTTTACTTACTCAAGTCCAATGCCTTTAATTCTTACTTCTTCTACTCTAGGATTAGTAGATAAATATTCACCATTTTTTAAAGCCACGCATTACCAAGGTGGTGATGATTCTGCTATATATAAAGAAATACATATTATAAATGGCCCAAGTAAATACGATAGAATAAAGATGATTCCAGTGTTGGAAACTGATGATGATTGGTGGCATTTACATCCCAATGCTCGATTAATATATACTGGTGGTTCGTCTTGTACTAATTTTGGTTACCCACTAAATTATTTTTGTTCTAGATATGAATGGATTCCAAACGCTCCTTGGCCCCATCAATTGGGCAATCCAAGTTGGAGGTGGGATCCAGAAGCATATCCTTATGAAGATATTAAAATATATGAATATACTACTGTAGGGTGGAATTTTGGTGGATCAAGTGGAATATATATGCCTTATGTATTTGACTATCCTCTTTATACTGGAGATGGTGTGACTTATGATATTGCGTGGGATCTTGGATGCAATCCTTGTCCTTTTTGGCGTGATGAGTGCGATTTTATGACGGGTGCGGATTACTATTCTGGCTCATATGTTGGATCTAAGCAGCGTAATTTAAAATGGGGATATGACTATATGCAAACAGCTAGAGCATTTAGACCTGGTGGATGGATATCGGAAGATAAAACATACGTTGAAGCATCTGATTATTACAGACAAATTGGAAAAATAACTTATCCTGGGCAAGCTGACATTTGGGAAGTCGGTGGTATAATATTAGCTGAATATCATCACCCAACAGAATTTGCTGTCCCTCCAATTGCATATAGTGGTAGACTAGCAAATGATTCTGCTAGAAGTATAGCTATGTATAATGAATATGTTCAGCCAGTTATTAATGGACTTCCCTCTATGATTTCTAAAAGTCCGTGGCCTTGGGATGAAGAAGATCACGAAGATTTTTTAAGAGAATATGGTGAATCTGTTATATTACTTCCACTAAATTGGGAATCTTACGCTATTCATGAAAACAGATCTGGGGAATCAGCAAATTTTGCTGGAACTAAACTTCCATTAGACTCATCAACATACAAAGTAAACTTAGGAATTTATGCTGATGATGCGGTAGATATGATTTGGGGTTGGCCTGTACGGTGGATTAGTTAAATTTTTAAAAATTTTTCTGTCGATTGAAACCGAAATGGCAACTATACTAGTGATATGGGAATGCTAACGATACATCCATCTACGACCGCAGGGTTTATCCTGCTTGAGATCAAAGGCATCGCACCCAGCGAATCGCCTGTGCTTCTTCCTTCTTGCCGTTACATTCCCCACATAGATCGATGGATCTGCTCACTGTTCGATATATTATATTATATATTATATATACATAATGTAGTTAAGTATGGGTTGATAATATATCCAGATCCAGAGCACACTCTTAAACCTATATTAGATTTTCAAACTAATACATCTTTTAACAGTAACATAATACAAAATAAAGTTAATTTTACTCATAATACTTATAGAAAACCTTATGAACATCAGAAAATAGGAATACAACTATTAAAAAGCAATGATTATTATGGCATATGGGACGAACAGGGCGCTGGTAAGACATTACAAGTAATTGAATCATTAAATGATCAGTGTTTGGTTGTGTGCCCTAAGAATGGAACTATCAATTGGGCTAAAGAGGTAGAAGCTTCTAATAAGACATATACGTTAGTTGTAGGGGATAAAGAAAAAAGACTTAAATTATATAGAGCAGATTCACAATTTCTAATAGCTTCATTTGGTGTTATACAACGTGATATTCTTACAATGAGAAAAACATATCCATCAGTAGTTATTGATGAATGCCATAGAATGCGGAATAGATACACCAAAACAGCTAAAGCAATAACAAGACTTAAAGCAGATAAAAGAATAGCGTTAAGCGGCACTCCCATATCAAAGTATGTATTTGATCTATGGCCTGTGTTAAATTGGTTAACTAAGGGACAGTTTGGATCAGGAAATAGATTTAAGAATTATTATTGTATTAATAAAGAAAAGAATATATGGAAAACAGTTAATAATAGAAAAAAGAAAATAGTTGTTAAAAGTATAATAGGTACTAAACATAAAAAAGAATTGGAAGAAAAATTATCCTGGTTTTCTGTTAGAAGATTGAAGAAAGACTGTCTTGACTTACCAGATAAAATATTCTCTTCTAAATATTTTAAACTGGAAAAAGAACATATGAATTTTTATAATGAAATTAAAGAAAAGTTTATTATAGAGTTAGAACAAGAAAAAGATATTAGAATTCAAAATGAGTTAGTGAAGTGTACCAGACTGAGACAAACAGTAGTTTGGCCTGATTTGTTAGGTAAGAGAATTGATTCTACTAAAATTGATGTTTTGTCGGAGCTTATACAAGATTTCATAGATGATAATAAAATAATAATTTGGACAAATTTTGTTAAGTTGGTAGAATACTTAAAAGAGCGATATGGTAGATATAATCCTGTCACACTTTATGGAAAAACTAAAGATTCAAAGAAAGTGCAAGAAATATTTCAGGAAGATGATAATTGCAGACTTATTATAGCTAATCCTGCTTCTGGCGGGGAATCAATTAATCTTTCATCAGCTAATGTAGCAATTTATCTTGATAGGACTTATAATTATATTGATTGGGCACAATCGAAAGAACGCCCACACCGTGAGGGACTAATCGGTAAATTATATACTATCAGTCTTGTAGCAGTTAATACAATTGATGAACATATTGATGAAGTATTACAACAACGAAGTAAACTTTCAGCTTCAATTCTTGATCCTACTACGGTTAAGTCACCTACAAGAGATGAAATACTAGAATATTTAAAAGGAGAAAAATGATGGCAAAAGGTAGAACACAAAGAAAGTTGTTGTTACAGACAGAAGAGATTGAAGTTTGGATGGACACTATTCCAAATTACATTATTAAGTCTCCCAATGAGAAAGATGAACTTTATTGTTCTGACATATCGTATCTGCCTAGAATAATGGCTAGATTTTTACTTGATAAAAAACTTGGTAAAAGTGGTACATATAAAAGTGTAAAAGAGTTGGGAGATCAGATTATTAATACTTTAATACCGATGACAAAGTGGTGGGACTCAATGGTAAATAAACTTGGCATGGAGCTTATCTTGCATGAAAAGCTAAATCAGAAGGTGTGATGTGCCGAAATTAGCCAGATTATACGTTCTAATAAACGCTGTGAAACAAAAACTCACCAAAGTAGGGTTGTTTTACCACCCCCACTGTGTTTGGCTCTTAGAATGGCTTATATTGAATAAAAAGGAGGTTGGAAAATGGAATACCCAAATTGGTTTATTTCGATTATGTTTTTCTTGGCTGGATGTGGGGTTTCCAGCATTATTTACGATGTGATAAAAATTACTAGGAGAAAGTGAGATGGCTAAAGTAATCTCCATTTCTAAACTTATTAATTCTGACCTTTTTACAAAATACTCAGGAAACGATTTAAAGGTATTAATATATTTATTACACACTAAAAATACATATATTTTATATGAAGAATTAGTTAATAAATTTCCATATATAGAAATTTATGAACTTAATAATTGTTTGTGCAAATTAAGAGCAAATGAGTATATTAGTTATCCCTCACTAAAAAGTAAAATAAAAGTTAACAGAGATCAAATAGATTTTATTATAGATGCTAGAATAAGAGTAAAAAAGGAAATAGTTATAGACGAAAATACTAAAAATTTATTTGATTTATTTAGTACGAAGTTAAAGTATGAATACAAGCAAAAGAATAAAAGAGATTTTCCATTAAAGCATATTACTGGACAAGGATATCCAACACCAAATCATCTAAATGCATTTGGTGCATTTTGTAATCGAGCAAGAGAAATATTCAATAATCCTCAACTTGGAGCATTTTTTGATAGTTACATTAATTTCTTACTTAATGATGGTCTTTATAAATATAAAGTAACTAGTTATTGGATTATTATATCTAGCGCAGCACTTGAAGTGTTTAAAGCAACAAATTCTGAAATTAGGGAGAAAAGTAAATTTGATAAGTTGTACGAAAGGACAATTTAATGACTTCTGAAATCTACAAAAACACAGTATTAAAATGTGAAAAATGTGGAGGACAGGGCATCTTGTATAATACAAAAGTTTATGATAAGCATTCAAAACTTAATGATGTAATTATGTGCGATTGCACTAAGGAAATGTTTAGGCAGCTTAGATTAGAGAAGGCTGGAGTACCTAAAAATTTCTGGATATTTCCAAAATTCTCTGATTCTATATTAAAATATTTATATACTTTGATTGATGATTGGGATAATATAATTTTATGTGGCCCCATCCAAACTGGTAAAAGTACTTATGCAGCAAAGATTCTTGAACTATGGCTTGATAAAATGAATGTTACTGGAATGGACAAGGAAGTTGGTGCTAAGTGGCTTTCTCTTTATGAGTTAGCTTCATTATCAAAAAGCTTTAACTACGAAGAACTTAACAAAGCCAGCACAATATGGAATTTAGATATATTAGTCTTAGATGAGGTTGTTCCGCAAGCTTTAATTAGAAAGTTTACTTTGGAAGATTTATATTTTAGAATAAAAAATCGTGTAGAATCTACCAAGAAAACCGCTATAACAACACTTATTAGTCCTTCTAAATTTGAGGAATATTTAGGTCCAATGTTAAGTGGCTTACTTGTTGAAGCATTTAAAATAGTAGATTCTAGGTTGATTGTATAGGAGTTAACATGGTTAATGTGGAAAAAAGCATTGAACTTCAAGTGATTGCGGGAATGTTATCTAATAACAAATTTTTTAGGAAGGCAATAAGACTTGTTAAGCCAGCACATTTTTCTATGGCCGGACTTAGATGGATTTTTAAAGAAATGGATAGATATTATTCAACATATCACCAATCACCAGATATCAATATTATAATAAATGAGATGGCAAAACTAGATAAAGATACATATTCGCAATATGAAAAAGAAATACTTGAATTACCATCTTCTGACGATGCGTCAGAATACTCATTAGATTTTTTAATGGATTTTGTTAAGGGAAGAGAGCTTACTAAAGGAATAACTGAAGCAATTAATTATTTGGAGAAGTATAATATAAAAGAGGCCGTTGAGGTAGTTTCGGCTTCACTTGTTGATATGGTTGATAAGGATTGGACAGTTGATGATTGGGCTTCTACATGGGAGCAGAGAAAGGCATATTTTAAATCTAGAAATGAAGAAACAAACGTCTTGCCAACAGGAATATCAAATAGTAAAATAAATTTAGATAGAGTGTTAGGAGGCGGTGTAAGACGTGGTGAATTTGTGGCTGTCATGGCTCCCACAAAACGTGGTAAATCAATTTTCTTAGTGCATATAGGCTATGTGGCCTTAATTGAAGGTTGGAATGTACTACATATAACTTTAGAGACTACCAAAGAGTTAGTTCTTAGACGATATGATGCAAGATTTTTAAATACTTCTGCAACAAAGTTAAAAGTGCAAGATTTCTCAGATGAAGAGATGAAAAGATTGAATAGTATTATAAAAAGTTATAATGATATTTCTCAAAGATTGAAGGTTGTAGAAGTTCCTCCGCAAAGCTGTAATATTAATAAAATATTTGATATTGTATCTACGCTAGACCAAACGCAGAAGTTTTATCCAGATGTTGTAATTGTAGATTATGCTGATATTATGCTTTCAATTAAGCGGTATAAAGAATTTAGGCATGAAGCTGAATCTATTTTTTGGGATTTAAAAAGGCTTGCTGAAAGATTAGATGTAGTTGTATGGACAGCCACACAAGCTAAAGCTTTAAGTGCTACAAAAAGAAGTTTGGGGGCAGAAGATTTCTCTGAATCATATGGAAAAATAAAGGTTGTGGATGCTCTATTTGCAATAAACCAAACAGAAGATGAGGAAGATGTTAATTTTATGAGAATAGGGTTGCCAGCATATAGAGACGGTCAGTGTGGATTAGAAGTTCCAGTATTTGTTGATTTAGATAAAATGTTATTTCGTGGTATTGATGATAATGATTTGGAGGAGAAAAATGAGTAAAAGCAAGGTTGTGTTAGAGATGGCTGATGGCGTAGTAGAAAAAGCTTATATAGTTGCAGCTCAGAAGTTAAAAAAACAATTGTCGGCGATGGAAGCAAAATTGGCTAGAAGAGATGAGAAAATTAAAAAGTTACAAGATGGTTTAGACATAACTCAGGAAAAGAGAGTGGAAATAAAAAACGCGGCTGAGAAGTTAGTGGATTTATTAGATGATGCAGGATGGTATGATATTGATAAATACTATGACGAATTTTAAAAATTTAGATTATCCATGTGAAGATTTTGTAGAAGATATTAAAACTGGTTATTGTGCATTAATGCACCCTAATGGTTCTTGTAAACGACAAAATCATTTTATTTGTGCTTTGTGGATACTTGCTGTAGAAGAGTTAAATAAGGAGAACTATCATGAATCGTGTGCATCATAAGGTTTTAGGAGAGAATAATTGTGAAATTAGGTGGGTCAACGGAGATCCCCCATCGAGAGAATGGGAGGCAATTTTTATTGAATTTACTGATAATGGTATGGTGGAAATAACTTTAGCTAATAATAATGAGAATATAGATTTTTTTGTGGCTGAACTTGATATTGCTTGGAGTATATTTGATTTGGCTAAACGCGTAGAGAGTGTGTTTGAAAGACTGTTTGCGGAAGCATTAGATTTCTATCCATTAACTGTAGCAGCATTAATTTGTAGAGATAAAGAAAGTAAATATAATGAATTAAAGGAACTTTGTACAAATAATATATAGCATTTATTGAATTGAATAGGAAATATTGATAGTGCTTGCTTATTTAAAATCTCATAATATTAAGAACATAAAAAAATCTTATGATAATGAACTAATATTTTCATGTCCTTTTCACCACGATAGAACTCCATCTGCAAGTATAAATATGAAAAAGAAAGTTTTTAATTGTTTTGTTTGTGGTGGGTTTAGTATGCCACAATTTATTGCTAAACTAGAAAATTGTACTATACATGAAGCTTTTAGAATATTAAAAGAAGAAATACCATACCCAACTGTTAATGAATTGGTAGAATCTAAATTACCAATTCCAGAACTACCAATTAACGATTTAGAAGTGGTTGGAGCTACGGCGCGGTCTGCCCCAGCGGTTAAGTACCTGGAATCGCGCAAGATTTCTGTTGACATGGCTGCGGTCTATGGTGTATCATATATTTGGAGGGGAGAGGACGATGGGTGTTTAGTACTGCCCTTCTACTGCGATGGCTACAAAGGCTACCAAACGCGGCGAATAGTTGGGATGGTTGGCAAGAGCAAGAGATATAGAACAAAAAAAGGTAGCGTCGCCGATAAGATGTTGTATAATATGGATAGGTTGGTTGGGAACGCGCATGAAGATGGGGTTTGGGTGGTTGAGGGGCCGATGGACGTTTTGAAGTTACAAAGTCTTAATATTTGTGCGCTTGGTCTATTAAGAAATAAAATGAACAAATCTCAATTTGCTCAAATTATAAGAATGGACCCCAATTATGTGGTTGTATATCTTGATCCTGATTGCTCTCATAGATCCGAAGCAATTGCGTCAGACTTTAGGTTACTGCTTCCTAGTTATTATGTTCGTAATCCTTCTGCTGATCCTGCTGCTTTAGCTATAGAGGACTTTAAAAAATTAGATATTAGAGAGCCTAAAATAAACAATGCTTTGAGAAAGAAAGCGCAAGAAGTGCAGAGGAAATATGAAAAAGACAGTATCCTTGGATGAAATTGAGAAATTTATTCAAAAGTTTAGACGGAATCCTAGTATTGGTGAGGGGGATGATTATGTGCGAAGATTGTTTGTGTGGCTACCTCACAAATATGGGAAAGACCAAAACCAACAAAAAAATATTGGATTGATTGAAAAAGGAGGCTTTGATAATGAGAGTAATGAAGAGCGTATATGATGTTATTAAGGTATGTGATGTTATTACAGTTGCAGAAGCGGCTACAATTTTAAATAAGAAAGTTCAGACTGTATATTATTATATTAACAATGAAAAACTTCCTCTTTTGCCAGTTGAAGGAGCAACTCTTTTAGATAGACAGGATGTTCTTGCGTTTGCTGTTAGAGGAATGGATTTCAGCAAGGGGGAAGAAAATGCAGACAGTCCAGAAGATGTTGCTTGATAATTATGAAAATTTTAAACCAATGGCTTGGAAATGGAGAGATTTGTTTGATAATGATCCTAATGAATGTATGCAGGAGATTTGTAAAGATTTTTTAGAAATCGGTCAAAATTACTTAAATAAGAACACCAATCTTCCAGATATTAATTATCTTAGGCGTGCTGTTTATAACAAAATGCTTTACAGAATTAGACATAAAGGTAGGTTGTATGTTAGGAATGTTGAGCCAATAGTATTAATGGATGATACTTTATTGGATGAAATGCTTGCAAGCAATGAATCAACTGAAAACGAAATAGATATTAAAGATGCTTTTGATGTATTTAAAAAGAATGTTCCTTCTTGGTTTTGGGAATTGGTTAATTTAATGAGTAAGACTAAATTTACCCTAAGACAATCTATTGCATTTATTAAATTGAGATATCCAGAAATAGACTTAAAGGAGATAAAGAATGTTGTAAGAAATGTTATTAAAGAGTCATATGACTGTGGTTTAGAAATGTTAAGTAAAGGATTTGCTAAATTGTTTATTAAGCTAGGAGTTTGAAATGTTATACAAAATAATTGTTATAATATGTATCATATTAATTTTACCATGTTTTGTAATAAGTGCTGTTAACCTAGAAGAAACTCCGATTTATAAAAGATCTAAAGATATAGCAGATCTTACCAAAGCTATAACTACATCACAAGATTCTATTGAATTAATGATGGACGAATTGAATAAGCAAAAAGAGTTATTAGTTGTAGCTGGTAATTTGTTTAAACAAATTGAAGTTGATATGAATGAAACAAGAGTTAGATGTAATGAATTGCAAAAACGTATTGAGATATTAGAAGATTTAATTCCTTCTACAGATAGTAACTATTATTATTATAAACATCCCATTACAACAGTAATTGATATGATGCATCCTTCTAATTCTATGATACGATGTTTTATCAATAAGCTTGATGGCAGAATTGGATATTCTGTTAGTTCAGATTTATTAGGAATAGATACGTTTATAGATTCAGAAAAAGAAGATAATATGGAGATATGGTTTAGATATTATCTTATGGAAGATATCATTAGAGAAAATTTAAGGAGAATGGAATGGTAATGAGCAAACAAGAACGCTCTAAACGAGCTAAATATGCCATTGGAAAAGGCAAACGCTATGAGCGTAAAATTGCTCATATGATTTGTGATACTTTGGGATTTAAATATGAGCTTAACCCAAGAATGGATCGTTCAGGAGCAGGAAATCGTTCAGATAGGAAAGGAGATATAGATAAATCTGATGAATTGGCTGAGATATTTCCATTTCATGTAGAATGTAAGAATCAAGAAGATTGGATGATAGAGTCATTTTTGAATTTAAGTGGCCCCCCAAAGATTGTTTGTGGATGGATTGATCAGGCAATTAAAGATTCTAAAGGTACTCCGTGGATGATAGTTTTTTCACGAAACTACGTTCAAGATTTTGTTATAGTTCCTTTTAGTATTGGTATGAATTTATTAGATGCAAATTGCAAAGTAGATAATAAGTTAAATGTGGAAAGACATATACCATTTTTGTCTTTCTTTTATAATCATAGTGGTTATGATGTTTATGAATTTTCCATTGTAATGAGTATTATAGAACGTGCGGTAAAGCACGACAAAAAAATTTGGAAAAAAACGTGTGAGTGGATAAAGAATTGCAACTATAATAGTAAGGGGGAAGAGGATGAGTGAGAAGATTGTAGTCGGGGGGCGTGAAGTTGATTTGGATTTGGATGCCGATTTATCTTTCAATGAAGATACCCTTGTAGAAACGATGTACAATCAGGCAGCTAAGTTTGCTTGGTGGGGAACCCTCTATGTTCAGGCAAAGAAGCATCTCAGAGAATTAGAGACAATTGCCTATGCTAGATACGAAGCTCATATTAAAGATGTGGCTAAACGATTTCTTGAAGCTGAAAATCCTAAAAAGAAGCCAACCCTTGAAGCAATTGCTAATAAGGCTATAGACATTTGGAGTAATTTGGAAGAGGTTCAACCAGATGTAATATCTATGTTAATAGGAGACGAAGAGATATGCGATGAAGATTTTCAGAAAATTTGTGATGAAACGTTCCCAAAAGAATTTCTTGTCTCTTGGAAGGATTGGCAGAATAGATTAGTTGAAGCAAAGTTTAATGTAGATATGTTGGGCATTGTAATTGAGTCTTTTAGGCAACGAAAAGATATGTTGCAGAGTATTGGGGCTATGATGAGAAGCGAACAAAGTTTATTAGAAGGGAGTTAAGATAGATAGTACTTTTGGGAATTGTATCGGTGCTGCAATATTGAACTAAATCCTTGGACTAAAAAAGATGGAGGTAAATAGTATGGTTAACAGAGAAAAAGTAAGGGCAAGAGCAGAAAAGCGTGAAGAAGAAAGAAAGAAGTCTACAGAAGGTTCATTCTCTTTTTGGAGGCCAACTGGTGAGCATCATATTAGGTTTCTTTCAAATCTCAATACTGGAGATTGTTATTGGGAAGCTAAGAAACATTCTTTCATTAATGACGACATTAAAAATGTAGTTTGCCCAAAGTCGGCTGATGAAGTTTTGGGTATTAGGAACTCTTGTCCTATATGTGATTTAGCTAAAATTTACTTTCAAGACAATAATAGAGAAGTTGCTAGAAAGATGTCGCCAAAGACTCGTTTTACTTTTACTCTTTTAGACATGGATCAAATAGATCAACTTAAAGAAGAGGAGTTAAAAGAGGCTGGGAATTTAATTTATCTCTTTGAAAGAGGGCCACGATTCTTTGATGATTTTTGTCAGTATATTATTGATGAAGATTGGGGAGATGTAACTAGTCCGTCGGAAGGCATCACTTTTAAGTTAAAGAAAACTGGTTCAGGCATCAACACTAAAATTAGTTTACTGCCTTCTCCACAAGGACAGTCCGCACTTCCAGCACCGTTGCAAGAAATTGTAGAAACTGATTTTCCTGTATTTGATAAAATTATCTTTCCATCTGTTTCAGCAAGAGAAATATATTATCTTTTAGATGATGAGCATAGAGAAGTTCTTGCAGAACATGGAAAAACTGCTGAAAACTACCAAGACAAAAGTGTTTTAGATATAATGTTTGGAGATGAAGGTGAGCTTGACGAAGAAAAATCTGATGAAGTAGTGGAAGAGACTAATGAATCCCAGATCAATGAGAAAAATGAGGAAGAATCAAAAGAAGAAGAAACAAATGATATAGATGAATTGAAGAAAAAGGTTAAAGCAAAGGCAGCAGCTATGAAGAAAAAGAAAGGAGTGAAGCCATGAGCGAAGCGACGGATGCGGTGCTGGAATGCGCCGAGGCCGAGATTATGTACAACCAGACACGCGAGACTGAACCAACATGGAGCGACGAAAGTCTCCGCAAAGGCATTGCCGAGATCGGGGCGGCGCTGGAATACATGGCCCAGCATAGGCTTCTAGTAATCCCACCTGGGTACTTTCGTTGCCCTGACTGCGAACGCATATTGCCAGACAACTACCAAACAAATCAAGGCAATTGTGACCGTTGTAGAGCAAAAGGAATAGGATGAGGCGTGACGCCGCGCTACGATTCTCGTGCGCTGGGCGTGGGGGTTCTGAGTAGATTTAGGCTTATTAGTAGATGAGGTAGAAGATGATTGATACTTCTAATTTAGTTTCTGCGTTAAATGAAAAAATGAAGGACATAATTACTCAAGTGATTACAGGACCAATTATCAGTAATATTGAAGTAATTAGTACCAACATTCCTCAAGTAGACAGCGCTTTAGGGATTGGAGGAATTCCATTAGGACGAATTATTGAAATTTATGGTGCTGAGATGAGTGGCAAGAGTACTTTAGCCATTCATATTGCAGCAGAAGTTATACGAGAAGGGGGGTTTGTCCTCTACATTGATGGCGAACACGCTCTAGATCCAAAGTATGCGGAATTGATTGGTTGCAGTATGGGGTCTTTTATCATATCGCAACCGGATTGTGCTGAACAAGCGTGGAGTGTGATTGAGAATTTTATTGATCTCGCTAGAGAAGAAGATGTTGATTCCCCCCTTCTCATTATTTATGATTCTCTAATTGCACTTTCTCCTAAAAAAGAATTGGAGGGAGAGCCTGGAGATCAAACTATAGGATTATTAGCTAGATTGATCGGACAAAATCTTAGGAGGCTAACTGGTAAATTATCTAAACAAAACGCAACGATGATATTTATCAATCAATTAAGAGACAAAATTGGGTTAATGGGATTTGGCAAGCCAACAGATACTCCTGGAGGAAAGGCGGTTAAATATTTTTCATCATTACGATTAGAATTAATTAAGAAAAGTATAGATGAGGAGAGTGATTGTTTCCTTGTTGAGATGAAAGTTACTAAAAATAAAATGGCTCCGCCTTATAAGCTTGCTAGAATTTGGCTTGAATTCAATAAGGGTTTTATGATTGATAGAGCTTGGCTTGATTGGGCTGTGTTAAACGGGCTTATCAAAAAGAATAAATCTTGGTATGTGATTCCAGGATTGAATGGAGCAGACGATATTAAATTCCAAGGATATAATAAATGGAAGAAGATATTTAACGAAGATCGTGAAGGTTGGATGAGCAGATTGGATGAAATTGAATTTTCAAAGCAAGAATCTGAAAGATAGGATAAAAATGGATAATTCAGGTACAACAGTATTAATTATTCTTTTATCTTTCTTTCTTGGAACCTCTGTTACTTGTTCTATTTTAATTTGTAATCGTCTCGATACTATTATTAGTTTATTGGAGGTTTTAGTAGAATGAGTAAATTATGGATTGATGATAATTGTAATGGTTGGTTATTTGCAGGGGTAGTTATAATTTCTATTATGGGAGGGGTTATAATTGGCGGTGTGTTTGAAATACACACAACATTAGAAAAAGTATTGGAGGCATTAAATGAGATTCATACATTTCTCAGACCTCCATATTAAGCGTCTATCCTTATCAGGATTAGATGGGTGGGGAAGAATAAATCAGTGTCATTATGTGTTAAAACAAGTAGCACAACGAAGTCAGGAAGATGATATTGATTTTGTGTTGTTCTGTGGAGATTTGTTTCACGATAAAAAGCCTGATTTAGATATTTTTGAAAGCACTATGGCTTTATTAGCTTCAAAGCCTTTTAGAGCAAAGCCTTGGTATTTTGTTGCTGGTCAACATGATTGGAGAGAACAGCCCCTTGGCGCAAGTAATTATGACTTAATGATATGTATGATTGATGAATCTCAAAATTCGGTTTATGATAATTTTCATTTTTTCGTATCAACAAGAGGAATTACTGTTGGTGATGTTCTTATTTTAGGAGTGCCATATCAGAAAAGAATGCAGGAAGAAATAGCATTATGCACAAAAACAAAAGTTGATGGTCCAGCTATATTAGCAATTCATACTCCAATTAAGGATTATCCAATTCATCCTAGTCATTTTAGCCAAACAGGACTAACCATTGAAGAATTATGTGTTGGTCAATGGAAGTATGTTGCTGCTGGGGATTTTCATGAACCTAAAATAAGTTATTATCAAGACAAAAAAGTAGTCATGTCTGGATCTCCAATTCAACACAGTTTTGGCGAGAGTATCAATGGACATGGTTATTACATTGTAGATACAAAAGATAACTCAAGTAGAAAGGTTAATTTTACTTGGTATGATAAAATGATTTCTATTGTATTAGATTCTTCTACAAATGGGGAAATGTTGGAGAAGTTATTATCTGTATTTCGTAATCCTAATATTATATTTAGATTTTGCGTTTTTGATAGATCTGCAATACCAATTATTGAAGATGTGTGGGGCAGGTGGAAAATTAATAATAAATCAAACAAAGGATATAAAATACAATTAATGAGAGGCGAAGAAACACTTATTGAGATGAATGAAACCGCCCCAGATATGTTTAATTTGAAAAATGAAATTGAGAAATCCTTAAAAGAGTTGGGTCTTTCCAACGATGATTATAAGGCAATTCATAAATTGAGTAAAGAGATTTGTGATAGGGCTGGTGTGGTATGATATTTAATAATATCTGTGTTGAAGGATTTGGTTCATATGGAGAATGCGTTGTTTTTAATTTGGATGATAAACAACTGTCTCTTATTATTGGATCTAATGGTGCTGGTAAAAGTTTTCTTATTGAGGCAATTGAATGGTGTTTGTTTGGAAAAACACAAAGAGGGTTATTAGCAGATGAATATATTAATAGAAATTATGAAGCTGGATGTGTGGTAACATTATGTTTTACTATAAATAATGTTGAATATTCAGTTGAAAGGTTTAGAAATCATGTAGAATATGGAACTGGAGTAGAAGTAGAAAAGAATAATGAGAGCATAACAAAAGGCTCTGTGACAGAAACTAATAAACTTATTGTTAATTTAATTGGAATGGATTTTGATACATTTACAAATTCTGTAATTATTACTGGAGATAAAGTTAGCCAATTTATATCTGGAACTGACGCTGAACGTAAAGGTGTTCTTGGTAGAATACTTAATTTTGCTGAAATAGATAAAGTTAGAGAAATTATTAGAGAAGAAATAGTAAATAATTCTACAACATTAACTTCATTTGAGGGATTATTAGATGGAGTTAATGCATTTAATCTAGTTACTACGGATGATGGCATAAATGATCTTAAAATTGAATATGATTTATTGGATAAAGAAATAGAAGTACTAACTGGAAAAATTAATGATCTTGCTAATGATAAAATAGAAATAGAAAACAAATTATCAAAAATAAATTTTAATGGCGATGAGTTAGAAGATGAGCTTAAAGAGCATGAAATAACAGAAACAAATTATATAAGAGAGTGGAATGCTTTGTGTTTAGAAGAGGGTGCGTTAGAAAAAAAATTAAAAGATTGGGAAAGCCATATTAATGAATGTAATGATGCAATTGAAATAAAAAAGAAAGAAATAAAGAAATTAAACAAAGAAATAAGAAAAATAAAACGTTTAAAAAATAAAAAAAGAAAATTAAAGAAAAATATAAGGAATGTTCTTAATGGTAATGCTTTATATGGGTATAAAATAAATGCAGCAGAAGAGTCAATATTAGAATTAAATACACAACTTAAACTTGTGGAATCAATGCTTGCCCCAGATGCAGAAAAGAAGTGTTTAATGTGCGGTCAAGAAGTTTCCTGTAATCAATTAATAGAATGGAAAATTAATATAAATGATAAATTAAGTAAAAATGATAGTTGTATTTCTTATTATAATGAAAAAACTAACTATTTAAATAAAATACTTAATATGTTAACTCATGATTTAGAAAT
>Ga0180438_10003298_pt1 | contig 24579 bp, 23 predicted proteins | sample SS_ome_12_FD_132455 | JGI IMG/M metagenome (GOLD analysis project Ga0180438, IMG submission 132455) | Hypersaline lake sediment archaeal communities from the Salton Sea, California, USA - SS_3_D_2 metaG | ecosystem: Environmental > Aquatic > Non-marine Saline and Alkaline > Hypersaline >... | reverse complement strand
GGCCGCAACCCGCACTCGATCGGGCTGGGAAGTCACGCACTGACGGCGATGGGCTTCCCGGGCTATAACGCGATCATGCCGCCGTCGGCGAAGTCGGTCGCCAACTACTTGCAGGAGGTCGGCTACGTGAACTACGCCCTCGGCAAGTGGGACCACACGCCGCTTTACGAAGTGTTCCAGGTGGGGCCTTTCGACCGCTGGCCCAGCGGCGAGGGTTTCGATCATGCCTACACGTTTATGGCCGCCGACGTGCACCAGTTCATCCCGGTGATGTGGAACGACCACACGCCCGAGCCTTACCGCAAGACGTACCACCTCGACCGCGACCTTGGCGACCGGGCCATCGAGTGGATCACCGGCCACAAGTCGATCAAGCCGGACTTGCCCTTCATGATGCTGTGGGCGTCCGGGTCGATGCACTCTCCCCACCACGCACCCGAGGAATATCTGCAAAAGTATCGCGGCAAGTTCGACATCGGCTGGGACGAAGCCCGCGATATGATCCTGGCCAATCAGAAGCGGCTGGGAATCGTTCCGGCCAGCACGAAGCTCACCGGGCGAATCGAGGAGATCCCGGCCTGGGATTCGCTGGACGACGAGCACAGGAAGCTCTACGCCCGGCAGATGGAGGCATTCGCGGCCCAGATGGAACACGTGGACCTGCAGATCGGCCGTGTCGTTGAAAGCCTCGCGCGGATCGGGGAGTTGGACAACACGCTGATTTTCGTCACCGCCGACAACGGTGCCAGCGGCGAGGGCGGTCTGGCCGGCACGTTCAACGAAACCTACGTCCTCAACGGATTGCAGACGCCATTCGAAGCCAATCTCCGCCACTACGACCGCTGGGGTGACGCAACGACTTATCCCCACTATCACGCGGGCTGGGCGATGGCCGGCAATACGCCGTTCCGCTATTTCAAGCAGAGCGAACACCGCGGCGGCCAGCACGACGCACTCGTCGTCCACTGGCCCAACGGTGTCAAAGGCAAGGGGGAAATCCGCGGCCAGTACCATTATATCGCGGACGTCGCCCCGACGATCATGGAGGCGGTGGGAATCTCGGTGCCCGACAGCTATCACGGCGTAAAGCAGAAGCCGATGGACGGCGTGTCCATGCTCTATTCTTTCAACGACGCCGGCGCGCCGGACCGGAAAGAACGCCAATACTACGAGATGTTCGGAAACCGCGCGATCTGGGTCGACGGCTGGAAGGCCGTGACGCTGCACGCGAAGCGAATGCCCTGGGACGTCAACGTCGTCCTCCCCTTCGAGCAGGACGAATGGGAGCTCTATCACGTGGCCGAGGATTTCTCGGAAAGCACCGACCTGGCCGACCGGCATCCCGAAAAGCTTGCAGAGCTGAAGGAGATATTCGATGAGGAGGCCTGGAAGTACAACGTCTACCCGCTCTACGACGACATGATCAAGCGGATCTCGGCGCAGGAGACGCGGTTGTTTGGCGACCAGAAGGAGTTCGTCTACTACTTCCCCGGCGCCATCCGGATTGCCGAGAAGGCGTCGGCGCCGGTCAAGAATCGCTCCCACACGATTACGACCAGCATGGACCTCGCCGGCAACGAGGAGGGGGTCATCGTGTCGGTGGGTGGAATGACCGGCGGCTTCACGATGTTCATCAAGGACGGCAGACTCTGCTACGACTACAACTTCCTCGACGGAGTCTACTACACCCTTCGGTCGCCGCCCTTGCCCAAAGGCGTGACCGAGCTGAAGTTCAACTTCATCAAGACGAAGGAATTCGCCGGAATCGGCGAGCTGTACATCAACGGCAAGAAAGTCGCCGAAACCGACATGCCCCAGATGCACATCAGCACCTACTCCCTGGCCGAGACGTTCGACGTGGGCCGCGATACGGGCACGCAGGTGTCAAAGCTTTACACGGGCCCGTTCCCGTTCCGGGGTCCCCTGGACAAGGTGGTGATTCGGCTGACGGACTAGTGGCGTTTCGGTTGTCGGCGGCCCGCGCAAAAGAACAGGGCTTGCGTCTATCCTCGCAAACCCTTGCTGGCCAGGCATTTACGTCAGTGCCGAAGACAGGACTTGAACCTGCACTCCCTTAACGGGAACTAGGTCCTGAACCTGAAAAATGGGTATTGTGGGCAATTGGAGGATATTAGGAGGTATGGGCGTAACTTGCTAAGCTGCCTCAGCTTGCGATTGCTTCTCCGTGTTTTTTGTTGTCGGCTGTTGGAGTGCAACATGCGATACTTTTGCGATATCAATATCCCCAGAATCGAGCCGTGTTGGTGTCGTCGTTTTGCCATGCCGGCATCGTAGACGTGTCCGTGCAGACGGCGTTGATTCGCAGCCAACTAGGTTTGATCTTAGTCCGTACAAGGCGCAAAAGGAAGCCCCGCCTGGCAACCACACACCGGGCGGGGCAAAACCTGGGGCTTAGCGCTTCGGCAACTTCGGCACGCCGTTCTCTTCCAGCCGGGCCACCTCGTCGGTTGGAATGCGCCAACAGCCGCCTTCATCCTTGACGGCCCGTATCTGCCCGCGGGCGCATAGTTGGCGGATTGTCCAGGCGGATCGGTCCAGCCGTTCGGCCGCCTCTTCCACAGGCAGGAAACGCTTGTTCGCCTTTCGGGCCGTGAGCAGGGAAAGGATTTCGAGGTTCTGTGCCTCGATTCGCGCAAGTTGGGTGAGAATGTCCATAGTTGCAGATTCAAGGATGCGAGACGGAACTGACGTGTCAACACCTTGCGACCGCTGCGACGGCCAGCGCTCGCCGCGGTCACTGTCCGTGCCGCCGCCGGTGCGATCTAGGTGCTTGGCGAAGAAGGTGCTAGCGGCAGGGGTCATCTGCGAAAAAGCCTTTGGCGGCAGGGTTGCGGGTTGCACGGCGTGGGGCACATGTGGCCCTTTGGCTCCACCTTGGGAGCCTCCGGCGTTGAGGGTGCGGCGAGCGGCTCTGGGGCCGGCGGCGGGCCGAAGGGTGGACACTTGGCGGTCTCCGGGTCAGGCTCCGCTTTGTGGTCAGGCAACGGGGCGACGGGTCCCGGGATAGGGCCGGGGAGCGAAGCGTCAGAGGCCACCTGCACGACGCCCGGAACGTCGGACGCCACAGGAGGCGGGGGAAGTGCCGAGTTGCCGGACCCGACAAGTATGCCGGCTCCAAAGGCCGCGGCGACAAGCAGCGCAGTGATAATCCGGTCAGTCATGGAACATCTTTCCCAGGAACAGGCCGCGGAGTAGCTTGCGGGTGATCTTGAAATAGCGGACCACGCCGCCCAGGAGGCCGACCGCCAGCGCCGTGCCAAAACCCTCGGCCATCGCGGCTCCGTTGCTGTAGACTACATAGACGGCGAAGCCGATGATCCCCAGTAGGACCAGGGTGACAAGGCCCGCCACAAACGCCTCGTGGAGGGCCACCAGGGACTTCTTGATCTTCTCTTTCATCGCGCCATACCTTCCAGACGCTTGATGCCTAGGCGTACCAGCCGCACCACCGCCAGGGCATCTTCGAGGGCGGTGTGGGCTACCTTGTTGTCGAAGCCGGCCCGCTCGTAGCAGGTCTTGCTGTCGGGCAGCTTGTCGTCTTCAGCCGGCTTCCAGAACAGGATGGCCGGGTCCAGGGTGCGATGGCGAAACCGCACGTGGTCACTGAAACGCGGCAAGCGTTTCAGGAATTGGGCGTCGAAACTGGCGAAGTTCTTGCCCGCCGCCTGCAAGTCCATCGGGTCTTGCCCGCACAAGCGGACCCACTCGGCCAGCAGTCCGCCCAGTTCCTCCGGTTGGCAGAAGGCGCAGGGCGTCAGCGGGTTAGCGATCAGCTTCAGGAGGCCGGCGTTGAGCGCCAGGGCGAACGGGGAACCGGCGACCCTCTCGTACCGCAGAATGCGGCGGAACTGCGGTAACTGGTTGATCGGCGTCACCCGGTCGTCGGCCACGGCCCCGACTTCGAGCACCTGGCAGGTGTCGGGGTCCAGCCCGCTCGTTTCGATGTCGATGCTCACGTAAGGCATCTTCGGAGTGGGCGTCGGTGGCAAGGGTTCCTTGAGCGACAAGCCCAGATGGCCGGTCCAGCCGCAAGCTGTGCAGTGGCCCATCGCCGGGTCACGATCACTGGCCTTCAGTAGCTCTTCGCACTTCGGGCAGAGTTTCTTCATGCGTCACCATCCACGATCTCGGCATAGTGCTTATTCAAGAGCGCCTGGACCCACGCCTCGGTTTCCAGATGCCACGCCCCGCACGAGCAAAGTCCAACCAGCATGTCGCACGGCTCCCGGCCGCCGTTGTAGTGGCGGTCGGTCCAGTCCTCGGGCCAGGGCACCAGGCCGTTTACACGCTGCAACGGTCGCTTTGCAACCCGTGTCCGTAGTGTGACGAACATCTCGATCAGGGCGTGGGCGGCGTGCCGCCGGGCGATACGGACGCGGCGGATGTCAGCCTCGGTGGCATTACCGGCGTCGTATACCTGCTCGGCGATGAGTTCCTTGCGGCAGACATCGCGGAACAGTTCAAGGGCCTGCGCGGCGGCGAGGACAGGATTGAGTACGTCGCTCTTGGGCGGCCGGCAGAGCACTTCCTGACGGTCGCCGAACCAGCCGCATATCTCGCACAGCCGGGCGGGATCGGCGGCCGTCTCCAGAGGCGATGCACAGCGCGGGCAGAACTCGACCATACGCCTAGCTCCCGGATCGCGCGGATTTCGTCTTTCGTGGACTTCTGGAGCCTTTCCTCGCGGAGCCGGACGAGCCGTTTGTACTCGTCATGCTCGTGGCGGTACGCTTGCACGACCGCTTCTTTCGGTCCGTTGCGGGCGGCGTGCCACACTCGTCACGTGTCCTTGTACCCTTCAACCGTCTTCGACGGGGCCTGCGGATCGTAGCTCCATCCGCGCCCGCGGCGGGTGAGGCGGGGACCACCTTCGTTGCATCCGAGTCAGTGTCGCTTGTCGGCGGAGTCTCGGAAGCTTCCGGCTGGTCACCAGAGTTTTCGCAGGGTTCATCCTCATCATTTCTGTGCTTGGTGGGCCGGTCGTCCATCAACACGATGTACAGCTTGCCGTTAATCTTCTTCTTGACCCAGACCGGTACTCCCAAGGGCAGCTTGCCGCCGAAAAGCTCGCGGAGTTGACGAATTCCTGTCGCCTCACACGCCTTCGTCCACAGTCGCTTGTGCTTCTCGCACTCTTCCTGGGCGGCCTTGGCGGTCTTCATCAGGCGACGATGGTGGTTCACGAAGTCCCACATCTGCCAGCCGTTCGGCAGGATCGTCCGCACGCACGCCTGGAAACGGGCAGGCACCCGCACGCCATAGACTTCCTTCCGCCAGACAATCCGGTAGCCGTCTTCCGACAGCCAAGTGCGGCGAACCTTCTGGTTCTGGCCTCGTAGCCTCTTGCGGCGGAATTGCATCAGCGACCCCTTCGTCCGATGCCGCTCCTTCGGTTCTTTCGCGGGTGCATCGGGCTGTAGTTGTTGCGAGTGGCCGGCGGCCTTATGAGCACGCGGCGGGCCTTCCTCTTGCCGCACTTCTCGCAGCGCGTTGGCTGCCTGGCATCCATCGCCTGGAATGCCTCGAAGGTGTGCCCGCACGCGCTGCACTCCAGGTCGTACAACGGCATCAGACGACCCCCGGCGTCACCGGCGGAACCACCACGACGTTCTTCAGGTTGGTGATCTTCACCGGGCGGCCCAGGTTGCTGTAGCCGCTGACGTACCCCTCCGTGACCTGCTGGACGCTCAGCTTGTTCATCCACATGCTGGAGCCGCGCCGAGTGGGGTAGGCGATCAGGTCGCCTGGGCGGATGGGGCGGCCTAGGAAGTCGATAGGGCTCATCGTGCGATTGCCTCCAAGTCGAGAGACTCGTAGCGGGTGACGGGTGCCGGGAACTTGTGCTCAAGCGGCTTGGACAGTTCCGCCAACACCTCGTCCAAGGCGGCCTTGTAGTTGGTCGCGCGGTTCAGCCGGGTCCGCAGTTCCTTTCCAGGGCGTTTGCCGTCTTCCACCAGCCGGCGAAACTCCGGCCAGAACTTCGGATGAATCTCGTGGCGCTTCAGGATGTCGTTCAGGCTCGGCAGTTGTGCGATCATGGCAGTCCCCCAGTCGCTAGGTGGCGGTCGTGTGTCGTTCCCCTCACCTGCTAAATCGCAAACGCTGCGCGTTTTTGGAGTTGGATTTCGATCACAACGAAGGCCGCAAGGGGGGTGGCAAGGAAAGTCCCGAGCAAGCAGGCGCTTGCGAGCTTCGACCTTCCCGTGGTTCAAGCGGCGACTGGTGGTGTCAGAAACGAGATTCGCGTGTTAAGCCAGCCCCTCTCGGAGTTCCAGGCCCCCTAACCGCCGCTCGTGTGCGGTGGGTTCCCTTGCGAGTAACTTGGGTCGCGAGTACAATCGCAGCGTGAGATGGGGATGGAGTCCCCCATAACTGCCGAAAACGGCTGATGACTCCTGCCAGGTTGAGATTGAACCCGGTGGGAGTTGTCTCCAGCGCGGGTCTGCGAGAACTCCCACAGGGGTTGCCCTGGGGGAGTTTTTTTGCGGCCGGAACCAATGGCGGCAGCTAGCCTGCCACTTCCGGGGAGAGGGGTATGGTCCACTTCTACTGTCCCGTTTGTTGGAAGGATTTTGCTGACGACTTGCCGCAGTGTCCACATTGCGGTGCGGCGACTCACGACATCTGGAAATCAAAGAGTTACCCGGAGAAGCTGATCCTCGCATTGAATCATCCTGAGCCATCGACCGTGATGCGGGCCGTCTGGCTTCTCGGGCAACTCAGGGATCGCCGCGCCGTCGAACCGTTGAAACGCCTGTTGGAGACAACCCGCGACGTATTCGTAACCCGCGCCGTCAGAACTGTGCTGAGCGAACTCGAAACCTCCGATGCTCGCGAATGTCGGAGATAGGACAAACCACCCATACCATCAAGGAGAGAAAATGACAACGCGAAAGATCGAAACGATTCGTGCGATGGAGATTCTTGACTCCCGCGGCAATCCGACCGTGAGGGTTCACGTGACGCTGGACAACGGCATCGCAGCGTCGGCCTCGGTGCCGTCCGGGGCTTCGACAGGCGAGAACGAGGCCCTGGAACTCCGCGACGGCGACAAGAAGCGATACGGCGGCAAGGGAGTCCTCAAGGCGGTTGCCAACGTCAACGACACCATCGCGCCCAAGCTGCTCGGTCTGGACCCGGCACGCCAAGCCCAGATCGACCGCTTGATGATTGACCTGGACGGGACGCCGACAAAGAGCAAGCTGGGGGCCAATGCGATCCTGGGCGTGTCGATGGCGGTCGCCCGAGCGGCGGCGATGGCGGCTGATCGGCCGCTCTACGCTTACCTGGGCGGGACGGGGGCGGTGCGTCTGCCGGTCCCGCAGATGAACATCCTCAACGGCGGCAAGCACGCCGACAACAGCGTGGATTTCCAGGAATTCATGGCCATGCCCATCGGCGCACCAAACTTCGCAGAGGCACTCCGTTACGTGGCCGAGACCTTCCACGCGCTGAAAGGCATCTTGCACAAGCGCAGCTACGCCACGAGCGTCGGCGACGAAGGCGGTTTCGCTCCCAATCTCAAGAGCAACGACGAAGCCTGCGAGGTGATTATCGAGGCGATCATGGCCGCTGGCTATGAACCGGGCAAGGACATCGCCATCGCTCTGGACCCGGCGGCCAGTTCCTTCTACGAGGACGGGGCTTACAACCTGGCAAAGTCGGGCCAAGGCAAGAAGACCAGCGCCCAGATGACTGACCTCTACAAGTCCTGGGTGGACAAGTACCATATCGTGTCCATCGAGGACGGCCTGGCAGAAAACGACTGGGAGGGCTTCAGAGCGCACACGGCTGTCCTCGGCGACAACATCCAGATCGTCGGCGACGACATCTACGTCACCAACACGAAGTTCATCGCCCGCGGAATCAAGGAGAAGTCCACCAACGCCGTGCTCATCAAGCTCAACCAGATCGGCTCCGTCACCGAGACAATCGAGGCGATCCAGATGTGCCAGAAAGCTGGCTGGGGCTACGTCGTGTCGCACCGCTCGGGCGAGACGGAAGACGCCTTTCTGGCCGACTTCGCCGTGGCGATGGGCGGCGGCCAGATCAAGACCGGCTCGGCCTGCCGCAGCGAGCGGATCGCCAAGTACAATCGGCTGCTGGAGATCGAAGCCGAACTGGGCAAGGCCGCCGTGTTCGGAAGATAGCGCGGCCGATGTCCTGGCCAAGAATGACGACTGCCATGTCCTCCAACCAGGGGTTTCCCGTGTCCGAGATCAGCAGCGAGCGTGTGCTTGTTGTCCCAACCGAGTTGTTGCACCGGTTGGGCCATTTCCAGGGCTTCACCAGCGAGGCGGACCGCTATGTCAACGTGCTTCTCGATCCGGCGCACACGAGCTACCGCCCTCGAAGCGAAGTGGAGAACGACCCTTCCTACAAGCAACTCATCCCCTACGTCCTCTTCTGCCACGACGATGGAGCGGGGTGCGAAACGATCTTCCAGTACACTCGTGGCATGAAGCAAGACGAATCGCGTCTGCGCGGCAGACGGAGCGTGGGCATCGGCGGCCACATTGCCGTGAGGGATTGCGCGTCCAACGGGATCGGCAACGCCTACTCGGAGGGCATGGCCCGCGAACTGGCCGAGGAAGTCGCCATCGAAACGCCGTACCGCGAACAGTGCATCGGCCTCATCAACGACGATGAAACCGCCGTCGGTCGAGTCCATTTGGGGATCGTTCACATCATTGATGTCGAACGGCCGGCCGTAGTGGCTCGGGAGGCCGAGATCGTGGATGGCAGCTTCCGGCCCGTTGAGGAAATCCTTCGCCATCTAGACGACTTTGAGATGTGGTCTCAAATTTGCCTGCGAGCATTGTTCGCGGATGCCAAAGGCTAGCCGACTCGGTATGTTATGGATTTCGTCAATCGTCAGAAGATGATACAATACGCTTCCACTCGTGCCCGCCACGGTCCTGTTCCTTGCGGTGGACTCCATGCGGACAGCAGGCCATTGATGGACATATTCGATGCCCCGCGCAGCTATCAGGAGAATTCGGAAGGAACTGCGTCGGAGGGGAGTCTATGCGGCAGCCGTTCTTGCAAAGAGTCTGGGGCGAGGCCACTGCGCTGCTGGACCGCTCGCGCAAGATCGGGTGGGTCGATGTGCTCGTCATCATCGGATTGGCGGGCCTCCTGTATGGAGTGATCGACCTGGCAAGCCAGTGGGCCGGAGAACACCGACCGAGCATTGAAATCGACCTGTCGCCGTGGGCGTTACCCCGCTACACCTTCTTCTCACTGGTCCGCGGCCTGCTGGCCTATACGATTTCCCTCGGCTTCACGCTTGTCTATGGTTATTGGGCGGCAAAGGATCGCGTGGCCGAACGGGTGCTGGTTCCTTTGCTGGACATCCTCCAGAGCATCCCCGTGCTCGGATTCATGCCGGGGTTGATCCTCGCCCTGGTCGCGCTGTTCCCGCACAGCAACGTCGGGCTGGAACTGGCGGCGGTGATTATGATCTTCACCGGACAAGCCTGGAACATGACCTTCAGTTTCTACCACTCCGTCCGCGCCGTGCCGATGGACCTGCGCGAAGCGGCCACGGTGTACCGCTTCGGCTGGTGGCAGCGCTTCAAATGGGTCGAACTGCCATATTCCACGATGGGGCTGGTCTGGAACAGCATGATGAGTATGGCCGGGGGCTGGTTCTTCCTGATGATTAACGAAGCCTTCCGGCTGGGCGACCGGGACTTCCGGCTGCCGGGCATCGGCTCCTACATGAGCGTGGCCGTCGAGAAGGGGCGTGTGGACGCCATGCTGTTGGCCATTCTCGCCATGACCGCAATGATCGTGCTGCTGGACCAGTTGCTCTGGCGTCCGGTCGTGGTCTGGGCGCAGAAGTTTCGGGTGGAGGAAGACGGCCATCAGGAAGCGATGTCCTCCTGGTTCTTGGACTGGCTGCGACACTCCCGTCTATTGCGTCTGCTCGGCCGGTGGCTAAGCCAACTGAAGTGGGATCGGCCCCAGACTGCGACGGGCACCGCGGCGCAACCCCGGTCGCCAACAGTCAAACCTGCTTCGTCTCAATCATCAGGACAGACTTCCGCGGGTTCAACGCTTTCCCTCGTGATGCTCGGGCTCCTCTTTATTCTCCTTGCCTTTGGTGCATGGAAACTGACACAACTGCTCCTAGAGGTCCCCGTCACTGCTTGGGGCAGATTAGTGGGGGCGGCATTCTGGACCCTCGGCAGGGTCTTGCTCGCTACGGCTATTGGCACTCTCTGGGCGCTCCCGGCGGGGCTTGCCATCGGCCTTTCGCCGCGACTGTCTCGTGCCCTTCAGCCGGTGGTCCAGGTGGTGGCGTCCTTTCCCGCGCCGATGCTCTTTCCGGTTGTCATCGCCGGGCTGAACTGGGCGGGAGTGTCGCTGGGCTGGGGCAGCATCCTGCTCATGCTCCTCGGGACGCAGTGGTACATCCTGTTCAACGTGATCGCCGGGGCGATGGCGATCCCCGCCGACTTGCAGGAAGCCGCGCGGAGTTACCGCATTACGGGCTGGCAGAGGTTCTGGACGCTGTATTTCCCCGCGGTCTTTCCCTACCTCGTCACCGGATGGGTAACGGCGGCCGGAGGCGCGTGGAATGCCAGCATCGTGGCCGAATATGTCATGTTCAAGGGTGAGACCTTGCGCGCCTATGGGTTGGGTTCCCAGATCAGCGCCGCGGCGGCGGGAGCCGACTTCCCCGTGCTGGCGGCCAGCATCCTGGTAATGTCAACCGTCGTGGTCGTCTTCAACCGATCCGTGTGGCGGCAGTGCTATCGGCTGGCCGAGGAAAGATTCTCCTTGAACAAGTGAGTGAAGGTGCAGCGAGATGAATGAGATGACCACCAATTCTGCCGTCGCTGCGGCGGCGATCGTGTTGTGCGAGGCACGGAACGTCTCGCACGATTTCACTCTCCCGAACGGGCAACCACTCCGCGCCCTGGAGGACATCAGCCTCTCGGTCGGTGCCGAGGAGGTGGTGGCGCTTTTGGGACCGTCCGGTTGCGGCAAATCGACCATCCTGCGGATTCTCGCCGGACTGATCGCTCCGACGAAGGGAAAAGTCCTCTACCACGGTGAGCCTTTGCACGGGCTGAACCCCGGTGTCGCTATCGTCTTTCAGAGTTTCGCGCTTTACCCCTGGATGACCGTGAGCGAAAACGTCCAGGCCGTTTTGAGGGCAGCGGGGCTGCCCCGCGAAGAGGTGACCCAGCGCGCCGAGCGCACCATCCGCCTGGTGGGCCTTGCCGGTTTCGAGGAGGCCCGTCCCCGCGAGTTGTCGGGCGGCATGAAGCAACGGGTTGGCATGGCGCGGGCGCTTTCCGTGGACCCGGAAATCCTGTTCATGGATGAGCCGTTCAGCCAGGTCGATGCCCTGACCGCCGAAAGCCTGCGGGCAGAAGTCCTTGACATTTGGGCGGTGAAGGACCGCAATCCCTCGTCCATCGTCATGGTCAGCCACGACATCAAGGAAGTGGCGTACATGGCCGATAGAATTGTTATCCTGGGGGCCTTGCCGGGGCGCGTGAGAACTGTGGTCCGCAACGACCTGCCCCGACCCCGCGATTATCGCTCACCGGAGTTGCTCAAGCTGATTGACCGGCTTCACGAGATCATCACCGGGAGCGAACTGCCCGATGTCCCTGTGGTCGCGGCCCCGCGCGAAGCTGGTTTCGTCGAACCACTCCCGGAGGCGAGCGCCAGCGAGATCGTGGGGCTCATGGAGTATCTCGATGCGCGGGGCGGCAGGCGGGATATGTTTCACGTCGCCAGCGATACCAATCGGGAGTTCGGCCGGATGATAAGCATCGTCAAGGCTGCCGAGTTGCTGAACTTCGTCGATACGCCGAAAAGCATGGTGGTCCTTGAGCCAGAAGGCGCTCGTTTTCTTCAAGCACTCCCCGAGGAGCGGAAGGCCCTCTGGCGAGAACAGTTGCTCAAGCTCAACCTCTTCCGCGAGGTCCATAATGCCCTTCAGCGGCAGCCGAGGCATGAGGTGGACCGCGACTTCGTTTTGGAGACGATCATCATGCGTATGCCGCAGGAGGACTACGAGAAGGTCTTCAATACCTTCATCCGGTGGGCGCGTTTTGGAGACCTGTTCAGCTACGACGAGGCGACGGAAACGGTCGCGCTCCAGTAGCAACTCGCGATGGAAGTAGATGTTGCCGTTGACTTTACGGCTCCGCATCCCATAATAATGGTAGTTGCGGCGATGGGGTTCGCCATGAAGTGCCGCCGACCACCGCTTCGCGGCGGTGCCCGGCGGATGATAACCCCTACCAGTAGGGACTTTCCTCGGTAGGGGCGCAGCAGAAGACCGAAGCCCTTGGGAGTAACCGTTCACACCCCGGGGAGCAATGAAGGGGCTGGTTGGTGGGCGAGATGAGCCTCGACAGCATTGGTCACAAAGGCAAAGACGTTGCGGCGCTGCTGGCGGCAGGTTTCGATCACCGTCAGCATGGTCTCGACGAAGCGGCTGCCGGTGGCGCTCTGCGTCCCAAACGACAGCTTCCGCCATATCACCGCGTGCCGCAACGACCGCTCGCCCGCATTGTTCGTCGGCTCGACTCCTTCGTGGTGCAGAAACGCCCACAGCCACTGGCGATGGTCGTACAGTTCTCGGCACGTGCCGCGCGCGTCTTGATTGCCGCTTTGGGTGCCGCGCAACAGCAAACACTCCACCCTGCGACGGACGGGTCCCATCCGACGCAGCAATGCCGCCCGGGAGATCTTTCCGGCGCGATAATCGGCCCAGTGCTCGAACAACTCGCACGTCGCGTGCCGCAAACGCCAGCCAAGGTGTTTCGCCCGGCGGTCGCCGCTGTCGATCATCGCTTGAAAATCGCGCTTCAGATGGGCCCAGCACCACTGCAATCGCCCGAGGTGCCAGTACATCTTGGCCCGATCGCAGTTGACGATACCGCGAAACGCTTCGCCCAGGAACGCGGTCAGCGCCGTGGCCTCGCGGGTGGCACGCACCGTAAACACCGTGAACATTCGGGCCACGAACGTCCACAGCCACGCCTTGCCATTGGCTTCCTTCGCCGCCGTCTCGTCGATGCTCAACTGCTCCTGCACCGGCAATTGCGCTGCCAACGCCTCGTACGACGGCCGCAAAGCCGTCGTGACTTGGTTTTGGATTTTCACCGTCAGCGACGCAGAGCACGGCTGCCCCAAGAGCGTGCTGAGGAAATCCGCCGTCCGCCGCTTGCTCTGCCGATAGAAGGCCATCAAAAGCGCGGTGAAGGCCATCAACCGCGGCCCCGACTGACCCTGCGGCACGCCAGCGGGCAGTTCCGCACACGTCGTTTCGCCGCAGGTGGGGCACGTCAGCCGATGCCGCTGATACTCGGTCACGAGCGGCTTGATCTCGGGCACTTCCCACACCTGGTGCCGCAGCGGCTCCGGGTCGTTGCCCGAGAGCTTCGCCCCGCAGCGCCGACACTCGGTCGGCCGCAGCCGATGCACGTCGTCACACTGGTCGGTGGGAATCAAGGGTCGCTCGTGTTTCTCGTGCCCGGGCTGCCCGCCGCGTTTCTTCTTCGACTTGCCTCTGGGCGGCTGCGGCCGGGCGTGCGGATGCTGCGTGCTCGGCGGCAGCGAGGAGTTTTGCGGCGTCTTGCCCTTGGCTTGCCGCTCCAACGCCTCGATGCGCGCCTTCAACTCGGCGATCTCCGCCAACAGCGCCCGAATAATCGCCTGGGCTTCCGGCGGCTGTCGAGCAATGATTTCTTCCGTGATTTCCAGCGACATGCCACTGTTGTCGCCGAACACCGCCCTCCGTGTCCAGATCAGTTTTCCGAGAAAACCCCTCCGGGCTGTGAACGATTACCCTTGGGAGAGTTCCCGAGGGCTTTTTTTCGTTTGAGGGCTGGTGCGATGCTGAAACCTCTGCACAAGAACGCCCTGCTTTCGACGTTTCTGCACATCGAGAGCCGCCTGAACGAGATGGAGCCGTTACTGGCCCAGGGCAAGCGGCCCTCGCCGCTCGACCAGCACGTCCACGACCTGTCGCCGACCGAAGCCAAGGTGGTGGAGGACTATTTCGCTCGCATCCGCAGTACAATGGTGACCTGCCTGGAGAAGCATGGGATTCCCATCCAGGTGCATCGGGTCGGCCTCCGCTGGTCCTTGCAGACGGGCGTGAATTTCCTGGGTGTAGCCGTGGCGGAAGTCTCCCCGGACAGGCTGCGCGGTTACGGGGAATTGGACGATGCCGGCCGCCAAGAGGTGCTCAGCATTCAGCAGGAGCTGGACCGGCTCTTGGATCGGGTCGTCGCCTACCTGAGCGACCGCCTGGGCCACGATCTTCCCGAGCGGCTGGCCCGGTTGCAGGCCGCCCCCGGCAGCGTCGCCATGCTCCGCCTCCTGGACCAGATCGTGATGCGGTGGCAACTGGTCGAGTTCCGGCCTACGATCGACACCATCGTCCAGCGTCTCGAATCCCCGCAGTTTGAGATCGCGGTTTTCGGGCGGGTCAGTTCGGGCAAGTCCTCCCTATTGAACCATATTGCCGGGAGGAACGTGCTGCCGGTCGGCGTCACGCCGGTAACGGCCGTTCCCACGCGCCTTGTGCGGGGCGAGAGCCTGAGTGTGGTGGTCCACTTTGCCGAGACTCGCCCTCGTCGGGTTGATCCCAAGGAGTTGGCCGAATACGCCTCGGAGGAGAAGAACCACGGCAACTACAAGCACGTGACGGGGATCACCGTCGAGATTCCTTCCCAGCGGCTGCGGGAGGGAGTGGTGCTTGTGGACACGCCGGGCATCGGCTCGTTGGCCACCAGCGGCAGCGCGGAGACCTTCGCCTATCTTCCCCGCTGCGACTTGAGCGTGGTACTGATCGACGCGGGCTCGACGCTGAACCAAGAAGACCTCTCCCTATTGCGCGACCTCTATGAGGCGGGCATCCCGGCCCAAGTCCTTCTGAGCAAGGCCGACCTGCTCACGGCCGAGGATCGGCAGCGGGTGTTGCAGTACATCGGCAAACAACTGCGGCAGGAACTCGACTTGGACATGCCGGTCCATCCGGTCAGCGTCGTGGGGACGGACGCGGCGCTTCTGGATCGCTGGTTCGAGCAGGAGATCGAGCCGCTGTGGGAGCGACATCGGGCGCTCACAGAAGAATCGCTACACCGAAAGATTGCGCGGCTGCGAGAGTCGGTGATGGCCGTCCTGCAAACGATGCTTGCCAAGCGTCACGGAAAAACCCCAGTGGGCGGCGACGGCAGGCAATTGAAGGCCATGGAGCGTCTCTTGGACGAAGCGGACGCCGCAATTCAGCACGCACAGACGCGCCAGCGGGACTGGTCGGCAGATGAAACCGCATTGGTCGAGATTATTCTCCAGGACGCAGCGAAAGCCGTGGTCGAATCCGCTCGCATGGCAAGTGGCAAGGATTATCAGCCGGTGGCACAAGTAATTCAGGAATCGCTGATCCAGGTCGGCCAGATGGCGCGAGACGTTGTGGCAGGACTCCAGAAGACCTTGAGCCGTACTCTGGAAGCCTTGGAGAAGACCTCGCCATTGGCCAAGGCCGACACGGCTGCCATCCGCAATGCCCCGCTGGGCGGGCTGCCCGTCATTGATCTCGCGCCGCTGTCGGGGAAGTGCAAGTGTTCGATTCCTGGCTGGGCCACCCTGGTGTCCAAAATGGCCTACTGGATGGCACGCCGGGTAGTAGACACGGAGTTGGCCGATCAACTCCGGCAATCGGTCAGGTTGTACAATGCCCAGCTTCGGGCCTGGCTGAAAACGTCGATTCGCTCAGTCGTCGAACCCTACCAGTCCCAGGCGGAGGTCTTCCGAGAGCAACTGCGCCGGATGACGACCGGCGCGGAAGCGGGGACAGCAACGGACGTGGCGGACCTGATCCGCGACCTGAAGGAGTTGGAGCGGGTCGGACCTGCGGAGATCAATATGGCTGTGGGCGAGGAGGTTTCGGCGCCTACACCCGCGGACGGTAAAGGAGGAGTCAAACCATCCTCGCGCGGCGCGACTGCCACCGCCTCGAACTCGCAGTGAGGAAAAGGCTACGGTATGCAAGGGGACTCGCAGGCTGAAGCGATCAGGGACAGGAGCGGTTCCGCTCCGCCCCGCGGCTGGCTGAATCGCAACGTCGTGGGCATGGGCCTGACGAGCCTGCTATCGGACGCTGGGCACGAGATGGCCACCGCTGTCATGGCCGGTTTCCTGGCCGTGCTCGGTGCGCCGGTCTACGCTCTCGGCGTGATTGAAGGAGTCTCGGATGCCCTGTCGAGCTTCGTCAAGCTCGGGGCCGGTTGGTGGAGCGACCGCCTTGGCCACCGCAAGGCGATTACGACGGCTGGCTATGCCCTGACGGGCGGCGCGTTCGCGCTGTTTGCCGTGGCCGTGACTTGGCCATTGGTGCTCGTGGGGCGGATGGTGGCCTGGTTCGGCCGCGGAATCCGGGGGCCGCTGCGGGACGCGATGCTGGCCGAGTCGGTCGCGCCCGGCGACCGCGGCAAGGCGTTCGGCTTCCATCGCGCCGGTGATACGCTGGGGGCGATCATTGGCCCGCTGATGGCCGCCGGGCTGATGTTCCTGCTTCAGCCCTATGCCAGCGCAAATCCCTCGATGCCGTTTCGGATTATCTTCCTCCTGACGCTGATGCCGGGTCTGGGGTCCGCCGTGGCCTTCGCCCTGATGGTCCAAGAGAAGCGGCGGCCAGCGAATCACGGGATCAAGTTCTGGGCGTCCGTGCGGGCCCTGCCGCGGAGCTTCCGACGCTTTCTGGTGGGAGTAGGCATCTTTGGGGCGGGAGACTTCTCCCACACGCTGCTGATCCTGGCGGCCACGCAACTCCTGACCGGCAGCTACGGTGCCGTATCCGCCGCCCAGATCGCGGCGCTGCTGTATGCACTGCGAAACGTCCTCTACACGGCCGCTTCGTATCCCGTCGGTGCATTGAGCGACCGCTTCAGTCGTCTTGGACTCCTGGTGCTCGGCTATGTCCTGGGGGCAGTCGTGATGGTCGGCTTTGTCCTTGCTTTCCTGACAAGTACCAGCAGCATCCTCTGGCTAAGCGTCTTGTTCTCGCTGGCTGGTGTGTACATTGCCGTAGAGGACGCCCTGGAGGGCGTCCTGACCGCCGACCTGGTTGCCGAGGAGTCGATCCGCGGCACGGCCTACGGCGTGATGGGCACCGTCAACGGCCTAGGCGATTTCCTCTCCAGCGCCGTGGTGGGCTTGCTCTGGTCCTTCAAGCCGGCGGCCGGCTTCGGCTATGCGGCCGTGGCAATGCTCCTCGGGGCCATGCTATTGTATCGGGTACGGTAGCTCATGGATTCCTCGGAAACGCACGATCGAGTGCCTGCCCGCGTCGGTCCAGCGGCACAAGCCCAGACGGAGGGCGAAAGTATCCAGGAATTCGGTTGCCCCGTCTGCAACAACCTGGTAAGGCCGCATTTGAGTTTTTCTGCGAGTGGCAATACAGGCTGTCTTCCGACGAACCGACCCAGCGAGCCTTTGCCGATCAATTCGGCTTCTGCCCACTTCATACCTGGCAGCTTGCCTCTATCGCATCGCCGCGGGGACTCAGCCTCGGCTACCCGAAGCTACTGGAGCGACTGTCCGCCGTCCTGTCGAGTCTCTCGGGCGAGCCTTCGGAAACGGCCGGCCCGGTGGCGGCTCTCCTTCGGAGCCCCGAAAGCTGCCAGGTCTGCCGTCTGTTGCAGTCCAAGGAGCAAGAACACATTGCGCGACTGTCCCAGTTCCTCACCGAGCCTGCCGGGCGAAACGCCTACGCCCAAAGCCGGGGTGTGTGCCTTCGACACTTGGCTTCCCTGCTGGCCGCCTCACCGCCAGCCGATCTCGCCAGGTTCCTGCTGAGCGAGGCAGCGCGGCAATTCGATCAGCTTGCCGAAGAGATGCGAAACTACGCACTGAAGCGAGGTGCCATCGAAGGGGGCCCGCCGACCGGCGATGAAGGAAAGGCGTATTTCCGCACCCTGATTCATCTTGCCGGTCACAAGGCGCTCTGCGTGCCTCGATGAGCGTGCGCCGCAGAGCAGGTCAAGTTCATCTTCTGAATCTAGCGCGATACGCCTGCCGCCATTTCCGTGTAGCTTGACGCCATTTCGTTGGCCGAGGCGAAGGTTGCCTTTTCCCGCGTGTCGAGCCGTGTGCGACCTTCCACTTCTTGAGAAGACCGAGGATGCTTTGGACCCCGAGGACACCGAGCGGAATCTCCAGGACGAGCACGGGATTGGGAGACTCGGGGTCCAGGATGTTTCCGATCCATACGTCCGGTTGAGAGCAATAGATGCCCAAGTTCCCGTCGCTCTCCATTTCGAGTCGGTAGCGGCTCACAAAACTCCGTGCCTCCGTCTAGCTCAGCAGATCAATCCCCACGCAGGCTGATGTCCTCGCCGAAGTAGCACTGCCGGGCCTCGGGATTGGCCAGCACCTCGCTGGGCGTGCCGTGGCAAAGGACCTGCCCGCGGTGGATGACGTAACTGCGGTCTGTGATCTGAAGTGCCTCGCGGACCTGGTGGTCGGTGATTAGGATGGCGATCCCTTGGTCGCGCAACTGGCGGATCGTCTCTTGGATGTTATCGACCGTCACCGGGTCGATGCCGGTGAAAGGCTCGTCGAGGAGCATGATCTTGGGGTTGGTCACAAGAGCCCGAGCGAACTCTACGCGGCGGCGTTCGCCGCCGGAGAGCGACATCCCCATCGTCTTGCGCACTTGCGTCAGACCGAATCGTTCGAGTAGCTCATCGCAGCGCTTACGCCGCGTCTTGCGATCCATGCCCAGCATCTCCATCACGCCCAGCAGGTTGTCCTGGACGGAGAGCTTGCGAAAGATGCTCGACTCCTGGGCCAGATAGCCCATGCCACCGTCGCGTGCGCGGCGGTACATGGGCCAGTGGGTCACGTCGATCCCGCCCAGCGTCACGGTGCCGGCGTCAGGCTCGATCATTCCGCAGATCATGCGGAAGGTGGTGGTCTTGCCAGCGCCGTTGGGTCCTAATAGCCCCACGATCTCGCCCGAGTAGACATCGAAATCGACGCCGCTGACCACTCGCCGCCGACGGTAAGCCTTGGCCAACCCACGAGCTTGGAGAATCAGCGCGGCCCCGGTATCCCCATGTCGCCGGGATGTCCCGGACTTTGCTTCTGGCCTGTGCTGAGTTAGCTCGGGCATAGGAACTCCGTCTCCTAAGCTGAGCACAGTCAGTCCTTCTCCTCCCGCTCGCAGTCTGCCTCTTGGGCTTGGTGCCACCCGTCATGCCACAAGCTGGATTCGTGGGATTCCCGCGGATAGGGATTGTCGCTCAATGCGACACCAGCCCAATACGCATCGTACCCTTCCTGGAAAGCATCGTTGGCCATGTGAGTTCTCCTCTTGACCGAGGCAGTTCTGACAACTCACGGTCTTTTCGGCGTCGTCGGCGCTCAATCCGTCCATCTCCTACGTCGGCGCTCCATCCTCGCAGGCCAACACGCGAGCCAATCCCTCGATAACGTGCTTTGGCAGCGGTGCCGCTCGGAGTGCCGCCACGGTCCGTTCGACCTCGTAGGGAATCTGTTTCAACTCCATCTGGCCGTCGCGGTAAACCGCATAGCACGCTTTCCCTCGATGATCGCGGGCAAGCCCCACGCTGCCGGGGTTGACCACGGTGAGCTTGCCGAACGCCCGCATCCCTTGGATATGGGTGTGGCCTAGAAGCACGAAGTCGCCGTCCACGCCCACGACCCGATCAGCCCATTGGTCGATCGTCAAATACTCAAAGAGATCGCCCCGCGGTGTGGCGTGCGCCATGCGAAAGTGTTTTCCCTGCCACTCGAACCAATGGCGGATGAGAAGCGAGCAGAGAAACTCTCGTTCCCCCTTATTCAACAGGCGCGTGTGCCAAGCTCGCGTAGCCCGCGAATACTCCCGAAACTCCCGTGTGCATCGGCAATCCACATCGAATCCGAGAGCATTGTCGTGATTGCCACGAACGAGATGGTCGGCGCTGTCCGCCAGCCAGCGGACGCACTCGACGGGCTGCGGGCCGTAGTCCACCACATCGCCGCAGAATGCAATCGCGTCCGGGCTTGGCTCGGCTTGAAGGACCGCCTCCAGGGCGGGCCAGTTTCCGTGGATGTCCGAGAGGATAAGGAGCGTCATAGTGCCTCCAACGCACGAATGCGACTCCGCGTGACCAACAAAAACCCCCGGGAACAAGGCGCTCCCAGGGGTAGGTGGTCACGTCGGCGAAGCCCCCACCCCAAGAAGAACCTTGTCGGTAGGGGTTATCATCCGCCAGCCCGCCAGGCTCGGCGGCATTTGAAGGCGAACCCCATCGCCATAACTTAATTGTAGCAATCGCCTATCCTTGTTCAAGGGTCGGGCCATCCGTCGGGGACAGGCCCTCGTCCGCTAGCCACTTCCGAGTGAACGTGTAGCTCAAGTGCTGAAAAGCGCGGATTCCAACGCTCTTCGCTGCCTCTACAAACATGGGCTGCTCTTCCACGTACACAACGGCCTCGGGCGGCACCTGGGCAATGTCCAGCGCCATGTAGTAGATGTCAGGGTCCGGCTTCCGGCAGCGCACGAAGCATGAGAAGATGAAGAGGTCGATGAACGTCTTGAGCGCGAACTTCTCGATGCGGTGGGCCGCCAGTTCCCAGCCTTCGTTGCTGATGGCCACGACCTTCAAGCCGTGACGGGCCTTCAAGCCACGAACCAGTTGGATCATCGGGGCTCGGGCTTCCGACTGGGCGAGCATGAAGTCTTGGAAGTCCTTTTCGGAGAACGGACGGTTTTCATAGAAGACCGTCCGTTTCAGGTAGTCGTCCAGGCTCAGCTTCCCCTCTTCGTAGAGACTGGAAACCAAGTGGTGCCGTCGGTTGAGCCCTTCGTGATCGAGGTCAAAATGTTCCGCCGCGCGATGGCGCGAAATATGGTCCCAGGCGTTTGTCAGCAGTACGCCGCCGACATCCACAAACAGGGTTGTAAACGGGCAAGGCATCGTGCGGCCCCCAGCGAGCCCGGTTGCCTTCTCAAGCGGCCTTCCGTGCAATCAGCACCGCACACGGACAGTGGTTGGTCACCTGGTCCGCCGTGCCGCCGAGGCCGGCGTCGCCGTCCTCGGTGCTGGCCCCGACGACGAGCATGTCAGCGTTCTCCTCCTCGGCGCAGCGAATGATTGCTTCGGCCGGGTGCCCCTCGCGGAGGATCGGGGTCAACCGCACGCCCCGCGACTTGGCGTAGTTGGCCGCGGTTTGCAGCAGTTCTTCCAGGTGCCGACGCGCCTGGGTCCTGACATCCTCGGTAAGGTGGTCCAGTGCGGGATTCCCGGTCTGCTCCAGGACCGTGACCGCAGTCAGCCGGCCGCCATCCTGCTGGGCTAGCTTGACTGCGGCCTGCAAGGCTCTTTCGCTACCGCGCGACTCATCCAGTGCAACGAGAATTCGGGGCATCGCTCTGTCCTCCAAGAGAAGCTGTTTTCCTGCCGGAAGGAAACGCAACGAAGCAACAAAAAAAACCCTTGGGAACAAGGTGCTCCCAAGGGTGGTTATTCAACGAAAACCCCCTACTTCCAAGGGAGAACCTTGTCGGTAGGGGTTATTATCCGCCCGGCGCGGCGAGCGGCACTTGAAGGCGAACCCCATCGCCTCAATCCGTCGTAATCCTACTTCGGTGCTGCCCGTGTGTCAACTTGAGTTCCCCGAGTCGGATTCTCCGATTCCCTCAAGTTTCCCCTTTTATCCCAGTTTTCTCATTTCCCCCTTGCATTGCATGATACGCCGTCCGGGGGGTACGATTGCGCCTCCCCTTTGTTGCACCTTCTCCGAGCGAAGCGTATAATTTTGCACAAAGGGGATGGGGTCCCCCGTAACCGCCGGCAAGCGGCTGATGACTCCTGCCTGGTAACTCTGGCCAAGTGGGAGCCGTTTGCTCCGCTCGCGGACGCAACTCCCACAGGCTCGTGCCTCGGTGGGAGTGCGTCATGCACCAGAACGCGACGGTGATACGCGGGGAATCCTCTTCCGTTGACCCTTGCGGGTCCTCTTCCTTTTCAGCCTCTCGACGAGCGGCAGAACTCGGTTCGCTGTTCGACCGCCTCTCCCACTGTCTTGGCGAACTCGGGCCGGCATTCGCCCGGGACGAACACCGGCTTGCGGAGTTGACCAAACGCCTGGACGAGGGTCGGTTCCACTTGGCGGTGCTCGGCCAGTTCAAACGAGGCAAGAGCACGCTGTTGAACGCCTTGCTTGGCGAGCCGCTCTTGCCTACGTCCGTTGTGCCCTTGACGGCCATCCCCACGTTCCTTCACGCTGGCCGGAGATGGCAGGCGAGAGTCGCTTACACGGATGGGCACCCTGGAGAACAGGCCACGAGCGACCATCCGCGTGACATCACCGCGCTTTTGGAGAAGTACGTCACCGAGGCAGCCAACCCGGGCAACCGCTTGGGGGTCAACCACGTCGAGGTTCGATCGCCCTCCGAGATTCTGGATCGCGGCGTGGTGCTCATCGACACGCCCGGCATCGGCTCGACGTTTCGCCACAACACGGAAGCCACGCTGAATTTCCTTCCCCAGTGCGACGCGGCGCTGTTTCTCGTCTCGGCCGATCCTCCCATCACCGAGGTCGAAGTGGGCTTTCTCAAGGAGGTTCGCTCCAAGGTGGTCCGCCTGTTCTTCCTTCTCAATAAGGTCGATTACCTCAGCGATGAGGAACGGGACGCGGCCATCCAGTTTCTTCGTCATATCTTGAGGGACCAGGTGGGCATGAGTGACGATGTGCCCATCTTCTGCGTGTCCGCCAGGGCGGGTTTAGAAGCGAAGCAGTGCGGTGACACCCGGCTCTGGATGCAAAGCGGCATGGCCGAAGTCGAGCGGCACCTGATTGACTTCCTTGCCTTGGAGAAGGCCGCAACGCTGCGCCGCGCGATTACGAGGAGAGTGCAAGGCATCGTCTCCGACGTGTTGATGCGGGTCCGGTTGGCGGTGCGGTCGCTCCAGATGCCTCTCAGCGAGTTGCAGGATCGGATGAATCGCTTCGAGCAGGCCATCGCGGATGCCCAGCGGCAGCGGGTGGCTGCCGCCGATCTTCTGGCCGGCGACAAGCGGCGGACGATCGCTCGATTGGAAGAAGACGCGGAGGGACTTCGCCGCAGCGCGCGGCTTTACCTTCAGGCGGTCGTCCAGGAATCTCTGGCGACGGCTGCCGAAAAGATGCAGGAAGCAGCCGCCCAGGAGTCGCTCCACCGCGCCATTCCGGCCTTCTTCGAGCGGGAGATGGGAACGATTTCGCGCCGGTTTAACACGCACGTGCGCGAGTCGCTCGAACCTCACCGGCAGCGGGCCGGTGCCTTGGTCCAACAGGTCCGCGAGACGGCCGCCACGCTGTTTGACATCCCCTGCCACGAGAAGGCGGCTCGCGAGCCGTTCGAGCTGCGCGAGCAGCCCTATTGGACCACGGATACCTGGGATTCATTTCTGGGACCTGTGTCGCCGGAGTTCATCGACAAGTTTCTGCCGGCCACTTTCCGCCGGGCCAGGGTACGGAAGCGACTGATGGAACGGGTTGAGAAGCTCGTCCTACGGAACGTCGAAGACCTGCGGTGGTCTACGCTCCAGACCTTGGAGCGGGTGTTCCGTCAATTCGGCTTTGACCTCGATGAGCGGCTGAAGGAAACCATCACCGCGACGCACGGAGCGATCCAAGCCGCCCAATCACGCCGGCAGGAACACGCCGATACCGTCGCTGGGGAGATCGAGCGGCTGGAGACCTGCGCGGGAAAACTGGGCGAGATTCAGTCGAGTCTGGCCCATTGCGCGGATTAGCCCGGGAGCGTCCGTCAGACTTCCCGGAAATCGCGCGGAAGCCGGCCACAAGCCGGCGTTGACGGCAAACTAGGGGAGCGGTAGAATCTCGGCGGCGATGGGGTTCGCCTTGAAATGCAGAGGGACACCGCTGCTGATGACCCCTACCACGAGGGTGCTCCTTCGGTAGGGTATATGGGAAGACAGTGAAGCCCCGCCAGGAGTAACCATAGTCCTGGTGGGGCCTTTTTGTTGTTCCGTGCCAGGAGCCTTCGATGAAAGCCATTACCATTGCTCGCGAGTACGGTGCCGGGGGCGGCGAAGTAGCCAAGCGCCTCGCCGAAGCTCTTGGCTGGGAGGTGCTGGACCGCCAACTGCTCCAACAGGCCGCCCAGATCGAACAAATGCCGGACGCCGAGTTGGACCGGTTGGACGAAAAGGCCGTGAGCATGGCCGACCGGTTCCGCCTGCACCCGCCCCATCAGAAGTACCTGCATGGCCTGACCGAGGCGGCCCATCAGGCGGCCGAGCGTGGCCAGGTGGTGCTGGTAGGTCGGGGCGCGCGGCACCTGTTGGGCGAAATGCCTGACGTGTTTCACTTGCGGCTCGTCGCGCCCCGAGAGTCGCGGATCGAGCGCATGGCGAAGCTGGAGGATTGGTCGCTGGACCAAGCCCGCGCGCGGTGCCTGGAAGTGGATCGCACCCGCGAGCTTTTCGCGCGGTATTTCTTCGGCGATGCGGCGGTGCAACCGGCTCAGTATGACCTAGTAGTCAATACGGCTCGCGT
>Ga0180438_10003297_pt1 | contig 24581 bp, 20 predicted proteins | sample SS_ome_12_FD_132455 | JGI IMG/M metagenome (GOLD analysis project Ga0180438, IMG submission 132455) | Hypersaline lake sediment archaeal communities from the Salton Sea, California, USA - SS_3_D_2 metaG | ecosystem: Environmental > Aquatic > Non-marine Saline and Alkaline > Hypersaline >... | reverse complement strand
GGGCTCCGGTTCGCAATATCCAGAGAATGCCGTTGAGTACATCTCTTGGATTTTGCGGCGGTCTGCCTGACTTTCCAGGCTGGGCTTTGGGCTTCGGAATGAATTGTGCAATCCGTTGCCACTATTCGTTTGTAATGTCCATAAAACATATATCGGCTCACATTAACCCAAAAATTGAGGTTTTGGGATAGGTTCTAATTACTCACATTCATACTTTTGACCAGGATATTCAGGGGTATACGTTCCCTCCGGTTCTCCTTCACATCTACAATCATGAAATGGTGGAAACCAAATAAAGACATCCTCGCACATTACTGGCTTTAGCTTAGCGCAGTATGTTGTCACCCTGTCACAGTCGGGATCACAATCGGCACATTTGGCATTTTTTTCCGGACTTTCTAATTCTTCCCAACCACAAAACATACCTGGGTTCTTACACCAAGTGTTACCTGGTTCTAGATATGAGCATAATGGGTCTACAACAGGAGGAAATTCGTAAGTACACATTTCACCACCGTTAGGATCGCATCTGTCAACACAAACACCACCATCACAACATTTCGATGAGCTACAGCAGCTGCCGTCGCAGCATGTCTCATCAGAGCCGCAGCAATAATTCCCTGAATCGGTGCAGCAGGTATCACCTGTAGTGCAGCATGTGTCGCCGCCACAGCAGGTTTGCGATGACCCGCAGCAACCGCCGCCGCAGCATGTTTCATCAGAGCAGCAGCAATAAGAACCTGAATCGGTACAACAGGTATCGCCTGTAGTGCAGCACGTGTCGCCGCCGCAGCAGTCGCCGCTATCACAACACGTCCCGTTGCAGCAGGTCTGCCCTGCGCTACAGCAGGTACCATCGCAGCAGACGTTGGTGCCGCAGCAGGAACAATTGCTGCATGTGCAGCTGCCCGTACACTCACTGTCGTCATCTGTACAGGAACAACCTATACAATCGCAGCAGCCGGAGCAGCTGCCGTCCACACATTCGTATCCATTCCAGTAGCAGCATTCGTCGCATTGTGTGGTACAGGCCCTGGCAGGTGGGGCTGGGAATAACGCTGACAGTAAAATAGAGATAATAACAATTACTGATAGAGACCTGTATCTTTTCATAACTTGCTCCCTTTTACTGCTGTTCGCCATCTTCAAGTTTTTTGTTTTTCTGGAAGGTCTTGGCAATCGAGAACAGAGATTCGGGCAGTTGCTCGTCGGTGTTGAAATCAGTAATTAGCACGGCTGTATCAGCTTTTGCCTGCTGATAGCTGCCGCTTTCTATCTGAGCTGTAATCTGCTCGGTATGCTCCACTAACTCCTGCGGCCAGCAATCCGCGGTGACAAACAGCACGAGAACTATCGGCAGTACAATTCTAAAGATTTTGACAGACATAATTATATCCTCCCGCAGAGATTAGAAACGAGAAATGAGGGATACAATATCGGCAAAGCAGACAAATACCTGCAATATCCTGCCTTTTTATTATATTCCGCCCCTTGCATATTTCCCCTTTGTTTTTCGAGCCGTCAAATCGACGGTCGAATATAGAAAATACACTTTCCCCTCAGATTGTCAAGGAGAAAAACCAGAAAAAGAGGAAATTTGTCATAATTGCCTTCTTGTTATTTTATGAGGCGGCCGAAAAGGGTCCAGGGGCTTACTTTTGTAATTTTAACCTTTGCAAATTGGCCGGCCAGGTCTGCCGGGCCGTTAAAAACCACTATGTAATCGCCGGCGGTGCGTCCCGTCAGTTGTGGATTGTCGTTGTTGTCAATGTCGTTCAGGTGTGATTTTTTGCTTGGGCCTTCGGTCAGGACAGTTACCTGTTTATCGAGATACGTCCGGCTCAATTGGTGGCTTATTTTTTTCTGGGCGTCAAGCAGTTCACTGTTGCGTTCTTTCTTGACTTCAGCCGGAACTGAATCGGCCAGGTTTTTATGCGCGGCTGTACCCTTCCGCGGCGAATATCGGAAGATGAAACAATTCCTGTATCTTACCTGTTCAAGCAGGTCCATTGTCCGGCGAAAGTCCTGGTCGGTTTCACCCGGAAAGCCAATAATAAAATCACCCGCTATTGTAATCGAGGGCAGGATTTGTCTGGCCTGTGTTATTAAGTTCAGATAATCCTCGGCTGTATAATTGCGATTCATTGCCTTTAGTATTTTGTCTGAGCCGCTCTGGGCGGGCATATGCAGGCAAGGGCATACCTTCGGCAGGTGCGCCATCGCCTGAATAATCTGTTTGAAATACTTTTTGCCGGGATAGCTGGTGACAAACTTAATCCGTTCGATTGTCCCGATGTTATTTGCCGTTTCCAGGATGTCGGCGAGGCAGTAAGTTTTTTCTCCGTTTTTGTACTCGTAGGAGTTTACTGTCTGGCCTAGAAGAGTTATCTGTTTTACGCCCTGCTGCGCCATTTTGGTTATCTGTTGTTTTATGGCCTGCGGCGGCCTTGATACTTCGGGCCCCCTGCACAATGGGACAATGCAATAGGTGCAGAAGTTATTGCAGCCCCGCATCACCCTGACAAATGCCTGGGCAGGCGCCGGTTTGTCGGTAACGGAGTATTGCGATTCGAAGTTTTGCAGGCTTTCGTTTTGCTGTGCGGTTGGTTTTTTGCGGATATTCTGCTGTACTTCTATTTGTCTGGTTTTTTTTTGCATCGCATCCGTAATCAACCGTACTAATTGCGGCAGTTGCGTGGGGCCGCAGATAATATCGACGGATTCGTGGTCAAACAATTTATTGCCCAGCCGCTGTGCCATACAGCCGATGACAGCGACGACAAGTCCAGGTCTGTTTTTTTTCAGGTGTTTTAAGTTTCCCAGGTGAGAAAACACTTTTTCTTCTGCATGTTCGCGCACCGAGCAGGTGTTAATTAGTACCACATCGCTGTCCCGGGTATTGTCAGTTATTATGAAACCGTTTTTTTTGAGTGCCGAGGTTACCAGTGCGGTGTCCAGTTTGTTCATCTGGCATCCGAAACTTTTGATGTGTACGGTTTTCGGATTCATAATTCATTGAGCATTATAAACAGCAGATATCCAGATTTCTGGCTGCCGCGGTTTCGTCCGGCCGGGAGACTGGGGTCGTGGTCGGCGTTTTCTTTATTTTGTCTGGGGCTTGTTTTGCCAGCTTCGATATTTCTATCATCGCAGAGATAAACTCGTCGAGCGTCTCGGCGCTCTCGGTTTCGGTAGGCTCAATCATCATCGCTTCTTTGACAATCGTTGGGAAATAAACCGTCGGCGGGTGGAAGCCGCGGTCAATCAGTGCTTTTGCGATGTCGGCTGCGTGGATTCCTGCGTTGAGCATATCATCCGTCGGTGCGAAGACACATTCGTGCTTGCAGATATTTTTCGATGCAGGTTTGTAATAATTCCGGAGTTTAACGCGGATGTAGTTTGCGTTCAGGACGGCCATTTCGGCCACCTCGGCCAGTGCTGTTTTTCCGAGCATCAGGATATATATGTACGCCTTTAATATAACTGCGAAGTTGCCGTAAAAGGGGGCGATATAGCCGATGGATTTTGGTTTTTTATATTGCAGAGCGTAAGTGCCGTCATCCCGCTTTACAACTATCGATACGGGGAGGAAAGGGGTGAGCTTTTGACAGACTCCTACCGGGCCGGAGCCGGGCCCGCCTCCGCCGTGCGGAGTTGCGAAGCTCTTATGGAGATTGAGATGTACGATATCAAAACCAAAATCGCCCGGCCTGACTTTCCCCAGGATGGCATTGAGATTTGCGCCGTCGTAATAAGTAAGGCCTCCTGCGCTGTGGACCAGCTCGCAGATTTTTTCGATATTCGGATTGAAAAGCCCGAGTGTATTCGGGCAGGTCAGCATCAGGCCGGCCACGTCGTCGTTTAGCGCATCTTTAAGTGCATCGATGTCCATAACTCCTGTTTTACTGCTCGGAATTGATTTTACTTTGTATCCGGCGATGGCGGCGCTGGCGGGATTGGTTCCGTGCGCACTGTCGGGTATCAAAACAGTTGTTTTTTTATTTCCCCTGTCACGGTGGTAAGCAGCCATTATCATCATTCCGGTAAGTTCGCCGTGCGCGCCGGCCAACGGCTGTAAAGTGAAGCCCGCCATACCGGTTATCTCTCGAAGAAGGATGTCTGTTTCATAGAGGACCTTCAATGCTCCCTGTGTGAGCATACCGCCCATTCGCAGTTGCGGTAAAAGCGGGTGGAGGTGTGCAAAGCCGGGATAGGCGGCAATTCGTTCGGCTACCTTCGGGTTGTATTTCATTGTGCATGAGCCCAGCGGATAAAAATTGGTATCGACACCGAAGTTTCGTCTGGACAGCTCTGTAAAATGTCGTACGACGTCCAGTTCGCTCAACTCCGGCAGCTGGGCAGGCTTGTCCCTCAGTAAATCTTTTCTTATATTTATGGTGGTCGGGACGTCAGAGGAAGTTGGTCGGACGCCAACACGGCCGGGCGATGATTTTTCAAAAATCAGCTTCATAAAATACTCTCCAGTGCCTCTGCCAACATTCCTATTTCCTGCTTTGTGCGTTTTTCCGTCACGCAAATTAACATTGAGTTGTTCATATTTTCATAATACCTGCTGAGCGGGAAACCGGCCGCTATCCCTTTTTCGATGAGACCGGCAATGACATCGCCTGCGTTGCGGGGTAAATCGAGTACAAATTCGTTAAAAAACCATTTCGCCTTAAAATGTGGCTCAACACCGTCGATTGCCGTTAATCTTTTATATGCATAACTGGCCTTGTCTGCGCAAAGGCCTGCGGTTTTTTTCAGTCCCTGTTTGCCGAGCAGTGAAAGATAAATCAGAGCGGTCAGGGCACAAAGGGCTTCGTTCGAGCATATATTCGAGGTGGCCTTGGCCCTGCGGATGTGCTGTTCTCTCGGCTGAAGTGTCAGGACGAAGCTGCGTCTGCCGAGTCTGTCTGTGGTTTGCCCGGCGATTCTGCCCGGCATTTTTCGGACGAAATTTTTCCTGGTGGCCATAAATCCAAGGTAAGGCCCGCCGAACGACATCGGCATTGCGAGAGACTGGCCATCGCCGGTTACTATGTCGGCGTCCATTTGGCCTGGTGGTTTTAATATTCCCAGCGAGATGGGGTATACCGATACAATCAGCAGAGCGCCTTTTTTATGTGCGGCGTCAGCCAGGTCGGTTACGTCATCGATACAGCCGAAGAAGTTCGGGTTCTGCACAATTAAAGCCGAGGTGTCCTCATCGAGTTTATCGAGGATTTCATCTCGATTTGCCAGTCCGTTGCGGCAATGTGTCTGCTCAAGAGCTATATTAAGATTCTGCGTATAAGAATCAATCATCACGCGATAGATAGGATTGACACTGTCGTCGATAATCACCTTTTTCCTTCCGGTGATACGGATTGCCATCATCATCGCCTCATACATTGCCGTTCCGCCGTCGTACAATGAAGCGTTGGAAGCCTGCATTTCAGTCAGCCGGCAAATAACAGACTGGTATTCATAAATTGCCTGAAGCGTACCCTGTGAAAGCTCCGGCTGGTAAGGGGTGTAGGCTGTATAAAACTCGCTTCTTGACATCAGCGCATAGACCGCCGCCGGTATGAAATGGTCGTAGAAGCCACCGCCTAAAAAACAGGTCAAATCGGTATGGTTTTTTTTCGCCAAATCGGCCATTGCCGCTCTTACCTGCTGCTCACTCATTCCTTCAGGCAGATTAAATTGATGTTTCAGCAGCGTTTCGGGGATATCGGCGAACAAATCTTCCATCGTCAGGCCGATATCAGCGAGCATCCGTTTGCGCTGCTGCGGCGTGTTTGCCACAAAGCTCATTCCAGGCCTTTCAGGAAATTTTCATACTTTTTTGCATCCATCAGGTTTTCCAGTTCTTTTTGGCTGGTCAACTGGAATTTGCAGAGCCATCCTTCGCCGTAGCAGTCTTCGTTTATCAACTCCGGCTGTGATTCCAACCGGCCATTTACTTCGGTTACTTTGCCCGCCACGGGAGAATAAAAGTCACTTGCCGACTTCGAGCTTTCGACAACGCCAAGCTCATCATTTTGCTGCACCTGTTTTTCCAACTTCGGCAGCTCGGCGTATGTAATCTCACCGAGCTGCTGCTGCGCATAATCTGTTATTCCCATAATGGCAATTTCTCCTTCGATTTTCGCCCATTCGTGCTCTCTGGTATAAAATAATCCTTCTTTAACCATTATAATTCATCTCCAATTAAAATTTTGCAAATCGGCTTACAACTTTTCCTTTGATATCCGGTTGAAGGACTTGGCCCGCTTCGACTTTTTGTTTTCTGCCATCCTCCAGTTGCCTTTTATTCCTTGCGAGATAATAGAGCCCCGCCTCTGTGTTTTTTGCACAGCAATCCTTATGCAGACAGGCAAGTGCAATCTGGCGGTCTTGTATTTTGGCATTGCTCAGAATCCAGCCGACACATTTGCCTTCGGCATTTAAGACAGCATCGTTACTTCGGACTGGTCTCAGGCCTTTTTGGCCTGGAAGTGAAAGCCTGGCAACGGCAATTTTTTGATTGTCCGCCGTATTTTCCATAGCTTTTTTACCGATAAAGAAATCTTTGTCGAGTTTAACGGCCCAGCCGTACCCGGCCTGCAGCGGAGAGATGTCAAAAGGTCCCGCCAGTTCGTGGCCGTACAAAGGCAGGCCTGCCTCAATCCTGAGGCTGTCTCTGGCGCCCAGTCCGCAGGGGGCAATAGCAAAGGCCCCGTCTGCTTCGAGCAGCATAGTCCATAATGGCGCAGCATTTTCCGGATGAACAAGAAGTTCGTAACCAAGCCTGCTGCCCGTATAGCCTGTACGAGAGATTATGCAGTCGATTGAGTCGAGCCGGCGCTCTATAAAGTGGAATGGTTTTAATTCTGTAAGCTCGCTCTTGAGCTTTGAGTCCGCAAGCGAGGTGAGCAATTGCAAAGAGGTCGGCCCCTGCAGGGCGATATCAACCCTGCATTCACCGCAAGAATCGTGGTATTTCATGTCACGTATGATGGGGTCTGGTTCTATGCGGTGCCTGGTGCCGTCCTCATCTATAACCTGTCGGCAATTTTTAAGCTCTTTCAACCAGGCCTTTATTTTTTCGGTGTTGGCGGCATTGACCACCATCATATAATTTTCGTCGCCGCGCTTATAGATAATCACATCGTCAAGGACAGCACCTGATGCATCCAGAATGTAAGCATACTGAGCCTGGCCGATTATCAGCCTGTCGATGTCGTTGGTTGTAATAATATTAACGAAAGCGTGAGCCTGCGGGCCTGCAAACTCAATCGCTCCCATATGCGTACAGTCGAACACCCCGCAGGCCTGGCGGGTTGTGTTATGCTCGCTGCTTATCGAGGAGTACCACAAAGGCATCAGGTAGCCGGCGAAGTCCGCCATAAGTGCTTTCTTCGTCAATTTAAGGTGTTCTTCATACAGGCAACTTGGTACAGGCGTGGTTTCTGCCTTTTTAAACTCAAATTTTCCTTTAAGTTCTTCCGTTTTCATATCTTTGCCGCTCAAGGAAACCCGATGAAAGGTTCAAAATACGAATTACCAGGCTAAAGTCAAGAATCTTTCGGCGAAGTCAGAATTTCTGCGCATCGTTTTGTCTTGACCGGCAGTGATATTTTGGTATTTTAGTGCTATATCTTCGAAGTCAGGGGACTTTATACCCTATTAGGGTAAAATTTCCGCCCGCTACGAGGGGCGAATCGCGGCGAGCGAGTAAAATTGTAAGTTGTTCCAAGGCTGCTTACCCGCGAGCTAACGGGAAATTTCAATCGGAAGCATTATAAGTGGCACAGTTGAAAAAACAACTGACCCTGCTTGATGTGTTCTCGGTATCGGCAGGCGTAATGATAAGTTCAGGGCTGTTCGTGTTGCCTGCCATTGCATTTGCCAAGGCGGGTCCTGCGGTAATTTTGTCTTACCTGTTAGCGTCGGTTCTGATAATTCCTAGTGTTTTGAGCACGGCGGAGCTATGCACCGCTATGCCCCGTGCGGGAGGGATTTACTTTTTCATCGAGCGCAGTTTCGGCTCGGCGTGGGGACTTTTCAGCGGTTTTGCGAACTGGTTTTCGCTCGCTCTTAAAAGCGCTTTTGCCGTCATCGGTATGGCTATATTTGTGGAAATTCTGACAGAAAAAGTTTTCCAGATGCCACTCGGTTCCATCTACATTAAAGCGATAGCTGCCGTATGCTGCCTTGTTTTTGGTTTTATTAACCTGCTGAGCGTCCGGCACGTCGGCAGAATACAAAATCTTCTGGTTATTTTACTTCTTGTTATACTCGGCGTTTTCGTTGTTGTCGGCGCCGAAAGCCTGAAGATTTCCAGATACGAAGGCTTTACCCGTGAAGGGTGGCCGGCCATACTTGCAACGGCTGGGCTTATCTTTATCAGTTTCGGCGGCCTGACAAAAGTAGCGAGTATTGCCGAAGAAGTTAAAAGGCCCGAACGCAACATTCCGCTCGGTATGCTGTTGGCGTGGTTTGTAGTGACCTGTTTCTACGTTGCGGTGGTAACCGTGACCGTCGGGTTAGTGAACGGTCCGGCACTTATTGACAGCCTTACGCCTGTCTCTCTTGCCGGCGGTGAATGTATGGGTCTTGCAGGTTTTGTACTTCTCGGTGGTGCAGCCGTGGCTGCTTTTATTACCACCGCGAACGCCGGTATTCTTTCTGCTTCCCGTGCTCCTTTTGCTATGAGCAGAGACCGGCTGTTGCCGCCTGTTCTGGCTCGTCTAAACAAAAGATTCCATACGCCTCATATAAGCATTATAGCTACAGTTGTATTTATGATTGTCGCTATCGTGTTTCTGGACATTGAGGCGCTCGTCAAAACCGCTTCCACCCTTATGATTATTCTGTTTATACTTTCCAACGCCAGCGTTATTATTATGCGTGAGAGCGGGATTCAGAGCTACAGGCCTAAATTCAAATCGCCTCTCTACCCATATATGCAGATTGTCGCTATCATCATCTACGGGCTGCTGATTATCGATATGGGAAAGACGCCTCTTTTAATTACAATCGGTTTTATAATTTTCAGTATGGCCTGGTACTGGCTGTATGTTTCCGGGAGGGTAACTCGAGCCTCTGCGATTATGCACATAGCAACGCGAGTTGCGAACGAAGAGCTGAAGACCGTAACGCTCGAAGACGAGCTGCGTGACATTTTGTTTAAGCGGGATAATATCATTGAGGACCGTTTTGACGGGTTAGTGCGTGACTGTGAAATTCTGGATGTGGCAGGGAAAAGGCTCGCCGAGCATATTTTTTCTGAGGTGGCGGAGATTTTTTCAGAAAGGCTGGAAGTTTCTGAAGACCTGCTCTTCGAGAAATTTATTCAGCGTGAAGCGGAAGGGACAACAGTTATTCAGCCGGGTCTGGCAATACCTCACATTATAGTACCTGGTGAAAATAAGTTCGACCTTGTTCTCGTCCGTGCTGTCAGCGGTATCAGGTTTCCGCACGCCTCCGAGCCGGTCAAAATAATGTTTGCGTTGGCCGGCAGTAAGGACCAGAGGAATTTTCATCTTCGTGCTCCTATGGCTATTGCGCAAATCGTACAGGAAAAGGGCTTCGAGAAGGACTGGCTCGGCGCCAGGGACAGCAATCTTCTGCGTAATCTGATTTTGCTGTCTGCCCGAAAGAGAGATATCGAATCGCAATAGTTTCGTGCTGCCCGCTCATATATTTTTATTAGTGCCGTTATTTACCTTTTGCACCTGAGGGTGTTTTTGTCCGTTATCATATCGCTCGAACTTTCCGAAAATCATTTTGCCGGCGGATGTCTGCAAAGAGCTTGTAACTGCTACAACGACGTCCTTTCCTATTTTGTCTCGGCCGTTTTCTACTACAATCATCGTTCCGTCGGCAAGGTATCCTATTCCCTGGTCCATTTCCTCACCCGGTTTAATTATTCGCAGTTTCATTGTTTCTCCCGGCAGAGCAATGGTTTTCAGGGAACTGGCGAGGTCGTTGATATTTAAGACATCCACCTGCCTCAATTGTGCCACCTTTGTAAGGTTGTAATCGGTAGTAGCCAGGCGGCCTTCATAATCCTTCGTAAAAATCACGATTTTCTGGTCAACGCCTTTTGCTTTCTGCACTCCCGGAACAATGGTATCATCAATTTTGATATCAATTACCGCATTGTTCTGCATTTTATTCAATATATCCAGGCCTCTGCGTCCCCTGTTGCGTTTCAGCTTGTCCGCCGAATCGGCGATAAACTGGAGTTCGTTCAATACAAATCGTGGGACAATGAGAGGTGAGTCGAACAATTTGGCAACATATAAATCTGCTATTCGGCCGTCTATTATCGCGGAGGTATCGAGGATGAGAGGCCTTGCTCCCTTTGTCTGCTTGGCAAACTCAACGTAAGGTATGACAAAACGGAAATCATCTTTGGTGCGAATGACTATCGTTATCACAAGGTAGCATATACAGATGGCCATAATCCAGCGTATTGCTTCAATAGCCATCACGCTGAGCTCGAGCTGGTAGATTTCATTTACCAGATTCGGTATCGGTGAAAGTGCCCAGCTGATAAACATACCCACCAGCAGACCGAAGAACACGCCCGCCAGAGATGCCAGGGACTTTTTCGGTGTCAGCAAATCCAGCAAAAGCGCCCCCACGGACAGTCCCAGTGTGCTCCAGATAATAATCCAGAAATTTGCGCGGCCGGGCTCCTTGGCTATTTCGTCAGAGCTGATACTTATAAACAATACACCAAGAATAATAACAACAAATATAATTCTAAATATCCACATTAACATAGCCGTGTGCCTCCAAAATTATTTGATGAACAGTATATTGCATCCGGGAGCTATTATATTGCCGGGCCAGAGACTATCAATAAAAATAATATGCGCTTCTTGACTTTAAACAACATTGCGACTATAATTGAAAGCGCAGTCTATGTCCAAAAGATTATATCGATTATCCTGCATTTAAGCTGAATAAATTCGAATGCGGGTGAAACAAGAACGAGGAAGGGGATAGTGAGAAATGACAAAAGGCCAGCCGATAGATGGCCATATTCATAGCGGCGGTGAGCCTGCTATAAATAAGTACTTTATGGCTGCCATAAAGACAGACGCGAGCGATATACACCTCAAAGTCGGTCAACCGCCCAAACTGCGTATACAGGGGTATCTCAAAAACACAACCGGCCAGTCGTTTACAGAGGAAAATCTGGAGAAATTAATCTTCGGGATTTTAAGCGAAGAGCAGGAAAAGTTTTTTCTCGAGAAAGGCGCTATCGATTTCGCCTGGCAGGTTGGTCCCAGTGACCGCTTCCGCATTAATGTTTTCAGGCAACGAGGCAGGATAAGCCTTGCGGCGAGGCGTATAACAAGCGATATACCTGCTTTCGAATCACTGCACGTTCCCCCCGTAATCGAGAAAGTGGCTGGGTATCATGAGGGTCTTATACTTGTTACCGGCCCGACTGGCTGTGGTAAGAGTACTACTATCGCCTCTATGATTGACCACATCAATGAAACCAGGCCCTGCCATATCATTACTATCGAAGACCCTATCGAATATCTGCACTCCGACAAGAAAGCCATAGTTTCCCAGCGTGAAATCGGGATTGATGTGGTTAACTATGACAACGCTTTGCGTTCACTGATGCGTCAGGACCCAGACGTTGTTGTGGTAGGTGAAATGCGTGATAACGAGACGCTCACTGCGGCGATGAGGGCAGCCGAAACCGGGCATCTGGTATTTGGCACACTTCACTCAGCCAACGTTGGGCAGACAATTCAGCGGATTCTTGATTTGTTCCCTGAGGAGGAAAGAGGGCTGGTAAGACAGACATTCGCAATGACTGTCCAGGCGATAGTAAGTCAGAACCTTCTTCCGGGGATAAAGGCGGATGCAAAAAGAGTACCTGCCATTGAAGTTTGCCTGGCGAATTCAACGGTGCGAAAGCTCATCCGGGAGGGGCGTGAAACAGATATTGGCAGTGTAATAAAGTCTTCTCAGAACGAAGGTATGCAGGATTTCACAGAGAGCCTTCGGAAATTAGTAGAGGAAGAATGGGTGGAGCTGAAGGTTGCTATGCAATATGCGCCGAATGTTGAAGAGTTAAAAATGGCTTTGAAAGGTATCAGAACTTCGACCAGTAGCATACTGTAATGAAAGCACTTTCGAAATATTACCCGGCAGGCGATGTTGTTCACAGGAGTTTATTATGCCTCAATTGACTTTGGCCATTGTAGAATACGGCGGTTACATCTCAATCGTCAAGCTTGCTGTTTTTCTGGCGGTGTTTTTTTTCTCATTGCTGCTTATCAAGTGGGTTCACAATGACGCTGTCTCCGTCGAGGCAAACCAGGATAAATGGAGTGGTATCGTTTTCGGGACGGTCGCAGCGGCGAGTCTCATCTGGCTTGTGGTGCCTTTGTTTATCGTCGGGGTTATGATTTACGTTCTCTCAGCAGGCTCGGCCGCCTTGATTTATGTCAAACATCGCAACGGTCGTGTAATGGATTACAACCGTATTCTTACCGCCGAACATATAAAAAGTCTCTTTTCGTCTTCGCGTGCCAAGCGCCTTGAGTCCCTCAAAAGTTTTCTGTTTATCACTGCAAATGGAAACGAAGTTCCGGTACCGGAACCCCGAACAAATGATTTTGTCGGGTACAAGACGGCTTACGATTTGTTCAGTAATGCCATTTGTTACCGGACCAGCAAGATAGCGCTCGCCCCGTCAAAGGTCAAATACGAAGTTATGTATCTTATCGACGGAGTTGCCGCCAAACAGCCGTCTTTGGACAAGGAGCAGGCAAGATACTTTATCAGATTCACAAAGCACCTCGCCGACCTTTCCCTGGAAGAGAGACGTAAACCACAAAAAGGCCTCTTTAACACCCGCAGCGATGAAGGGAAAATCGAGTGGGAGGCCCAGACGGCAGGCTCTACCGCCGGTGAGCAGCTCATTGTGACCAGGACAAGCGGAAAAGAGTTGATACCGGTAAACCAGTTGGGTTTCACACAGGAGCAGGTCGAGCAGATAAGCAGCCTCCGCGAACAAAAAAGCGGTATTTTTCTGGTTACAGGCCCCAAGAAGAGCGGTCTGAGCACAAGTTTTTACAGTTTTCTTAAAAGCCACGATGCCTTTCTTAACAGCATTAACACTCTCGAAAAAAACCCTTCATCAGAAGTGCCGAACATTTCCCAGAAAAACTTTACACTCAGCGATACCGGCCCCAAAACCTTTTCAAAGAAGCTCCGCTCTATAATACGGATGGGCCCCGATATTGTAGGTGTCTCACCATGTGAAGACAAAGAAACCGCAAAAATCGCAGCCGAAGCAACCGATGAAAACATTCTACTCTATGTTACAATAGAGGCGGACAGTGTGGTCGAGGGGTTTCAGAAGTGGCTCCATTTCATTGGAGACATAAACCTGGCGGTCAAAAATTTAATCGGTATCAGTAATCAAAGACTTATCCGCACTCTCTGCGACGAATGCAAAGAGGCTTATGAGCCAAACCCGCAAATTATCAGGAAATTCAATCTGCCCTCTGAAAAAGCCAAGGTCCTTTACCGTGCCGGTAAAAATCAGTACGACAGACACGGCAAACCAAGGCAGTGTGAGAGTTGTCAGGCTATCGGTTTCCACGGCCGGGTCGGTATTTTCGAATTAGTTATGCTGAACGACGAACAAAGACAGGGTCTGAAACAATGTAAATCGAAAGAACAAGTCAGTGCTGTTTTCAAGCGGGCGAAGATGCTGTATCTCCAGGAGCAGGCCCTTCGGCTGGCACTTGAAGGTTCTACATCCATCAACGAAATAATAAGAATTCTTTCAGCATCGGAAAAACGTGCTGCAAAAAGACATAAGCAGCGTGGCGAGGAGAATAAAAATGGCTAACATAATAGTCCTGGTTTTTCTCATAGCCTGCATCGGTTATCAATACCTCAAAGGCAATCTGGTTAAAGCCTTCAGCGGATTGATAGCTGTTCTGGTCGCCTCGTTTATAGGGTTTGCCATGTTCGAGCCTCTTGCCGGTTTCATAATGAGCCACGATATCGGCCTGGAGTTTCAGACGTCTGCCCGGTGGCTTCATCCACTTGTTTTCGTTATGCTGTTTGCCATTATTTTTGCCCTTGAGCAGGCGGGACTTGTCAAGCTGCTTGTAAATGCACCGACTCTCGGCGTCTGGCCTGACCGCATAGGCCGGGCTGTTTGCGGGCTTTTCCATGGGCTGGTACTGGCAGGCGTGCTTTTCACAACTGTTTTCCTGACACCGCTGACGGTAAAACTTCCCTACCAGCGATTCGAGTCCGCGGCGCAAATACCCGACAAGCCGAAAGCCGCACTTTTCGCACCGGCTGATTTCACAATCGGGTTTTTTAAGATGGTAAGCAATGGCAGTCTTAGTGGTAAAAGAAGTTTTTCCGCACTTCACCCCGATATTCTGAGCGAGCGGTACCTGAACAAATTCTCCAATGCCGGTGAAACACAGAGTTTTACCTCTTCGGCTGCGCTGAGCGTTCCGCGCAAGGCCGCCGTCTGGCCGGCACCTGAAAAGCTCACCGATAATAACGCTAATCCAGTTACCGCCCCAAGCGGGGACAAAATTATGGTGGTAAGACTCGGGCTCAGGCGAAACGCCTTAAGAGAGGCCGTTCCTTTTACGCTCTCGCAGGTAAAAATCCTGTGCAAGCTTCAGCAATACGCCCAATCTGCGACAACCGGAAGTTCACGAAGTATCTACCCTGCGGGTTATTTCAGCGGTCCGGCCAGGGTTGCCTTAAAAGAGCCTGATGAGCTTATTCGCCTTGGCTCCGGTGATTTTGAAGAATCTGTCCGGTGGCTTGATTTTTGCGTTTATGTGCCAAGTGGTTATATACCAGTGATGGCTGGTTTTAAGCTCAACAATATCGTTGAAATTCCGGAACCTGTAAGCCTGGCTAAAGCCCCTGTTATCGAGCCCTTCGAAGAAAAGAAGCCTGCTGAAACCAAAGAGAAAACCAAGAAGAAGCGGCAGAACAGGAATAACAGATAGCCCCTCGGTAATGACTACTATAAGTTTTTAGAGCGGCAAAAAGTGAAAGGCGAAGTCAGCAAGCCGGCACTGCTAACTCCTGCAAGTCCAGTTCCATCAGATGCTCAAGGTAATTGGCCAGTTCTTCCTGAGAAAAGGTGGTCAAAAATTCCGGCTTCGCACTCCTGTTAATTTCACAAATACAGTCTATCAGCTCCCGCTTAGTCATTGTCGGAACTCCTGAATACATTAAATGCTTGTCAAATATGCGTCAATCTATCTGGCATAGGCCAATATCGACACCCACGGCGATTTTTCTTTAACCGTCTGTATTTTTTACCGCTTAACGCCCCATAACCAAAGCCACGACATACGGATGCTTTGCGCACCGGCTCACTACATATAGTATGGCAAAAGTGTCGGTATCCGGATTACAGTTTTATGTCCAATAAAATGTTTGTTTACAAGAGTTTCAGGCGAATCAAAATATTTTAAAATTTTTTGTAAGCCATTCCGGATTTTTTCGCATCCTGCGATATTCTGCGGCCATACAGTCTCGCCTGCATATTTACGGCCGTGGGTGTTCAAAAAACCCTTGCGTTTTGGTGAACTATTCTTTATGTTGAATCTTTTTCTGAATGTCTGTGTAACAGAGTTTTTGACATTGAGTTTCCGGAGGTTTGAAAGTGACCAATAGCGATGATATCAGAAACATTGTTTTCCTCGGGCACGGCGGGAGCGGTAAGACTTCTCTCGTCGAAGCTATGCTGCACGTTACCAAAGCAACAAACCGGCTGGGCTCGGTTGACGAAAAGACAACAATCTGTGACTACCACGTGGAAGAAAAGGAGCATGGTCATTCGATTCAGTCAGCTGTGGTTCACACCGAACATAGCGGTAAACTTATAAATATAATTGACACACCGGGATACCCCGATTTTATAGGGCCTGCTATCGGTGTTATACCGGCTGTCGAAACCGCCATAATCGTTATCAGTGCTTCTGCCGGTATCGAGACAATCACTCGGAAGCTTTTTAAGCTTGCAGCCGGTCTGAACAAGCCGGTAATCATTGTCATAAACAAAATCGACGCCGACAATATTGATTTGCCGGATTTGATAAAAAAGGTGCAGGAAACATTCGGGGCCAAGTGTAAATGTGCGAATCTGCCAGCTGCCGACGGTAAAAGCGTTATAGATTGTCTCGCCGAATCCAGCGGTGATTCGCCGGTTATGGATGTTGCTTCTGCGCACACTGAGCTAATCGAAAGTGTCATCGAGGCAGACGACGGGCTTATGGAGAAATACCTCGGCGGGGAAGAAATCCCGACAGAACAAATCGCTTCTGTGTTCGTTGAGGCACTTAAAAGCGGCACGCTCATTCCTGTTTTGTTCACCGCCGCCCGCAGTGAAGTCGGAGTTAAAGAGCTGCTCGATGTGATTGTTCAATACAGCCCTTCACCGGCCCGGAGCGTTCCTGCAAAGCTGAAAAAAGATGACTCTGTTACCGAACTAAAAGCCGATGCCGATGCCGGTTTCGCCGGTATGGTTTTTCGGATTGGTTTCGACCCGCGCTCCAATATGAAGCAATCTTCGATTAGAATCTTCAGCGGCAAAATAACGTCCGACACTAACCTCATTACACCATTTGCTCCCAAGGGTCTTCGACCTGGCCATGTTCTGAAGCCGCAGGGCCCCGATTATGCAGAAATTCCGGACGCCGGTGCAGGCGATATCATTGCACTTGCGAAGATTGAAGAGTTGAAACTCGGCGACCTTGTCCACGACGGCAGTTACGATGGCCGGTTCGAGCTTTTGCCCACACCTGAACCGATGTACTCACTTGCCCTTGAGCCAGCCAGCCGCGGAGACGAGCAGAAAATCAATATCGCTCTCGAAAAGCTCTGCGAAGAAGACCCATGTCTGAAGGTCAAACGTGAATCACAGACAAAGGAGCTTGTGGCAAGCGGCCTCGGTGACCTGCACCTGCGTATTATGCTCGAAAAGATGAAGAGCCGTTTCAACCTCAGTGTCAATACGAAGGAGCCTAAAGTTCCTTACCGTGAGACTATCAGTGTTGCCGCAGAAGGTCATTACCGGCACAAAAAACAGACCGGCGGTGCGGGGCAGTTCGGTGAGGTTTTCCTGCGTGTCAAGCCGGCTGAAAGGAACTCAGAGCCGCCTTTGCAGTTTTCCTGGGATATCTTCGGAGCTTCAATCCCATCGCAGTTCGAGCCGGCGGTGAAAAAAGGTATTAAAGATGTTATGCAGCACGGGATTGTGGCGGGATGCTCCGTCCAGGATGTCGAAGTTTCTGTATATGACGGCAAACACCACCCTGTAGATTCAAAAGAAGTCGCTTTCAGAGCTGCAGGAAAAGGGGCCTTCATCGATGCCCTCAAAAATGCCAAACCAGTTCTGCTCGAGCCTGTCGTGGCAATGGAAATCACTGTGCCTGCCGAAAACATGGGAGACATTGCCGGAGACCTCGCCTCGAAAAGAGGTAAAGTTATCGGCCAGGACATGCTTCCGGGCAACTACATTATGATAAAAGCGGAAGCTCCGCTTGCTGAGGTTATGAAATATAACAACCAGCTAAAAAGTGTTACCGGCGGCAGGGGTAGCTACTCAATGACCTTCAGCCATTATGAACCTGTTCCGTCTAACGTCCAGCAGCAGATCGTCGAAGCGTATAAAAAACAACAGGAATAGTGTCAGCACGGCCTCTAAGTGCTGTAATAAAGTAATCCGAATAAAAGGCACAGAAGCGATTTATGCAATCTATGGCAGGGATGCAGACTCAAACGAGAAATATACGGCGGCGCAGCACTGCCCGCGGGAAAAAATGGGTCGTTCAACCGGCCTGTGATAGTTGTGAGCAGCTCGCCGGGTCTCTGAAAGTCTCCCCTCTGTTTGCACAGGTGTTAATCAATCGCGGTATAGAGACCCGCAGTCGGGCTTCGGCTTTTCTTAATCCGAAACTTGCCGATCTCATCAGCCCGGAAGAAATGCCCGGAATGCAAAAGGCTGTGGGGAAAATAAGTTCCGCCATAAAAGACGGGCAAAAGATTACTATCTACGGCGACTATGATGTTGACGGCATTACCGGGGTCGCTATCCTTTCACAACTGCTCGAACTTCTCGATGCCGATGTCGATTTCTATATTCCGCATCGAATCCGTGAAGGTTACGGCGTAAATGAGGACGCCGTCCGGTCGCTGGCAGAAAACGGCACCAATCTGCTGGTTACGACCGATTGCGGTATAAGCGCAATAGATTCCGTGCTGGCTGCCGGGCAGCTTGGTATCGAGACAGTGATTACAGACCACCATCAGCCCGATGATACTTTGCCGCAGGCCGCCGCCATAGTACATCCCGCACTCGATAAATCGTATGCCAATCAGGATTCCGCCGGGGCAATGGTGGCCTTCAAGCTGGCCTGGGCACTTGCTATTCACTTTAACTCTGGACCGAGGCTGGATGACAGATTCCGCCGGTTTATGCTCGATGCCACCTCCCTTGCGGCTATGGGGACTATAGCTGATATCATGGATTTGCGAGGCGAGAACCGTATCCTGACGAGCTACGGTCTTAAATCTCTTGGCGAATGCAGTCTGCCGGGGATACGCGCACTTATTGAAAATGCCGGTCTGGACGGTAAAGGGCTTGACAGCTATCACATCGGTTTCAGACTCGCACCGATGCTGAACGCCGCCGGCAGAATGGGGCACGCCCGCCTCGCCGTTGAACTGCTCAACTCAACAAGCACCACACGGGCTATACAGATAGCCCGCTACCTCAAAGAACAGAATGCGCAGCGTCGAAAGTACGAACGCAAAATCTCCAAACACGCCATGCGGACCATTACTGAAAAGCAGCTCGACCATCCCGATAATCAAACTATCGTGCTGGCGAATGAAAAGTGGCACGCCGGCGTAATCGGTGTTGTTGCCTCCAGAATTGTCGATAGATTTTATCGCCCCACGATTATCATCAACTCCGATACAACAGTTTGCCATGGCTCAGCCCGTTCAATACCAGACTTCGATATACTAAAAGCTATAAAGTCATGCCGCAAATGGCTCACTGGTTTCGGCGGGCACGAAATGGCGGCAGGTATTTCCATCGCCCGGGAAAACATTCCGGAATTTTCAGCCGAATTCGAGGCCTATGCACAACAGAATCTGGCAAGTCATAACACTACCGCCAGGCTCCACATAGATTCGTTTGCCGCATTGAATCAACTCAAAATGCCGGTCGTAACCGAGTTGTCAAGGCTTGGTCCATTCGGTACAGGAAACCCCAGGCCGGTGTTCGCAACGAAAGGCCTGAGGCTCGCCGCTTCGCCCCGAAGGGTCGGAAGCCGCGGTGAACATCTGCAGTTTGCGGTCTCCGACAATACCGCCTCCATCCGGTGCATCGGTTTCGGGCTCGGTAAATACGAAAAGAAACTCGTTGAAAAAGATTTCTTCGACCTGGCTTACGAGCCAGCTATAAACAACTTTAATGCATCCAGCAGTGTTCAGCTTGTCGTCTCGGATATCCGGTTCGAATAACCAATATGACGTTTAAACAACTCCTGGCACTGGTCGCTTCACAAAAGGGCTTCTCTGTTCGAGTTGACTCCAGGCTTGTCGAGTCCGGTGATGTTTTTGTCGCCTTAAAAGGCACTACGTTCGACGGGCACGACTTTATCAAGCAGTCCCTTGACGCCGGTGCCAAATTCATTGTTGCAGAAAGAGCGGCCGGTCAAAAAGATGAAAAAATAATAATTGTCGATAACTCGAGTATAGCAGCGGGCGAACTCGCACAGGCATGCCGTGGCAGGCCCGGTGCAGGATTAACAAACCTGGCCGTGACCGGTACAAACGGTAAAACCACAGTCGCATTTCTGGTTCGTTCCGCCATCGAAAACACCGGTAAAAAGTGCGGCCTTATCAGCACAGTTCTCCAGCATACCTGCCGTGATGAATACAAGGCTGAGCTGACTACGCCGGATGCGGTTACTATTGCGAAAAGGCAGGCAGAAATGCTCGCAGCGGGTGCCGAATATATGGTAATTGAAGCCAGCAGTCATTCACTGAAGCAAAACCGTCTTGCGGGCATCGAGTTCAGGGCGGCCGCCTTTACAAACCTGACAAGCGAACACCTCGATTACCACAAGAGTGAGGAAAAGTACCTGGCTGCGAAGACAAAACTATTTAAGAGCCTTTCGCCAAACGCCGTCGCCGTCCTCAACAAACAATCCGGACACTGCGAATCAATTGCGAAGTCCACAAACGCCAATATCATCCGGTACGCCGTCGATGAGCCTGCGGATTTAACCGCAGAAATCCAGTCAATGGACATAAGCGGGACGTCACTGTCTGTAAGATACGGCGGCAGGTCCGTCGAGCTAAAAACAGCTCTCTTCGGCAGATTCAATGTCAGCAATATCCTTGCAGCGGCTGGATTGTGCCTGGCTGCAGGCTTCAGTCTGGAAGAGACCTCAATCGGTCTCGGCAGGCTAAAAGTAGTTCCCGGAAGATTGCATCCAATCCGGACACACACAGATTTTTCCGTTCTCGTGGATTATGCTCATACCGAAGACGCCCTGAAAAATGTTCTCTCCGGGCTAAAAGCATTTTGCAAAGGCAATCTTACGGTTGTATTCGGCTGCGGGGGCGACCGCGACAAATCCAAAAGAGCAAAGATGGCAGAAGTCGCCGAAAAATTTGCCGACAAAGTAATAGTTACAAGCGACAACCCGAGGACAGAAGACCCCGAATTCATAATAGGACAGATAATAACCGGCTTTGCAAGTCCCGCTGTAGATACAATTCTGGTTGAGCCCGACCGCAGAAAGGCTATACAACTGGCAATCAAAACCGCCGAAAAAGATGACATCATAGTCATAGCCGGCAAAGGCCACGAAACCGAGCAGGTAATCGGAACAAAAAGGTTCGATTTTAATGACATGCAGGTTGTTGAGAAATGCTTCAGGGAGCAAAACAGGAAGAACAACCGCGACCATTACTGACCTTTGCATTTCTAAAAGAATGAACCTGTTATACCCTTTAGGGTAATAAGTTGCGCGTTTAGTTTTTGTAATTAATTATCAGTAAGCCGCTTATGGTGCATTAAAGCGCAATTATTAAACGAGATTGGTATTATAAGTGATAATCACGCACTTTGACCCGACAGGGTTTTGCCGACATCTCTTATAAGAATAAGCCGGTGTGTGCCTGGAGTTGGGATTACCGGGCCTGTTCTATTGTTTATGCAGAGGTTAACAAAAGAAAAGATTGATTATTTTTAAACCATATAGTACTATGTGCGTATATAATCACATAGTCATTTAATGAGGGCAAATTATGTTAAGTAAGAAAAAACAATTATTGTTCGAAAAGCAGGCAGAGGTCGTCAAAGCAATAGCACATCCTTTAAGGATAGCTATCCTGGATTTTCTTAACAATGGTGAGCAGTGTGTTTGTGGTATCGCACAGCACCTTGGTTCAGGGAGGTCCAATATTTCTCGCCACCTTTCGGTGATGGCAGGTGCAGGTGTTTTGGATCACCGCAAAGAAGGGCTGAAGGTTATCTACACTCTTAAGACCCCCTGTATCCTTGAATTGCTCTCATGTGTCACTAATGTTTTGAAGTCTAAGTCTAAAGAAAACGAAAGGCTGCTCAAAGCTTTATGAGCGAGGATGTTTTGATGGACTGGAAATCCGAATGGAAAAAGCTGTTACTCATCGCCGTGATATTCTCGGCTTGTTTTTACTTGCCCATCGGTAGAGATAGATTTGATAACGCAGTAATGGAATCGCTGCATCTGCTAAGGTGTTATGCCCAGGAACATGTGCTGCTTTGCCTGGTTCCTGCTTTTTTCATAGCCGGGGCGATTTCTGTTTTCGTCAGCCAGGCGTCCGTGATGAAATATCTCGGTGCCAAAGCCAACAAGGTGTTGGCTTATGGCGTCGCAAGTGTCTCCGGGACGATTCTGGCGGTTTGCTCCTGTACGGTTTTGCCTTTATTTGCGGGTATATATAAAATGGGGGCTGGTCTTGGGCCTGCAACCGCTTTTTTGTATTCCGGTCCTGCTATCAATGTTCTGGCAATAATCCTGACCGCTCGGGTGCTTGGCCTTGAGTTAGGAATAGCCCGTGCCGCAGGAGCAGTCCTGTTTAGTATTGTCATCGGCCTTGTTATGCATCTGATTTACCGTAAAGAAGAAGTCCGAAAAGCTAATAATCAAACAGCAATACCGGATACAGTCCCGCAAAAATCACTTACGCAAACGGGCGTTTATTTTGCAAGTATGGTCGGGATTTTGGTATTCGCCAACTGGGGCAAATCGACAACTGATACCGGTTTGTGGTTTCAAATCTATTCTGCCAGATGGATTGTAACAGCGTGTTTCGCAACAGTGTTGTTTCTTGTTCTGATAAGCTGGTTTAAGAAAGCCGAGCTTGGACAATGGGTTGGAGCAAGCTGGGGGTTTGCAAAACAAATTTTGCCGCTTTTGTTTTTTGGTGTATTAATTGCGGGATTCCTTCTGGGTCGGCCTGACAGTGAAGGTATTATTCCATCCGCCTGGGTAGCAAAAGCAGTCGGTGGTAATTCAATACGGGCTAACCTGTTTGCGTCTGTAGCCGGTGCATTTATGTACTTTGCGACACTTACTGAAGTACCGATCTTGCAGGGTCTTATAGGTGCTGGTATGGGTAAAGGCCCCGCTTTGGCATTGCTTTTGGCCGGGCCTGCTCTGTCACTGCCCAATATGCTGGTTATACGCTCGGTTATGGGTACTAAAAAAACTGTTGTATTTGTTCTGCTGGTGATTGTTATGGCTGCTATTTCAGGAATTATCTTTGGCACGTTGTTCGGAGGATAATTACAAAAATGAGTAATAACTCAGAAACGGGTAGCAGCAAAAGAAACAAGGGACTCGGTATCTTCGAGAAATACCTGACGTTATGGGTAATCCTGTGCATCGCCGGGGGCATTGTTCTGGGCAAAATCGCCCCTGGTTTTGCCAAGACCCTTGACGGCCTGGCTATATATGTGGGCCGGGCTCCCGTTGTATCGATTCCGATAGCCGTATGCCTCTTCTTTATGATGTACCCTATTATGGTAAAGATTGACTTTGCTGAGGTACTAAAGGCCGGCAAACGCATCAAGCCCGTTGGATTGACATTATTTGTTAACTGGGCCATCAAGCCATTTACAATGTATCTGATATCGCTGTTTTTTCTTGGCACGCTGTTCTACGGCCTGATTGGACCTGATGCGGTTGACCTGGTCAAAATGCCTTTTGCCCTTGACCTACCCGTAGGAGCAACTCATGGTGCAGGCCAGGTCGTTCTTGTCAACGGCATTAAGATGCTTCAGGTTCCTCTCTGGCGAAGTTATTTGGCGGGTTGTGTCCTGCTCGGCATCGCTCCCTGCACAGCTATGGTTTTGGTTTGGGGATACCTTGCCAGGGGCAATGATGGTCTCACTCTCGTAATGGTGGCTATAAACTCACTGACAATGCTTTTGCTTTACGGAGTTCTTGGTGGTTTCTTATTAGGGGTCGGAAGACTCCCGGTACCCTGGCAGGCACTGTTGTTATCAATTTCTATTTATGTGGCTTTGCCGTTAGTCGCAGGATTCTTATCGCGAAAGTGGCTCATTGCCGTTAAAGGCAAGCAGTGGTTCGAGGAAAAATTTCTGCATGTACTGATTCCCATAACAATTATTGCATTACTGGTAACCCTGCTGCTGCTGTTTAGTTTTAAGGGAGGGGTGATTCTTTCCAACCCATTAACAATTTTGTGGATTGCAATTCCGCTGTTCATCCAAACAAATGTGATATTTTGGCTTGGCTATGGTCTTGCTAAATTGTTGAAGCTGCAATACCGCGATGCTGCTCCTGCTGCTATGATTGGAGCATCAAATCATTTTGAGGTCGCTATTGCCACATCTACAATGCTGTTTGGCTTATCCTCTGGTGCGGCCCTGGCTACCGTTGTCGGAGTGCTTATAGAAGTTCCTGTTATGCTGATGCTTGTCCGTATATGCCTTAAAACACAAAAATGGTTCGGAACGGTTCGAGATGAAAAGTTTGATGTTGAAAAGAGGGCTATTTGAAAAGTTTTACAGAAGGGTTCAACAATGATTAAATTACAGGTTTTAGGAACCGGCTGTCCCAAGTGCAAAAAGTTAACTGAAAACACCGAAATTGCTGCTAAGGCATTAGGCATTGAATATGAGATTCAAAAGGTAACTGATATCAATGAAATTATGAAGATGGGCGCAATGATGACCCCGGCTCTTGCTGTCGATGGTCAGGTTAAAATTGTAGGCAAAGTACCTTCACAAGATGAAATTAAGAATTTGTTAAAGTAAATTTCTATGAGAGATTAGAAAATGAAAGAACAAGAAAAATCAAATGAGTGCAGTTCTGGACCTATGTTGATATTTGCTTGCTCTGGTGCTGCTGATGTTGGCGAGATTGCTGACTTGACTGCTCGCAAGTTAAATAAGGAAGGCTTGGGAAAGATGTTCTGTCTGGCGGGCATTGGAGGGTGCGTAGAAGGTATTATGAAAAACACCGGAGCTGCCAGTGAGCTAG
>Ga0180438_10003296_pt1 | contig 24590 bp, 29 predicted proteins | sample SS_ome_12_FD_132455 | JGI IMG/M metagenome (GOLD analysis project Ga0180438, IMG submission 132455) | Hypersaline lake sediment archaeal communities from the Salton Sea, California, USA - SS_3_D_2 metaG | ecosystem: Environmental > Aquatic > Non-marine Saline and Alkaline > Hypersaline >... | reverse complement strand
CGAGTACCCAGGGGACCGGCAAGATGGAGACTACCTCGATGGGACGGATGCCGGGGCCCTCCTCGTGGTGGCGATGCAGCAAGATGACCCCGACACCCCAGACACCTCGAAGGAATGGATCTATGGGCGTTTCGTCATCCCGATCATCCCGGAGGAAACCCCCATCCGCTTCGGGGCCCGGGAGGATGCCGTTCAGAGGGTGACGTTCTACCTCCAGAACAAGAGCGACTTCGCCACGAGGAAGGGGAGCGGGTGGGTCATTGACTTGCCGGCGAACATCAACCTCAACCCGTGACGGGAGGGGCCGAGTAGATGGCAATCGACACCGATTATGATGACGTGATGACCTTGCTGGCCCACGTGGCGAACTCCGCGGCCCAGCTGTTCACCCACGTGAACGGAACCCAGATCATCCTCCTCGATGATTACAAGAAAGTCATCGAGGGACGGTTCGCCACGGGGGTGGGGGCCAACTCCATCCGCGAGGCCATGTCGGCGGCCTTCCTCCCGTATCGGACGGCCATGGATGAACACCTCGCAGACCTCCGCAAGATCATCGACACACCGTTCCGGCCGGGGTCGGCGGAGTTCCACGACGCATGGCATCGGTATGCGGTTCTGAACTCGAAGACGGTTCAACGGAGGAACATCACGTATGGGCCCCTCGCCGGATCGGGCGGAGTGGGGAACCAGAGCATCGCCCGTCTCTCGGTCGATTGGGAAGGGGAACCCCTCGAGGACATCTCCCTCGGGAGCGTCACGGCCCGTTGTGTCCGTGACCAGAACTCCGGCACGGAGAGGGGTCGAGAGGCATTCCTCCTCCGCATGGGCACGGGCCGCTTCGACTATGCCGAGGACGGTGGGTCTGGGATCGAAACCGAAATCACGGCCGCGGCCGGCGATGACCTCCTCACCAATGCCTCGTTTCAGGATGTCAACGTGGCCGGAGGCACCCTCGAGGGGTGGCAATCCGATGTGGCCGTCAACGCCACGAACTACACCCAACTGACGGCCGACTATCACCGGGTTTCTCCCGAGGAACGACAGGATGCCGACACCCCGGATACCCCGGTGGCCCTCCAGATGAACGTGTCGGCCACCATCTCACAGGCCATTCGCACGAACTCCATCAACCTCGATGAGAACGTCCCGATGGGTCTGGCCGCGGCCTTCAAGGTCATCGATGCCACCACCGAGGGCACGGCCAAGTTGAGGTTCGGTTCCTACGAGGCCACCGTTGTGATTCCGGCCGCCTCCACCGTGCAATGGGCCGTTCTCCTCCTCCCCCTCGCGGCCTCCTCGTGGATTCTTCGGGAGGCGAACCAGGATGACCTCAACGTCGAGCTCGAGTGGGATAGGACCAACGGACCCCTCGCATGGGACGATGTCCAATGCAAGGCCCTCACGAGGGGCCCCGATGGCCTCTGGTACTTCGCCTATCAACCGAATGCCGGAGGGGTCACCCCCGTGCCTTGCCTAGTGGGTGGGGCCTCGGGACGTTGGGAGAGGACGTTCTCGAATGCCCTCGTGGGTTCCGATTCCGAAATCCAGAGGTTCATCTCGTGGTTGTACGGCTACGGGGTGCCGAATGGCTCGAGGGTGGTCGGTCCCATCGGCACCTCCCTCCCGTCAACCACCGGGGTGCCGACGAATCCCGATCTGTAGGAGTTGAACCGTGGCACTCAAGGATGAGTTGCGGAACGTAGAAAAGGAACTCCGGGACCTTGCACGGACCTCCAAGGATCTGACCAAGGCCGACAAAGAGGCCCTCGAGGTTCGGCGGAACGAACTCGAGGTGAGGAAGGAAGGCCTCCAAGAGTCGATTCAGGCACGGCAAGAGACCACGGCCGCCAGACAGGCCATCTCGGGTGCCGTTGCACCCGTTGCATCCGCGGCCGTTCGCGGCCTTGCCGATCCCTTGATGACCTCTCAAGAGTTGCAGGCCCAGGTGGGGAGGGCCACCGGACAGGCCATCGGAGGCATCTCGGTGGCCGGTTTCCAGCTGGGCCCCGAGTTGGGTGGCCTCCTCGGTGAACAGGCCGGAGACGTGGCCCGGGCCGTTCTCCCTCCCGGGGCCGGAGCGGCCATCACGGGGGTGACGCAGGCCATCCAGGGGCAAGCGGATGCCCTCCGGGCCACCGGCCGCCGACGCTTTGCGGAAGGCCGTGGCCGGCAGATCGGGGCCTTCTTCGGTGAGATGGCCGCGGCCGGGTTCGAGATTTCAGACGAACAACTGCAGGCCTCCATCGAGGCCGGAACCCGGGCCTCGGCCCGTTCCTTGAAGGTTCAAGAACGGGCGGCCTTCTTCCAATCGAGGGCGAACGACAAGTACGGTATGGCCGGGAAGGATTAGGGGATGTCGAAATCAAGAGGCATCCAGGTAGCATACAACGGGGTCTGCTGGGGTGGCGAGATGGGGGCCGGGTCCACCGTCTCGAGGCAACAGATTGAGGGGCACGATTGGAACCTCTCGTATACCGATGGGGTGTTCCGCTCGAGGTTCGAGGTGGCCATGGTGAACCTCGAGGACAAGGATGCGGAACTCCTCTCCCTCGAGTCTCTCCGGGTGCCGGATGCGAACCTCGGGGTGGCCTCCGGCCAGAAGAGGACATGGGCCAACCTCACCATCTCCGGGGCCACCCTCACCGATGACGATGCCGGGGCCCTCTGGACCTCCGACGATGTGGGGATGCCCATCTCCATCGGCGGCCGAGGTACGGCCCAGATCATCGGGTTCACGAACGCGAATACCATCACCCTCTCCGCCTCCCTGGGTGACGGGTCCACCCTCACGGCCTACATGGGGGCCCCCATCCTCCGGGTCCTCCCCCAGACGTTCGTGGGTGGGTACAGCCTGCGAACGGATGTTCAGTACCCGAAGGGGCAACCCCAGAACACGGGCCGAAGTTGGGTGGTCGATTTCGAGGCCCGATACCTCGTGGACCCGGCCGAGGGCCGCGGGGTGAACGGAGAGGGCCGGTGGCCCACGGCCGGGGTGTCGGTCCAGTACGATCCATCCGGGTTCGCCCGGGTCATCTTCACCGGCCGGTATTCCGCCAAGGATGACTCCGGTTCCCCCCTCGATGCCGTGGCCCGGTACCGGGCGAACGTCACCCGATGGGTGACCAACGTTCTCTCGTACCTCAGCATCACGAACTACGAAACCGACCCCGCGGCCCAATCGGAGAGGTGGAACGAACGTCGGGATGTTGTGGATTTCGTCCTCACGTATCAAGAACTCAACCGGCCGGAGATTGACGATGTCCGGTCGTGGTCCAACCTCAGCATCACGGGAAAGAACGTCACCGATGTGGGCCTCTCCGGCCAATGGACCTCCGACGATGTGGGCAAGCCGCTGGCCGTCACCGACCGTGGCATCGTCTCCATCGAGACGTACGTTGATGCCGACAACATCACCACGATAACCGAGCTCGGAGACGGTACGGGCCTCGTGGGCCGGATGGAATCGAACGTCAACACGAAGAGGGTTCAAGTCACCCTCGAGCGGTTGGGGAACTACTCGAGCGGCCTCCAATCGGCCAAGGCCCCGATCTTCGCCCGGGCCTCGTGGTCGTGCCACATCGATGGTGCCTTCCTCTCGTACTCCGAAATCGCCTCGTACTACTTGGGAACGGTGAAACCGTACATCAAGGCCGAGGCCCAACGGGAGTACGGGGGTGCCCCCACCATCATGGATGAGACGGCACGGACCGAGACGGGTGCCGGGGGCCTTCGGGTGTCGGGAACGATGCTCCTCTACATGAGGGGGTCTGGGTCGAAACACATCCACTATGAGAAGACGGTTCAATACCGATCCACCCCCAACTGGCAACGGAGGAAACTCCTCGATGGCGAGGATGGGTCGTACGTTCGATTCTCCGCCGGCCGGGTGGATACGGCCCAGGTTACCGTCACGAGGACGTACGATGGTGTCCTCGGCCGCGTATCGGAACTCCCCATCTACACCCACCCACCGGTTGCCCCGGGGGCCTCTGGTTCGTGGGTGGCCGACGATGATGTCTGGACCCGCTCGAGGAGGTGGGTGGGCCGGAACCCCGAGGGGGGATCGGTTCGCAAGTTCACCTCCACCGTGGCCGTTCAGTTCTACACATGGGAAACGAAGAAGGCCATCCAACCCCCGGCATGGGAACCCGGCCGGGTGCCCACCTCCACCCCTCACCGTCTCGAGACGGGAGGCACTCAAGAGAGAGAACCGCAACCCCCCCAGAGAGTTGAAACCGGGAGCGGTCGATGACGTGGCGGAGTGGGGGTTCCATCGGGGGTGCAAGCATCTCCATCGGTGGCGTCAACATCGATGCGGAAACCTTCGAGTGGCCTCTTGTCATCGGGAGTCGCTCCCCAGAGATGCGCTTCGTGGTGTCCACGGCCGTGGCCGAGAGATTGGCGAAGCTGAAGAACCCCGTCACCCTCGATGTGAAGTGTTCCGCATGGTCGGGGTCGGAGGCCATCGAGTGCAACCCCACGTTCAGTGACCTATACCTCTGGCAATTCGGGCCGGCAATCAACCCGTGGATGACGTGGGTTTCCCTCCGGGATCGGAGGGCCCTTTGGGAGTACCTCAATTTCACCTCGGAACACAACGTCATCCGCCTCACGAACAAGCAACGCATCCCGGGGTATGCCGTGGGGGCGGAACGGGAGTTCGCCCGAATCGCCCAGTTCCGATACCTCCCCCGGTCGGTGAAACTCCAAGATGAACTCCGCCATGCCTCGGCCATCGATGGGTTCTCTGGCCAAGGCAAGGTCACGACTTGGTACGCGATGGACATCGTCCGGTGGTTGTTCGAGCAACTCCCCGATGGCCTTCGGCCGCTCGAGGTCATCGTTGAGGCCGAGAACAACAAGTACGAAGTCGAGAACGAGGTGAACCTGCAGGATTCGTGGCCGTCCTTGATGGACCGATACGCCACCCTTGCGAGGGTGGGGTTCTACATGAGGGACGGGAAGGCCGTCATCACGTCCCTCGAGGATGCCCCTCTTCCGAAGGGCCTCGGGTCCTATGCCGGCGGAGGGTTTCTCTCACAGGCCGACTATTCGAGGGCGAGGGCCCCCGAGGTCATCATCCGTTCCCCCAAGTTGCACGAACTCCGGGCCGACTATGTGGAGAAGAACGATGGGCCGACCGGGACAACCACCCGAGAGGCCCTCGAGCTCGTCAATACGGCGAAGTGCCCCGGGAGGGTGAAGAACCCGAGTGGGGGATACTTCGAGAATGGGGAGGAGGTGCCCCTATCGGACCTCCTCGATGCATGGAACAAGGACACCGACATCGGGTGGCCGGCCAACCTGAAACTCGATTATGTCACCCTCCGGCGGTTGGTTCTCCACCCCCACATCATCCCCCTCTTCACCGGAGGGGCCCTCGATGGGTTCATCAACTATCAGAACTATGTGAGGGCCACGAGGGTGACGGCCGCCCTCGAGTCGTACCGGAGACGGTTCCGCCTCAATACGGTCTGGCTCGACTCGTTCCGCGATTGGAGGATGCAAGAGGTGGAACTCGCGGATGCGAGGACGGGCCACCTCCCCCCATCAACGGTGTACTGTGACTTCACCATCGTGCCTCACCGTGGGCCCCTTCCGAGGAAGAGGAAGAGCCCCACCGTGATTCGGTGCCGAGCGTGGGATGAGAACGAGAGGAAGAGGCCTCTCCCCCGTCTCTCGAAGGCCATCATGTCCCTCGATGGGACGGCCGCCATCGTGCCGGGAACAGGCAAGAGTCTCGGGGTGTTCCAGGTGGTTGTATACCCCGATCTGCAGGCCACGAGGGACCAGACCATCCTCGGCATCGTGGCCGATGAGCCGGCCTATGACCTGTACGACAGGGCCTCGCCGGCCCTCTGGGGTGAGAAGACTGGCATCGAGGGCGAGTGGAGACTGGCCGTCAAGTTCTCGGCCATCCTCGCGACACCACCCACGAACCTCCAACACTACTCCGTGACCCGGCAAGCGGCCCAGCATACGGATGAGGCGGCCGGTGGTCCGGTGGTGGAACTCTGGCAAGGGAAGGAACCCCTCCGGGTGGCATGGCGAGATGGAACCTCGAGGCCGACCATCGACCAACAGGGCTACCTCACCATCGAGGGCGGAAAGATTCTCAACGCGGATATCCTCGATGTCATCGGGGAGAGGATGGCCGGCCGGTACTACTTCCAGGCACGGGATAGGTACGTGGGCAACTGGTCCACCCCATACTGGGTGGATGAGGTGTGCCGGCCTCGAGGCAACGTCACGGCCGTGACGTTCTTCTATGACCGTGGGGAGTTCGGGTGTCGGTTCGATGCCCCGGAACCTCCCCCGGCCCCTGACCTCTTCGAGACGCTTCCCCAATCCATCCGGGCCATCTTGTATCCTCGACTTGCAGAGGGCGGAGGGGATGCATGAGCGTACGACCGAGAGGCCTCTTCACAGCTGGCAAGGGTGGCGTGATGGCCCTCCGGGACCATCGCGATATCGAACCCGGCCTCCGAAGCATCAACCACGTGGGCCGCCTCGTACTCGAGCCCACGGTGAAGAAGATTCTCGGAGAGTTCGGGGATGTCGGAACCCTCGAACACGGTGCATACTGGCCGGCGGAAGAGGGGGCCCCGAGACGGGGCATCGGTGGGTACGGGATTCCCTCCATCACCTCCGAGGATGGCCTCCGGGTCATTCGGACGATGGCCCTCGACACCACCACGGACCTACAGGCCGCCCGTCTGGCCGTGGGCCCCCCCCTGTTCCCCCTGACTGGGGCCCCCCCTTTCGCCGGCCAACTCCCCCAAGGTGTCATCTCCGTGGAAGAGGAGGGCCTCATCCAGAGGCCGGCCTCTGGCCGAGGTGGCCTCCTCATCGGGGCCGCGGGTTCGGTCGTGGGTGGGGAGAGGCCCAACCGACTCGAGGGAATCCTACTCGAAGCGTGGCAACACATCCTCGAGGCCCAATCGGACGGGGGCACCGTCCTCGGGGATCGAATCACGGCCGTGAGGGGAGGGGCCGCCGACCCCGACCGTACGGCCCTCCTCTCTTCCCTGATTCACTCGAGGAACGTGGGCCCCCTTGCCTCGGCGGCCCTCAACCTCACCCGGAATCAGGCCGATGCAACCGGGTGGGGCCTCACTTGGGGGGCCGGAGCTCAATCGGGAGGAGTCGTGGCGGCCCCCGGGCGAACCATCGAGAGGGTGAATGGGGGCAACGGGAACGGGAACGGCAAGACGGTGGCCCGAGGTGGAGGGGCCGCGGCCGTGGATGCCGTCCTCGCGTACCTCGCGGCCGAGGAGAAGGGCGGCCCCATCTCACAAGGCCGGAGGGCCGACCAACATCAACTTGGGGTGAACGCTTTCGGGGTGCCCATCAACTCGAATCACCTCGACATCGATGCCCTTTGGGAAGGCCGAGGGGGAGACGGGCCGAAGGAAGTATCCTCGATTCCATACCCCGAAACCCGGCAAGGCATGTTCCCCGTTCACGTTCACGAGTCGTGGGATGCCATCGAGCCCCATGACTGGGTGGGTGGGCAACGTCGGGGGAAATGGCGGAGGTGGACCACCTCAACCATCTACACCCCCCCCGATCCCGGGCCGAGGACACCCGAGGACCCGGGGCCGACTCCCGGGCCGGGTGAGGGGCCGGGGAGGGTGCCAACGGGGCCTCGGCCACCGAGGACACCCACGGGGCCAGAGGACGGCCTCCCGGGGCCGGAGGGGCCCTCGAGGCCGCCAAAGGGCCCCCAACCCAAGACCGACCCCCCGGGCGACAAGGACCCGGAGGATGACGGCCGCCGATTCGTGCATTGGGGTGGGTCTTACATCTTCGAGTGGGATCGAAGGGGGAAGAAGCGGCCTCGAGGGGTCCATGGAACCCCTCTCTCGTTCCAGTCATCGGCCTTCGAGTTGTCGGCCGCCCCCATGTTGGGGCACAAGGATTGCCGGGATTTCGTCTCCGACTTTACGGGAGGAACCTTCCGCCGATGGCTCGAGGCCCCCGTGGGCCTCCGCCGGATCGGGTGGGGAAAGCAAACGGCATCGGGTCGGTGGAAACCCACGAAGAACCGGCCGCCATGTTTCTCCGATGGGCGACACGGAACGGATGGCGGTTCCCTCACCGTCCCGGCCGAGGTCACCCATCGTGACTTCCGCACGGGAGACTTTTCGCCACCTCCCGGGAACATCTCGGTGGTGTACGATGCCACCCTCCCGGGGTACTCGTGGCACGGTGCCGGCCTCCCCCACCCCCTCTCGGGGGCCCTCCGTGATTCGTTCCGGTGGGGTGGTGACGGTTCTGGCAACCTCGTTTTCGAGGCCGGCGATTCAGAGGCATTCTTTACCAGACTCTTCCGGATGTCATCGGAGGGTGCCTTTGATGTGCCTCGGGTCGGTGCCTCGGTGTCCGATCCACCGGCCGGGTTCAACTCCATATTTGCGAAGGGCGATGACCTCTGGGTGAGGTTCCCGAGCGGCACCGAGGTGGACCTCACGGGCGGAGGGGCCGGTACTGGGTTCCCCCTCGCGGATGACGTGGTTGGGTACTGGGGTGACTCGAACGACTTCGGGGCCGTCTGGGATACCGGGGAAACCCTCGACTGCATGAAGTTTGCCGTCTTGGCCGGTGGGAACGAACGGGTGGTGTTCACGAACACCTCGAGAATCGGCACGGACCTCGGGATGCCGGCCGCCTCCACCCCCACCCTCTCCGTGCATTCCGGTTCGAGCTCGGCGGCCAACCGATTCGACTTGAGGCATGACGGGTCCAACGCTTACATCGAATCCTTCGATGGTTCCCTACTCCTCGAGGGGGAGGGTGGGAACTACCTCGAGGCGGCCGGACAGTTCTTCGGGACGAACACACCCCATGGGGCCGTGGTTCGGAACACCAACCCAGGGGCCGCCTCGGCAGTAGAATGGGCCCTCTCCCTGTATCATGACTTCTCCGGGTCGGCCCTCGTTGGCCACGGAACCGGCCTCATCTTCGATTACAACAATGCCCTCTCGAGTCCCGTGACGGCCGGAATCTTCCAGTCCGAATGGTCATCCGTCTCCGTGTTCAATGAAACCTCCGATTTCGTTTGGAGGAACCGGGACGGGGGCACGATGACCGACAACATGCGCCTCCGTGGTGACGGGGTCCTCGAGGTTCGTGAACTCGCATCGAAGCCCTCGGCCCCCCCAACTGGGTGGAAGGCCCTGTACGCCCGCTCCCTCGGTGGGGGCGATATGTACGAGCAGAATTCGGCCGGCACGGAGACGAATCTGGCCGACAATGGCAACTGGGTGGGGCATTTCGAGCAAGCCACCACCCCGACAACCGCACAAGTTCCCACCGGCAAGAGAGCCAGCTGGTGGGATACCTCGAAGTCACGGCTCTATTTTCTTCAGAACCGGAGCGCGGTCATCTATGGTGTTCGCCTCTCGGCCATGTAAGTAGGAGGAAGGCTACCAATGGCACTAGGTCACGACCAGGATCATGCCATCAACTCCACCGATGACCACCTCGCGGGTTCCGCAAACAGTGTGATTCGCACCAATGCGGCCGGGACGGCCATCGAGGAAGTGACGGCCGCTCCGGCCGCCACGGGCAACTATATCGCACAACGGGACGCGAACGGGCAACTCAACCTCCCGGCCCTCGATGCCGTGGGGAATCAGGCCGTTCGATTCACCCAGATGGAATCGGCCATCAACGATGCCATCGATGGCCTCAAGGTGAAGGGCCCCGTTCAGACGATGAACATCATCGATGACTCCATCCTCACCCCTCCGGGTTCCCCGGCCACGGGCGATGCGTACGTGATGCCCTCCGGCACCCTCACCGGGGCATGGTCGGGGTACTCGCAGGGTGACATCGTGGAATGGGATGGGGCCGCGTGGAACCTCATCCTTGCCGGCACGGGTTCGGCACCCGCCGATGGGGCCCGGGCCGTGGTCACCGGCCGAGGCAACGGCACGGCCGCGGGTTCGTTCGCCGGAGAGGGGAACGAGATTGCCGAGTACGTCACCGGCACGGGGTGGACCTTCTCCGGGGCCCCGGAGGACGGATGGTCGGTCCTCATCATCGGCAACGGTGCCGTGGGCGAGAACGAACGATGGGTGTACGACTCCGGTTCCACGGCATGGGTGCAAGGGAGTGGGGCCGTTCCGGCCCACAACTCCACCACCGGCATCCAGGGTGGGGCAACGGGAGATTACTACCACCTCACCCAAGTGCAGCATGACGAGCTCGTTCGGTACAAGGCCGATGTCTCCCTCGCCGGCATCAAACCCGCCGACTCCGACATCTCGGCATGGTCCAACGGAGACAGGGGCATCGGCATCGGGACCTCGAGCCGGGTCTACTGGATGTACAAACAGTCCGGGAGTGTCCGGTGGGTGCGTCTCTCGTAAAGGGAGGAGGCCCACGTGGGCCACGACCAAGAGCACTCCATCAACGGAATCGACCATACGTTCCCGGGGGGAGGTTCAACCTTCCTCCGGGACGATGGCCAGTTCGAGGTTCCGACGTTCGGGGGTGCCCTGCCGGTTTCGTTCACGTCATTGGAAACCATCTCGGGAACGTACCTCGAGGTGGGTACGTTCATCTGGCCGGGATCCGACAAGGTGGGCACTCCGACGATGCTCGAGGTGGTTGGGGCCGTTTCCAATGTGTCGGCCTCGGCCGACATCCGCATCTACGATGTGGACAACGGGAACACCATCGCAGAGGTGTTGGGTAGTTCGGCCCTTTACCCAACCATCGTGGACCTCGGGACCATCTCGAACGTCACCACCGATGAGGCCCTCTGGCAGATTCAAGTTCGGAGGGCCACCGGTTCGGGGGCAAACCAGAAGGCCGTGGCCGGGTCGGGGAGTATCGTGTTCTGATGAGTACGAAGCGATACGGCATCTACTGTGACACGGAGGCCCACCTTGTCGAGACGGGGTGGGTTTCCGATCCACCCACCGAGTGCCCAAACAACCCGGCCCACGAAGTCGAGGAGGATTCGGTTTACGTCTTGGAGGAACAGGCCCTATGTGGCTTCCACGGACAGGCCGAGGACGAACAGGATACCACCTCGAGCGATTGGGTGGATGCCCTCGTGGTGGATACTGGGCAACAGGAAACCGGGGTCTGGCGATGCTCGTTCTACTCCGAGATGTACTGTGACTCCACCTCGACAACCATCGAATGCCGGGTGTACAACGCGAGTGATGATGTGGTGATGGCCTCCGTTCGATACACCCAGACCGACTCACTTGATGTTCTCCCGTTCGGAGGGGCCTCCCCGTTCACTCTCACATCCCCCACGGAGGGGAAGACCATCAAGATTCAATTCCGAAGGGCCGCGGGTTTCGGGACGGCCTCCATCCGGCGATGCCGGGTGTGTGCGCTGAGGGTGTTGAGGATATGAGCATCGAGAAGATCATCGAAGTCGTACTTGAACCGGAAGACCACGACACGATGGCCCAGTTCTTCGAGAGGGCCAAGAGGGCCATCCTCAATCGGCAAGAGGCCCCCCATCCTGCGTCTCCGAGGTGGATCATGGTTCAGGATTCATCCGGAGTCATCGAGAGGTTTCGACTCGAGGTGAAGGAGTAGCACAACGATGGAAGATCCCGGAATGCAAGCATGGCTTCAACTGATTTCGTCCCTCGGGGTGACTGGAATCCTCGGCGTCATCACGTACATCCTCTGGGGGAAGCTATCGGCCTCGGAGAAGAAGAGAGACGAGGAACGGAAAGCTGCCGCCGACAAGTTGGAAGCGGCCCAGACGAAGGCACACGATGAACGTCTGGCCCTCGAGAAAGAATACAGGGAGAAGATGGAATCCCTCCTCCGGGAACTCGCGGAAACGGTGGGGGGAATGGAGGATTGAGATGGACCTCTCACACCCGGAACTCGAGAAGAAGTTGAAGGGCCGCGTCAAGCGGAAACTCGAAAACGGAAACGGAACACGGCCCATCTCGAGGGCCATCATGGCGAAGGCCGCGGCCGCGAAGAAGGCCGCCGAGGACACCGAGGAAGACGAACAACCGGAGGAGGAAACCCCCTCCCCGGAGGAGTGAGGAAGATGAAATACCGAATCAGTCTCGTGGCCGCGGTCCTCGTTTGCTGCATGGCCCTAATCGCGAGCTCGGCCGGAGATGCCGACCGTGGGACCGTTCGCCGGGTCCTCAAGGGTGGGTGGGATATGGTGGCGAGGACGGCCCCGGCCACCCCCCCGACCGGGAAGGGGAGGGTGTACTACTCCTCGGCCGACAAGTCGCTCCATGTCATCGATGACACGGGGTCGGACGTGGCCCTCGGTGGTGGGGCCTCGGCGGCCTCCCTCGCATCAACGCTGGCCGTGGGGAACACGACCGGTGGAACCGATATCCTCTTGACAAGTGCGGATGTCATCCGGCCCGTGTCGAATGCCGGGGCAGACCTCGGGACCACGGGGCAGAACTTCAACGAGTTGTATCTTGCCACGGCCATCCACATCGACAACCAAGCGTACATGACGGATGCCCTTCTCAGGGGCCATGATTCGACAACAGGTGGGGCATACACTCTCCGTGCCGGAGACGGCACTACCGGCAACGGTGGCAAGCTCACCCTTGCCGGTGGGGATTCGGGAAGCGGTACTCCGGGAAGCATCTGGATGGAGACGGGGGGGGCCCTTCGGTGGGCCGTGGATAGCACCGGGGATATGATTTCACCCGGTTCTCCGACAATCCGTGGAGGGGGGAACATCTTCCTCGAGGGCAACTCCGGGGGAGTCTATCTCGATGGAGACAACGCGGTATACATCCGGACGGACAACCTCGGGACGTTTCAAGAAAAGTGGCGATTCGAGCAGAGTGGGCTTTTGACTCCCCGGAACGGGTCCCACGACATCGGGACGGTATCCCTCCCTGTCGGGACCATCTACCCCACCGGGATGACCACCACGGCCCAGGATGTGGTTGGGGCCATCAATGAACTCGCGGCCTCAACCGCTCCTGTGCCCTCCCTCGCCACCGTCATGGCCGTGGGGAACGCAACCGGTGACCTCGACATCGTATCGGCAACCGTTGGTGGGTCGGACCTCGGGAGCACCACGGCCGAATGGGGCAACATCTACGTCGGGAATCTGAAATACATCTACTTCGGGGATTCCCAAGAGGCCTACAGTCAATGGGCCATCAACCAATGGGAAACTTACGCGAACGGAATCCTACTCCTCCGCACGGGTGGCAACAGCGGGGCAAAACCCGTTCAACTCCAGACGGGTGGAGGTTCCCAAAGCAGCGCCATCGAACTCCTCACCGGGACGGCATCTGGAACGGCCGGGGCCATCACCCTCGGCACCGATGGGAACGTCCGATGGACCGTCGAGGATGATGGTGACCTCTCGAGTTCCGGCCATGCCATCGTCGGGGCCCGGAGAGACTTCGAGAACATCGCCGGGAACGATACCCTCACAACCTCCGAGAGTGGGAAACTGGTAACGAACTCCGGGGCCTCAGGGACCGTGACGTACACCCTACCGGCCGGGGCCAACGGGGTGACGTACACCGTGGTGAGGGTGGCCACCCAAGAGATTCATCTGGACCCCGATGGCACGGAGACCATCACGTATTCCGGTGGAACCGTCGTATCGGGAGAGGTTCTCAAGATGCAAGCGGACGGGGCCAAGGTTCGCATCACGTGGATTGGGTCCACGTGGTTGGTCGAGCTCGAACAAGGCACCCTCGTGGATGAGGCCCCGTAGGGGTCACCCATAGGAGATTGAAGCATGCGACGAATCACCATCGCCATCGTGGCCCTCATCCTCGCGGCCGGAGTTGCCGGGGCCTTCTCGAACCAGGGCATCCAGGTTCTCTCGAGAATCTACCTCGAGGAACAGGCCGCCCCCTCCACCCCCTCCTCGGGACAGGGGGTGTGGTACGTTTCCACCTCCGGGGAACCTCGGTTCATCAACGATGCCGGAACGGATACGAATCTGGCCGGAGGGACGGCATCGCCTCTCTCCGATACCCTCGTGGCCGGAAACACCACCGAGGGGAACAACATATCCATCTCGAGCGGGGATGCCGTGGCCTTCGATACCGGTGGAACCATCACGGAACCCGGAAACAACCTCACGATGCAGAGTGCCGGGGAGTGTTCTCTAAAGGCCGGCGGAGGGACGTACGAATGGAAGGTTGACAACAATGCCGGGGAACTCGTTCCGGGTGGGGGATCCCAAACGGTCGGCCGACCGGAACAGCATGTCTCCGGCATCTACGTCAACACCGTGCAAGAGGCGGCCACCGTTCGGGGTGGGGATTCAACGAACTCCGATGGGGAATCCTCGACCTTCCGGGCCGGAGACTACACGGGAGGGGGGGCCACCGACTCTGACGGTGGGAACCTCATCGTTAGGGCCGGGAACACGAACACATCGAACGGGGCATCCACGGCCGGCACCCTCACCCTCGCGGCCGGCAACGCCACGGCCGGGGCCTCCGACTCCCCCATCATCTTCCAGACGAACAATGCCACCCGATGGACTATGGAAGCGGCCGGCAACCTCTGGGGGGAAGATGACCTCTTCCTCTACATGGGGACCTCGAAGGATGTGCGCCTCCGATGGGACAACACTGGAACCGAGTTCGAGGTGGTGGCGAACGGGGATATCCTCCTCGATGCTGGAGTTAGCGGAGGGGATGAAATCCTCATCGATGCCGCATCCATCAAGGCCGTAGATGCCAACACCAATCTTTCGTTCGGAGGCACCTCCTCCTCGAGTGGGAACGGAGGGAATCACCTCTTCAACCCCTCCGACTATGTGGGGGGTGGGTCCTCCGGCAACGGAGGGAGTTTCACCGTTGAGGCCGGGGTGACGAATGCCACCGGGGCAACCGCTCGAGGCGGGAACGTCTCCATCGCGGCCGGGGCCTCCCTCGCGGCATCCTCCGATGGTGGGTCGGTGACCATCAACGCGGGTGCCGCAACCTCCGGCGATGCCGGAGACGTGAACATCAACGGTGGGAGCACATCCTCGAACGGCCCGGGTGGGGATGTCAACCTGTCGGCCGGGACATCAGCGGCCACCGATGGGGAAATCACCCTTGCAACGAATGGTTCGGTTCGGTGGAGAGTCGAGTCTGACGGGGCCCTTTCCGCCGATGACTCCATCCCCCTCGAGTTTGGGACCGGGAACGATTGGAAGTGGTCTTACACTGGTTCCTCGATGCTTGCCGAGGGAGCTGGCGGCCTCACCCTCAACGTCACCGATTCGAATAGCCTCATCCTGGGAACGAACAACACGGGACGATGGGAGATTGACTCAACGGGCCATCTGATTCCGGCTACAACGAACCGGAACATCGGCTCCGCTTCGGAGGAGATCGGTGATGTCTATATGGGCGATGATGAGATCCTCACCTTCGGTGACGACCAAGACGGGAGCATCTACCATGAGTCCTCAACTGGGAACCTCAAGATATCCTCCGGGTTCGGTGCCGGGGATGTCCAAGTCCTTGGGCAACTCAAGGGGTTCCGAAAGGAGATCATCGCGCATACGACCGGGAGCACCCTCGAGCCGACGACCCAAGGAGGGGGATGCGTCAACACCAACCGGGGTGCCTCCGGCACGGTGACGTTTACCCTCAACGCGACTCCCGACACGGGCGATACGTACCGATTCATGAGGGTGGCCGCCCAGGCCCTTCGAGTGGACCCCCAATCGGGCGATGCCCTCTTCTACAATGGGGCCCAAACGGCCGGGAAGTACATCGAACTCCAATCGGACGGGGCCATCATCGAGGTCACTTGGGATGGCACGAATTGGCTCGTCACCCCCATCAACGGCACCCTTGCGATGGAACCGTAGGAGGAACCCAATGAGAAGACTCGCCACCGTCGCCCTCGTCCTCGTCCTCCTCGTCGGGTGTGTCTCCTCCCGGTCGATGGAGGACATCCACAAGTCGGCCTCCGAGCTCGAAGCGGCATGGAAGGTTCTCCGGCCGAATCTGAAACCGGCCCCCCAAGACAACCGGGATACCCCCGAGGACATCACGGCCGTGATGGACAAGTTCGGAGAGGCCCTCGAGGCCCACGTCAAGGCCACGGGGCCGCTCGAGGAGGATGCCGGTGAGTGACATCGACAAGTACGCCCACGAGGCCGCCGAGGAGGCCCGGGCGGCCCTCCTCGAGTACGCCCGGGGTCGGTCTGGCCACGTCCTCGGGGCCCTCGGCAAAGCGGCCAAGGAAGGCCTCGAGGGGGCCATGGCCCGGGAACTCATCCTCGATGGCCTCTCCCCGGCCAAGAGGGCGATGATTCTCCTAGACTCCTCCATGGCCGCATCGAAGAGGGCCATGGCCATCCGGGAGGCCGAGGATGCCGTCACCGAGTTCCTCCGGGGAGCGGCCGAGATTGCCGGCCGCCTCGGTATCGGGTTCGCCCAGGGGTTCCTCGCCCGTGCCGTTGGGAACCTCAAGTAACGGCCACGAGGGGGCCTGTCGGTGCCCTCGGTGCCGTTTCGGAGGGTGCCGGGTGGGGTGTGCCCTCATCGTGATGGTGGGCCTCGTGGCCGCCCTCCTCTATCACTGGGTGACGTGATGAACCTCCTCGCCCGGAGAACGGCACAGGCCATGGCCGTCACCCGAATCCTCGGCGGGTGGGTCTTGTACCGGTGTGCCGGGTGCCTCCTCCACCTACCCCTCCCCCTCGGGGAGACTCCCGTCTGTAGGCTGTGCGGTTGCGGGGTCCTTCGGCCCCTCGAGGCCGAGGGGGTTAGCCTCCGGGACATCCTCAAGACGGCCGAGGCCGGCGAGGAGTGGCGGCCGAGGCCGTGACATAAAAAAACCACAAAAAACCCCTTGAAATCCTCGCCCTCTTGTGCCATACTTATGGCATGGAAAGGGAGGCAAGGAATGACGAACACATGCGAGATGTACGGGTGCAACGGAACCCGCGAACACGAGGTCTTCCGGGGTGGGTGCGTGGATGTCCTCTGCACCCCGTGCCGGGATCAGTACGCCAAGGGGTTGGTGGTTGACATCATTTCGCACCCCCATCACTCCGAAAAGATGCAGCGTTGGGCCGCCCTCGAGGACACCATCGGAATCGAGGAGGCTGCCAAGTTGGTCCTCGAGGCCCGGAACGTGGCCGCGAGGGCCCTCCGACAGTGGAAAGGGGAGTAGGATGAGGAAACTACAGGTGGAATGCCGCGTATGCGGCCAGTCGTACCTCATGAAGAAAGACGGCACCGTGAGGAGGCACCGATACGAGGGCCTCCTCTGCCCCGGGGCCGGGAAACTTCCGAAGATGAACGGGACGATGCTCAATGAGTTGAGGTTCGGGAAAGAGGCCCCCAAGGTGGAGGAGGCCCTCTCCGAGAACGGCATCCGGAACCCCATGACCATCCCCCAGATCATGGCCGCCACGGACCTCGGCCGGAACACGGTGGTGGCCGCCCTCGGCCAACTCCGCAAGGTGAAGAAGGCCGGCGAGACGATGTCGGGACGGTGGATGGCCCTCGAACCGGAGGCCGAGCTCGAGGAGGAGGCCCTCGGCCTCGAGCGTCGGGTGAGATTGAACGAGAACCTCACCCGGGACCTCCGGGCCCTCGGGAACGATGACCTCCTCCGCCTCGATGCCACCCTCCGGGCCGAAATCCATCGCCGGGTGAACGGTGAGGAGGTGGCCCGTGGGTAGCATTGGATGGGGCAAGGCCGTGATGTGTGAGGACGGTTGTGGGGCAATTGCGGCCATCCGCATCACCGTTTGCGATGTCCTCACCTCGGAGGTTCTCACCTCCATCGCCGTTTGCAACATATGCGCCAAGTTCCACGGGGAGGAGGCACGGGACGCCACAGCCATCCTCAAGGCCCGTGCCCAAAGGGAGGTGGACAATGGGTAGGCCGACGAAGAAGGCCGCCGACCGACTCTCGGCACGAATCAACGTCACCCTCCGGCCGGAGGACCGAAAGAGACTCGACAAGATGGCCAAGGCCTCCCGGATGGAACCGACCGAGTGGGCCCGGGTGTCCCTCCTCGCGGCAATCCGGGCCACGGAGGCCTCCCTCGGATACTGCCCTGTCTGTCGGCGTAAGACCTGCCGTTGCCCGTAGTACCGGCCGATTTCGTCAAGGCCTCGAGGGGTCCTCCTCGGGGCCGTTTGCAATCTGTCGGCCGTGTACGGTATGGTGAGGATTCCGCGGTAGGGGTACCGGGAAAGGGGCCGCAATGAAAGACAACATCCATCGCTCGAGGGACAGGGAACCCCTGTTGCCTCCCCCTCCCCCATCCCCCGACCCGGATGCGGATGAGCCAGACCTATGTTGGGCATGCCGGGGTTCCGGCGAAGGCCGAGCGGATGGTCTGACTTGTGAAGTGTGCCGGGGGTGGGGAGAGGTGCCCCGGCATGGTAGATTCCCTCCGGGGCCCCCGGCCGATTCCCCCCCTTTCCCATACCCCCGGCCGGGGGCCCCATTCTTTTCCGAGAGGTAGTCATGGATGGTGTTTCCCGAGGGACCAAGAGGCCCCCTCGGATTGCCGTGTACGGACCCCCCGGGGTGGGCAAGACCACCCTCGCATCGGATGCCCCCGGTGGCATCCTCCTCCCCACCGAGGACGGGGCCGATGGCCTCGAGGTGGACCAGTTCCCCCTCATCCTCGATTGGGATTCCTTCAAGGAAACCGTGGCCCGGGTGGCCAAGGAAGACCACGAATACCAGACGGTCATCGTGGACACCCTCAACGGGGCCGCCGACTTGGCCGGCCGCCACATCTGCCGCAAGGTGTACGGGTCCGAATGGACAGGGAAGAAGGGCAACTCCGGCTTCTGGGCATGGGGTGGCCAAGGGTGGCGAGTCGTGGCCGAGGAGTTCCGTGTTGTCCTCTTCGAGCTCGACAAGTGCCGGCAACGTGGGATGACCATCGTTCTCATCGCCCATCAAGGGATGCAGAACGTGAGGCACCCCACCGAGGGAGACTACTCGAAATGGTCTCCGGCCCTCCACAAGTCGGTCTGGGGGTTGGTCCACAGGTGGACCGACATCATCCTCCGGGCCGACTATGAAACGGCCGTACACACCGATGAGAAGGGCCGAGGACGGGCCTACTCCACCACCACCCGCCGACTCTACTGTAGGGGCACGGCCGCCGAGGATGGCAAGTGCCGTGCCGGATACGAACTCCCGGAAGAGATGGACCTCCGATGGGATGAAATCGCCACCAACTTGGGAAGCGTCAAGGCCACCCTCGAGGAAGTACGCCAGCTGTGGGGTGACTTGACCGAAGAAGAGAGAGAGAAAGGCCTCCGGTGGTTGGGGGTTGAGGAGTTGGCCAAGGCACCGAAAACGAGGATGCGGCAACTCTTGAACCGACTCCGCCAGAAGGCCCAAGAGAAGGGAGACGACGATGCCGCACGATAACAACCACCCCGATGGCTTCTTCGAGGCCACCATCACGAGTCACTGTTTCACCGTCAACTCGAACGGCAAGGACCGCATCACGTTCCACGTTCGCACCGAGTTCGAGATGCCGGGAGGGATGCAGGAAGAGGGCCACCTCCGTGGTGACCTGTACCTCACCGAAGCGGCCGCCCCCTACACGGCCAAGAAGCTGAGGGCCATGGGGTTCCGTGGGGCCTCGTTCGGGGAACTCGAGGATGACTCCCTCGCCGGCAACCGGGTGAGGGTGCAAGTCAAAGTGCAAGGGGATCGGGGCCAGTACCGCGAGGTGGACATCGTCACCCAACGGGGGGATGAGGATGCGAAGCAACGGGCCAGACGCTTCGACAAGTTCCTCCGTGGTGGCTCCTCGGCCCCCTCGAACCGAAGGGCCTCTCCGCCTCCGCCTCCGGCCGATGAGGTGCCCTTCTAGTGGGTGCCATCCTCAGAACGGCATCCGCCTCCCGGTTGTCCACGTTCCGCGAGTGCCCCCGGAAGTTCCGATACAAGTATCTGGACAACCGGGAGCCGGCCCGGGAGGCCTCGGCCCTCGCCATCGGAAGGGCATGGCATTCGGCCCTGGAACGGTGGTGGGATGGCGACATGGAGGCCGCGGCCCAATGGCTCATCGCCAAGGCCGAGGACATCGAGGCCATCGATGCGGCCAAGTTGACGGCCATGCTTCGACACTACACCCCCCCGGCAGACGGTTGGGATGTCCTCGCCACGGAACGGGAGTTCGATGTTCCCGTCCTAGACACGGATGGATCGGCCATCTACGGGTGGAGGTTCACCGGCCGGGTGGACCTCCTCCTCGGCAACGGGGAGGCCATGGTGGTCGTGGACCACAAGACCACGGCCACCGACTTGGCCGGGTCCTCGTATTGGGATGCCCTTCAAGTCGATGCCCAGATGGCGGCCTATTGCCTTGCCTTCGGAACGGATCGGTTCGCGTATGACGTGGCCCGGAAACCCTCCCTGAAACCCTCGAGGGCCGATGAGAAGAAGGCCACCGAGTCGGAGGGGGCCATCTCCGTGATGGATGCCTACCAGGAACGCATCGAGGTGGCCATCGGCAAGGCCCCCCATTCCTGGTTCCAATGGAGGGAGTACGTCAAGACCGAGGAGGACATCTCGGAGGCACGGAGGGACCTCGCCCAGACCATCCATGCCCTCGACTCCACCATCCGCCGAGGCCGGTACTATCGGAACCCCAACTCTTGCACGGGGCGCTTCGGGGTGTGCCCCTATCTTGAGGTCTGCTGTGGTCGGGAATCCCTCGATGGTGACGGGTTCCGGGATCGGGAATGGAGACGGTGATGCAGGGTTCCCTCTTCGATGGTGCGCCACCGAAAGAGGAACGACTGACCAAGGGAAACTATCTCGTGGCACCCGTTCCGATCCGAGACGCAAGGGAGATGATCGAACGGCATCACTATGCGGGTGGGGCGGCCATCACGGCCGTGGCAACTCATGGCCTTTACGCGTTGGCCGGGAGGTTGATGGGAGTTGCATGGTGGATGCCCCCCATCAAGTCGGCAGCTCTCGCAACATGGCCGAATTGGGAGGCCGTTCTGGCCCTCTCGAGGTTGGTCATCTTGCCGGAGGCACCCGTCAACTCCGCCTCTTTCCTCTTGGGACGTTCCATCCGACTCATTCGACAAGACCCGAGGTGGGAATGCCTTGTAACCTACGCAGATACATGGAGAGAACACACCGGGGCCATCTACCGTGCCACGAATTGGGAGTATCTCGGCCTCACGGCTCCCTCCCCCGTTTGGGTGAAGGGCGGGAAACTCATATGCCCCAAGTCTGGGCCGAAAACGAGGACGGCAGATGAGATGAGGGAGTTGGGTGCCTCTCTCATCGGGAGGTTCCCGAAACACAAGTTCCGGATGATCATCAAGGGGGGCAACGATGATTGACTCCGCCCTCCGGTATCTCGCCAAGGGGTTCTCCATCATCCCCCTTCGAGCTCGGGATAAGAGGCCGGCCATCTCCAGTTGGAAACGATACCAGACCAAGGCCGCCACCGAGGCCACCGTGAGGCGATGGTTCTCCGAGGAGGACCGGAACATCGGCATCGTCACGGGGGCCGTCTCCGGCCTCGTGGTCGTGGATGCCGATTCTCACGAGGCCGCCGAATGGGTGGAGGCCAATCTTCCGCCGACCCCGGCCGGGGTGTTCACCGGCCGGGGGGCACACTACTACTTCCGGCACCCCAACGGGGGAGAGGCCGTTCAATGTGGGGCCGGAGTCTTGGCCGAGGGGGTGGACCTCAAGGGGGATGGTGGGTATGTCGTGGCCCCTCCCTCAATCCACCCCTCCGGGGCCGAATACCGGTGGGTGGGTGACGATGATGGATGGGACCTCGAGGGCCTCCCCGTGTTCCGCCCTCGGCCTCCCGATCCACCACCCGACCGGGGAGAGTCACGACTCGAGGAACGGGCCAACAAGGTGGCCCAGACGGCCCTCGCGGCCGTGTTCGAGGCCTCGGAGGGCCACCGGAACGATGCCCTCAACCGGGCGGCCTTCACCCTCGGGGGCCTCGTTCCTCGGCACCTCTCGAGGGCGGCCGCGGAGTCGATGCTCTGGGGAGCTGGCACGGCCGTGGGCCTGGGGGCCCGGGAGGTGGCCGCCACCATCAAGTCTGGCCTCGATTCGGGCGAGGCATCTCCGTTGGACCTCGAGGGCGATGAGGGCCCCTGGAAGGCCTCGAGTGGTCCGGTGGGTGCCGAGACACCCCGAGGGGCCTCCGAGGGCGAGGGAGAGGCCGAGGCCGCCCCCATCCGGGTGTATTCTCTCTCGGAACTCGAGGAGGAGTTCCCCACCCTCCGGGAACCCCTCATCGAAGGCCTCCTCCGCCGAGGGGAGACGGCCAACGTCATCGCACCCTCGAAGATGGGGAAGTCGTGGTTGGTGGCCTCCCTCGCATATGCCCTTGCCGATGGAACGTACTGGCTCGGGTGGCCGTGCCACGAGTCATCCGTCCTCATCCTTGACAACGAACTCCACCACGAGACGCTCCAAGACCGACTCCGGCGGGTGAGGGAGGCCCTCGGGGCCTCCGTGACGGCCGATATCCGGGTGTGCCCCCTCCGGGGCCACCTCCGTGACTTGCAAGGCATAGGCGAGCTCCTACGGGCGAATCCGGCCGATGTCATCATCCTCGATGCCTTCTACCGATTCATTCCGGCCGAATCGAACGAGAATGACAACGCGGCCATGGCCGGCCTGTACAACTGGCTGGATCGGTACGCCCGGGACCTCGGGTGTGCGTTCATCGTGGTCCATCACACCTCGAAGGGGTCACAGGCCGGAAAGCAAGTCACCGATGTGGGATCGGGGGCCGGGTCGATGGCGAGGGCCACCGACACCCACATCGTTCTCCGCCACCACGAAGTACGGGATGCCGTTGTGTTCGATGCGGCCGTTCGGTCGTGGCCTCCCGTGGAACCGAAATGCCTTCGGTGGGCACACCCCATGTGGGAAGAGGCCCCCGAGTTGGACCCGGCCCACCTCTGGGCGGCCGGAACGGAAAGGCTCGAGGAGGGCCGCCGAGACGTGGAATGGACCGCGGAACGGGTGGCCGAGGAGTTGGTGGACCCCGACTCCCCGAGGACGTTGGCCCGGATACGGGCGGCCGCCCGGGGCCGTGGCCTCAAGAAAACCCTTCTCACCGATCTACTCGAGGAGGCGGAGGCCCTCGGCCTCATCCGCCTCGAGGGAACCCGGCCGAAGTCGTGGGTGAGGGAGGAGGGCCGATGACCAGGGAACGGGAGGCCATCATCGCGTTCCTCGAGCGACTCCAACACATCCGCCGGAGGAGGCCGGTGGAGGTTCAGGTTCTCACGGCCGCGGATGAACTCCTCGAGGCCGTGGCCCCCGGATGCCCCCCTCCGTGGTGGGCATGGGTGTGCAAAGAGGACCAACAATGGTTCGACTTGTTGAGAGAAGGCCAAGAGGCCCCGAGACACCCCGTCTTTTTTCCCCCCCTTAAGGGGGGGAAAAAGACGGTGCCGGGGGCCGGGGCAAGATGTTCGGTTCCGGTTCGGTCTGATATGGGAAATGGACGCCAAGATGTGTGGCCCTCATCTGGCGAGGCCGTCTCCTCGAGCGGATGCACAGGGCCCGAAACCAGCTGTCACTTTGGGGAGAATGAAGGATGACACTGCAGATTCGACTTGGGAATCAAGAGGTGGTGGCGATTCTCGATGCCCACATCAAGACCACCTTGGGAACGGATATCGATGTGGCGGCCGTGATGTTCGATGGGGATGGGGTTCGCCTCGTTCTCTCGAGGGCGGCCGCCTCGCCGGCACCGACCGAGGAGGCCACCACCTCGAGGAACGGACACACCCTCACCTCCGAGGAGGCCGCCGATATCCTGGGTGTGTGTACCGGGAGCGTCTCCCGGTGGGCCCGGAATGGCCTCCTCCGTGGGAAGAAGGAACGCGGCCGGTGGTGGTTGGACCCGGAAGACCTCCGCCTCTTCAAGGACACCGACCGGTTCGAGAAGGCCGTGAACCACGGCCCCGGCAAGGCCGCGAAAGGGATGGGACGATGAACGAAAAGACCGAGGCCCTCATCCTCGAGTACCTCTCCGACATTGCCGAGAACGTCGGCAAGATGACGGTGGCCCTCCTCGCCCTCCTCTCGAGGGAGGGCATCGTTCCGCCGACCAAGGAACCGGCCGCCCCCACCGAGGAGGACATCCCCCACGTATGCCTCCGATGCGGGGTGATGATGCAACCAGGGGATGAGGAGTGCCTCGGCTGTGGTGGCGATGGAACCTACTCCGAGGAGGAAGACGACGAACACCCCGATGGGTGCAACTGCACCGAATGCTACAACTATGCGGCCGATGATCGGGCCTTCGATGCGGCAAGGGAAGATCGGCACTTCCCTGGGAGGCCGAGGTGATGCGACGAGTCATCGTGGCCCTCGCCCTCCTCGCCCTCCTCGCCCTCTTGGGGTGCCCCTCGGCCCCCCTCGAGGGGGAGGAGGACGTTCGCCGGGTCGAAGTGATGATGGAGGAACTCCGCCGGAGGGTGGCCGAGCTCGAACGTGAGGTGGAACACCATGCCGGCGAACTCGATGAGGTGGCATGGGAACGAGTCGAGGGGGTGAGGCCGTGAACCCGGAAGAGGAAACCGAAATTCTGGCGGAGTTGACGTTCCCCGTGGAAGACCCCGAGGTGGTCATCAAGG
>Ga0180438_10003288_pt1 | contig 24649 bp, 20 predicted proteins | sample SS_ome_12_FD_132455 | JGI IMG/M metagenome (GOLD analysis project Ga0180438, IMG submission 132455) | Hypersaline lake sediment archaeal communities from the Salton Sea, California, USA - SS_3_D_2 metaG | ecosystem: Environmental > Aquatic > Non-marine Saline and Alkaline > Hypersaline >... | reverse complement strand
GCAGCCGCCGGCGCGACGCGATCGTGCGCCAGGCCGGCGAATCGCTCGATAGGGTCTGGCGCGCCGCGGGGCTCCCCGGCGAGGCCCGGGGGACCGCCCCCACGGCGCCCCCGGTCCCGGCGAGCCCGTCGGAAAGTTAGGAGGTAGGAGGTAGGAGGTAGGAGGTAGGAGGTAGGAGGTAGGAGTTAGGAGTTAGGAGTTAGGAGTTAGGAGTTTCGTGTCGCCGCTACCCCTAATCCCTACCTCCTAACCCCTAACCCCTACCCCCTGACTCGATGTTCCACTGGGACGGCGGACTGAAGCTGACCGCGGCCGACCTGGCGATCGACTTTCGCCGGCGCCAGCCCAGGGCCTTCGTCTCCCACGCCCACACCGACCACATCGCCCGGCACGAGTACGCGCTCTGCACGCCGGAGACTTCGGCCCTCTACCAGTTCCGGCTCGGGCAGCGGCGCACGCTCGAAATGCCCTATCGCGAGCCGATCGAGTGGGGCGGGCTGCGCCTGACCACGTTTCCGGCGGGGCACTGCCTGGGCTCCGCGATGCTCCGGGCAGAAGACGAGCGCCAGACGCTCCTCTACACCGGCGACTTCAAGCTTGGGCCCTCGGCCACCGCCGAAGAGGCCGAGCTGCCCCCGGCCGACGTGCTGGTGATCGAAAGCACCTACGGCACGCCCGACTACCGGCTCCCCCCGCGCGACGACGTGCTGGCCGAGCTGTTTGCGCTCGTGCGGCGAGTTCTCGAAGACGAGGCGGTGCCCGTGGTCGTGGCCTACGTGCTCGGCAAGGCCCAGGAGGTGACCCGGCTCTTGACCGACGAGGGGTTTCCCGTGCTCCAGCACCGGCGGATCCACGAAGTCAGCCGGGTGTACGAGCAGTGCGGCGTGTCGTTGGGCCGATACGAGCGGTTTCGCGGCCGGCCCGAGCCGGGCTGGGTCGTCGTCGTGCCGCCGGGCACCCCGCGCCTGGAACGCCCGACGCGCGAGGTCCGCATCGCCGTGACCGGCTGGGCCGCCGACGCCTCGGCCCGATACCGCCTGCGCGTCGACCACGCCCTGCCCCTTAGCGATCACGCCGACTACGACCAGCTCATCGAGGCGGTCGAGCGGGTCGCCCCCAAGCAGGTCTACTGTACCCACGGCCCCGAGAGCTTCGTCGACCGGCTGCACGACCTGGGCCACGACGCCCGGCCCCTGGGCCGGCCGCGCCAGGGACGGCTGTTCTGAGGGATGAATGGTGAATGCTGAAGGATGAATGCCCGAGTCAATGCGGTGGCCGGTTGGATGGCCTTTTGACTTGCCCCGGACGCGGGCGTGGTTCATAATCGACGGCGGTTCCCTCCCCCGCATCCCCTACTGGAGATCCCACCATGATACGCCGTGAAATGCTCAAGGCCTCGGCCGCCGCGTTGGGTTTGTCGGCCTTTCCGTTCGGTTGGGTCGGCGCCGCCGAGAAGAAGAAACAGAAGCTGCTCTACTTCACGCGCAGCGCCGGCTTCGAGCACGGCGCCGTGAAGCGCAGCGGCGACGAGCTGGCCTTCTCCGAGAAGACGCTCACCGAGATGGGCGCCCGGGCCGGCTTCGACGTCGTCTGCACCAAGGACGGGACCGTCTTCGACGGCGACCTGGATCAGTACGACTGCATCGCCTTCTACACCTCGGGCAACCTGCTGGCCGAGAAGCCGGGCCAGGGCCCGCCCATGTCGGCCGAGGGCAAGGAGAAGCTCCTGGCCGCCGTGGCCGCGGGCAAGGGGTTCGTCGGGTTCCACGCCGCGACCGATTCGTTCCGCGGCGGCGGGATCGACCCCTACATCGCCATGATCGGCGGCGAGTTCGTCAGCCACGGCCCGCAGCAGGAGGCCACGCTGACGGTCACCTCGCCGAAGTTCCCCGGCATCGGCGACTACGAGTCGCTTAAGCTCAACGAGGAGTGGTACGCGCTGTCGAAATTCGCCGACGACTTGCACGTGATCCTGGTCCAGGAGACCGAGGGGATGAAGGGCGGCTGCTACCAGCGCCCGCCCTTCCCGGCCACCTGGGCGCGGGTGCACGAGAAGGGCCGGGTGTTTTACACCTCCTTCGGCCACCGCGACGACATCTGGACCAACCCCACCGTGCAGGAGATCATGCTCGGGGGGATCGCCTGGACCATGGGCAACGTCGACGCCGACGTTACGCCGAATATCAGCCAGGTCACCCCGAAGGCGGGGCAGATGACGAAGTAGCAGCGGAAGACCCCCGCGGGCTGCCGACCGCGGCTATCAGCGTACGTGCGACGGTGGTGCATGAACCATTGGCGCACACGCTTAGCCGCCGCGCCCTCGCGGCGGCCGCGCTACACGAGCAGCGCCAGGAGCACGGCCGGCAGATAGAGCAGCGACGCGGTGAGCAGCCAGCGGGCCGAGCGTTCGTCGCGCACGGCGAGGAACCGCCCGGCGGCCAGCAGATACCCGGCGCCGAGCACCACCGCGGCCGTTAAGAAGGCCCATCCGGCCCGGCCAAGCAGGAACGGCACGACGCTCATCCCCAACAGGGCCGTGGCCCCCAGCACCGCGATCCACCCGGCGGCGGCCCCCGAGGGGTCGGTCGTGGTGGCCAGCTTCACTCCGGCGGCGGCGAACTGCTCGCGGTAGAGCCGCGCGATGGCCATCGAGTGCGGCAATTGCCAGAAAAAGACGATGCCGAACAGGCCGGCGGCCGTGGGGGTCCAAAGCGCGCCGGCGGCGGCCGCGCCCAGCAGGACCGGCATGGCCCCGGCCGCGGCGCCCACGGGCGTCTGCCAGGCCGAGCGGGATTTCAGCGGCGTGTAGACCAGCACGTACACGGCCCAGCTCGCCGCGGCCAGCGCGGTCACTGCGGGCTCACAAAGCACTGCCAGCCATACTAGCCCGACGCCCGTCAACAGCAGCCCGAACCGCGTGACCTGCGCGTCGCGGAGCCGGCCGGCGGGGAGCGGCCGGGAGGCGGTCCGGGCCATCGAGGCGTCGCCGCGCCGCTCGATGCGCTGGTTGAGCGCCACCGCCCCGGCAATGACCAGGGCCGTGCCCAACAGCGCGTGAAGGACTACGTGCCAAGGCGGCAGGTCGTCGGGCGCGGCGGGGGTGGCGTAGGCGGCCACGCCCATGGCCAAGAGCACCATGCCCACGATGCGCGGGCGCACCAGTCGAAGGTATTCGGTCACCGCGGTTTCCCACCCGATGCCTGCCGCTCGATACGGAACGACCACAGGGCCAGGCTCAGCGACGCCGCCAGCAACAGCGACCCGGCCGCGGTGTGTGCCGTGGTGAAGAGGACCTGGAGCCGTCCCGCCCACTCGATGGTGTATTCTACCCGGAAGAACAGGTCGGTGAACCACCGGGGCCACCCGTAGTTGGTCACCCAGGTGCCCGCGGCCAGCACGAGCTGCACGGCCAGCAGGACGGCCACGAGCAGTGCCCGGCGGCCGAGCATCGGCCGGTCGCGGTGCCGGCGCCGCACGTGTATCAAGAGCCAGACCACACCCGCCGCCAGCAGCCCGGCCAGGATCACCTTGGCCCAGACCCAGAGGACAAACCACCCCATACCGCTCTGCGGCGAAACGTGCCGAAGCTGCGCCCCCAGCACGATTTGCACGTAAACCGCCGCGGCCAACACGACGCTCGCGTAGCGGAGCCGCGCGGCGGCCGGGTGCGGCTCGGGGCCGGGCAGGGCACGCCAGGCCCGCGAGGTCAGCGCGACCAGCACCACGGCCAGGCCGAAGAACAACGGGGCCGTGCAGGCGTGGGTCTTGGCCAAAAACAGGGCGGTCGCGGGCATCCGCGCGGTGTCCGAGAGCACGCGAAACCCGCCCAGCGTGCCCTGAAACACCACGCCGAACAACGCCGCTCCGGCCAGCCACCGCATCCATTTGCGCGGGTCGTTGCGCCACAGGACCACGGCCAGTGCGATCGTGACCAGCCCGATGAGCTGGGCAATGGTGCGGTGGCCGTGTTCGAGAAAGAGTCCCCAGGAGACGTCCCACACGCCCCAAAGCCACTTCTGGATCGGGTAGAACCAGTGCCCGTAGGTGGTGGGCCAGTCGGGCACGGCCATGCCGGCACGGTAGGTGGTGACCAGCCCGCCCATCCATACCAGCGGAAACACCCCACAGGCCAGCACCCAGGCCAGCACGTGGGCGGCCCGTCCGGCGGGGAAGTCGGCTTGTCGGCGGAGATCGTCGCCCACGGCTCGGGGAACTCTCTGGTTCGACGGACTTGGTGCAGGCTGCGCCCAATCCGTCAATCTTACCCCGCCCTCCCACGCCGCGGAAGCCGCCACCGTAGTGACAGGCGGCTCGCCTGTCACAGAAGACCGACGGCCACAGGCGGGCCGCCTTTGGCTACGAGCGGGCCGCCGTGCCTTGACCACGGGCGGGGGCCCCCTTAGAATCGCCCGGCAAGAGCTGCCGCCCGCCTTTTCCCGACCGCCAAGGGAGTTGCCGATCCATGTCCGAGAAGGAGCTGACCCCCGACGAGCTGACCCGCTACGCCCGCCAGGTCGGCCCCGGGGTGCTCAGCGTCGAGGGGCAGACGCGGCTTAAGAGCTCGGCCGCGCTGGTCAGCCGCGTGGGGGGCATGGGCGGCCCGGCCGCGCTGATGCTGACCATGGGCGGCGTGGGCCGGGTGATCATCGCCCACGGCGGCAAGCTGATCTCGCCCGACCTGAACCGCCAGGTGCTCGGCTGCGAGGCCGGCCTGGAGCAGCCCCGCATCCCCGCGTTTGCCGATTACCTCCGCTCGATGAACCGTTTCGTCGAGGTCGAGGGGATCGACCACGAGCCCGACGACGAGGAAGCCGAGGCCCTGGCCCGGCGGGTCGACGTGGTTCTTTCCTGCGCTCCGACGTTCGAGGAGCGGCTCCGCGCCAACGGGGCGGCGGTCCGCGCCGGCGTGCCGCTCGTCGACGCGGCGCAGTGGGGGATCACCGGAACGCTGATCGTGGTCGACCCGGGCCGCACCGCGTGCCTTCGGTGCGTTTACCCCCAGGACCCGGAGTTCGAGGAAATGTTCCCCGTGGTCGGGGGGATCTCGGCGGCCGTCGGCGCCCTGGCCGCGCTCGAGGCGATCAAGATTCTCTCGGGCACGGGCAAGCCGCTGTTCGGCAAGCTGTGGATGATCGACGGCCACCAGGGCCGATCGTCGATGATCGAGCTGGCGAGGAACCCCGGGTGCCCGGTGTGCGGTACAGCTAGGTGTTAGTGGTTAGGTGTTAGTGGTTAGGTGTTACCGGTTAGGGGATAATAGCCGCGGGCGGAAGCCCGCGGGGCGTTGGTTCCCACCGTCTGCACCGGAACGAGGAGCCCACCTACGGTTCACCTCGGAGCTTATCGCGATGAAGGTCAAACTGGTCATCACCGGACGCAGCTACGACGCGGCCGCGGAGGTTCCCGAACAGCTCACGCTGGACGACGGGGCCACGCTCGACGACGCGCTAAAGACCGTGGCGGCGGCGCTGCCCGACGACCGGCCGCTGCCGGCAAGCTGCTTGGTGGCCGTTTCCGGCACGCACCTGGGCACGCTGGCCAGCCACCCCTCCCGCCAGCTCGCCGACGGCGACGAGCTGGTGCTGATCGCCCCGGTGGCGGGGGGCTAACCCTCACAAAGCCGCGACCGTTGGTCGCGCTCCCTCTTCCGCGACCACTGGTCGCGGCTTTCCAGTGCGAGTGGCAAACGGCAGTCAACGTAACCGCACACTCAGTAGAGTATCCACCCCGCCGCCGCCCCGCCGAGCACCAGCCAGGCCGGGGCGACCTTCCATCGCAGGGCCACCGCGGCTGCCACGGCGGCCACCAGCACGCCCCGCCATTCGAGGCGCAGCGGAGCCGAGGAGGCCAGCAGCGTCGCCGCCGCGAGTTTGATCGTGACCGCCGCCATCAGGCCAAGCGCCGCAGCCACCACCGCGTCGAGGAAGCGCCCGGCCCATCGGGATTGCCGAAGCCGGGGGATCAGTGGGTTGGTGGCCACCACCAGAAAGAACGAAGGCAAGAGGATTCCGGCCGTGGCCACCGCCGCTCCGGCGACGCCGCCCCCGACCAGGTAACCAACGAAGGTCACGGTGGAGAGCATCGGGCCGGGCGTGAGTTGCCCGATGGCCACGGCGTCGAGGAGTTGCTGCTGCGAAAAGCCGTATTGGCCGACCAGCCCGCCCTCGATGTAGGCCACGAGCACGTACCCGCCGCCGAAAAACACCAGCCCGACCTTGAGAAAGAAGAGAAACAGGCTTCCCAGGGAGACGCCGCCCACGATTCCCCCGGCGGCCGCCTTGCCCGCCGCGCCGAGCGAGGTGGCCAGCGTCGCCCCGGGCAACAGGGCTGCCGCCGGGCCGGCGCGGCCGCCGCTCCCATTAGGGCGACAACCCCACAACAAGAGGACCCCGGCGAGGCTGCCGGCGAGCAACACCAGAATCTCGTCCTGTTCGGTCAGCGAGGCGGCGACCACCCCGGCGGCGACCAGCCCGAGCTGCCAGTTCCTAAGCGCTGCCTTTCCCAACCGGTACACGGCGGCCAAGATCACCGCCAGAACGGCGGCCTTGATGCCCGAAAGCGGCGCCTCGACGGCCGGCAGCGTGCCGTACTGCTCGTAGCCCCACGCGCAGACGATGGCGATCAGCGTGGCGGGCAGGGTGAACGCGCATCCGGCCACCAGCGTGCCCAGCAGCCCGGCGCGGAGGTAGCCCACGTGGCTGGCCATCTCCACGGCGTTGGGGCCGGGGATGAGGTTCGTGGCGGCGACCAGGTCGAGGAACCGCTTGCGATCGAGCCACCCCCGGCGCCCGACCACCTCGTCGTCCATCATGGCCAGGTGCGCGGCCGGCCCGCCGAAGCTGATCGAGCCCAGCTTGAGAAAGACCCCGGCGAGCTCGATCAACCGGCGTAACATAGGGACGGCTTGGGGGACTTCCTGGTTTGTGGCGCCGAAGAGTTTACGTCTCGGCCGGGTCGATGTCCCCCTCGCTCTCGAACCGCTCGACGAACGGCTGGCCCCCGTCCCACGTGAGCGGGATCTCCAGGTCGTCGGTCGGCCCGTCGATGGTCACGGTGAGGCCGGAGGTCTCGATCAGGTGATACTTCTTGGGGGCCAGCCAACGCAGCTCGCTGGGGTTGAGGACCTCGCGGGCGATCACGGCCACGCGGTGGGTGCCGGTCACGCAGCCGTCCCCTTCGTCGAACGTGTGCAAGCGGAAGCTGCCGTCGGGTTGGATCTCGCCGACGGCGGGCCGGGCGTCGTCGGGCACCACGCGCACGTAGCCCATGGTGATCGGCTCCCCGTCGATCAGCACCCGCCCCGAGACCGGCACTCGCCGGGGCCGGTCCGGGCCGCAGCCGGCGAGCATCACCGCCAGGACGCCGAGCGTCAAACCGCATCGCAGGGTGTTTGACATGAGCTGGGCCCGTCCCCTTTCCGTCTCAGGGCGCGCTGACCGGTTCGCCCTCTTTTCGGGTCGACAGGGCGCGATAGGTGGCCAGGTCGATGTTCTCACTCAGGAAGGAAACGTGCCCGTCGCCGAAGCCGAAGTTGGCCCCGCCGGGATGGTAGCTGGCAAACGCCCCGCTGCAGCGATAGCCGTAGAGGTTCACCGTCACGCCCTCGTCCGGCAAGGTGTTCAGGGGGTTGTCGGTCGTGCGCAGGCTATGCAGGTGCCGGGCGCCTATGCACCAGCAGTTGGCCGACTCGACGGTGTGGGCCTCGATCACCTCGCCGGCGAGCATCGTGTTGCTCAGCCCGTCGCGGATGTCCTTGTGCGAGTTCACCGTGCGGTAGAGGAACACGCCGTTGTTGTAGTGCTTCACCCGGACCTGATCGATTCCGTAGGTGGGCCCGTTCGAGCCGGCGCACAGCGCGTACGATCCCGTGGCGCAAGAGCCCCGCATCGGCTCCGAGATGTCGCTGGGACAGACGTACACCTCCGGCCGGGTTCTTACGGCCCGGTCCACCTCCGGGGTGCGCCAGCCGTCGTTCGTGCCGTCCGGCCGGTCGCCCGGGTGACACGGGTAGACCGCACCGAGCGCAAACGGCTCGATCAACTCGTAGAGGTTGTCCTGTTCCAGGTACGGCAGGATCATTACGAAGCCGCTGGTGCCGGGCCGGGCGTAGCCGGGATTGTTGCGACAAACGTCGCTGGTCCACCCGTCGCACCCCATGCGTCCCGGCGGAAAGACGCCCAGTGTACTCTCGTAGTGGCTCAGGGCCAAAGCGATCTGTTTCAGGTTGTTCACGCACTCGGCGCGCCGGGCCGACTCCCGGGCCGACTGAACCGCCGGGAGCAGCAGCGCGATCAGGATCCCGATGATCGCGATCACCACCAGGAGTTCGACGAGCGTAAAGCCGGATGAGGTCCTTCTTGCCATGCTATACCCTCGTTCGGTAGAGATGGGGCGAACCACAACCGGAAAAAGGGACCTGGTTTGTTTCGCCGTGACGGCCCGAAGGGTGCCTCGCACAAGATGAACCAGGTCCCTCTTTCGTTGCTAGCGTACCCCGTCATTCTTGCCAATCGCCGTCGTCTTGTCAATAGGGGAGTAACGGGCAGCCAGAACCCCTGCCGGGAGTCGGTGGACCGGCGGGGCTGGGTTGGGAATCAGCACGTTACTCTTGAGCTACCCTTTGCGGCCTCGATACCAGCCGGCTGTAATCCCAAGGACGGCCAGCAGGGACCAGATCAAGACCGTGGAGGGCTCGGGGATCACGGCTGACTCGACGGTCAGTGACAGTTGCGATCCGCCGGTCGTACTCTCGCGGGCAAAAAAAGTGGACGCGCCGGTGTCGCTGGTAATCCGTTCCAGGGTGAAGGCAACGTTGCCGTTCGTGTCGGCGTTCAGGAAGTCCAACAACGCGGTGCTGGAGAACTCAAACGTGGTTCCGTCGTCAACGGTATCCCTGAGCTGAAAATCTCCGAGTGCCGTAGTCAACGATTCGTTCAGCATGTTATCGGAGTCGTCAGCGATCGACGAGCTGTTCTTCGTAAGGGTTGCGTCATCGAATGTCTCGTCCGCCTGCCCCTCGTTGATACCCCTAAGCCGGAACGTGAACGGATTGGGATTGTTCGTGGTGTTGTTGTCAACCTCATTGATATTGAGAAGCAGCTTGGCGTCGAGGATCTCATTCGTGACGGTTAATGTATCGAAGCGAAGAAACCCCACCCGCTCCTTGCCGCTCCTTCCCGATTCGCCTTTTACCGCGACGTTTCCGCCGTTGTGCGGCGAATTGGCCGCGTCTCGTTGAATGTAGGCATCGGCCGCGACGTCGAGCACAACTGCCGAGGCAGAAAGCGGCAGCCAAAACAGACTCACCAGCAGCACAATAGCAGCGCGCAAGACTCCAGGTTTGAACATGATTCACCTCCCATTCTTCGTTTCGAGTAAACCTCGGCCCCGACAGGGGATGGCAGGAAACGGTCCTGGCGACGGAAACGTATCTGGCTCTCTCCGTCGTAAATCAGCCGCTCGCACACTATTCCTGACACTCGCCCCGGAAAATTTTCCCAAATTCGGTAAATCCACCCTGAAGAGGGGGTCCGGTCGCGTGTTTTCGCACCCCCATGGGCGTATTTCGCAGATCCCCGACGACCGGCTCGTGGTGGGGGAAAGCGGCATCCGCAGCCGGGCGGATGTGGAGCGTCTCGAGGCGGCCGGGGGCGACGCGATCCTGGTCGGCGAGTCGCTCATGGCCCGGCCCGACGTCGGAGCGGCCGTTGCTGAGCTGTTGGGGAGATAGGGCTCTTCCGGATCTTGCGTAGCGGCGGTTGAAGGCGAGGTGAACTTTCCCCTCCTCGCGGGGCAGCCTCAGTTTGGTGTGCCGCGACTGGTATTCATGCCGGCCAGTGATTGTGCCACTCCGGCGGCCACCCAGTTCCGCCAGAGGGAGTGGCGACCGAAGCACTCCCCTTGGTTCTGAAAACGCCCGCAAGAACCCCTCCGAGAGGGGGCGAGGACGACTGTGACCCGGCTCTTGGGTTATGCCGATGTGCCCATAGAGGTGGAAGAGCCCGCTGCCAAACCCGTCTTCAGGGTGGATTTTGCCGAATTTCGGAAGATTTTCGGAATCCGGTGTCAGGAATGGGGTGCGAGCGGCTAAGTACACCGGGAAGGGTAGAAGAAAGGCTAGTTGGTGCTGCGGCGACTGGGCTTCCCCTCAAATGAGGGGTTAGAAGCGAGGAGAGTGGCCGATCAGCACGACTTCGCTTACTGGTCCGATGCACAAGACTCGAATTGCGGGAGGATGATGATGAAACGCGGAACCCCTGAAGCCGGTATCGTGCGGCGATTCGCTTCCAAGTTGGGTCTTGGCTCCGCTGAGCCCTGGTTGCGATCCGTGGGCGCCGCGCTTGTTCTACTTCTGCCAGCCGTGTCGGCCCGCGCTGCTGACGCCATCTGGGACGGGGACACGAGCGGGGCATGGCGACTGAACAGCAACTGGAATGCCGGCTACCCCAACGACTGGTCGCACGACGCGACCTTCGACGGGCCGGGCAACGGCAACACGTCGATCGACATCTCGGGCAACCACGTCCGGGTCGATCGGGTCTTCTTCCGGACTGCCGACACGGCGGCGTACACCTTCTCAGGCTCACACCAACTGCGGGTCAGCCGCGGCATCAGCCTGGACGCCGACGTGACGAACGACCAGGTGTTTTCCCTTTCGGTCCGCCCGCGGACAAACAGGAGCACTACGTATAGGAACGATAGCACCTCTGGGGTGCTGAAGTTCACGTCCCAGATGACTACCGACTGGGAGGGCAGCGGAGTCGCGAACCTGATCTTCGCGGGCGCCGGCGAAATCGAGGCCAACCGAATTAACGACCGCGATCCGGCCCCCGGCGGCAACAGGACCACGAGCGTCGAGATCGACGGCCCGGGCACGGTGACGATCTACGGCAACAACAATTACTCGAAAGGCACGAGGATTGACGGCGGCCAGTTGGTCGCCCGCCACGACAACGCGCTGGGCGAGGGCCTGGTGGACCTCAACGGCAGCGCCGACGGCAGTTACCTGACGCTCGATAACAACATTAACGTGCCGAACGAGTTGGATTTCGGGGGCACGAACGGGACAACGCAAAATGCCACCCTGCGGAACCTTGCGGGCGACAACACCTGGAGCGGCAACCTGCGGTTGCAGATGGGCGGCGGTCGCCACTATGTCGAAGTGGACGCGGGCTCGCTGACCATTGCGGGAGATGTCGCCCAGCAGAACGGCACGGGGGGCCGCAGCCTGGACCTCGGTGGGCCGGGCGACGGCGAAGTCAGCGGCGCGATTTCCAACGGCACGGCAGACACGTTTGGTGTCAACAAGCGTGGCGCCGGGACGTGGACCCTTTCCAGTTCAGCCAACACTTACAATGGTTCAACAAACGTTTACGAGGGCACGCTGCTGGTCAACGGCACCCACACCGGCGGCGACACGTACACCGTCGCCAGCGGCGCCACGCTCGGCGGCTCCGGTACCGTCGGCGGGGCGACGACGATTTCGGGCCATCACACGCCCGGCACCTCGCCCGGCATCCAGACCTTCAGCAGCGACCTCACCTATAGCGGGGGGGCTGCCGACGTGACTTGGGAACTCCTCAAGAACACCGCCACGCAGGAATCGCCGGCGGTGTTCGACCAGATCCTGGTGGGCGGCGACCTCGACTTCGCCGGGGCGACGACGCTGAACCTCAGTTTCGACGCCACAGGAAGCACGGTGGACTGGACCCACAACCTGTGGGATAGCAGCCAGCAGTGGCTGCTGTATGGCGTCACCGGCACGACTGCGGATCTGTCCAGCCTGTCGATCGTTACAGTGAACTGGCAGGACAGCATTGGCGCCCTCTTCGACACGGTACTGAGTGGCTCTTCCTTCTCCTTGAGCCAGACTGACCAGGACGTTTACCTGAATTATGCCCCCGGCGCCGCGACCATCATCCCCGAGCCCTCCACGGTCTTGATCTGGTCCCTGCTGGCCGTCCTTGGAATTACAGCCGGCTGGTATCGAGGCCGCAAAGGGTAGCTCAAGAGTAACGTGCTGATTCCCAACCCAGCCCCGCCGGTCCACCGACTCCCGGCGGGGCTTTTGGCTGCGCCTTGCTTTCATATTGACAAGACGACGCCGGTTGGCAAGAATGGCGAGGCACGCTAGGCCACCAGCTTGCGGCTCGCCCAGTCTTGACTGAATGGGAGTGTAGCACGCGATAACCCAAGAGTCGGGTCGCCGTCGGCGCGACCCCACTGGCAGCCGCCACGGTTGGCGTCTTCGGAACCTATTTGCCCAAGAGTTCGTCGACCGCCGCTCCGACGTCGGGCCGGGCCATGAGCGACTCGCCGACCAGGATCGCGTCGACCCCGGCCGCCTCGAGCCGCTCGACGTCCGCCCGGGTGCGGATGCCGCTTTCCCCCACCACGAGCCGGTCGTCGGGGATCTGCGGACGGAGCCGAATGGTGTGCTCCAGGTCGGTTTGGAAGGTCTTCAGATCGCGGTTGTTGATACCCACCAGCCGGGCCCCGGCCGCCAGCACCCGCGCCAGGTTGGCCGGCTCGTAAAGCTCGACCAAGGGCGTCATGCCCAGCTCGACGATCGCGTCGTGCAGCCTGCCGAGGGCCCCGCCACTTAGGCACTCGGCGATCAACAGCACGGCGTCGGCCCCGGCCGCCCGGGCCTCGAGCACCTGGTAGGGGTCGATGATGAAGTCCTTGCGCAGGACCGGCAGTTCGACCGCCGCGCGGATCTGCCGCAGGTACTCCAGACTGCCCTGGAAGTAGGGCTCATCGGTGAGCACGCTCAGGCAGCTCGCCCCGTGCTCCTGGTAGATTCGGGCGATGGCCACCGGATCGAAGTCCTCGCGGATCACGCCGGCCGAAGGGCTGGCCTTCTTCACCTCGGCGATCAACCGCACCGGCGGCCCGCCCCAAAGGGCCGCAGAAAAGTCGCGCGGCGGCGGGGCACCGGCCAGCCGGTCGCGGAGCACCGCTTCGGGCAGGGCAGTTTTCGCCCGGGCGACCTCCTCCTGCTTGGCGGTGACGATCGTGTCGAGAATGGTGGGCATTCGGGGGAGAGGGAGAGGAAAAACGGGAAAGGGGAAAAAAGGTTGCATTTCTGCGTTCTGAAGTACGACGGCCTTCCAAGGCCGTCGCCGTCGGATCGGGTCCCGCGACGGCCTTGGAAGGCCGTCGTACAGAGTATTTCCCCATCCCAACGGTGCGGTCCATGCTACGCCAAGGGTGAGCGTCTGGCAACCGGCCGCGGTGTAACCAAATCCGCCCGCCGGGCGTCCAACAGGGTAGACTTGCGTGGGGAGCTCTCATCAGCACGAGGAGTATCCGATGCGACAGTGGCTACGAGACAACGGGCCGATGCTCGTGGTGATCGGCGCTTTGGCGGTGGCGGCCGGACTGGCGTATCGCCGGCCCCCGGGGACGTGCTCGCTGCCCGGAAGTTCGCAAGACGCCCGCCTGCCGACACCGGACGACTATCCCGCCTATTCCGTTGCGCCGGGTGAACGGGAATATGTCGTGCCGGCCAACGACGTAGAGGACTCCGTGACGGTCTCGACACAAACGTTCGGCAGCTTGGAGCACGCCACCGACGCCCACTTCAATCGGCTTGTGCTCGAATCGGAAGGCCCGGTGCTCGTCGACTTCTACGCCGATTGGTGCGGGCCGTGCCGGGCCCTGGCCCCGATCGTGGAGGAGCTTGCCCGGGAAAGACCCCAAGTGCGGGTCGTGAAGGTCAACGTGGACCACAGCCCCGCGGTGGCCGGGCGGTACGGCATCGAGTCGATCCCCACCGTGATGGTTTTCCGGGACGGCCGGGTGACCGCCCAGCACGTGGGCCTCGCCGACCGGCAGCGGCTCGAGACGCTGCTCGCCGCGGAGTAGCCTTTCGTTACTGCCTGACCGCCGCGGCCGTCTCCGCGGCCAGCTCGTAGAGGCGCCGGGCGTGTTGGCGGGAACGGAGCCGGGCCTCCATCGAACGGTCGTCCATGTTCACCGCGGTGAAGAACGTGTCGATGGCCTCTTCACACCGCCGGGCCAGATCGGTCTTCGGCGGCGGGTCGCCCACCGGCAGCTCGTAGCCGCCGCGCACGAACGAACCCCGAACGCTCCCCGAGCTGGCCAAACCCTTGAACTGCCCGCGGTACGTGCCCGTGAGCTGCTCGCCGTCGAGCTTCACGTCCACGGTGAAGCTCCCCTCGCCGCCGGGCACCCAGCGGTCGTCGTTCAGCTTGATGTCCAGCTCGAAGTGGGCCCCGCCGTCGGTGAACTCGGCCTCGGCCTTGCCCGCCCCGATCCGCCCGGTGTTCCAGTTGGGCGCGTAGGGGCGCACCAGGATATCGTCGCCGTGGAAGATCAGGGTCACCTCCAGTTCGACGTCCTGGCCGCTCTTGGGCTGTTTCTTAAGCGCGCCGTCCAAGAAGATTTCGGCCACGTCGCAGCGATCGGTCGCCCGGGGGTACAGGGTATCGAGGTTCTGGCGGATCGCCCGGACCGCTTCGCAGGCCAACGCCCCTTCGCGCATCATCTCGAACGAGGGCGTGGCCGTGGGCCCTTCCGGCTCCGGGGCCACGATCCACCGCGGCGTGGCCCCGATCACGTTGCCGAAGTGGACGTAGGTGTTCAGCGCGTTACGCCGCTCGCCCTCCGGCGTGGTAAAGGTCCAGTAGTCGAGCCCTTTCCAGCAGAACCCGTCGTAGCCGCCTAGGGCGCTGAAGCCGGGCATGGCGTACTGCGAGTAGGGCTGGATGCCGATGTGGTCGCGGGAGTTGCTCGTTACGGGGTGGTCCCACGTGCTCCGGCGGCCGTTGGGGATCCAGCGGGCGATTTCCAGGTAGCCGACGACCATGCCGTTGCGCTGCGTGCGCTTATGGCGGCTTAGTCCCCAGTTGCGGCAGCCGACCCCGTGCGTGAGCACCCGCCACTCGGCCCAGGGGGCCACCCTGTCGAAGAACCGGACGGTCGAGGGCAGGGGCATCGAGTCGCCCGGCGTGCCCAGCAGGATGCCTTCCTCGCGCCAGCCGAGCTTGCGCACGCGTTCGCGCACGCCCTCCAGCGTGGTGCGCCACAGCTCTTCCGTGCCCGGCCCGCCGAACGGGGGCAGCTCGGCGGTGACGAGCTCGCCGCCGCGCAGCTCCTTGATGACGACCGGTTCGCGACCCGTCTCGACCGTGCCGCGCCCGCCCCAGGTCCATACGTGTACGGCGAAGAAGAGCGGTTTGCCCACCACGCGGTCGTAAAGCTGGGTGTAGCGGTCGAAGAACTTGAACTCCGGCGTGTATTCGTCGCCCTGGCGGCGAAAGACGATCACCGGGTCGTCGCCGAAGAAGCTCCGCCCCACGGCCTGCACCCCCAACACGTCGTTGCCCGCCGCGGCCATCAGCTCGAACGACCGCTCGATCAGCCGGAAGTGTTCGTCGGACCACATAGGGACGCGGTACTGACCGGCCAGGCTCTCGGGCGATTGGAGGTAGTTGATCACCTGGCGCCACTCGCGAGGGCTGCCCACGCGCCAGCCGGGCACCGTCAACTCGACGGGGACCGAGACCGGCTTGTCGATCCCCTTAAGCTCGACGCTGCCGGCGTATTTGCCCGGGGCGGCGTCCTCGGGCACGTGGAACGTGAGCCAGACGGGCACCAGCGGCGCGCCTTCGATCGGCCGGTCGACCAGGGCCGGCAGCTTGTAGCGGAACCGGGCGTAGCGCACCCGGACTTGACTCGCGGCGATCTTGCCGGCCGAAAAGGGGTCAGACCCCCTCGATTCAAGGGGTCTGACCCCTTTTCGGATAGGCACCAGCTCGCTCGGCACGACCTTCAATCCCCGCACGCCCCCAGCCGAGCCGACGCAGACCTGCCCTGCTGCGAAGCCGTTTACGGGCGCGGCGATTTCGATCCGGCCGGGGTCGGTGAGCCCGTCGGGGGCGCGGGTTGCGGCGTCGACGGGCACCAGGGGGTTAACGACCCAGACCTGCGTGCCGGCCAGCTCGTCGGCCGTGGCCAGGCCCGCGTCGCCGCCTGCCGACAGCCTGAGCGAGACCATGCCCGCCGTGTCCCACGCCCCGCGTCCCTCGACGGGCAAATCGGGCGGGATCGCCGTGCGGTGCAGCTCGACGGCCAGCACGTTCGGGCCCCGTTCGAGCAGCTTGCCCGGCACGTCCACCGCCAGGCTGCGAATCCGCGCGTCGTAGCGCTCCGCCAGCTCGGCCGGCGGCCGGGCCTTGCCGAAGTTGGGCAACAGCGCCTCGCCCTCGGGTGTGACGAACGCCTCGCGCGGGTAGTCGTTGGCCAGCGCCGATGGATCGACGTGGCGGCCCTTCGGCATGTGGCCCCGGGCGATCTCCTGGCCGTTGAGATACACCACGGCCCCGCCGCGGTAGTCCAACGCAAGCTTTAGGTCCTTCACTCGATCCGGGTCGTTGACCAAGAACCGCCCGCGCACGCAGAGCAGGGCCAGGCCCACGGGCCGCTCGCTGCCGTAGCCGCCGAAAGGCGGCCCTTCTTGTGTGAGCCATCGCGAATCGTCGAAGTAGGGGGCCGTCCAGTTGCCCGCCGGCGGGATCGAGGAGAAGTCGGTGTTTTGCAGGATCCAGTTGTCGCCGACGGTTTGGCCTTCGGCCGGCTGCCGGGCTGTGCCCACCACCGGCTCGCGCAGGACCGCGTGATACCGCCAGACGGTCTTCTCGCCGAGCACGGTCACGCGATCCTGCGACTGGGCCCGACCCGGGAGCAGGGCGGCCGCGAGCCACAGGCAGGTCGCCGCGGTGAAACAAGAAACAGAGGTGCGTCGGCGGTGCATCACGGTCGTCATCGTGTATGCTCTCCTCGTCGTGAACCCAAGTGGGGCGAGTCGTTTCGCGCCCGGTAGATTGTAGACAACGCCGGCGGGGCGTGCCACACTAGAAGATTACCCGCGGAAAGGAGACCCTTGATGCGAGCCCTTCGTAGCTTCCTCCCTTGTGCCGTTCGATGGCTTATGCCCGTTGTCTTGCTCGTGCCGTGGACTTCCTCGGCCCGGGCGCTGATCAACCCGAACTACACGCCGGTCGATCTGGTGCGCCAGTCCGAGACAATACTGCGCGTCGAGCTGGCCGCGGGCGACGGGGGAGCGATCGAGCTCGCGGGGCTTACGGCCCTGAAGGGAGAGGCCCCCGGCCGGTTGACCTTGGAGGTGGACCGCGCTGATTCGGGCGCGGTGAAGCACCTGGCCGAGGTCCTGGCCGGCGGCAAGCGGCCGGCCCTGCTCTTCCTCGGCGACTTCTCGGCGGCGCGCAGCACTGGCGACCCCGACACCCCCGGTGCCGGGAAAACGCCCGTGGGCGTGCTGCACGTCGAACTGAGCTGGTTCGCGCTAAAGCTCTCCGGCGAGAAGCTGCTGGTCCAGGACGACCCGCTCGCCATGCACACGGTCTGGGCCGGCAGCAACGCCATGCTTGAAAAGGTGGTCGACTACGTGCAAAACGACTACCGGGCCGAGCTGCCGGTGAAGGTCGGCATACGCTGGGCCGCCGACCGGAAACTGGCCGACGTGCCGGGCAAGGTCCACGCCTGTAAGGCCGTCGAGCTGTTCGCGCCGGGCCGGCCCTGCTTGCTGATCCTCGCCGACTCGGGCGACCGGCTGTTCCGGGCTAATGACGACGGCGGGCTCGTCGAGGTCACGGCCGAGATGGGACTCAGGACGAAGTCCCGCTGCGCGGCCTGCGGCGACTTCAACGCCGACGGACGCCCCGACCTGGCCTGCTGCGATGGCACGGGCATCACGCTCTTGCTCGCGGACGGCTCCGGCAAGCTGGAAGCGACGCCACTCGACGCCAAGCTGCCCGGCGAGCTGATCGGGCTGGCCGCGATCGGACGCGGCAGCGGGAAGACCGGGCTGCTGGTGAGCACGCCGGCGGCGCCGCTGCTCTTGGTTCCGGCCAACGGGGGCAAGTGGGACGCGACGAAGCTGGACGACGTACCGCAGCCCGTTGGCGGCGCCCGGCCCTGCGTCGCGGCCGACTTCGACGGCGACGGGCTTTGCGACGTGCTCCAGGCCCGGGCCGACGGGGCGTGGCTCTACCGGGGCACGGTCGAAGGGTTCGCCGCCCCCCAGGCCGCCTGCACCACGAGATTGGGCGACAACCCGGCCGCGCCGTTCGTGGGCGACTTCGACGCCGACGGACTGCTCGACGTGGTGGTGCCGCGCCGCTCGTGCTGCTCGCTGCTGGTCAACCAGGGGGGCGGCCGGTTTCGCGATGCGCTCCGCGAGGCGGGCGAAATCGAGTACAACTCGCTCCAGTCAGAAACGGCGGCCGGCTCCTGGTGCGACCTGAACAACGACGGGCGCCAGGACTTCGTGCTCTTCTCGCCCGACGTGGGGTATCAGCCCTATTTCAACCGCGGCTTCCGCTGTTTCGGCTACGCCCCGGAGATCGACGCCCAAAACACCCGACTGCCCGGGGCCGAGGCGGCCCGGCGCGGCCAGCAGGCCGGCGTGGTGGCCGATTTCAACGGCGACGGGGCCCAGGACCTGGCGTTCGTCGCGGCCGACGGGCAGGTATGGGTCCTCTGGCGCGACGCGAGCAAGGGGCGCAACCTGGGCGTGTCGGTCCTTCCGCCCCCGGGCGAGCACGGCCCGATCAACGTGCTGGGGTTCGACGGCACGCGCCCGCTGGGCGCCCAGCCGGCGTCGGCGGGGGCCTCGGCCTTCTTCTGCCGCCGCAGCAAGGGGCCAATCAAGCTCCGGTGGCAGGCCGAGCCCGGACAGGTGCAAAACGCCCAAGTGGTCGTGCTGCGCCCGACGGAGTTCCGTTTGCCGAAGTAGCCGCCCCCTTGCGTAGGACGGATTGGGCAATCCGTCCTACAGTTTTCTGCAACGCCGGGCTTTTTTTCCTTGCACCCCGAGACCGCAGTCCGGCACGTCGCCCGAGATAGTTGCACGCCCGGATTGCGGGATGGTACCATGGCGTCTCATAGAGAAGCTCGTAACGTTCGGTGTCCGCCGTACCGTTTCATGAAAGGAGACGCGACCATGTTGCACCGCACCGTTTCCCTGGGTTTGGCCGTCGGCCTTCTGGTGGCCGTGGCCGTTGCGAGCGCGACGCCCGACGCCAGCGCCGCGCCGGCCGGCAAGATCAAGCTGCTGATGCTGCACAACGGGGGCCACAGCTTCGAGGGGTTCACCAAGGCCATGGACCCCGTGCTCGAAAAGACCGGCGACTTCGATGTGACCGTGGGCGAGAGCTTCGACGTGTTGAAGCCCGAGAACATCAAGAAGTTCGACGTGGTCCTCTTCTACGGCTCGGGCGGCAAGATGGACGAGGCGGCCGCGGGGGGCCTCGAGGGGTTCGTCAGCGGCGGCGGGGGGATGGCCGGTGTGCACGCCACCGACGCGAACAAGAACTCCGACGTTTACTGGCGGCTGATCGGCGGCCGTTTCATCGGCCACGGCGGCGGCAAGTTCATGGTCCGCATCGAGGACAAGAAGCACCCGGTGACCGCCGGCATGGAGGACTTCGAGATCCAGGACGAGACCTACCGCAACAAGTACCACCCCGAGGCCGAGATCCACAGCCTGGTGCACATGGACCGCGGCGACGAGCAGCAGTCGATGGCCTGGGTCCAGGAGATCGGCAAGGGCCGCGTGTTCTGCACCACGTTGGGCCACGGCGGCGGGGCCTTTGCAAACCCCGAGTTTCAGCGCTTTGTCCTCCGCGGCCTGTACTGGGCCGCCGGGCGCGAGCCGAAGGACCCCTGACGTAGGGACAGGCGGCTCGCCTGTCCCACAACCCAATCGCTTGCGGCTACGAGACACGGCCGCAGGCGAGCTGCCTGCGGTTACGCTGACGCCGTTCCTTTACTCGCTGCGCGCCCAGCTCTGCTCGATCTCCTCGAGCGTGCGCCCTTTGGTCTCCGGCACGACCAGCCAGACGAAGGGCAGGGCCGGGACCACGAGCAGTGCGTAGAGCCAGAACGTTCGAGCGGCGCCGAGGTTCTCCAGAAGCCAGGGGAACGTCAGCGAGACGGCGGTGCATCCCGCCCAGATCGTAAACGTACCCACCGACATCGCCCTGCCGCGAATCCGCGTGGGGAAGATCTCGGAGATCACGATCCAGGGAACCGGCCCCAGCGAGAAGGCGAAGCACGCGATGTAGACGAAGAACAGGCCCAACAGCAGCGGCCCGCTGGTGATTTCCAGGAAAAACATCAACCCCACGCCCGAAAGCGAGAGCACCAGTCCGGCAACGCCGAAGTAGAGCAGCGGCTTGCGCCCGAAGCGGTCGACCAGTCCGATGGCCACGAAGGTGAACGTGACGTTGATGATCCCGATCACCACCTGGCTGCCCAGCGACTCGCTGAGCGCGAACCCGGCTGCGCTGAAAATCTTCGTGCCGTAGTAAATGATCACGTTGATCCCGCTGATCTGCGAGAACAGCGGCAGCAGGATGCCGATCAGCAGTGCCACGCGGAGTCCCGGCCGGAGAAGCTGCAGGATCGAGCCGCTCTCGCGGGAGATGGCCTCACGGATTTCCACCATTTCGCGCGCGGCTTCGTCGCGCCCCACGACGCGGGCCAGGATGTCCTGGGCCTCGGCGTCGCGTCCCTGCTTGGCCAGCCATCGCGGGCTTTCCGGCACCACGAGCAGCAGGCCCAGGAATAGGACTGCCGGCAGGGCCTCGGCCCCGAACATCGCCCGCCATACCTCGTCGACGAAGACCCACCGCCAGAACCCGGGCGGCATCTCCCCCAGCACGCGCTCGGCCATCTGCTGCAGCGCCGCGTTGGAGAAGTAGGCCACCAAGATGCCGATGGTGATCGCAAGCTGGTAGAGCGCCACCAGGCGCCCGCGGAGATGGGCCGGGCTGAGCTCCGAGATGTACATGGGCGAGAGCATCGACGCGATGCCCACGCCCAACCCTCCCACCAAGCGCGCGGCGACCAACAGCGGCACGCGCTCCGGGACCGTACACCCCAGCGCTGAGACCAGGAACAGGACCGCCGAGAGCAGCAGCACCCGCTTGCGCCCGAAGCGGTCGCTGAGCGTCCCGGCGCTCGCGGCACCCAGGATGCATCCGATCAAGGCCGAGGTGACCACCCAGCCCTCCATCAGTGCGCCAAGTGCAAACTGCTTCTTCAGATAACCCACCGTGCCGGAAATCACGGCGGTGTCGAAGCCGAACAGGAACCCACCCAAGGCGGCGATGAAACAGACCCCCGCCAGATAACCGGCGTGGGCCCTCGGACGCTCCGGCAAGGGCGCCGGGCCCTCGGCGCTGGGCTGTGACGACATGCTCCCTCCTCATGGGCTTTGGCAACGAAAAAGAGGACGGGGCTAATTTGTGCGAAGCACCCTCCGGGCCGTTGAAGGCAGATTGGCTCCGTCCCCTCTTTCGTTCAGACGTAACGACGTACATTGCACCAGCAACGGCCTTCGCCTGCAATGCCTCTGCCTCACGTCGCCGGGGGGCTGGTGTCCCCTCTCTGTTCCCGCCGAAGCGTTGCCGCCGGACTCCGGCCCGCTTCTTGCGTCTGCTCCGCGATCGTCCTAGACCGCCCGGGACATAGGTCTTTCGTAACCGCAGGTGGAAGAGCCTGCGGCGTTGCTGCGGGACAGGCGAGCCGCCTGTCTCTACCTGACCAAGGAGTTGATCCATGCAAACACGTAGCGGGCCTGAGCAAACTGCAAGAGTTGGGGTAATTGTATGGTCGAGGATGGCGGCACGAAGAACGCGGAGCATGTGGGCAAGCGACCATTCGGTGTCGCACTCTCCGAAGCGCTTGCACGCGGCCCGGGCTTGCGGCGGGTTGCGGCCTTCGGTGAGATACCACAGGCTGATCATGCTCTGGGAATCATACAGGGGCCGGAGCGCACTTAGTCATTAGCTGTGCCCGCCCAGTGACCAAGTGCGCTCCGACCCCACTTCCTCACTTCCTCAGCGCACGACGGTCGACATATCGACGGTCAGCCCGTCGGCCGAGGAGACCAGGCGGCTCCAGACGGCCCCGGAGCCGCCGCGGCAGTCGATGAAGTCGCTGATGAAGTGGACGCTGCCGTCGCAGAAGGCCACGAAGACCCCGCCGACGTGGAGGCTGCGCACCGTGGCCTGGGCGTTCATCGAGCCGCAGTGGCAGAGCATGCACTCTTCGGCGAGCACGTCGAAGCCCGGGTCGGTGTTCCTCAGATAGCAGCAGCCGCGGATGTCGTCGGAGTTGTCGCTGCAGGCGTTGGGGCACCTGGCGTCGCTGTGGTAGGCGTAGGCGAAGAGGCAACTGGCCCCCGCGGTTCCCATGGCCCAGGTGCCGCGCCGATCGTGTTGCGTGACCCCCACGCGGACCTCACCCAGCATGACGGTGTTGCTGGCCCCGTCGCGGATTTCCGCGATGGTCACCGAGGCGTTGATTCCCATCACGCCGCGCAGGCGGTTGTCGAGCCAGCCGGGCGAATTGGGGCCGTTGGCGGCGTCCCAGCGATTGCCCTCGAGCAGGTAGCACGAGCCGGCGCTGGCCGCGTAGTTGCCCCGGGCCCAGTGCTCGCCTTCGACCGATTCGAGCGGCTCGTACCAGTTGTCGAATCCGTTGTCGGTCGGACAGAGCAAGGTCTTCAGGACCGTGCCCCGGGGCTCTCGGTTGACGGAGTCCGAGATGTAGCTGTTCAGGTCGAAGTCGTTGTAGAGGGGTTGCTGCTCGAGATGCGGGAGCGTGAGGATCACCCAGTTAGGCCGGAAGTGGGGACTGGTGCGCACGCTTTCGCCGGCGTCGTATTGCATGCCCGGCGGCAGGATACGAAGGGCCTCCTCGTACTGGAGCACCGCCAGGGAAAGCTGTTTGAGGTTGTTCGTACACTGCGTGCGTCGGGCCGCCTCCCGGGCCTGCTGCACCGCCGGCAGCAACAGCGCGATGAGGATCCCGATGATGGTGATCACCACCAGCAGCTCCACCAACGTAAAACCGCCCGAGGCTCGCCTCGCCATGTCGCACCCCCGTGGAAAGAGGCGTGGAAACGGCACCAGCCCGTAGCATAGCACGACGCGCGCTTCGTGCCAAGCGATTACAGCGAGCTGAGCTTCGAGAAATTGAGGCTCGCGCTGGTGGGCAGCACGCCGTACAGGCCGCGGGTGAACAACAGGTCGATGGCCTCGTCGGTGCGCAGGATCGGGTTCTTCGGCACCAGGACCACGTCGGAGTCGTTCAGCCACAGCTCGCCGGCCGGACAGGGGTTGTTGCCGTGCAGGGCCGCCTTCACGTCGACCATCGTGGCTAGCAGGCGCCAGTCGTCGCCCCGGCGGAAGATCACCACGTGCTTCAGGTAGGCCCCGGTGTTCCAGCTTCCGGCCATGCTGATCGCCTGGAGCACGGTGGTCGGCCCGACCAGCTCGAAGCGCCCGGGGGCGGCCACCTCGCCGAGCACGTAGACGAAGCGCGGGGCCCGGGCATTGAGCACCGGGATCACCTCGATGCCCGGCAGCGTTTCATCGTAGCGCGCGTTGAGCTCCGCCCGCAGCTCGTCGAGCGTGAGCCCCTGGGCCCTTACCGACCCGAGCAGCGGCAGCGCGATGTTGCCCGCCGGGGTGACCCGCACCAACTGGCTCTGGCCGCCGCGCCCGTAGCGGCTGTCGACCACGTCGCGGAAGTCCTGGAGCCGGGTGTTCACTTTCAACGGGGTGACGGTGATCGCCGGCACGTTGTTGAACTTCTTGTACAGCTCTTCGAGCTTGTCGGTAAGCTGCTCGACGCTCAGCCCCGCCGTTTCGACCTGGCGGAGCATCGGCAAGGTAATCGTGCCGTCGGGCTGGACCAACAGATCGGCGTCGATGTCGGGGTCGGTCATCGATTCGACGTGGATTTCATCCCCAACCTCGAGCCGGTAGGGCTGGTCGGTCACGGCGCGGGTCAGCCGGTAGACGAGGTCCAGCTCGTCGTCGACTCGGAGCCGGTACTCGGGCACGTGGGCGGTGCGGGCATGGCCCACGTACTCGCCCTGGGCGAACTGCTGCCAGGCGATGAGGCGCGCGGCTTCCCATCCCCGCCAGCCACGCGGCGGACACGCCGCACAGTCGACCGCCCGGACCGCGTGCGGGGCCGCCGGCCACAGCGCCTGGCAGAGCCGGATTTCCGCCGGCCCATTTTCACAGTAGTAGGCACATTCCGTTTCACGGTAGTAGGCACATTCCGTGTGCCGTAACCCTTTGTGACCGCCGTAGCCGGCACGCTCCGCCGGGTGCCAGGGGCGGCTTGTCCGCCCCTGCGATTCGGGACAGCGGCAGGCAAGCTGCCGCTGGCACCCAGTGGTCCCGCAGTAACAGGCGCACGGCGTGTCTGTCGTCTCTGGAGCGGACGGCACGCGGAGTGTGCCTGCTACGATCGCGCCTGCTACGGCCAGACCTGCTACGATGAGCAGGCCTGCCGCCGGCAGCCGGAGCGGCTTGCGGGGGTTTCGGATCGGTCGGGAGGGCGTCATGGGAGGGTCGTTTTCACTGGGTTTGTCGGTCGCGCTGCCAGGGCCATCGCCAGCCCGTGGTTGAAGATTTGGCCTTCTCGGACGGCTGCCGAACCACGCGGGGCGGCATAGCACTGGCGGGCTGGGGCTGCGGCGACGGCTCGGCCACCGCGGCCGCGTGAGAAAGCGCCGCGGAGGGCGCCGCCTGGCCCGGCCCGCCCGCCACGGTGCTTGTGTCCGCAAAAGTCGCCG
>Ga0180438_10003285_pt1 | contig 24665 bp, 23 predicted proteins | sample SS_ome_12_FD_132455 | JGI IMG/M metagenome (GOLD analysis project Ga0180438, IMG submission 132455) | Hypersaline lake sediment archaeal communities from the Salton Sea, California, USA - SS_3_D_2 metaG | ecosystem: Environmental > Aquatic > Non-marine Saline and Alkaline > Hypersaline >... | reverse complement strand
GCTGCTCAACCTGTCCCACGGTTTTGCCCGCATCGTACTCATGGACGATCTCTTGAACCGGTTGGAGGCGGGACTGGATGAAGGTTGAGGATGTGGTCATCATCGGGGCAGGCCCGGCGGGCGTAGCTGCTGCGATTCAGCTGAAACGGTACGGGCTTGATCCCGTACTCCTGGAGAAAGAAGCCGTGGGTGGACTCCTGCGGAATGCCCATTGGGTGGAGAATTATCCGGGCTTTCCAGAGGGCATTAGCGGGATGGACCTGGTCCGGCTCTTTGAAAGACAACTGGAACGGTGGAACGTGCCTGTGCATTTTGAGGAGGTTCTAGAGGTCGCCAACGGAGAGGGCCTGTTTCGCATGAAAACAAGCCTCCAGTTAATGGTCGCTGAGTTCGTGGTCGTGGCCACGGGTACAGTCCCGGTATGCATCCCAGATTTACTGATTCCGGACGACGCTCAGGACCGGATTTTTTACGAAGTCTATCCGATTCGCGATGTTGCGGGACAAAAAATCGCTATCATCGGGGCAGGGGATGCTGCTTTCGATTATGCGTTGCATCTGTCGGGCAAGAACGAAGTCATCATCTTAAACAGGGGGCATCGGGTCACATGCTTGCCTCTGCTCTGGGATCGTTCGAGAACGGATAAGAACATATCCATTCGGGAAGGTGTGAGCATTCAAAGCGTGGCCAAAGCGGATGACAAACTGTCTCTGACCGTGCAGTCGGAGGATAAGCCAAGCAATGTGGTCGTCGATTATCTCCTCATCGCAGTCGGAAGAGAACCTCGTTTGGACTGTATCAGCGGTGACGTACAGGCATCCCTGGATCGGCTCATGAGGGAAGGCAAGATTTACCTGATCGGAGACCTGCAAAACGGGCGCTACAGGCAGACGGCCATCAGCGTAGGAGACGGTGTAAAAACCGCGATGAGCATATATCATACGATGAGGAGTGGAGTAGATGAGAATTGTCGCTAGGTCGGAAAATCGAGATATTGCCGCAGTCACGATTGCAGAATTGGACAACGGCAACCTCATCGAATTCGTCGAATCGGTGCAGCCGCCGATTCCCAGGTATAAGAAGTGGGTTCTCATCGTTTCGACGATGGTGGGTTGTCCCATAAGCTGCCCGATTTGTGATGCAGGGGATGATTACAGGGGAAAACTCTCGACAGCAGACATCCTGGCTCAGATCGATTATCTGGTGAGATCCCGTTTTCCCGATGGCCGCGTGCCCGTAGAAAAATTCAAAATTCAATTTGCGCGCATGGGCGACCCGGCACTCAATGGTGCCGTGCTCGATGTGCTGCAGGAATTGCCGGAGATATACGATGCACCGGGCCTGATGCCCACGATTTCCACAGTGGCACCCGCGAGTTGTGATGCCTTCTTCACGAACCTGTTGGAGATAAAGAACCGCATTTACAGGGAAAGGTTTCTGCTCCAGTTCTCCATACATACGACAGACCAACGTCTCCGCGATTGGATGATTCCGGTCAAGAAATGGAGTCTGGATGCCATTGCCGACTATGGAAAAGCCTTTTACCGGGATGGCGAGCGAAAGATCACGCTCAATTTTGCCCTTGCCGACGGCATGCCCGTGGATCCCGATGTGCTTCTTTCACATTTTCCAACGGAGATGTTTCTCATTAAAATCACACCCGTGAATCCCACGTATCAGGCACGAAAAAACGGTATCCGATCCCTAGTGACCCCAGAAAAAGAGACGCATGCCATCATCGATACTTTAAAGAATGCGGGATATCAGGTAATTTTGAGCATCGGCGAATGGGAGGAAAACCATATCGGCAGCAATTGCGGTCAGGCGATCATCCATTATCGAAGAAAACAGGATCCCATCAAGGAAGGGTATACATACCCCTTGGAAACGGTATCCGACACAGTAGATATAGGGGGGATGGATTTAAAGGAGGTTATGCATGACGGAAAATGAGAGCAAGACACAACTGGCAGTCGTCGGTGCTGGACCCGGGGGATATCCGGCTGCCTTCCTGGCCGCCGATAAGGGCATGCAGGTGACGCTTATCGATAAAGAAATCAATCCCGGTGGGGTATGTCTCTACCGAGGGTGTATCCCCACCAAGACCCTCCTTCATGTGGCCGAGGTTATCCGTGAAGCACGGGAGGCCGATGCTTGGGGCGTCACGTTCACGGAGCCTCAGATCGATATCGACAAAATACGTGCCTGGAAGAATCATGTCGTTCAAAAGATGACGGGTGGATTGGGGATGCTGGTCAAACAGAGGAAGATTCGGTATATCCAGGGAGAAGCCCGTTTTATCGATGGTCATACGCTGGATATCCAGACGGTTGACGGTGCATCCCAAACACTCACTTTTGAAAAGGCCATCCTGGCGACTGGGTCTCATCCGGCTTCTCTTCCCAACATCTTCGTTGACTCACCCCGTATCATGCATTCGGCCGAGGCCATGGAACTGCCCGATATACCCAAGACACTCCTGGTCGTGGGTGGAGGATACATCGGCTTGGAGATGGGTACGATCTACGCGACCCTGGGAACCCAGGTGTCCGTCGTGGAAATGATGTCCGATATCCTGCCCGGCGGCGATCCGGACCTTGTCCGTACGTATTCCATGACGGCCAAGAAAATGTTTACGTCCATCATGACCCATACCACAGTCGCGAACATGGAAGAACAAGCGGACGGGATCAAGGTCACGTTTAAGGATAAAGACGGAAACATGCAGGATCAGAATTACGAGAAGGTACTGATTACCATCGGACGCAAACCCAACTCTAAGGGCCTGGGCCTTAAAAATACACGCATCGAGGTCGATGATTGGGGATTTGTGAAGGTCAATCCTCAACGTCAAACAGCCGAACCATCGGTCTATGCCATTGGTGATGTGGTGGGAGGGATCATGCTGGCCCACAAAGCCACCCACGAAGGACGGGTAGCCGTGGAATCCATCCTGGGAAATGCCGCAGCATTCGAGCCCAAAGCCATACCGGCCGTGCTTTTTACGGATCCTGAGGTGGCCTGGTGCGGTTTGACCGAACTGGAAGCCAAAGAGGCGGGTCGGGAGGTGGCGATTGCTAAGTTCCCCTGGGGTGCATCGGGCCGGGCAAGCAGCCTGGGCCGGATGGACGGCCTGACCAAATGGATCATCGATCCCGAGTCGGAAGCGGTGTTGGGTCTCGGTCTGGTGGGGCCCGGGGCCGGAGAGTTAATCTCTGAAGGCGCCCTGGCTGTGGAAATGGGATTAAAGGCTTCCGACCTGGCCCGGACGATTCATCCCCATCCCACGCTGTCGGAAACCTTGATGGAGGCGGCCGAGGTATTCTACGGACACTGTACGCATGTGTATCGGCCCAAGAGATAGATGAAGGTGTATGTCATCGGAGAAAAAGATTTTTTATATCGGTAAGCTGCCTTCGCACCCTATAAAGAAGGGACTGTAATATATCGTTATTACAGTCGTTAACGTATCATAGAGTACGATCTGAGTCCCTGACCTCATCGTCGTGTGTGGCAGGGATTTTTTTCCCGTTTCATGATGGACGTTTCGATGCGCCGACTACTATGAGTGGAGATGGTGTTTATTTTGATTGGAATAATTCATACCCCGGGAATAAACAGTGTGTCGTACTGGCAAAACTCCATCATTCCAAATCTGGATTGAGAATCTCAACCTCATGCAATGACTCATGAATCCTTAAGAAAAATATGTATGTTTGATTCTGAAAGTGTATGGCTCTGTTCCAACGGGTACGATGAGCGCCGTACATGGCGATGAGGATCATTCAGAAGGACGTCGTTTTTTTTAGTTGATAAAAAGGTCAAAGTTTCTTAACATTATACGATTCATGTATCAGATTGAAGGATAGTCATGAAACGTCAGAGACGGACATCAAGATGCTTTGGCATCCCATTCCTCGTAGTCCTCATTACGAGCCAGATGGCGCTGTCACAGACCGGCGGGAAGGTCTGGATATTCTTCAAGGACAAAGGACAGGCAGTACTCCATAAAGAAGGCGGGATGGAACAGGGGACTGAACTGGGCATCACCCAGCGTGCTATAGAACGTCGAGGGAAAGTACGATCCGCAGAAGACGTCATCGATGTGGCCGATTTGCCCGTTGCTCCTGACTACATCCAGGCTCTGGAGGATCGGGGGCTTGTAGTTCGGGCCGTTTCACGCTGGCTGAACGGCGTGACTACCGTGGTTCCGTCCTCACTGAAAGATGAAGTTCGGGGATTGCCCTTCGTGAAGGAGATGCGCCCCGTGGCTACGTTTATCCAAAAACCGCTTCCTCCGGCCCTGCAGAAGGAAGGATATCCTTCGGCCTCTTTAGAATCCCACACTTTGGATTATGGAACCAGCTTTACGCAGAACAGCCTGATACGCGTCCCCGAAGTCCACGATTTAGGTCTCTCTGGCCAAGGCATTCTGGTGGGCATCATCGATACGGGCTTTGACTGGCAGGGGCGATCCGTCTTCTCGCACATGGATGTGATTGCCGAGCGTGACTTTCACTGGCGTGATAATAACACCGCCGATGAAGATGACGACCGGTCTGGGCAGCACAACCACGGTACAGAGGTATTGTCGGTACTGGGTGGATTCAGGGAGGGTAGACTCATCGGACCGGCTTACGGGGCTTCTTATGCGTTGGCCAAGACAGAGTGGGTTCCGACCACGGACCTTGCCGTCGAGGAGGACCACTGGATCGAGGCCATCGAGTGGTTCGAGCGGATGGGCGTCGATGTTGTCTCGAGCTCTGTGGGCTATGCGACATTCGTGGATAAGCCCGACTATACGGAGGATCAGCTCGACGGAAACACGGCGCTCATCACCCGGGCTGCCGATTTAGCGGCCGGTAAGGGCGTGGTAGTCGTGGAATCCGCTGGAAACAGGGATTTTTGGGATAAAGTTAATTTTCCTGCCGACGGCGACAGCGTGATTGCTGTGGGCGCCGTGAACTCAGAGGGTAATCTGGCATCGTTCAGTTCCCATGGTCCTACGGTAGACGGACGTATCAAGCCGGATGTCGTGGCTATGGGTGTGAGTGTATATACCGTCGATCCTGACGTCAAACTTGAAGAAAATTATGGGTTTGTGAGCGGAACGTCGTATTCCTGTCCGTTGGCAGCGGGTGTCTGTGCCTTGATCCTGGAAGGCCATCCAGAATTGGGACCTATGGATGTTCGGGATGCATTACGTGAAACGGCAGACAGGGCCCAGGCGCCCGATACCTTGTACGGCTGGGGATTGATCGATGCGTATGAGGCTATTTTTTATCATGGCCCGATTTTCACCAACTTCTACCGAGTGTCCACCGCGGACGGCTTGGAACATCTCGAAGCCGATATTCTATCGAAGACAGGCATTGAACCGGATTTGGTGTATCTATTTTACCGCTTCGAAGAGTCGGAGGATTTCCAGACCCTCCAGATGCATCCCGAGGAGACTTCAGAACGGATCCGTTTTCGCGGTTCTTTTCCATCATCGCTATCCAACGAAAATATAATGTTTTACATCACAATGACGGACACACAAGGAATCGTCCATACCGGTCCTCTGGGCGCGCCGGATGTACTGTACAGTCTTACCGATTCCCAGGCGGAAATATTATTTCCGGAGGAACGGATTCCCGATCGTTTCCAGCTCTATCAGAATTATCCCAACCCGTTCAATGCTCGGACGACCGTCGTGTTCGATCTTCCGGAGAGATCAAGAGTCAATCTTAAAATATACAATATATTAGGGCAGGAAATAGCCACTTTAATCGACGATTGGCTCGATGCCGGTACAAAAGAAGTTGTCTGGGATGGCATGGATCGCTTCGGCCGCAGAACGGCCTCAGGTATCTATTTGTTAAGGCTGGAGATGGGTGGCCAGAACCAAATCCGGAAGATGATTCTGGTTTATTGAACCCTAACTTTTTATTGCATTTTTGGCGGGAAACAATTATATTGAAAGAATTCATAAAAATGAGGTGATTCCCATTGAAATTAACGCCTTTGGAAATCAAAAAGCAGCGTTTTAAAACCAAAGTACGCGGATTTGACCCTCTTGAGGTCGAGAGTTTCATGGAGATGATCGCCGATGAGTACGAATCTGTATTGAACGAGAGAAATCGTCTTGCGGATGAAGTCACCAAGCTAAAATCGCAACTCACCAGCTATCAAGAGGTCGAGAAAACGCTCCAGGAAACGCTGATGAACGCCCAGGAAACGGTGAGCCAATCCAGGGAGAATTCAAAACGGGAAGCGGAAATCATTCTTCGGGAGGCAGAGCTCAAGGCCGAGCGGGTCTTGGACGGAGCCAGGGAAAAGCTGGATAAGATGAAGAATGAGCTATCCATCCTGAAAGCTCAGAAGGAGTCATTCGCAAAGCGATTGAGACATTTGCTGGAATCTCAGATTGAATTGATCAAAGTGCTGGAAATTGATGATACGAATTTTCCTCAAGACATCGATAAATCAAGTGCTTCCAATATGGCCGATAAACAAGCGATGAAACAAGCGGGCGGTATGGTCGTAGAAAAACCATCCCGAGAGAAGGGGAATATGTCATCTTCGGTTTAGAACCCCGTTTAGCCAAGATGTTCGTGTCTGGAGGCAAATATGCATTCAAGAAGAATTTTAAGATATTTACTATTTATTTTGATGATGGCCACGGCATGTGCCAAGCGCGTATACGATGTAACGTACGATGACGTGCAGAAGACCAATCGGGTGGAAGTTGTGTTGGTGTCCGGCAAGAAGGTCGAGGGTACCATCGTAAATGTGGAACCGCATCAACTGACGCTATTATTGAAAGACCGGAAAGTCGGCAGGATTGCCAAATCGTCCGTCCGGTCGATACGGAGAAAGCCGCCTGTATACGATGATTTTGGCCGTGGAATTTCCGAGGAAGAAATCGAATCTGTCCAGACGGCTCGTAATGCCATCATATACGGTGTGGGCGGTGGTGCATTGAGTGTGGGTATCAGCTTTTTTGTGGGATCAACGGCAGGAAAAGATGCATCAAACGGGGGTACGATATTAGCTGCATCCACCATCGGTGGGGGCGGTCTGGGTACCTACCTCTTTGTCAGAGCCGGGAGAGGTAAAGACCGCAAGGACGCCATCGAAACGATACGGGAAAAAAGACGATCCGAGGCGGTGACGGAGGAGAAGGGAGGGGATCAGTCGCTCCAGGAGCTCAGAGATCGTCTGGAAGCAGAAAAAAAGAAGCAGGAAGACCTCAGAAAACAGAGGGAAGAGCTTCTGCGAGAATTGCAAAAGAAGGAGAAAAAGGAAGAATAATCATTCAACGATTTCTCAACGCTATGGGTAAAGAGAAGAACAGGGAAACGATTTATCGGAGCAACGATGGCTGAGAAGCGGATCGGTGTTATCGGGGGAAGCGGTCTCTACAAGATCGAGGGGATGGAGACAAAAGAAAGGGTGAAGGTGGATACTCCTTTTGGAGACCCGTCCGATGAATTCGATATCGGTATGTTGGAAGACCATGAAATCGTCTTTCTCCCCCGACATGCCAGAGGACACCGGCTTCTTCCATCGGAGATTAATTACCGTGCGAACATATGGGCCATGAAGAAACTGGGTGTCGAGTGGATCATCTCCGTATCGGCCGTGGGTTCTTTCAAGAAGGAAATCAAGCCCCTTGACATCGTACTGGTGGATCAATTTTTTGATCGAACGCATGAGCGTTCATCGACCTTTTTCGGGGATGGTGTGGCCGGACACATCATGTTTGCCCACCCCGTGTGTCCCGATCTGAGCAGGCTTCTCTATCAGGTCGCTCAAAAAGAGTGCAAGGGAATCCGCGTTCATCCCAAGGGGACATACCTGAACATGGAAGGCCCCGCTTTTTCCACCAAAGCGGAATCGCTCATCTACAAATCATGGGGTGTGGATGTCATCGGTATGACCCAGATGACCGAGGCCAGACTGGCCCGCGAGGCCGAGATCTGTTTTGCGACCATGGCCATGGTCACGGATTACGACTGCTGGATCGAGGGCGACCCAGACGCCATCGTGAGCGTTGAGATGATCATAGAGAACTTGAATAGGAACGTAGCTATAGCCAGGCGTATCATAACCCAGGCGATTCTTCAGATTCCGCAGGGGCGACACTGCGTGTGTGCCTCGGCCCTGAAGGATGCTATTATTACCCGTCCGGATCGCATCAGCAAGAAAGCGAAGGAGAGGCTGGATCTGATTCTATACAAGTATATAAGTTAGAATGAAGATAAACTGATTAATAAATCCGGTTCAAAGATATTTCTATCTTATTAAGCGAGAGTAAGCATTCGTGCCGTACCGAGAAGTTAAAAATCCCATCGATTTTCCGAAGCTGGAGAAGAACATCCTGGAGTTCTGGGAAAAGCATCGGATATTCGAGAAATCCATAGAGTCGCGACCCAAGGATAAGCCTTTCACCTTCTATGAGGGGCCGCCCACGGCCAACGGGAAGCCGGGTATTCATCACGTCATTTCCAGGTCGATCAAGGATTTTGTCTGCCGTTACAAGACGATGCAGGGGTATCATGTCAATCGAAAGGCCGGATGGGATACGCACGGACTTCCGGTAGAGATCGAAGTTGAAAAAGAATTGGGCTTCGAGACAAAGGATCAAATCGAAGCCTATGGTGTGGATAAATTCAATCAAAGATGCAAAGAATCGGTTTTCCGGTATCTCAAAGAGTGGAACGAGCTGACCCGGCGTATCGGATTCTGGGTAGACCTGGAAAATGCCTACATCACGTACACCAACGACTATATCGAGACTGTCTGGTACTTGCTGGCCGAGATGTGGAAGAAGGGATTCTTGTATCAGGGATTCAAAATCCTGCCGTACTGTTCACGATGCGAGACGGCTCTGTCGAGTCACGAAACATCCCTGGGATACAGTGAGGTTACCGAGAGAGTCATCACTGCAAAATTTCCCCTCGTCGAGGGCGAGAATCGCTATGTTCTGGCATGGACGACCACTCCGTGGACACTCCCCGGAAACGTCGCCCTGGCCGTCGGGGCCGACATCCTGTATGTCGAGGTCGAACAGGATGTCGACGGGAAGACAGAAACGTACTACCTGGCCGAGAACCGGCTGGATACCTTGAAAGGTGAATATCGCATCGTTCGTCAGCTTTTGGGTAAGGACATGGAGGGGTGGTCATACCGGCCCTTGTTCGATTTTATCAATCTGGCCGATGATGAGCATGCCGCTTACTATGTCGCCCTGGCCGACTTTGTGACGACAGAGGAAGGCACCGGTGTCGTTCATACGGCTGTGATGTACGGAGAGGATGATTATCGCCTGGGAATGCAGGTCGGCCTGCCGGCGCGTCATACCGTAGATGAGAAGGGACGTTTCAACGAGCATGTCTCGCAATGGCAGGGACGGCATGTGAAGGAAGAAGCGCTGGAGAAGGAAATCGTCGATTATCTTGCCCAAAATGGCCGTCTCTATTCCGAAGAGCAGTATACGCACTCGTACCCCCACTGCTGGCGATGTGATTCGCCCCTTCTTTACTATGCCAAGAAATCGTGGTACCTGAAGACCACGTCGGTCAAGGAAAAGCTCATCGAGAACAACCGAAAGATCCGTTGGGTTCCCCGGGAAGTCGGAGATGGAAGGTTCGGTCAATGGCTGGAGAACAACGTGGACTGGGCACTTTCCAGGGATCGGTACTGGGGGACTCCGTTGAACATCTGGATGTGCACGGCTGGAGAGCATAAGCTGGCCGTGGGCAGCATTCAAGAGTTGAAGGAATTATCCGGACGGCAAGAGATCGAAGACCTTCATAAGCCAGCCATCGACGAGGTTCAGTTCCCGTGTCCGGAATGCGGGAAGACGATGCGGCGTACGCCGGAAGTCATCGATTGCTGGTTCGATTCCGGAGCCATGCCATACGGTCAATTCCATTATCCATTCGAAACCAACGGTCAGTTCGAGGAGAACTTCCCCGCCGATTTTATCTCGGAGGGTATCGATCAGACGCGGGGATGGTTTTATTCTCTCCTGGCCATCTCTACGCTCATATCGGAAGAGTCATCGTATAAAACATGTGTGTCCATCGAGATGATCCTGGACAAAGATGGGCAGAAGATGTCCAAGTCCAGGGGCAACGTCGTGGATCCCTTCAAAATACTCAACAAAGAAGGAGCTGATGCCCTCCGGTGGTATCTGTTTACGGTGAGCCCTCCCTGGGTTCCGACACGGTTTGACCATGAAGGCGTTCACGAGGTACTCCGTAAATTTTTCGGTACGCTAACCAATACGTACAGTTTTTTTGTCTTGTACGCCAATATCGATGGTTTTACGTATGATCATCATCCAATCGCTGTGGAGGAACGGCCGGAGATCGATCGATGGCTGATATCCTCACTCCATACACTCATCGCCAGGGTTCATGCGTATTTATCACGCTACGATATGACCAAAGCAGCGCGTATTATCCAGGACTTTGTGATCGATGATTTGTCCAACTGGTATGTGCGCCGGAACCGGCGGCGATTCTGGAAGGCAGAGATGGGGGAGGATAAGCGCTCGGCGTACCAAACCCTGTATGAAGTTCTTTTTGCTATAGCCAAACTCATTGCTCCGTTCTCGCCGTTCCTGGTGGAGGATATGTACCAGAACCTGAAAACCACGGGTTCTGAAGATTTAGAGAGCGTGCATTTGGCTTCCTATCCAGACCCGGAGGATGAGGCATACCGCTTCATCGATGAGAGTCTGGAAGACCGGATGAAGGCAGCAAGAGAATTGGTCAGCCTTTGCCATTCGGCCCGGAACGAAGCGGGATATCGGATTCGACAGCCGCTGGAACGCGTCATCGTCGTCACACAGAGTTCGAAACGCCGGGAAGCCATTCAAGCGCTGAAACAACTCATCCTGGAGGAAGTCAACGTTCGCCACATCGAATTCGTGGACGATGCATCAAGACTTATGGAGAAAAAAGCAGAACCTGTATTCAGAAAACTGGGACCCAAATTCGGTGCTCAAGTCAATAAAGTGGCGGATATCATCCGGGGATTCTCTCCCAAAGAAATAGAGCGTCTCGAAAATAAGGAAATGATATCCATCTCGTTGGATAAACGAAAGCACGGCGATATCGGCCACGAAGATGTAGAGATTGTATCAGAAGCCCGATCGGGTCTGATCGTTCAGACCGAGGGTGAATGGATCGTAGCTCTGGATACTAAATTGAACGAAGACCTCGTCACGGAAGGTTTGGCCAGGGAGTTTGTCAACCGGGTACAAAACATGCGGAAACGTGCCGGATTCGAGGTAACAGACCGGATTCGTGTTTATTACGAAGCCACTCCGGCCATGCACAGAGCGATTCGGTTGAAAAAGGATTTCATTACAGGAGAAATTCTTTCTGTTTCGATGGAAGACCGTTTCAAGGAAGGTAGCTATCACCAGGACTGGGAAATTGAACGAGAAAGAATGCACGTTGGAATAGAAAGGGTCAATGAAAAAAAAGATAAATGATTCCGTTGGCGGTATAGAGGAGACATTGGATGAACGCAAAAGATAAAAAACATTTCACAAAACTATTAATGAATAAACGTAAAGAACTCGTCGAGCAGATGGAGCTCATCAAAAAATCAGAGATGGAAGCCACTCTCAAGGAAGCGACAGGAGATCATTCTGCCTATGCATTCCACATGGCGGATCAGGGAACAGATACGATGGAACGCGAAAAAAATTTGTTCTACGCTCAGAGAGATGGCCGGCTTCTGTATCATATCGATCAGGCGTTGGAGCGGATCGAAGACGGAACGTTTGGTTTATGCCACATGTGCAAAGGCCCCATCGGCCGGGAACGATTGAAAGCTGTTCCCCATGCCCGCCTTTGTATTGACTGTAAGTCAAAAGAAGAAAAAATGAAGGAGAATTCGTCTGAGCCAGAGGATATCCAATGAGGGTAGGTCTTCTCTTCGGTTTCGTCGTTATCCTCGACCAGTTGACAAAACAGATTATCCGCCAGACGATGCACTTGGGTGAGTCCTTTGACGTTATCAGTCATGTCCTTAGGATAACGTATGTTGAAAATCCCGGAATCGCCTTCGGAATACGCGTGGGGAATAATGTCGTCTTTACGGCGTTGTCCATCATCGCCAGTCTGGGTGTTTTGATATATCTTTTTGCACATAAGGATGAGGGGGTGCTCATGAAATCGAGCTTATCCCTTATCCTGGGTGGTGCGGTTGGTAATCTGATCGATCGTATCCTATTCAAGCGAGTTGCAGATTTCATCGATGTGGGTATCGGGGACCTTCGGTGGCCGGTTTTTAACGTGGCCGATTCTGCCGTTGTCGTAGGAATGGTGATTCTTTTTTTCACCATGTACAAGTCGGGTAAAAAAGAGAAAGAATCGACACCCGAAGGAGCCCGAGAAATTGGTTGAATGGAAGGCCAACATCTCAATATACAAGTCCCTGAACACAAAGGAAAGGAGAGGATTGACACCTTCTTAGTCAGAGAGATCGGCCATGTTTCCAGGAGCCAGATTCAACGGCTCATCAAGGAAGGCTGTGTTACTGTGGATGGAAAGCCGGTGAAAGCGAATCATGGTCTGCATCCCCTCGAAACGATATCCGTATTCATCCCTAAAGCCCGCCCTCCAGAGATTATACCCGAAGACATACCCCTTGACATCGTTTATGAAGATGATTATCTCATCATCGTGAATAAAAAGGCCGGTATGGTCGTCCATCCGGCCTTTGGTCATTCCACCGGAACGCTGGTGAACGCACTGATGGCCCATTGCACGACGTTATCCTCGTTAAACCATCCAGCCCGACCTGGGATCGTGCATCGAATCGATAAAGATACGTCGGGTCTGCTGGTGGTGGCCAAGAATGATACCGTTCACCGTCACTTGGCCGATCAGTTCGCTAAAAAAACCATCCTTCGCCAATACTGTGCCCTGGTTTGGGGGAAGCTGGGGCAGTCAACGGGAACCGTCGAGACTATGCTGGCTAGGAGTATCCAGGACAGGAAAAAGATACGTGTTTCGGAACAGGGGAAACAGGCGGTTACGCATTTCCAAGTCCTGGAAAAGTATCCCCTGACATCGTTGATACAGCTACGCCTGGAGACGGGACGCACCCATCAGATTCGTGTCCATCTCGCGCATATCCACCATCCGGTGTTCGGCGATCATACATACGGAGGGAGAGGTCGTCAACTGGGCGGGCTCAACAAATCACAAACCGCCCTAGCCATGGAACTGTTGAAGATGATGCCGAGACAAGCCCTGCACGCAAAAACATTGGGATTTGTTCATCCGAAAAGCGGTGAGGATGTTTTCTTCGATTCGGAGTTACCCCAGGATATGAGCCGACTCCTGGATCGGCTGAAAGAAGCCAGGCATGAGGAATCTGTATGAATGCCTATGAAATCTGGAGGCGAAGGACCATCGGGGTAGTTAAGACACAGCATGTATCCTGTTGCGGGCTTCAGTTCATACCCCAATCCGGTGCAGCCGTGCTGGCCCCGAATCACCTAAACTGGAAGGATGTCTTTTTTCTTTCTGCCCTGGTTCCCCGTCAGATTCATTACGTGGGTACGTACGAGCTCTTCGATACGGCGCGCTGTTATGAGTATAGCGTCGATTATATGATGCAAAAGATCGGTCACTGGTTCAAGGTACCCGCCGAATTCATCGGTCGGAATTTAGCGGGCATCATCTCTCATCGGGTACGCGCTGTGGGTGCCATTCCAGTGAATCGAAGAGGGTCGGTGAAGGAGATGTTCGAAGCTGTGACCGACGGCCTGAAGCACGATCAACTGGTCTGTATTTTTCCGGAAGGTGGCACAGGGGTTGCGGGGAGACTCAAGAAGTTCAAAAAGGGACTCGCCAAAATCGTCTACGACCTGCTGGAGGAAGGAAAGGATCGCATTCCCGTGCTGCCGGCAGCCATCCAGGGAACGAATAAATGTTTTTTCCCCCGGCGGCCGCTATCGCTCCGTATTGGCTCGCCGCTATACATCGAAGATCATCTGGATAGAACACCCCGGGAGACGCTCATTCGTTTCACGGAGTTACTATGGGAGGTGGTCAATCGGCTTCTGTGTGAGGATGATACTCGTGAGCTTCCGCACACAGAATAGTGCCCGATGAGCCGGCGGACGATGCGGTGGATTCTGAAGTTTTAAACGATATGCAGAATCATCGTGTCGTAATGATCCATTCGATATAGGTGAAGGTTGCAACAGGCGACATCATGGATTTAATGATCAGAGTAGTGGATATACGGGGGCATTGCCCTGTTTACCAGGAGGGGGATGTATTCTATCTGAAGGAAGGATACATACTGGATACCCGGCGGTCATGTCCGGTGTGTATGCATTCACTGGCCTCCATCATGCCGTATTACACGGCCATACGTCACGGCGTCGATCCGGCTTTGTTGGGACTGGCACCGAAGCAGGGAAGCCCGGCCCGGATTCAGTGTCTCGATCCCTGTGCGTATACTGGGGGTGGTACCGTGGTTTTTGAAATGACGAGGATTGTCGATGAAATTGAAGACGTTGACTGATGATTTGGACGGATTGTTGAAAATTCAGGATATCGCTGATGAGAGCCTCAACGGGCTGCAGGTTGAGAATCGGGGGGAGGTTCAAAAGGTCGCGTTAGCCGTGGATGCGTCCGCCGCCGCTTTTGAAAAGGCACACGAATCGGGCGCGGATTTTCTTTTCGTACATCACGGTCTCTTCTGGGACAGACCCGTGTCCGTAAAGGGCTCGATGTATCACCGGATTCGGTTGCTTATCGAGTCCAACATCGCGTTGTATGCGGCCCATCTTCCCCTGGACATGCATCCTGAATTTGGGAATAACGCTCAAATCGAGAAAATACTGGGCTGGCCCATCGCGGACGATTTTGGGGAATACCACGGATCCATCATCGGAAAGGAGGTCCGGTTTTCCAGTCCCGTACCCCTCACACAGATCGTGGACGACATGAAGCGAAAGCTGGAATGTGAGGTTCGCGTATGGGAATTCGGGAAGAAGCGTGTATGCCGTCTGGGGTATGTCAGCGGTGGAGGGTTGGGCCTGCTGGATCAGGCCGTTGAGGCAGGGTACGATGCGTTTATCACGGGTGAACCGAAGCACAGTTCGTACTGGATGGCCAAAGAAGCGGGGATAAATGTCATTTTTGGAGGCCATTACGCCACTGAAACGTTGGGTGTCAAGGCCGTGGGTGAGCACATTCAGGAGAAGTGGGGATTGGAGACGGTATTCATCGATTTGCCCACGGGACTCTGAAAGTCATCCTTCAGAAAAATAGAAAGAGGGTCTGGCCGATGCATGGCAGACCCTCTTTTTTCTTCTGATGGTTTTAATCCAGCAATCGTTTTTCACCGGTCAGGCTTTGAATCTCGGTCACATTCTGGGAGGCTTCCAAGCATCCCAGGTACGTGCCCTCCGAATCCCTCAACGCATAGTACTCGATGAGGATTTTCTGGGGCTCTTCCTTGGATTCGAAACGCAGGTCGATCCAAAACCGCGCTTTGTCCCTCTTGCCGGCTTTCATCTCCTCCAGAATTTTTTCCACCTGGGCGAGACTCTTTTTAGGATGACAGTCCCTTACATTGCGACCGACCACACCCGCAGGGCGTTTGAAGATACGGGTGTCGTGTTTGTTCCAGGCTAACACGTTGTCATCTCCATCTACGACGGAGAATTCGACGGGGAGTGTCTCCAGCAGAGCGCCCAGGATTTTATTGTCGAGTTGACCAACCATGGTATCAACCTTATAAATAATTAAAATGCAAAAGAAGCGCCTATGTGAATCGTGAGGATATCCGTGGTCGATTTGCTGATATCATAATACACCTGGGTACCCTCGATTGTTATCGAATTTTCCTTCAAGTATTCGGCTTCTCCTCCCTTCAAGTATCTCAGGCCCAGGTCTATGTAGACAGACGCAAGCTCCCGGCCGATCTTCTTTTTCTCGCGAGCCTGGTAGACGCGGAACATCAGACCTCCCCCGACACCGTAACTGAAGGTGATGTCGGACAGTTGCCTCGAACTGGCGATCTCTTCTCCACCGATTTCGTCCTCGTCCTTGACGCTGGTTTCAGTCCATAGATAATTGAAGCCGATCAAGCCATCCAGATAGGGGAGGAAGCCTCCCTTGGGCGGCTGAACCCGGAGGAATAGATGGCCGTTGAGGATATTGTTTGTGGTCGTCACGTCGAGGCGTATGTCTGGAATTGTAGTGCTCCAAGACTCCTTCCGGGTTTCACTGCCGTAGATCATAAACCCGATGGACGCCCCCACGGCCAGGGGCGATTGTGGAAAGTTCAGGGCGAAGAAACCCGTTCCACCGATTCCCACATTGTCCACGTTATCGCCGAATTCACCCTGAGGCAGTCCGATGGTCAGGTTTCCTCCGAATTGGTAGAGGGATTGAGTTTGAGCCATGGGCACAAAAAGACAGCATGTTAAGCCGATGATACCGATTATTCTGAGGGATTTCATATTTTTTCTCCTCTATTTTGGTACGAATATTGAATGGGTCTAAGGTAATCAATTATTAATATCGATGCAACAGGAAAGGTATGTCGTGATCGCTGGATGAGTTATCAGAGGCACTGGAATAGGGTCAGGATGGATGCATGATTCTCATGGGTTCGGGTATCGAATCCTGTCGTGCGGAACAGCCGTTTTCTTTAGCAAATATCCATATAAGCAAAGGGCGGCCGGATGATCGTCTCGTCTTTACGAGCGTTCTTGGTGATCTCCCTGGTGGACTCGCACAACGCACACCTCGATGTCGCCCTTTCCTCGGAAGGCATTGCCACCGATCAGGTTCGCAAAGGATACAACGGCCCAGGAAGGATATCCTGGGCCATCCTTCTATCAATAATGCAGAGGCTAAAATGGTTGCCCTATGCCGGGCTACTTTATAGGCAGCAGAGCGATTTCGATTCTCCGGTTCTGGGCTTTGCCTTCTTTCGTCTCGTTAGAGGCGATGGGCTGGAATTCGCCCAGGCCTACGGCTTCGAGCTTTGCGGGATCGATCTCGACTTTTTCCTGGAGAAACCGGACGACGTTGGTGGCACGAGCCGTGGAGAGCTCCCAGTTGGACGGGAATTTTTCGGCCAGGCGTCCGACGATGGGAACGTTGTCCGTATGGCCTTCCACACGGATAATCTTTTCTTCTACGCTCTTAAGAACGTTCCCGACACGTTCCAGGACTTCCAGTCCTTCGGGTGAAATGTCGGCTTCGCCCGAAGGGAAAAGAATCTTGTCGACGATGCTGACTTTTAGCTTGTCGGCAAGCTGTGTGATCTGGATTTGATTCTTGTTGATCTCATTCTCCATCTTTGAGATCAGCGAATCCTTGGCCGACTGGACGCGGGCGATTTCTGCCTCTTTTTCCTGCTTCGTCTTGGTGATCTCGGCTACCTTCTGGTTGAGTTCCTGGCTGAGATCGGTGACTCTCCGCTCGAGCTCGGCTTTTTTGGCCATGGCGCTATCGTACGTATCCTTCATCGGCTGGTGCTGTTGCGTATAGAAATAACCTCCTCCGCCCAGAACGGCTATGAGGAGTACCGAAAGAATGATTGTTGCAACTTTCATCTCTTCCTCCCATCTTTTTTACCGGACTTTGTGATCCAGCTTAAAATATAATATCTTTAGGCTGTATGTCAAGGTGAAATTTTGACTTGATATAATAATTCCCATTGTGTATTTTGATGAAAATCACACAATAAAACCGATAAGCCTTCGTTCTATTAGTGTATGGCCATGGACACGCAAACGACTGATGCGAATCTGATCCGCCGCTATCTGGCTGGCCAGGATCGAGCCTTCGATAAACTCTTTAAGAGGTACGAACGACCGCTCTTTTCCTTCATCTTACGATTCGTCCGAGACCGGGAAGGAGCCGAGGATTTGTTTCAACAGACATGGATGAAGGTCATCAAGGCGCTTCCGCAATACGAAGAGCGCGGTTCATTTTCCAGCTGGCTCTTTGGAATCGCCAATAACTGTTGCGTCGATCACGCGCGGAAAAAGACAAGGTCGAAAGTGGATGATCTGACGAGTTCGGAGGGACTGGACCGGCTGCCCAATCCCCATCCAAACCCAGAGGATACGGTCATAAGAAAAGAACAGAAAGCGTGGCTGGAACAAGCCGTCGAACAACTTCCTCAGGAACAGAAACAAGTCGTACTCATGCGGCTGTTCGGTCAACTGCCTTTCAAGGAAATCGCGCGTGTCGTGAACTGTCCGTTAAACACGGTATTAGGAAGAATGCATTACGCTCTGAAAAACTTGAGAAAGATGGCAGAGCAAGAGCATGGAGGGAAATGGCAAAATGTCATGCCCTGAATTTGAACGTTTCGGATTGCTTTATCTATCGGGGGAACTGGCGTCCTCGGATCGTTCGGCCTACGAGGATCATGTACGGGCCTGCTCGGCTTGTAGAGAAGAATTGGAGATGGTCAGGGAAACCTGGGCCTTGATGGAAAAGGTGCCCTCCCAGAGACCGAGCGTCAGAGTACGTAAAGCCATCCTGCAGCAGGCCCGTCGAAAGAAAGTCAAGACGTCCCCGTTGGTAAAAGTGAGATCATGGTTGTTCGATCCCGGTCCGAGCCGGCCTTTGGTCTGGGGATTATCTACGGCCGTTGTCGCCCTGATCGTTGTGATGATGTTTGTCCGGCCATTCGGTCGTCAGGGAGACGACGTGATGCTCGGTGAGGAGCTCCTAGCATGGGAAGATGATTTCATTGCCGAAGTAGATTGGATCGAGAACGAAATCGATAGAGTCGATTCGGGTTTGCTTCTTGCCAGCTATGTGACGAGTCAACAAGACGAGATCGAAACTGAAGAATGGCTGTCACCCATGTCCGAAGACCTGGATTGGATTCGAGAAAAGGTCGAGGACTTGGTGAAAGATATATATGGAATTTAAGATCGGAGGTATACGATGATGCGACAGAGATTCAATATATGGCTTCTGATGGGCTTGTTAGGATTGGGGCATGTAAGTGTTTGGGATCAAACGACGGCTCCATCCTGGGAGGCTACGCCTCCGGGAGATGAACCGGCCCTGTCCCACGACGCGTCCTTGTCTATTCCCTCAGAAGGCGATGATGCCCTTCCTTTTCCTCCTCCACAATCAGGACAAGACGGGTTACGTCGTCAACAGCCCTTGAATCAGCCTCAGCAAGATGTTTTGTATCTGACGCCCGAACAAGAGAGAGAAGCCATCGAGTATATCCGGAAAGTCTATCCAGACAGGGTGGAAAACTTGTTGGCTATCAAAGAGAGAAGACCCTTGTTGTACCGGAGATTTCTGTCCAGGGGCTATCGAGAAATGCGCCATCTGGAAGAACTGAAGGAGAAAGACCCGGAGCGTTATGATCAGAGGATGGAAGAAAAAAGGCTCGATGAGGAGGCCCGAGAACTGGCCAAGCAGTATCGCGAATCGAATGATGAGAGTGAGAGGGCCAGGTTGAAGGATGAGTTGAAAACACTTTTAGATAGAATTTTTGATTACCGCCAGCGAAACCGGCAGTTTGAGATCGAAAAATTGGAGAAACGGCTGGCAGAATTGAAGGAAACGGATCAGCAGCGGTTGGATAACAAGGATGAGATTGTCCAGCGGCGACTGGATCAAATGCTGGGCAGACAGAGAGAGTGGGAATGGTAAATGGATGAACGCATGTGAAAGCATCCCGCCCATTATTCATCGAGAACATTCAAGAAGCTCATCGACAAGCCGTCGATGAGCTTCTTTGTGATTGAAGGTACCGTCCTTCACTCCAACATGCAATACGTATTCCATCTGTTCGGTGTCCACTTGACAACGTTTCGACTCATCCTTTAACACCTTAAAAAATAGGCGCGTCTATCGACGCGACAGACTCACTCCCTTTCTAAATACCGCGTTGTGAAGTATTCATCCTTGACATCCGGATTGAACACGATACTGTCGACTTTTAGGACAGACCTCCGTCCGTTCTGTTTGTTCTCCATTTCCAGATGGATAAGGCGGTATTTGTGATTCTGAGGATCCAGCTCTCGAATTTCGTGAACCGTCAATTCCTTGTGAAGCTCTCCATCGACATCGTAATAAACAGATTTTCGAACGACAAAATCTGTTTTGGCTATCCAGGATATTTTCTTTGAAAAACCATTCTCGTCGGCGATGTCATCGTCGTTGGGTACCATCTCAATCTTCCAGCACGGAATGCCGTTAACGTCTTCCTCTCCGAGAAGCGTGAATGCAAAATCGCTCAATGTGGGCGGTGTAATGTCAGAATACGAGAATTCCGAACCCATGAAGCTCTTGGATTTTTCCGAGCTGACGATGCGCCGCGTCTTTCGCAGGGCAGGCATGTAGAGCCACATGTCGTCGTCCTTGTCTTCGTAATCGAAGGAAAGAAATCCCGTTCCCTTCACGTCCGCAGGCGACAGGAATCGGATCAGTTTTTTCTCGGTATCGCCATCATCATAGAGTTTAGACACCTGAGCGACCTGGCGTACACGTTGATGGCCTTTGCCATCGAAGATGGTCATCGTCGAGGTGGCTTCGGTACCTGCCAGTTCTACAGCATCGAAGGATTTTTCGACGATTTCGTAAGCTGTAAGGTTCTCTTGAGCCAGCAACGTTGGGAAAAATAGCAGACACAAAAGTAAGAATGATAAGGCAAGTTGTTTCATAATATCCTCCTGAATATTCAAGTCATATATTTCCGGTTACATTTTTGTTTTTGGTTCTAAAAATTTTGGCCTGAGCACCAGACAGAGCGATGGAATCAGGACCAGTGCTCCGATGAGACAGGCGAATATGGTTACGATGACCAGGAAGCCAAAGAATTTAACGGGTGCGAAACTGGAAAATAGCAGAGCGATGAACCCGATGATGACCGAGAATGCGTTGAACACGATGCCCCGGCCCGTGGTGGTCAGTGTTTTTTTCGTGGCGTCGATAGGCTCAAGCCACATCTGTCTTTCCTCCCTGTAACGCCAGAGGAAGTGAATCGTGTAGTCGATGCCCACACCGATCATGATGGAGGACAGCATGGCCGTGGCGACATTAAGCTCGATATGGAACAGGCCCATCAGGCCGAACAGGATGGTCATGGATAAGGTCAACGGAATGGCAGAGATAAGACCCGCAACGAAGGAACGGAACAGAATCATCAGAAGGATGGCAACGATGATTGTGGCCATGAAGAGAGACAGAATTTGTCCGTTGACGACCAGCCGCGCCATATCGGAGATGACAACACCAAAACCACCCACCAGAAGGATATCGGGATCGTCCTTTAGCATGTCATCGGTGCGTTGGACGATCTTGCTCAGTTTGGTCGTGCTGGTTGTATTCAGGCGTGCAGTAAGGAGGGCATGCTCATATGGAAAATCGACCAGTTTCTCGAAATCTTCGGCGTCTCCGCTCATGGAATAGAGTTCAAAATACTGGGCGATGGCATTCCGGCTGTCAGGAATCCGGTTGTAGCCTAGTTCGTCCGGATCGTTCAAAGCACGGCTCATCTGGCGAATGATGCGTGCGATAGACGTCGTGTTTCCGACTTCGGGCCACGTTCTGAGTCGGCTCTCCAGTGTATCGATCTTGGTCATGATGCGAGGTTGTTTGATATCTCCCTGAAAGACAACGGAAATGTTGTTCGATCCTCCCAGGTTATCGTTTATCAAATCCGTCGCATGGACGACAGGATGGTCGTCGGGAAAATAGCTGTTTGGGTCTGTGTCCACGATGACGAAGAAGATACCGATGGCGGACAGCGCCGAAAAGATGAGAGCCGTCACGATGACGGTTTTTGGCTTTGTGGAAACCAGTTCACCGAAGAACCACAGCAGCCGCTCCAGAATATGTTTTTTAGAACGGTTATCCGTATCCTGCATAACGGGCATGGCTCGGGGGAGCAGGGAGATGACGGCTGGAATGAAGAATAGACTGGCAGCCAGGGCGTACACGATTCCGATGGATGCGAGGATGCCCAGTTGCTTCGCACCCACGATGACGTGACCCAGGAGGCAGAGCATACCCGATATGGTCGTGAGGCCCGTCAAGAGGACGGGCTTGCTGAGACCGGTGAACATGCGTCTTGCCAGGTCGTCTTTTGAGTAACGGTTGGATGGAATGTTGTCCTCTTGGTATTTGGCGATCATGTGGATGCCGTAGTCGTTGGCCACGGCGATGAGGAAAACCGGAAGAATGATGGTAATAACATAGATTTTCCATCCCAGGAGGGGAATCATGCCCATGGCGACCAAGATGGACATCATCACCACAAAGAAGGGCAGCAGGACGCCGCGGAGCTGCTTGAAGCAGATGAACAGGAAAAGCAGCATGATGAGGATGCCGACAGGCATGAGACGTCTCAAGTCGCCCTGAATGTTCCGGCTGACGGATCCCCGGATATAGGGCAGGCCGCCGATAATCGTCTCTTCCTTACCGGGGTTGTTGCGAACGAGTTTTTCGATCTGAGGAACGATGTAGACATCGGGAACATCGGTTTTCAGGACGGCGATGATGGCGGTTATTGTGAAGTCAGTCGAGATCACACTCCCGTAGACGATGTCGTTGGCTTTGATTTCCTCCCTGAGTTGTTCTCTCTGCTCATCGTTCCTGGGGATGCGTCTAACGGCCGGATCGACGATCATGGCGCCTTCCTCGCCCTTGATACTTTTCAGCTCGAATAGGGATAACACTTTGTCGACACCCTTGATGCGGTTCATCTCCTTTGAGATTTTCTTGACACGCTTTAATGTCTCAGCTTTAAGAACATCATCGGTTTTGACGAGCACCATGAGCATATCGGTACCCCCAAAGAGCTCATCGATTTTCTCCGTGTTTATGCGTGATACGATGTCCTCGGGCAACTGGCTCTTCATATCCGGATCGATTTCCACGAACCGGAGCTGTAATCCCAGAATGATGGTGACGGCCACAAAGCCGAGGATAATCGGCCAGCGAAACTGAATAATCTTATCTGCGAGTGTTTTCATCGATCACTCCGTTTTTTCGTTTGGTTTGTTCCGATAGCCCTTTGACCCCTCTAAGGAGTATCGTAGAGATAATCTCTTTGTATCGGTCGTAGAACATGTCATCGAACTCTATGCCCAGGGCCTTGCGCTGTACGGGCTTGACCCGAAAATGGGCCAATACGATAGAAAGCAGGGAAGGGCCGATGATACTGAAGAGCTCTTTGTCGTTGGGATCGAGGCCCAAGCGTCCGATGAGTCCGCTAACCGCATCGATGAGCCGGTGGACACGTTCCGATTTGAGTTCGGTGATCTCGGGAATGTCCAGGGGCAGGGTGTTGAAGACAACCATGGTGAGGTCGACATGCTCACGGACGAAATCCACCATGTTGTGTATGATGGCCTTGACGCATGCTTCGGGAGGCTTGTCGTCATCGATGGCACTTTGGATGCTTTGCAGGTATTCATCGTGGAATGCGTTGAAAATAGATTTTAGAATACCGATCTTACCCTGATAATAATACGAGATCATCGATACGTTGACGTTGGCGTTTTTTGCGATTTCTCGTACGCCAACGGCCGCGTATCCCCTTTGGGCAAACAGCGATATGGCCGTTTCGAGGATCCGCTCTTTTGCCGTTTTGTCGTGATTCGTCATGACGACCTCCTTAAAACGAAGCTCGCAATTCCATGTAAACAGAACTGAGCGTCTCGTCAACAACACCGAAAAGAGTCTCATCGGGGCCGTGATACACATCGCCCCCCACTGTTAGGGAAAGTGCATCGGCGATGTCGTACGACAACTTGGGTCGAAGAAGCAGCTCTTCTGTGGTAAAATTATAGAGCCCGGAAAGCTCGATGGTCATGATTTCGTGGAGGAGTGTCCAGGATGGACGAAAGCTTGTGGCATGACTCAGCTCGTAAAGCTGGGACGCGATCATTCGATTCTTGTGTTCCAGTTCGTACGCCATCTGGTCCAAGGGAGATTCAGGTTCTTCAAGTTCGGTAAAATCGCGCACAAACCGTCCGATATACTGAAGAATCAGGTTAAAATCGCCCCATGTTTTATCCAGACCCAGAACGACCTGAACATCCGGGTTGGGGATGTGAGGATAGAGAGTGTAGTCGTCTTCGGGCTCGCGGTAGGCAAACTCACCCCGCAATCCTACGGATCCCGCAGTCGTAGAGAAGTCGGCACCCAGAACGTGGATTCGGTAGGGTTCCGGTCTGGCGATGATATTAATGCCCTGAATTTCTCCGTGAACACCGGGCATGGGACCAAAGCCGTGAAAGTACGAAACCGAGCCGTCCAGGGAAGCCAGTTCCAGGTTGGCTTTGACGGCGAAACCGCTGTTCTCCAAATCGGCGGACGGCATTTCCATTTCCTCAACTTCGATGTCAAGAGGCATGGGGATGATATGGATGGGGAGTACCGAAGCGGCATACACGGGCACCCATACGAATTCCAGCCGAATGGGGGTGAGGTTCACGTTAGACCGGATGAGGAAGTTTCCTTCCCGCATGTCGTCCTCGTCGGGGGATCGTACCAGCATGTTTTGAGGCGTGATGTTGTTCGTAGGGTTGAACCCATCGGCGCGTCCCCAGACGACGATCTGGTGACCGATGCGAAAGTCGAAACATCCCACATACGCGTTTACGTACGCTTCCCGGAGCACGACGTCTT
>Ga0180438_10003283_pt1 | contig 24671 bp, 5 predicted proteins | sample SS_ome_12_FD_132455 | JGI IMG/M metagenome (GOLD analysis project Ga0180438, IMG submission 132455) | Hypersaline lake sediment archaeal communities from the Salton Sea, California, USA - SS_3_D_2 metaG | ecosystem: Environmental > Aquatic > Non-marine Saline and Alkaline > Hypersaline >... | reverse complement strand
CGGGTGGAGCCGGGCGAGATTCTGGACAAGCTCAAGGTAAAGCCGTCAGTACCGCAGGGCACTCCTGCAGGAGACGCGCAGACAACTACCCTGTCAATCTTCACATCAATAGACACCAGCTGACAGCACACGGATATATGGATATTGTTTCTGTTTTTCACCGGAATAGCTTGCAGTGTCCGCAAGCATGCAAGCTTATTAATCAGGCATATATATTATTCAACATAGCTATACAACGTTTCTTGCGGGGGGTTTGTTCGCAATGGTCCGTAGCATAGGTGTGATTTCAGCAAAGGGGGGTGTTGGAAAGACCGTTGTAACCCTCAATTTGTCCGCCGCTCTGATGCAGCTCGAAAAGGACGTCATCGTGGTCGATGCCGACATCAAGGCATCGGGATTGGGTCTTCAGCTCGGTATGTTCCATTTCCCGCTGACCCTCAACGACGTGCTTGAAAGAAAAACCGGCATATTGGAGGCAATGTACATCCATTCTTCGGGCATGAGGATCATCCCCGCTTCTTTGTGCCTAAGGGACACAAAAACAACAAGGCTCGGAAGCGTGCTGAACGACCCGCGACTTAAAGAAAACATAGTAATGGTTGACGCTCCACCCGGGATGGAGAACAATGCGTACGCCGTAATCAGGGCCTGCAAAGAGGCCATATTTGTAACCACACCTGAACTGCCTTCTGTAGCTGATGTCATGAAGAGTATAGCGGCTGCAAGGAAAAGCAACTGCAAGATATTGGGCCTGGTCGTGAACAAATACAGGAAGCGCAGCGCAGACCAGATAAAGCCGAAGGAGATTGAGTCGGCATGCGGGGTGCCTGTCATAGGAGTGGTGCCTGAAGACGGGCTGATAGCAAAGAGCGTTTTTTGCGGAACGCCTGGGCTGTTCCTAAATCCATACTCAAGCGCTTCAATCGCGTTCAAGAGGATAGCCGCAAGGATATCCGGCGAGGAATACAGGGAAAACAGGGTGTTGCTAAAAAGATTGCTATGGAGAATGAAAAGAAAGCGACAATAGCATCTGTATCCCTGCAGGTGCTGGTAGTTTGTATAGCTTTGTTTACGTCAACGAATGTCGTGAGTGCTCAACCCGTTATTGGTTCTGTTTCGGTTTCTCCGCCAAACCCATGGATAGGGTGGGATGTGGAAATCACTGCTGAATGCGTTGATGTTTCTAATGATATAGGAAGGTTTTATGCAAACATAAGCGGACCTGATATAAGCTTCACTAACCTTTTGATGGGGCCGGTTTCGGGGAACACATACGGTGTTGAGCTTCAGGGAAGCGACCTGACCGGGACAGGTGATTATGATGTAAATGTCGGGTGCGTGAACGTTCTGGGTGAGGAGGATCATGGCAGCGGTTTTTTCAGGGTATCGCGGCTGACCGGGGACATAACCGGGGTTTTTGATGCGATGGGCCAAAGCGAAGACGGTGTTGTTTACGCTGAAGAGGATTTCTATGCATATTTTCTTATCCAGAAAGACGGTGCTCCGGTCATTGCGGGTGTGGATTTCCAGGCCGTATTGAACAATGAAGAAGTGACCATAGCCAATCCCATACCGTTCGAAAACGGGAAGGGTCAGCGCCTGCGCATCACGGCTCCCGAAAGCGAGGGGAATTACGTCCTGGAGCTGAGGGCGGAATACCAAGGAGAAGAGGTTACCGGCGAGGTGCAGGTAGAGGTTATGGATATGATGGAACTGGAAATGCTCAGCATAGATAAGACTTCGATAAGCGAGGCCGAGCCAATAACCATGAACCTGATGGCAACCCAAAGGGGCGACCCGCTTGCTATAAAGGAACAGGACCTTTCTATAACCCTGGATTCGGCTGAAGCCGAAATAAACAGCATCAGACAGGATGGCGACTCCTACAGGATTGAATTCACCCCCCCAGGACTTTACCCGGGTAAATACACGCTAAGAGTGGAATTCAGCCATGGGAGTAAAATCCATTCAATCGAAAGGGAGTTTACCTATGTCATACCACTGTCGGGGCAGATAAGCCAGAACGGCAAGGGTCTGAAGGTGCAGATAAAATTCACTGATGAAAACGGCGTGAGCACCGCGTTTGCCACTGACAGTACTGGTTTGTACTCCGGCACGATATCACCCGGAACTTATGATATAATGTTTGAACATTCCGAAAGCAAGATAGTTTTTTACGATGTTTCCGTGGATGAGTTCGATGATCCCATCAGGTATAATTACATGGGTGCAAAGAACATACCCGGTATTGACAACACCGGGCTTTTCGTATATGAAACTGCCCTTTCATTTTCGCAGGCTGCGATAGAAATGCGTTACAATGAAAAGGCCGTTGAATATCCTGAAAGCCTGTTAAGGGTTTACAAGTGTTCTGACTGGAACGGAGACAGCTGCTATTCCGAGTGGGAGGAGGTTTCTTCTGATATAGACACTGTAAGGGACATCGCCAGGGTCACTGTGGACTCCCTTTCGGCGTATTCTGTCGGGACGCGTGAAGGCATAGGCATAGAAATCGGTATTGACAAGGAAACCTATAACCTGCATGAAACCATGACACTTGATGGAATAGCAACGTACGATGACAACAACAAGCTGGAAGACGCAATGGTTACTGCCAGCATCAAGGGTGTATCGGAAAGCAAAACCACAAACACTGACAGCGAAGGTCTTTTTTCAATGGATTTCGTGGTACCGGATAAAGAAGGCGAATACACCATAGAAGTGACGGTTGAAAAGGAGCCTTTCTCGTCCGTTACTGTAACACAATCTTTCAGCGTCGTAAAAAGCCGTGGGGTCTCCTTAACAGTACCGACAGGGATAAGGCTGGACGTTATGGGCAACAAAACGGTAGGAATTTCGGTCAAAAACACGGGCCAACTCACGTTAACCGGGTTAAGCGTGCTTTTGGAGGACGTGCCTGAAGACATTGTCGCTGACATAAAAACCGCGGAAAAGGACGATATCGGGCCGCAGGAAGAGCTTTCGATGTCTGTTGATTTCAAATCCGTAAAGAATGTCACAAAAACGTACACCATGAAGGTCATCGTGGATTCCGAGGAAGGTGTGTCTGCGGAGAAGACGATTGCCCTGACGACAGAAAGGAGGGGTGTTATAAGCGATACGGGTGGAATCAGTTCTGGTATAGCGGATGTTGGTGATATCAGGGGGGTGGATTTCTCGCTCGTCGGCAATGTCATTGCCAATGTCGGCAGCAGCGTGGGTTACCTGCTCGCGCTTTTCGTGGGCTCTGTTTCCTTTGCATTGATAATGAGGAAAAAACGTCTTTCTCGGGTCATTGAAAGGGTATGGGTCAAAAACAAGCTTTCAAGCATAAGGCTTGAGATAAACAAGAAGTCTGACGTGTCTTCGGCGGGTAAGAACGCGGTGCCGGAAAGAGCGGAAAGTGCCGCTGTGACGGATGCACCCTCTTTTCCGCTTGGCAGGACAAGCACGCAGCTTGAAGACGTGATCTCTTCAATGAATGAGTGGTCGGGCATGAATGCCGCCGGCACGCGCAGGAAAAGGGGTGTCCGTGTCAAGAAAAAGAATAAAAGTAAGAAACAGAAGAAAATAAGAAGGGCAAAGGGAAAGAAAAGCCGTTGATTGGTTGGTGACTGTGTATGGTTAAAATACTGAGCATAGCTTCGGGGAAGGGGGGTGTTGGTAAGACCACCACTGTCGCGAATGTCGGGGCCGCGCTCGTATCACATTACAATAGGAAGGCCGTGGTGGTGGACTGCAACCTGACAAATCCTCACCTCGGGCTTTATCTTGGCGGGCTGTCGACATGGCCTGTAACACTTAACAATGTTCTGAAAAACCAGGCCATTATCGAACAGGTCATGTACGAACATTCCACCGGGTTGAAGATAATACCCGCGTCTTTCGAGACACATGACCTTCAGAGGATGAACATGTACCGACTTCGCTCAAGGATAAAATCAACCTTTGAAGGATACGACACAGATCTTGTCATTCTTGATTCCGCTCCTGGGATGAGCAAGGAGTCCATGCTCACGATGCGCGCCGCGGACGAGGTTCTGTTCGTGGCGACGCCTCACACGCCCTCAATTGTTGACATAGCCAAGACCTGCCAGATGCTGAAAGAAGGGGACGCCAAGCCGGTCGGCATAATACTCAACCGAATAAAGAACAAAACATATGAACTGGGTGAAAAAGAAATAACAAAGTTCACGTCTCTTCCCGTGCTGGCCAAGATACCGGAAAGCGATGCCGTCCTGAAGAGCACCAATTTCAAAACACCTGTTATTAGCATGGAACCCAATGACAGGGCCAGCCGTGCCTTCATGGACGTGGCAGGCAAAATCATAGGTGAGGAGAGCCCGTTAACCGGGCCGGGCTTTTTTGCGAGACTGGCACGGAGAATTGGTCTGTAATATTAATATATATAGTTTTTATAATATTTTAAATTAAATTATATTTAAATATTTATAATAATATTAAAATATAATAAGTTATTATAATTATTAATATTATAAATAACATATATAATAATATTTCAAGCGCTGGTTCAGGCTATTTGAGCTTCTTCATCTTTTTCTGCGTCCGTTTCTTAAGCTCCTGGTAGGTTTTCTCTGTAATGAGCCCTTCCTTCATCTCGCTTTCCAGGAGATCCATTACCTTGGACAGCTTCCTCTTCTTCTCTTCCATGCCGGCTTTACGCTCAATGCCTGCCGGGGCTTCCCTTTTCACGGTCTTTATTATGTCCCTGACCTTGAGTAGGTCCTCCATTAAGTCAAGCTTCTTGTAAGCCTTCTTTCTCCAAACGAATATAACAACGTTCAGGACAACAAATCCGATCAAAATCAGCCAAAGCCATGACAACGGGATGCCCCGGGTCAGCATTTCCGGCCTGTATTCGGTCTCGCCGAGCTCTTCCTGGGCCCTCCTGATAAGCTCCCACGCAGTGCTTATATAAGTCATTGCCTCGGTATAAGATTCCGCATTGAACTCGGTCTCGGCCCTGTCTATGTGGATTCTAGCTTCCTTGAGTATGTTCCTTACTTCCGTGACTTCCTTGCCATACTTTTCAGCAAGGTTGGTTTCCTGTAACGTCTTGGTATATTCTTCGTTCACGAGTTTCAGTTCGTTTTCAACAAGCTCATGCTGCGATTTGAACACGCTAAGCTTGAATTCTTTCTCGTCTGCTGCGCGGCCGGCTGACGCGACTATGCTGGCGATGTATTCGCCTGTCATGGCGTTCACCGGGATGCTAAATACCAGCACAAAAACGGTTTCGTTTCCGGGTTCAAGTTCCCCTGATATAGCAGGTTTCACCTCATACCATGGGGATGGCACGCCAGTAAGCACAAGGGTTACGTTGTCTATCAGTGTTTCGCCCACGTTTTTAACCTTTACATATCTTATGTCCTCCCAGCCCCTGACAACTCCGATATCAGAGGGATAATCCGTTATTAAAAGTTCAGCGGAAGGAGGCACTGTTGGGGTTGGTGCGGGTCCTGGTCCTGGTCCTGGAGGAGCTGGCGGCTCTGGTGGTGTAGGTGTTACGGGTTTTTGCACGACCTGGAATGTTGCTGACGTTGTTATTGACGGAAGTATGGTATCGTAAGTCACTTTAACATGTATTACGTGCTGGCCGTAAGGCTGGCTTGAATAGATATAGGCGCTCCTTGTCAGTGTGATGTTGCCGGCTGCCGGGGTGAAGACCGTAAAGTTCTTGTAATACCAGGTATCATTGTCAGCAGAAGTGACCCAGTATTCCACGTCGACATCCTGTCCAACGTCACCCATGTTTATCAGAAAAATCTCGAAATCAAAATAGTCTTCCCTGTATACCTCGTCTTCAATCGGCGTGACTTCCACGTCGTATGGGCCGCCCCTTGTTACTTTGAATGATTCCCATTCTGTCGTGCTGTACACGCCTTTGGCGGCGTCCAGCCTCGCCCAATAGTCCCCTGACGCAGTGTTTGCAGGCATGACGTAAGTGAGGGTATAATAAGGACCCACGCTGGAGTTCGTGACGTTGCTGAAATTTATGAGCTGCATCCTTTCATCGCTCAGGTTGCTTCTCAAGTAAACGTTCTTGAAAAGCGGGGAGCCTGCATAAACTATGAGATCCATGCCGTCGGGTTCCAGCGGCGTGTAGGTAGACGCATCATATATTGTTATGACAAAGGTCATGTTGCTTTCAGGATACCACATGACATTGGTTTCAATGTCGGCTTCAATGCCTCCCATAACAGCGCTTGTTACAGTGAAGGCGGATTCTGTGCTGTTTTCTGCTACATAATCCGCGATTTCGTCCATGTATTCTGCTTCTGAAGTGATGTTATAGGTTCCCAGAACGGCATCGGCCGCTATGCTGAATTCGGGCATGGGGAAAACCCAGCCATCCGAATTGGTCCTATAGCTGTTGTTGAATATGACCCTGTCAAGGGAGTCCCTCAGAGTTATTGTAACGTTAACTCCCTGGACTGGCTTGTCATTGAAATCAGTAACATTGCATGCCACCCAGCCATGGGAGTTCTGGTAATAGCTGTCAGAAATCGCTGCGGTTATGGGTATCAGGTTGGTGTATACGGTGAAATTGGTTTTTTCTGTGCGGTTGGCCTGGTAGGGCGAGTTGTCCTCGCTGAACACTGATACGTTGTAAATGCCTATGGTGCTCGTGTTGCCCGTCTCGTTCGTGAAGTTAGTTTCGCCGTACGAAACGTTGGGGAAAACCAACCCATACGTCGATAGGTTGCCTGTTTCGCTTGTTTTGCTCAGCACGAAAAAGTATGAAACGTTGTCTGGTGTTGTTATGTTTATCGTCGTCGTGTTAATGCCGGTGTAGGAACGGTCTGTAACGTTTATTGATATGTTCACCGTGTTTGCCTGAGGTATATGGGTTTTTGAAAACGAAACCGATATTATGGGTTCAATGAAAGGCACAAGGCTTATGTGAAGGGTCCTGTTGGGCGGATTGGAATCTTTCTGGCTCGTGTTGATAAAATAATATGCATCGTAGAATATCTTGCTGACCCCGCTGACATTGTAGGTAACATTAATCCTGGCCGAGCCGCCGCTAAACAGGGTGAAGTTGGTGTTGTTAACCTGGGTATAATTTGCGGATTGGGGCGTGATCGTAAAGTTCATTTCCGTGTTGCCCGTGTTGTTTAATGTAACAATGCATGCAACCCCCTCATCCGGGCTTTCTGCCCTTTGGCAGAACGTCTTATCCATGATCCAGGTCAGGTTCGCGGGCACAGTCAGGCTGAGGTTTATGGTGTCGAAGCCGTTAGGGTAGCTGGCATTTATCGTGCCATTGTAAATTCCCGGAGGCGTGTGCAGCGAAGCGCTCACGTTAACGAAGGCCTGCGTGCTGTTGCCAGTCGTGAGGTTTGATATGTTCACGGGCGTGAAAACAAAACTGAAGTTCGGAAGTCCTGTCACGTTGAACGTCAGCAGTGTTATGTTGTCATTGCCCATCGAGTAAAGCGTGAAGTTGCCGGTCGTGTTATAGGCGCCGTCACCTACAATAATCGACAATGATTCCGGGCTGGCGTTCACAACAGGATTGGACATCACTGTGATATTGAAGTTTTCAATGCTCAGATTCATCACCGAAGAATCGGGGTTGTACCATTCAACCGTTGCATTGATGTAGAAGCTTGCCGGTTCAGTGGCATTGGGTATTGTCACGTTGAACTGGGTTGAGCACTGGGAACTTATGTTTATTGAGCCGCAGCTCTGCGTTGACGGGGCATAGCTCCATCCGGAAACCATGTCCAAGGTTACGTTTACATACCTTGCGGTTGCGTTGCCCGTGTTTGTGATGTTAAAGGCCAGGGTGAAGTTCTCCCCTGCCGCGCGGGTAACCTGGGTTGAAAGGTAATAAGGAACGGTGGTGTTGAAGGATACGTTGGTCACCGGCGGGACTGTTATGTTTATGCCAATAAGCTTGTAGTTGCTATCCTTCGAGCTTATGTTAATGGTCCCGTTATACGTGCCGGGCGCATAGAAAAGCGGCACGCTGACATTGATCTGGACATCCTGGCTGTTCCCGACCGGCAGGCTGGTAACGTTGGGGGGTATGAATTCGAACGTGAAGTTTTCCAATCCCGTTGCATTGAACGTTACATTTACCAAGTCATCGTTGCCTTTTGAAAAAATAGTGAAATTGCCGGCATTCATTTCATATCCTTCCGCTACCTGACCAGCAATTTGATCAGTACTCACGTTAATTAGCGGGTTCGATAAAACGCTAACATTGAACTGGGTCTGGTTGGAGGACACGGATGAATTCGGATTCAGCCATTCAACTGTCACGTTTACGTTATACGATCCCGGCACGGTGGTGTTAGGCACTGTCAGGTTAAACTGTGTCTGGCACAAAGCTTCCCTGTTTACTATGCCGCAGCTCTGGACCGAAGGCGTATGATTCCAGCCGCTTGCCGGATCAAGGGTGATATTTACCGCCTGAGCTGTGGCGTTGCCCGTGTTGTTCAGGGTTATGTTTATGGTTATTGTTTCGTTGTCATCCTGCGTTACCTGAGAGGAATTGTATACCGGGACCGTGGTGTTTATTGAAATGAAAGTGAACGGGTACTGGACAAAGAACGTATCAACTGATAGGCCTGTGTTGTTGTTCCCGGACGCCGTGCAGTTGAGATTGTAATCCCCGGTTGTCCCCGGGGAGTTGAATTGGTAAAAATAGTTGCCATTGCCCTGGTTTGTTATGTTCGGTTGGGTTATGAGCGTCTGGTTGTAATAGCAGGTTATATTCAGCGTTCCTGAACTGTTGGTTATGTTCGAATCCTCCCTGTAATTGCTTACATGAATCGTGGCATTGGTCTGCTCTGAGATAAGCCTGTATTTCGTAAGCACTGTTACGTTTACAACATACGCATCCGTGATGTTGAACAGCCAGGAACTCTGGTTGAGGAATGCACCAGCAGAATCATACGTGCTGAAGCTCGCATTCCATTGCCCGGTTGTGTGGGTGTCAGATACGTTGAAGGTGACGCCGAATATGCTATCACCCGAAGCCAGGTCAGAATGGTTGCCGTCATCGAAAAGCTCCACTATCTGGTCATCGCCGGTGCCTGCGGTACCCATATCAAGGGTTACATTGACCAACGAAATCAGGTTGTAGGGGTCATAATCCTGGGTGGCGTTCAGCCTTAGAACCATTGTCTCGTTTCTGTTGTATATCAGATGGTCTGTTGATATGTTGGCGCGTATCGATAGTGACTCTGGGGCGCGCTGTGTTATCGAAATCGGCGCCTTGAAGCGGTCCACAATATCAAGGAACTCGGTTCCGGCAAGCCCGCCCCCATTGCCAAGATACGCGACCATCTCGGAGAATATGCTTCCGCCCGAAGATATGGTAGTATTGGATAGGTTCAGGCCCACTCTGCTTTTGGACGTGTTTGACGCGGAAAAGCCCGCACCAACGGACTTGTTCAGGTTGAACACACCAGCGAACTCACCAACGTTACCTATTGCGCTGGAATATGATGGTTCTGTTTCGTTGTTCTGTATTGAGCTTACCCCACTGCCACCTCCGAAGCTCCGCTCCACATCAAACACAATCGCGCCAGCAACGGTCGAGCTCCTGTAAACATCATAGCCCGCGGTATTCTCAAGTTCATGTCTTATCTTGATCCAGCCGCCCTGTTGCTCAGACCCCGTGTGGTTGTATATGTAGTACTTCTTCGTTATCATGACTTCGCCTGTCTGGTTCGACAGGTTGCCCCACTCTATCTCTGGCCCATATTGGGTTATAACGGTCCTTACGGGCCCGCTGAAGAACGACGCATTGCCCCTCAGGTCAAAGGTGAGGTTTGCGCCGTTGCCAAAGTATTCATTATATTCAGCGGTTCTTTGGTCAGCCAGAACATCCAATATGTTTATCACGCCCTTCTTTACCCTGTAGATGCCTGATGTGTTCTCGCTCCTGTTAGTGTCTATATGGAATTCAAAGAGCGGGGAAGTCGCGTTTATCAGTTGGCCGTCCCAGATTGTAGACAATCCTGTGGCGTAATTCGGCACTGCCTTTGCGCCGTTCTCCGTTATGTCATAATACACATAGAATGAGCGGTTCGTGTCAGCTGTTGTTGTGCCGTTAATAATGAAAACAACAAAACCAAACGCATTCACGCTCGAGTTGTAACCGGATCCGGGCTCGAACTGGCTGGGCACTTCCTGCAGCATGTTTCCTGAATAGTCGTATTCAAAAACCCTCACACTATTGTTGTCAAAAGTTCCTGCAACACCGGATTGCCCAAGCACCTGGGTAAAATTCATCTCAAAATCAACAGGCCACCGCGTCCTGTCAAAGGCGGTCGAATTTATCTCAATCATGACCCTATGATTCCAGCTGAGGTTCCACCACTCAGGATAGAAGCTCGGTTTCACGGTGTTTGACATACTCAATACTAATATTGCTGAGAAAAACAGCAGTCCCAGCGCCTTTGCTCCGGGTTTCACTGTTTTTGTTTCATTTCTTTGCATTGAGCATCTTCTTTGTGCTTTCATATACCTCCTTGCTCAATAAACCCTTTTTGTAAGAGTCTTCAAGCGCGGACAGCATGCTGTCTTTTTCGTTGGCCTGAGCCGGCTTTGACGTGTTTTCTGCATTCCTGGTCACAGGTTTTACGGCAGCTTTCTTCACGGGCTTGATTGGTTGTTGTTTTGTTGCTTGAATTGCCTTGTTTTTGCCCTCTGTTCGCACGCCAAGTTCCATCCTATTGATGCCTGCCATGGATTTCGACACCTCGGAACTTCCATTTCTTGAATTCGGTTTTTGCGGTACTTTCCTTGTATTAGGTTTGAAAGGCACACCGGTAGCCGATTCTTTCGGTTTTGCCTTGATCACTGCTTTTTTTTGGTCGGTTTTTGGTGGAGGGCTCGAGGACTTTTTGGCTTCGATTGCGCCGCCGCCTGTTTTTTTTGGCGGCTGCTCTGCTGTCTTTTCGGCTTTGCCTTCGCTGTTCCCGGTTTTTTCGGTTGGTGTTGTTCCGGATGCCTTTTTAGCCTCTGGTTCCTGAACCGTGTTTTTTGGGCCACCCACGATTTTCTCGAAACTGGACCACTCCTTTTTCAGCGCAGCCTCTATGGCACCCATCTTATTGATGTTCTTTTTCTTCACACGTTCGTAAGATTCTCTTTTCATTTTCCCTTCGTTGTATTCTTCGTCAAGCGAATCCATTATGGACTGTATGGCTTCCTTCTGGTCCTGGAGGTCGCGTATGGGCTGGGGTATCTTCATTCTGGCAACCGGTATTACCTTGCCTATCATTTCCTGCAGGCTGCCTATCTTGATTTCAAGGTCTGATATGCTCTTCTTCAGGTCGTCAAAGTTCGTGATGGTGACGTAATCGTCCAGCCTCATTGAAATCGCATCAACGCTCTTTATGATGTCCTTTACCACACCCTCTATGTTTTCCTGTTTTGACTGGTATAATGCAAAGTTTTCCATTCTTTTGTTCAGCTGGACGTAAATCTTCTCTGTTCTGTTGGAAAGCTTCTGCATGTCGTTGTACGACTGGCTTACCTGGCCCATCTTCTTACCGATATCCTTGCTGACGCTGGCCACGTTCTCCAGTCCTCCTATGCTTTCAAGAAGCTTTCTGATGTCGCCGGTTGTTTTTGCTATTTCGCTGGTCTTCATTTCCAGTTTCTCTATCCTCATGTCCTGCTTGCCTGCTGTCTTGTCCCTTTTCTCAAGCGCCTTTGAGTATTTTTCCGGGTTTATGGCAGAAACTTCCTCGCTCAGGGTTTCCAGCCTGCTTTGGCTGTCCTTTATTGCGCTTTCCCTCTGCGCTCCCTGTGACCTCAGTTCGCCGATGCTTTCGTTTATGGTTTGCATCCTTTCGGAAAGGCCGCTGTTCGTTTCCTTAAGGGTTTCTATGTTGGCGTTCAGTTTTTCCAGCTTGGCGTCCATCTTGGACTCTATCACATCCATTGAAACGGTGGGTTGGGTTGCGAGTGGGGTTTGTGCCGCGGCGGTTCCTTGCTCATGGGCTGTTCCGCTCGCCTGTCCTGGCGCCGGACCCTTCTGCGGTTCCTTTGCCGCTGCCGCAGAATCAGCTGGTTCCGCTGGCCCGGCTGCTTTTTCGTCCTTGGCTGCCTCGCCTTTTCCTGCGCCTTCTTCGGCTGGTTTGGTGTCAATCTGGTCCTCTGTTACACCCCAGCCCGCAAGGATTTCGGTGAATTGCTTGAACTTCCTTTCGTTTTTTTGCTTGGCTTCCTTGTAGGCGCTTTCCGATATTTCGGCATTTCTGTAGTCATCCTCCAGTGTTTTAAGCAGCTCCTTTATCTGCTTCCATTTATCGATTAGCTCGTCGACGCTCATGTCCGATACGTCTTCCTTTTCTTTCTTTTTTGTCATTCTGACCCAACCCCCTTATGAATTTGACCGCATTGCCCAAGCGGCTTAAGCGGCCTATCCTCATGTCGTCTCATATTTTTTTCAGCCTTGTTTTGACTCCGTCAAGATAGGTCTCAGCTATCTTGAACGTGCCCTGCTTCAGCTTATCCTTTGCCATGTTTAATTCTAGTTCAATGTCATATGTATCTTTGCCCGCCTTCTTGAGGTCTTTCAGTTTTTCGTCAATATTGTTTATCTCGTCTCTAACCTTGAAGTAGGAATTGAGTTCTGCCTGGGTAAGCCTTCCCGTATCGTGAAGCAGCGGCCTGAAATTCACGAACCAGGGCTTTCCGTCGTTGAATTCAGGATTATGTACCAGTCCGGTTCCTATAGTAAGCCTGGGTATTCTGGCCGAATAGTCAGAGCCGTACTTGACCTTGACCCTGTTTATGTCGCCTCCATACTTTGTCCGAAGCTGTATCTCCTGGGCGATGTTGGCCCTTATAGCACCCTTGAAGTCCGAAAGCACCTGGGATATAAGGAACAGACCCACTCCCCACTTTCGGAACTCCCTGCATCCCCTTTCAAGCGCCACAAAACCGCCCTTGCCGCCGTACTTGGCAAGCAGCCTGTGCACCTCGTCATAGACAACAAGCACCTTCAGGTCAGGTGATTCCGGAAGCTCGGCTTCGAATATCTTCGCAATCGTGTTCCTTACATACGTGTCTATCTGGCTCGGCTTAAGCTTGCTCATTATGAATACCGTTATCTCGCCCGGCTTCATGTGGTCCCTGATGTCCGGTGCATTGTTGATGTCATCCACCATGAACAGGTTGGTCTTGAAAGAGCGGGCGTCGCTGGGCTTTAATCCGAACTTAGGATACAGGTCAAGCATGTGCTTGTCTTTGCACGTCTTGATGAACGCCGTCCACTGAGCAGTCGGGTCAAACACTATCACCGGTATCTTCCTCTTGAGCAGCTCCTCTACAGTGACCATCGCGCTTACAGACTTGCCTGAACCGGTTCCGCCGGCTGCAATGCTGTGCATCATCAGGTTGTGCACATCCGTGTAAGCTAATTTGTCAGTCTCTGCTATGCGGCCGATACGTATCGTCCCTGCACCCTGCTTCGGAAGCTTGTTGAAATCCACCGGGAATATGTATCTTGCGCCGGCGGCCTTCTTCATCTTGCGCTTCTTCCATGCCCGCATGCCGAAGTAGGCAACAGGCAGCAGTATCCATATGAGGAAGAAGCCCGCCCCGAGCAGTATTATGAAAAGCGGCAGCCTTGTCACGTCGAAGGCGGCGGCCGCTCCAGCGACCTTGTTGTTGTTCCAGTAGCTAGCGTTTATTTCGATTATATACCTGCCCTCAACGGTGTTGTTTGGGACATGCAATGATTTAGTGAACGAGAGTATGTCATCCACGGCATAAGTCTCTGAAGACGTAGTGATGATCTCTTCGCTGTCCATCTTGATTACGCCGTAAGTTGTCACCACGTCCTCTATTTTCGCTGTCTCGCCCATGTTTTTGAGGGTTACCCTGAACTTCACGTCTTCGCCAGGCGCGACTTCGGGTGTAAGCACCTCGACAAGCACGTCAAGAAGCGGCTCGCCGGGTATCTCGACTTTTATTGTTATCGGTGTCAGGTATTCTGTGCCTTCTATGTCAACCACGATATCCCCGGTGTATATGCCCGGGGCTGCGCTGACAGGGACCTGAACGTCAATCTTCATGTTCTGGATTGAGTTCGGCCCTATTATCAGCTGGTCATCCTCGAAGTCCACCATGAATGACACCGGTCCATCGACCGAAAGGTCGGCTATTATTGTCCTGTTCTCGTTATTCCTGACTTCCAGTGAATGCACCTCAAAGTCGCCGGGTGCCATTACCAGATAAAGGAGTGTGGATTTTATCTCAAACGGGACTGGTTTTTCCAGTTCGCCTGAAATGCCCGTTATGTTGGGTATGGCGCCGACTGCGCCCCCTCCGCCACCTCCGCCACCTCCGCCGCCCGGCGGCTGGTCTGGTTCTGGGGGCGGGACTTCCGCTTCACAGTCCTGCGGGCAGTTGGCGTCATTCTCCCCGTAATCCTCATCGCAGACGTCGTCGCCGCATATCCATTCTGCCAGTGCATAGGCATATGAGCCGTTGATATAACTGGAGGAAATGAAGCTGGCGCTGATTGCCTCGGCAGATTTGTTCAGAACAGAGAATATCCTTGTCCAGTTGCTGGCGCAATACGAATAATTGGCGAAATCGCTGCACATGTATATGCCGAGGTATTCGGAAAAAATGTCTTCGTAGCCAGAGTAATAGAAAGTCAGCTCAACATCAGATGACACAAGCTCGGTGTTCAGGTAAACGCCTGCAAGCGAACCCTTGCCTATGATGTTGGTCGGGATTTTCCCGAAAACGATGGGGTTGTAAACGTCTGTCAAAACCGGCGTGTTATCCAGGTAAAGGCTTTGTTCCCAGAAGCTTGCATAAAGATTGTATTTTGAAGCCATTATCGTGCTGTTGTAATAGCCGTTGTTGTCGATGTCGGATGTTATATTGTAAACAAACTCGTTCGTTTCATTGTTGTAAAACTCGAAATACACAAGCACAGGCGGCCGTTGCGCTTGTATAATGTTGCGCGCATTGCCGCTGAATTCTACGGTCGGGAACACGTCGACTGTTGTGTTCGCCTCTCCAAGGTTCCCTGATTTGTCGTATATCTGCGCAAGCAATCCATATTCACCCGTTAAAGATGTGTTGGTGTAATTGTACCCGTAATAGTATGTGTTCGATGCGGAATAAAGGAGCGTGAGGTTTACTGTGTCCTGAACGCTGCTCGGGTTTGTCACTATCAGGGTTGAGTTTTCAATGCCGCCGGCTTCGGTGGCATTCACCAGGACCTGAATAGTCGCTCCTGTGCTGACGAAGGTGGGGGCGGATATATTCACGGCAGGCGCTATTGCATCCTGGTATATTATAGATTCTGCTTCTATGTCCTCGATGCTCAGGTTCTTTTGCAGGCCTGGAAGCAGAGTCATTGTGGTAACGTTGAGGTCATAAGCCCTGGAATCTGCTATGGAGGGGGCGGTGAAGTTCATTATCCAGGTCTGGTTGGCTGAAGAGTAGTTTGTCGAAAGGCCGGTTATTTTTGTTGCGCCTGTTGAATTTACCAGGCTGACGTTCCACGTAGCGTTTTGCGTCACCGGCGTCCCGGCATAAAGAAGCCGGACTTCAACGCTTATGTTGTCTCCCGACCTTATGCCAAGAAGCGGCTCCGAACTGGTCGGTGACAGTATGTCCATAAGCAGCGGATAAACCGTCAGGTTCAGGGTGGTCGAACGCTCTGGAGGTATGGCTGAATTGTTATTGACATTGACATAGGCGATTATTTCTTCTGTCCTGTTCAATCTGGGCGAATAATAGTTAACCGTTACCATATTGCTTTCACCGACTTCAAGGGGCAACAGACTTGCGTTGATGGAGAAATTCTGCTCATCCGTAAGGGTCATGTTAAGCGTGATGTTCGTGTTTCCTGTGTTCTGCAGATAGATAGTACCCATGGTACCGTTTATGTTGGAGCCGGTTTCCACCTTCATTGATGCTGGTGACTGGTACCAGGAGAAGTTGGTTGGCATGTAAAGGGATACGTTGAGTTCGTGATAAGTTGAATCTGCAGTGATGTTTACAATGCCGCTGTAAATTGCGCTCAGCGTTCCCGGCAGAACGTTTATCGTCATCTCAACCTCGCTCATGTCCCCCATGTCAAGGTAAGAAACGTTGTTGGGCAAAAGGCCTACAGTGAAGTTTTCGCAGAGCGCGCCGTTCACGCAGGTAATGGTTATGTTCTCAACCCTGCTGTTTCCGACGGATTTCAGCGTGAAGTTCTCGATATTGTCGCCAACAACGCCTATTATTGTGATGTTTGATTGAAGCACAGTGACGATTGGGTTGGTGGTGACCGTTATATTCAGCGGTGTGGTAGTGTTTGACGTGGTGTTGTCGGTGTTATTCCATACCATGGTGAAATTCACCGGATAATCGCCGGGTGGTGTTGCGTTTGCAACGAATATTGTGGTCTGGTTCTGGAATGTCTGACCTTTCAGAAGCACCGATTCGTGGGCGAAATTCTTGGGAGTGGCATCCCACCCCGTCAGAACATGGATTGTCAGGTTGATTGCGGACGCCCTGGCATAGCCGGAGTTGTTTATCGTGAAATCCAGCGGCACGTACACGCCGCTTTCCAGGGTCACGCCGTTTGCGGTCGCGTTGCCAATCGGTACAAGTGTGGTGTTGCCGTGGGCAGTGATGTTGATTGGGGGGGCGCAGCCCGAAACAGAGTAAGTGTCGTTCGCGCATATGTACAAAACATGCATTCCTGAGATGTTGGTTTCATATGTGATGTTGTACTGGGAACCCACGTTAGACATGGTGTCGATATAATACGTACCGCCAGGCTGGGTTATGTTTACCCAGGCACTGTCCACGCCATAGTTGTCTGTTATAACCGCCCCTATGGTGACGTTTTCATAGTTGATTTCAATGTTGCGGGGCTCGGCATAAACATTATCGAACAACGGGGGCGGGTTGGTGATATTAAGATCGAATTCTGTTATCTGAGTGTATGGTACGGCCGGGTCTCCGGTATTGGCATCCGTTCCTCTGACAGTGACCTTGCTGCTCAGAATACCTTCACTGGCACCTATCGGTATCGAGTAATTGACTGAAATGTTTCTAGATACCTGTTTCTCCAGATCAAACGCCGTTGGATCAGCTATTACGTATTGTGTATTGAAGGCGGTGAATGAAAGCTTTACGTTGCCCGTATTTTTGATATATATGTCATCGATATAATCTGAAAAGCCGATTGGCGCCAGAACAGTGGTGAAATTCGGTGGTGTCCTTACCCAGCTCCTGTTGGTCGGCACTGTGATGTTCATGATAGCAGTATCGTCGCCTGCATTGCCGCTTTCAGCGATAATGTGCGACCAGTAGCTGCCGGGGGGGGTGCCCGGTGGCAGGGAGACAGTCAAAGTCGAGGTTATGTTATCGCCTGCGCTCAGGTCAAAGGTCCCGTTGGGCGAAATGCCAATAGTGCATCCAATGCATCTCTGAGCGAAATCGCTGCTGGTGTCATAGGTCACGTTGACATCGGTTATTATGTCATTCCCCGAAGACATTACTGTTATGTTCGCTATTTCCAGGGTTGTTCCGTGCTGCATTGTCTGTGAAACATAGTTCTCAATTATGTCAATCACCGGGTTTGAAGACACGTAAATATAGCTTGAATTGGTTGTATAGTTGGTTGAATCTTCCGGATTAATCCAGCTTGCATTGGCTGTTATTGTAATCAGCACAGGGTCTGTCTTTGAAATGATTGTTATGTTAGTCTCCCATACGCAGGATTCGTATACATTGAGATCACCGCAATCATAGGACGTGCCGTCCTCATAAGAAACCCTGCTCAAAGAATCATCACTCAGGTTTATGCTTACATCGTATGCGTTGGTCGGCCCCATATTGGTGAAATTAAACGTCGCGTTGAATGTGAAGCCGCTGCTTTGGGTGATGCCGCTTGCAGTGACCTCCTGAGGTATAAAGTCCAGCGCCCCGTATATCCTGCCCCAGACGTCAAACTGGCCGCCGTAAGTCGAGTTCGTGTTGAAGTCCGGAGAGCCGTCCGTAGCGTAGATTGTTACGTTATATGTCCCATCCAGCGGCGGCACATATGAGCACCTCCAAAGGCCGTAACTGACATTCCATGCTATCAGGCTCATGTATTCGTCATGATAAGAGCCGTTCGGAAGTTCCATGCGCGCCCAAGCCGAAGATATGTTGTAGTCATCCATGATTGTCGCGGTTATGTTCGTGTAGTTGAGGTTGGCCTCCATGCTCGCGTTCGGTATTATGCTTATGTTCCATATCTTTGGATAGTAAAGGTCCCTTATGATTATTGTTGTTATTGCCTCGTCTGTCTCGGCCTGGTACAGCATGGTCACGTTGTCCGTTATGTTGCATTTGAAATTCACGCTGCCCAGCTTGTCACCTGGCCAGGTCATTTCTGCCTCTCCGTTCTCGTCTGCGAAGCGCTTGGCGTCGAACGTGTATCCTGTGCCATTGTCATACCAGAAATATATCGGATAATACTCTATTCCCGTCATTGACTGCTTGTCCAAAACGCTGCAAGTGATGTTGAAGGGATACGGGTATTGTTTTTCAGTGCCTGAAGCCGGGCTTATGTATACGTTCGATATGCTGCTGATTGATATGATTATGCTGTCTGTTCCATGCTGGTAGTAATTCTTGTAGTACATTGTAGTGTAGTTCCTGTTACCCGTGCTTTGATATGTGAGTGGGAAGTCGTTGCATGGGTTGCTGCCCCTGCAGTCCAACAACTCTTCAAGCTCTCCGCTGCCGGACTTGTTGTACCAGTAAATCCAGCCGCCTGAAACCACGTTCCCGTTCTCATCGAAAACGTCTGCAGCAAAGTCAACGGTGTCCTCCTTCGTGTAGTTGGAGCCGTTAAGCGGGGATGTTATGTTTATTATAATCCTTCCGTAAACCGGCAATATTGTGGTGTTGGTTATTGACGGGTCATTGCCGGTTTTTGTGGCATTCAGGTATATGGTGTAATTGAACGGTGTCATGGTATCTGGTGGGTTGTATGTTATGTTGCAGTAGCCAGAAGAGTTGGTGGTGCAGTTCGCGAACTCCCCGGATGCATTGTAGAAACGCACTGATGCGTTTTCAGCGACCTGTATGTTGGCATCCCAGACCAGCACGTTAATGGTCAGGTTATGGGGGGAGAAGGAATCGTTCCTGAATATGGGTGCTGAAGGCGACTTCGTTATTTGCTTTATCACAAGCGTGCGGTTCACATACAACATTGTCGTGTTCATGCTTACCGATGTGTTGTAGTATTTTGCCGTGTCATCCTCTATTATGCAGGACCAGTTGTACCACCCCGAAGATTCGCCCGTGGTGATCCACTGGTGGTACGGTGTTGTTGTGCCGTTTTCATCTGTTTGTATTGATGTAACGTAGCCACTGTTCTTGTAGAAGCTTACGTTGTAATCCTCGATGTCCTGCATGGTGTTCATGTCAGCAATGTGGCAGTATATGAACGCGCTGGTGCCAGCAATCACGCTCGAGCCGTTGGCCGGGTTTATCGAGTTCACCCCGCTCCACCCGTAAACGTACAGCTGAGTTGTGTTGCTGTTTCCGTCATAGCTGCTTCCGCTAACGTTCACATGGAATGTCTTCAGGCCGAGACCATAGCTGGCGGGCACAAGCCACGTAGTATTATGGCCCGACGCAAGCAGGCTTCCCGAGCTGTTGTACCAGTAAGCATCTGCGGCTGATTCGCCCACTACACTGTCGCAGTCATCCGTCAGCGTCGAATTTAATTCGATTGTTGTGTCGCGGTTGATTATTTTATATTCCGGTGGCTCATCGATGGCCGAATAAAGCTGCCCTATGACCTCAAGGCTGCCTTCTGTTGTTTCCTCAACATCATAGCATGTGTCGTTCGTCCTGCCTTTCCAGGACTGAATGCCGACTTCGCTCTTGCAGGTCGCGTTGTAATTAACCGAACAATTCCCGTTGTTGGATGTGCAGTTCAGCGAAACGTTGTAGAATGTTCCGTTTGTGGTCAACAGTATGGTGCCGTTCGTGCCGCTGGTGTACAGGTTCCTGTCAGTATCCTCGACTGTGAACTCGAGGAAGGCCTCATATGAACCAATGCGCCTGACAGTTGTGTTGCTCCTTGCCGTGCGCAAGACACTGACGTTGTTGGGCTCAAGTGTCAGATTAAGTATGGAGCTTTCACCACTGAAGCCGTACTCGTCAGTGGTGTTGAACTTGAAATGGTTGAGCGGTCCGTTGGTATAATCCGAGCAGGTAAAGTTCTCCTGGAACTCCACCAGGTAGTTCGAATAAGGCGGCTGCACGTCTTCCTGCCAGTTCACGTTTGTCCAGGTGACCTGGTCGAAGCTCTTCCTAAGGCTGACGTTGTTGAAGTTGTTGTCGGAATCTGTCAGGTATACCCTGAACGTGTAAGTCTCGCCCCAGCCGCCAAGCGTGTCGCTGATATACGGGCTGGTAAGCACGGGGCTCGTTGCAAGGAAGAATGAGTTCACAAGCAAAGTCGAGTTGGCTGGATAGAATCCCTTGCTTCCGGAAAAGGTCACGTTATACCACTTCCAGAACATGCCGGCGCTGTCCCAGGTGCAGTTGTACCAGCCGTTGGCTTCTGTCAGCGGCGCGCACGTGTATTGCAAGGTCCTCTTGTTTATTACTATTGTCGAAGTCACATTCTCGATCGGATAATTGCATTCATCTTCAATGAAACCCGAAACGTTTATCAGGGAACCGCTTATGAAAGCATCGCCCCTCGGGTATGTCACATTCATTGACATTATCGACCTTATGGTCAGGTTGAATATGCTCGAGTTCTTGTCAAAGTAATGCAGGTCGTTAAAGATGCCACCCGTCCAGTTGTGCACCCCGACCTCGTAGAAATTGTCGCAGGCCGGGTTGAATGATATGTTTATGTATTGGTCGTCTGTGGTGGTGAATGTGCCGTTGTCATAGTTGGTGCCGTTGGTGATCCATATCTTGGCATTGGCACCGGTTTCAACCGGAGCGTCCCTGTCGGTATCAGTTACTTCCAGGGTGAGGCTGATAAACTGGTTCGCATGCCTCCAGACCTCGTCGTCATGCCCTGCAACCATTGTTATGCTTACGTTGTCTTTTTCTATTGTGAAGTTCGCCGGCGCTGTCTCTGCTGTGTAGGTCCTATCGTCGGTTGCCTCGAATTTATACTGCCACAAGCCCTTGTTGTTCTGGAAATCTCCAGGCCCGGTGTAAAGTATTGACACTGTCTGGTTTATGGGAGCTGATATCACTGTGCTGTTCTGGAGTATCCAGGCACCGCCGTCCGGCCTGAGCCTCAACAGGAGCGTTACCTGGTCGAGGTCCCTGTCGGTCAGATTGACGCTGAAGTTCCAGGTTTCTCCCCAGCCACCGGTGTCCCCACCCTGTTCAGAATCAACCTTCTCACCGGACAGTTCGGGCTCGGTCTCGACGAAGAAGTGTTTGTGGTTGCGTATTGTGTCGTTGTTGTAGAACTGCAGCCATGATATGAACTCTGTTTCGAACCATCTTGCTGTGAGCGTGCTCGTGTTAACCGTTATCCTGTATTCGCCCAAGGCGCTCTTGGTTCCAGTGTAGTTGAATTTCTTGTTGTTATCGTTTATCAGGTTTATGCTGCTGTTTATGTCCGTCGGTATGCCGCAGTCGTGTTCTACGTTGGTAATGACTGTTACGTTTTCGCCTTCCAGGTAAATGCTTCCGTTGACCGGCGCGATAAAGCTGTTCGAAAGGTCGCCGAGCAACCTCAGCGTGAAATTCTGCGTGGAATTGGTGTCTGCATAGCATTCATCATTTCTCGTGCCCGCGACCCAAGTTTGCCATCCCACGCCATAATCGCAATCCGGGTTGAAATCGAGCTTAAGGTTTCCGGTGGAATTCGTTACGTTTAGGTTGTCGCTGTCGTAATAATACGTGCTGCCGTCTGAAGTCACAAGGAATGTGCCGTTTACGTATGCACCGACCCACTCATCCTTGTCTGTGTCGTTTATCCTGAAAATAAGCGTCAGGTACTGGCTGCCGGAGCGGTTGACGTCGCTGTTGTTGCCGCGAAGGTATTCTATTGTAACATTGTCCTTTTCTATTACCGGTCCGGACTGGTTTGTGGTGTTTAATAGTGTTGTTCCGTCGTCCAGCTCGAATATGTAGTAATTGTCCGTGCCAACGTCTGTGGCTCCTCCCGCGGTATCGCAGGCATAATCGGAAACCAGTATGGAGCAGGTTCCAATACCGCCGTATACTGTCGTATTGCCCTTGTTTTCCCATGTGGTTCCGCCGTCGGTCGTTGTCCAAAGCTTGCAGGAAACGTTATCCATCTGTGTGTCGTTTACGAAAAGGCTGTAATTGAACACCTCGCCCCAGCCGCCGGCAGAAGGTGTAACCTGAAAGCTCGTGTAGTTTGGTTTGGTGTTGTTCAGATACAGGTAATCAGTAAGTATGGTAGTATTGCCGTAGTAGTTTGGCGGTTTTGTTGTCGTTATCCTGACCGTCCAGTTGCCTCCTTGGTGGAAGGAAGTGTTCCAGGTGCAGTTGTACCAGCCGTCTCCTTCGTTGTTGACATATCCGTCGCTGGTGCAGTTCTCCCACTGGCCTTCGGGTGACTGGAGCTCAATCATGACCGTGGACAGGTCTGCCTGCCTGCCCTCATTTATGCCTTCGAAGCTGCAGTCGGTCTGGCCTGCGAACCTGAAAACCGTTTGCGCCCCAACCATGATGTTGGAGGCTTCGGTTTTGTTCGGAACAGTAAGGTTGTTCTTGAGCTGGCCATATACCGTAAGCGTGTATGCGGGTGTGTTGTAATCGGATACGGCGGTGGTGGCACCAATATAACACGTGTCATTGTCATAGGCCCCGGCCCTCCAAAGTATGTCACCCACACCGTAGCTGCAGTTTGGATTTAAGTTATATGAAAGGTAGCCGTTCGTGTCTGTGTAGTTTGTTTTGCTCAGTATGTAGTTGGTCGGTTCAGAGGCGTTTGTCGTTAGCCAGAAAGCTCCCTGAACACCGCCGGGTACGTTACTGCCATACACGTCCGTGTCTGTTATGTATATCTGCAACAGCTTTGTTGTGCCCCAGGTATCATCGATGTCCCTGTCAACCTGCTGGCTTGCGCCGGCAGAATGCACGGGCTGGGTGTCATCCTTTTTCAGAACGAACGTGCTGTTTGATATGTTCGTATAACCCCATATGTCAACGGCTGTGAAGTTGTATGGCTTGTTTGTGCTGGACTGGTTCTGCAGGTCAGTGCAATTGAACGTGTGCCCGCGGAATCTCACCCAGCCGGTTGTGGTGTCGTTGGTGTTGTTTATCTCTTCCCAGCTTCCTGTAAGGTTCACGTACAATGAAACGTTTACGTTATCCCCGTCCGCATCAAGAAGGTAGGCATTGAATACGCGCCTCTCGCCCCAGCCGCCCGGGTTTGAGCCAGCGCCGCTGTCCGAGGACGTGACGGAAAGCTGGCTGAAACCAGGAACCGATGCAAGGAAGAACTCTGTGCTGTTTTCGTACCACAGGTCTGTTCCGTTGTAATAATTCTTTGTTATGTTGGCTGATAAGTTATACCAAGCACCTGGTCCTGGCGGGTCCCAGGAGTCGTGCTCGGCCGGTGTTATGTTGCACTGGTAAATACCATTGGCCACTTCTGTGGCGCAGCCCGCAGAGGGGCAGCTGTAACTGGGCCTTTGCGGCACGTACAACACCACGCAGGCATTGCTCACCTGGCCGCAGCCGTCTGATTCGGTAACGTTGACAACGCCGGTAACATTGTCAATACCAAACAGGTACTGCACGCTCGTGGTATTGATGCTTGCGTTCAGCGGCGTCGTCGAGATAGTCCAGTTGATGGGAGTGGAATTGGTATCCTTGTACTGGTTGTTGCCCGAGAACTCGACAAACCAGTTCTGCGGTTCCACAGAGAAGGTGCAATCTATGCCGCCTATGTCGCTTGACAGGAATGTAAGGTTGCCGTTCGTTAAGGTGTTGAGCGGTGGCTGGGCTGTTGGCGGATAGGCGGTATAACCCACACCCACGCCGCTCTTGGTGTACCAGAATCTTCCCTTCTTGAGCGTTCCAACCGTCTCGTTCGGGATCCTGTCTATGTCATAAACCAGCACTTCAAACCTGAAGCTTCCTGATATCCTTCTGGAGGTGATGTTCTCGCCTGCCATGACAATGATCGAAACATTGTCCTTGTCGAGGGTGAAGTTTTCATACGGGGTTGTGTCATTGTACTGGCTGCCCCCTGCTCCCGGATAGTTCTCATCGTCGGAAACGTTGATAACATACTGCCTGAGCCCTATGTCATCCGAGGTGAATGAGTTATAGGTTGTGTTGACGGTCTGGTTCACCCCGTTTGCGATTGAGGAAGAAACCATAGTCCAGCCAACGCTCCTGTTTACCCACACTTCAACCGTCATGTTGTCATCATCCTCATCGCTCACATTGACAGAAAAGGTATAGGTTTCGCCCCATCCCCCGTCATCTGAGGAAGTGATTGACCATGTTTCGTTTTCAATGATGGGCCTCGTTCCTATGAAGAAACTTGAGCTGCCTGCCAAGAAGATTGCGCTGATGTTGTCGGGGTTGTGGAATGACTTGGACGTGTTGACGATGATGGTGTAGCCCTTCGCAGGCATGGTTGCCGGGTTGGAGCTGGTGTTGAACGTGCAGTTGTATATGCCGTCTCCGGT